>Ga0210377_10001679_pt1 | contig 19949 bp, 17 predicted proteins | sample PLM4_65_b1redo_FD_155480 | JGI IMG/M metagenome (GOLD analysis project Ga0210377, IMG submission 155480) | Groundwater sediment microbial communities from an aquifer in East River, Colorado, USA - PLM4_65_b1 redo | ecosystem: Environmental > Terrestrial > Soil > Riparian zone | place: USA: East...
ACATCGTCGAGCGTGGAGGAATCCAGGTCGGCGATCGAGCCGATGCCGGGCCGGCCATAGGGATGCACGTTGAAGCCCGACTGGTAGAGATAGAAGGCGAAGAGTTTCCCATAAGGCTGGCTGAGCACGGACTGGCGCAGTTCCTCCTTCACCACGTCGCGCTCGGACAGGAAGTTGGCCTGATCGACAACAAGAGAACCCATGCGCTCGGCCTCGCCCCACAACACGGGCTCGAGATAGTTGGCGGGGATGGTCTCGTAGTAGTTGGTGAAATCGTTCCAGGTCGACGCGTTGTTGAAGCCGCCAGCGTCCTCGGTCAGCCGGTCGAAATTTTCAGGCGGCATGTTGGTGGTCGACTTGAACATCAGATGTTCGAAGAGGTGGGCGAAGCCCGAGCGTCCCGGCGGATCGTCCTTGCTGCCTACGTCGTACCAGACGGCGACCGAGACGCTGGCCGTGTTGGCATCGGGCATCGCATAGACCCGCAGGCCGTTGGGCAGCTCGCGGAAGGTGTAGCTGAGTGGCGCGATGGAAAGGCCGGCCTTGGCGCCGGGCGCTTTCGTTGCTGGCTGGCAGGCGATGAGGGCGAGGCCGGCGGCGAAGGCTGCAGCGACGGCGCGAAGCTTCTTCATGGCTCGACTCTTCTTCTCTGGCGCGGGCGACCCCAATTTCGAGAAAGAGTCTTATCGATTATCGTGATGGCCTGCGCAAGCCGCGCCGATCACTCCCAGTAATAAGGCGTGCGCTTGCGATCGCCGGTCACCACCTCGTTCATCGTGACGGGGTCGTAGAGGCGGCCGTTCCGCATGACGCGGTCGATCTTGTCCGAGTTGCGGATGTCCTGGAGCGGGTTGGCGTTGAGGATCACCAGGTCCGCCAGCTTGCCGGTCTCGAGCGAGCCGATGTCGCGGGCCATGCTGAGCTTCCGCGCCGGGGCGATGGTGCCGGCGCGCAGGGCCTCGAGCGGACTCATGCCACCGCGGACGAAGGACCACAGCTCCCAGTGCGAGCCGATGCCCTCTTCCTGGCCGTGGGCGCCGATGGTCACGACGACGCCTCGGTCGGCCAGCTTCTTGGCCTCGCGGGCGTTGTACTGGTCGACGTAATCCTCCTCAGGCGCCTTGGTGCGCCGGACGTTGGCGGGCTGGAGGATATGCGGCGGGACGTGGCGCGACAGGATCGGGTGGGTCCAGACGTCGGTGGCGTAGCGCCAGTAGGGGTCGGCGGCGAGGCCGCCATAGGTGACTACCAGGGTCGGCGTGTAGGCGACCTTGGTCTGTGAGAAGAAGCTCAGCACATCCTCGTAAAGCACAGCCTGCGGGAAGTTGTGCTCCAGGGCGGTGTTGCCATCCTGGATGAGGGTGACGTCCTGGGTGAACAGCGACGCGCCTTCGGCGACGACCGCGATGTTCTCGGCGATGGCGGCGGCGACGACCTGCTGGCGCTGGTCGCGGCGGGGCTGGTTGTAGTTCTTGATGCCGGCCGCGCCCTGGGCCTTGAGGCGGCGGATATGGGCGAGGGCGTCGTCATAGCTTTCAACATCGGCGAAGCCGAAGCCCTTGGCGCCGTAGACGATCTCCGCCGTCGTAAAGATGCGCGGGCCCAGGATGCGGCCGGCGCGCTGCATTTCCTCCGATGGGAAAGCTTCGCTGGCGGTGCTGGAGGGGTCGAAGATGGTGGTGACGCCCAGCGACAGGTGGGCGATGGCCGACCAGTTCTGGTTGGGGATGATGTCGTTGTCGCCGAGCGGGCCGTGGGCGTGGGCGTCGACTAGGCCCGGCATGATGGTCTTGCCGGTAGCGTCGACGGTGCGGGCGCCGGCGGGGATCGTCACCTGCCCGCGCCGGCCGATCGCGGTGATGCGGTTGCCGGTGACGATGATGACGCCATCCTCGATCACGCCGCCATCTGCGGCGGCCATGGTGATGATCCGGGCGCCGGAGAGGACGGTGACCCCAATGGGCTTGTCGGCGGCGACGTCGATCGAGAGCGAGACGCCGGTCTTGGGCGGCTCGAAGCCCTTCGGCGGCTCCTGGCCCTCGGGCAGCTTGGGCTTGGGGGCGGACGGGATCATGTCGGCCAGCTTCGCCGAGAAGAGCTGGGGCCCCAGCGTCCAGTTGAGCTGGCGGCCATTGTCGGACCAGGTGAGGTAGGTGGCGCCGCCTTCGCTCGCCTTCACGACGGGAACGGCCGAGCCTTCCTTGCCCGAAGCGATATCCTGCGGGCCGGGGGTCAGCGGCATGGCGTAGGCGGCGTAGTTGTCCTGGAAGGCGACCGCGTCGCCCGAGGGCGAGACTTCGAACTCGGTGACGAGTTCGCCGGAAGCATGGATGCGCTTGGCTTCTCCGTTCAGGTCATAGCTGACCAGCAGCGCCTTCTGGTCGTCGGTCTCGGTCATGAAAATGCGGTCGTTGGCCGCGCCGAATTGCGGGTTCGTTCCCTGGCGGGTGATGCGGGTCGCCGCCCCGCCCGCGGCGGGGACGCGATAGACGCCCGGATCGATCGACCAGCGGTCGGACAAGAGGAAGCCGCCTGAGCCTTTCTCAAACACGATGATCTTGCCGTCGGACGAGAAATGCGGCCGGCGATAGTGGCCGGGCTGGTTGGTGACGGTGCGAAGGTTGGCGCCGGTGGGCGCGATGGTGCGGACCTGGCCCAGGCCCTGGTCGGTCCACTCGACGAACGTGATCAGCTTTCCGTCGCGCGAGAAGGACGGGAAGAATTCGAGCTCGGCGCCAGCCGATTTGGTCAGGCGGCGCGGCGCGCCATCGGGCAGAGCCTTGATGTAGAGCTTGCCCAGGCTTTCGAACACGGCCTGCTTGCCGTCCGGCGCTACCGAGACATAGCGCGGCATCTTTGTCTGGAAGCTGTCGGGCGCGACAGCGATCTGCGGCTGGGGCGGATCGACCACCATGCGCGTGTCGTTTACGCGGAACGGGATGATGCTCGAAGCGCCCGCGAGGTCGGCGCGGCGGATCTTGCCGCCGGCCCAGAACACGACCGAGCTGGAATCCGGCATCCATTCCATCGCCGGATAGACGCCGTGCACGGCCCAGGTCTCCTGCACGTCCTGGTCGAGGGCGTCGTAGATCTTGGTAATCTGGCCGGACTGGAGGTCCTTAACATAAAGCTTGGACTTGCCGCGCTCACGCCGCACGAAGGCGAGCTTCTTGCCATCCGGCGATGGCGTGGGGCGCACGGCGCCGCCTGCGCCGGTGACGACGCTGGTGGTCTTGCCATCGGCTACGTCGTAGCGCTCGATCTCGAACAGGCTGGCGTTGGAGTCCTGCGCGTACTCGAAGCGGTTACCGGGCGAGGCGTTGTGCGTGTAGTAGAGGCCGGTTCCGTCCGGTGTGAAGGCCGGCTCGCCCAGCTCCTTCTGCAGCTTCTCGTCGGCGCGCTTGACCAGCTTGACGCCTTCGCCGCCGCCGAGGTGGTAGAGCCAGATCTCGCCGGTGCCGAGCGAGCGGGCCGTCGTGAAATGCTTGCGGGCGGCGATGTAATTGCCGTCCCTGCTCCACACCGGCTCGTTGAGCAGGCGGAACTTCTCCGACGTGACCTGGCGCTTGTCCGAGCCATCCAGGTTCATGATCCAGATATTGTCGCCGCCGCCGCGGTCGCTGGTGAAGGCGATCTTCGTCCCGTCGGGGGAAAAGCGCGGCTGCATCTCGAACGGCAGGCCTTCGGCGATGCCGGTGGCGTTACCGCCGGCGATCGGGATTGTGTAAATGTCGCCGAGCAGGTCGAACGCGACAGTGCGCCCGTCGGGGCTCACATCGACGTTCATCCACGTGCCTTCATCGACATTGATGGTGACAGGCCGCGTCGGCAGAGGCGGGGCCGCGACATCCCATTTGGGCTTGTCGTCTTTCTTTTTGTCGTCCGCGACCTGCGCCGAAGCCACGGCGGCAAAACCACCCAGCACCGCAAACGCGAACACACGAAGCTTCATGGAAAGTTCCCATCGACCTTGAGAGGCAGCCTAGAAGATCGAATAGCCGCCGTCGATCACGAAGCTATCGCCCGAGTGGTAGGCCGAGGCGTTCGAGGTGAGGTAGACGGCGAGGCCGCCAAAATCCTTTGGCTCGCCCCAGCGGCGCATCGGCACGCGCGGAATGACCTTCTCGGCGAAGGCGGGATTGTCCTGAGCGCCTTGCGTCATGTCGGTGGCGATCCAGCCGGGCAGGATGGAGTTGGCACGGACACCATAGCGGGCGTGCTCGACGGCGATCGACTTCATCAGCGAGATCACCGCGCCCTTGGTGGCGGCATAGGCTTCGTTGCGCGGGGCGCCTTCGATGGCGGCGAGGGAGGCTACGCCGACCAGCGAGCCGCCGGGATCGCCGGCCTTGGCTCGGTCGACCATGTGCTTGGCCGCTTCACGCAGGGTGAAGAAGACGCCGTCGAGGTTGACTGAGAGGACGCGGCGGTAAGTCTCGGTCGGGAATTCGGCGAAGGATTTGGCGGCGCCGCCGATCCCCGCGTTGGCGAAGACCGAATCGATGCGGCCGAAGTGTTTGGCCACGTCCGCCATGGCGTCGGCCACCTGGGTCTCGTCGGCGACGTTGACGGTCCAGGCTTTCGCCTTGCCGCCCAGCTTCTTGATGGCGTCGGTGTTGTTCTTCTCGCTCGAGCCCCAGATGGCGATCGCAGCGCCCGCCTGGGAGAGGGCCTCCGCGAAGCCAAAGCCGATACCCCGGTTGCCGCCGGTCACAAGGGCGACTTTTCCGGTGAGGTCGAACGGGGCGTAGGCCATGGGACATCTCCTGATTGCGCCATTTGTTGGAGCCGTCATGGGACTTTCCGTCAACTGTCAGTCGGGTGGTCTCAAGCGTTTTGCGGACAAGGGGTGCGTGGTAGGAGTTGGCCCCGGAGGCCTCCGATGCCGCGCAACGCCCTACTCGCCGCCGTCCTGATGCTTGCAGCGGCCGCTCCGGCCGCCGCCCAGCTGATGAAAGACCGCGGCGCGCCTCTGAAAGAGGCCGAGACGAAGGCCGCGTTGTTCGGCATCGACATGCAGGGATATTCGCCGACCTACGGGTTCTCCTGGCGCGAATGCATCGACCCCAGCGGCAAGACGCTCTACGAGACGCCCGATCGCACCAGCCACGGTCGGTTGGAGATCTCGCTCGATGGCCGGGCGTGTTTTTCCTACGAGGACGACAACTACGAGTATCAGGGCTGCTACGCGACCTATCGGAGCGCGACAGGGTTGCGGTTCGAGGGCGAGGCCAAAGAGGTTTTCGTGACCACCAAGATTGTAACCGGCGTCACGACCTGCGAGCGGCAGTTGATAGGCTAGGACATGGCGGACGATCGGGGCCCGGCCCGCATTCAGGAATTCATCGCCCGGCTCAGGGAAGCGCTGGGGCCGAAGGGCGTTTCGACCGATCCGCACGAGATCGAGCCGCATGTTAAGGACTGGCGCGGCCGCTGGCAGGGCTCGACGCCGGTGCTGGTGAAGCCGGCCTCGACCGAGGAAGCCGCGAAGGCGATGGCGCTGTGCGCCGAATACGGGCTCGCCGTGACGCCCCAGGGCGGCAATTCCGGCATGGTCAATGGCGGCGTGCCCTATGGCGAGGTGCTGGTCTCGCTGAAGCGGATGAACAAGGTCCGCGAGGTCGACACGCTCAACGATGCGATGACGCTGGAGGCAGGCGTGATCCTTACGCGGGCCCAGGAAGTGGCCGAGGAGAATGGCCGGCTGTTTCCGCTGTCGCTGGGGGCCGAGGGCGTCGCCACGATCGGTGGACTGATCTCGACCAACGCGGGCGGGGTGGCGGTGCTGCGCTATGGCATGATGCGCGACCTGGTGCTGGGCATCGAGGCCGTGCTGCCTGATGGGCGCGTATTGAACGGGCTACGAGGCCTCAGGAAGGACAATACCGGCTACGACCTCAAACAGCTCTTCATCGGGGCGGAGGGAACGCTAGGGCTCGTTACGGCTGCGACGCTGAAGCTGTTCCCCAAGCCGGCGGTAAAGGAGACCGCTTGGGCGGCGGTTTCATCGCCCAAGGCCGCCGTCGAGCTGCTGGCGCTGGCAAAGGCGGCGTCAGGCGGGGCGGTCACCGGTTTTGAGATCGTCTCAGCCTTCTGCATGGATCTCGTGAGGAGGCATATCCCCGACATCCGCGATCCGCTTCCGACAGGCGCGCCGTGGCGGGTGCTGATCGAGTTGTCGCTGCCACGAGCCGATGGCGCGCGCGAGATCATGGAGGGGTTGCTTTCGGATGCGATGGAGGCGGGGCTGGTCGAGGACGCAGCCGTCGCCAGCTCGGACGCCCAGAAAGCCATGATGTGGAAGATCCGCGAGAATATCTCCGTTGCTGAACGCGCCCACGGCAAGGCGCTGAAGCACGATGTGGCCGTGCCGGTCTCCCGGGTCGCTGAATTCATCGAGCGCGGAGACGCTCTGGCCCGCAGGGTCTATCCGGGCGTCGACGTCATCGCCTTCGGCCATGTCGGCGACGGCAACATCCATTTCAACATCACGCCTCCGCCGGGCATGAACGAGGATGCTTTCGTCGAGGGCGAGGGCTTGGCCGTCTCCAAGGCCGTCCACGACCTGGTTTGCGAGCTCAACGGCTCGATCTCGGCCGAACATGGCATCGGGAAGCTGAAGCGCGAGGAACTCGCGGCGCGCAAATCCGCGGTCGAGATGGATATGATGCGCGCGGTGAAGAAAGCGCTCGACCCGGACAACCGGATGAATCCGGGCAGGGTACTCTAGGCCCTAATTGCCTTTGGGCGACGTCTGCTGCTGCGCCTTGGGCGCGCCGAGGCTGTAGTAAGCTTGGGCAGGATCGACCGGAGCGGACTGCGCTGGAGCAGCTTCGGCGTTTCCGTTGGAGGAGGCGGCCGAGACCGTCGAGCCGGCCGGCGGCTTCATAATGTTCATGCCGTTGCTGGCGCGCTCGACGGTGCGGTCGGACAGGCCGAGCTCCGAGGCGGTGAAGGCGACGAGGCCCCCCGACTTGCAGAGCATCGAGACGATGTTCTGGCGCGTCTGCAGCTCCAGCATGCGCAGCAGAAGCTCAACCGACGCCGGGTTGGCCTTTTCAAGCATGTCGACCAGATCGTCGAGATGCTCGTTGTCATAGGCCATCGGGCCGTTGGACGGGTCCTTGTTGAGCTCCTTGGCGGTGGGCTCGTAGGAGAACATCGCCTCGTAGAACTTTATCCCCAGGGGCATGGCGGTGGCCGCGTTGGGGTCGGAATGGCTCTCCATCTCGACCAGTTCGCGCAGGACGCGCTGCTCGATCTCGCGCTGGTGGGCGAAGACGTCCTGGTCCTCGTGCTCGCCGATGGCGTTGTCGAACAGGTTCTCGACCCGCGCGCCCAGGGTCGCGCCGAAGGCGTCGAGCTGGGTGGGGATCTGGATGCGGTCGATGTCGAGCTGGAAGGAGACCTTCGCCTTTATGAGAAGTTGGCGCTTGTCCGAGGTGCGGCAGACGAACGGGCGGGGCGCGCAGGTGTGGACCCGCAGCGAAATCTCGCCGGTGCGGCGGTTGACCAGCGTCTTTTCGAAATACTGGGTCCCGCCGGCGTCGGTGGTCATGATGGTGATGTCGGGGGCATGGCGGTCGCGCAGGACCTTGATCGAGGGGTCCCACAGCGTGACCGGCGCGCGCAGGGCGCCATAGAACTCTCCGCCCTTCGTCGTGATGAAGGTGGCGTGCGATCCGGCATCGTAAGTGCGGGCCGCCCTGTAGATCAGGAAGATCAACAGGCCGCCAAGGAGTACGGCGATAGTGACCGCAGCGATCTCGACCATAGTTGCAAGTCCCCGCACCACACGCCGCCCCAGGCAGCGAAATCAGACTAGCCGTGCGGCAAGGGCCCTACAATTCAAAAACACCGGTCATGGCAGTGGCATGACGCCCGAATTCTAGCCAAAGCCGAATGTCTTCTGTGGTTTGCGCGCTGTGGGACTTGTTTTGCTGGGGTCCAACAGGCCGGGCGGCCGGGATTACTATGACGGTGCGGTAAGGAGCGTGGTTGGGACGTGGCTCTCTGGATGGTTGGGAAGCTCGAAGCGTGGGGCTCGCACCTTATGCGCAGGGCGAACGCACACCCATAAAGAGTTCGCGCCCACCCGGAGAACCGGATGGGCGCGAGGAATTCAACTCTAGTTCTCTGAGAATCCGGCGTCCGGGGCGCGGGCGAACTAGCCGCCCAGTCCGCTACCCGGCTCTAGCCAAGGACTGGCTGCCGAATGCGAAGAGAGAAGAAGAAGGTCTACTTCTTCTTCGCTTTTTTCGTGGTTTTCTTCGCAGCAGCTTTCGCCGGCTTTTTCTTTTTGGCAGTGGCCATTCTAAGTCTCCTTGATGGTCCCATCGGATGGTCGCTCGCGAGGAGCTCTCATCCATTTTTTCGTTGAGCGCCTCGTTGCGAGAACGACTCAACGAATCTCCTCATACACTATCTTGCTAGGCGAGTGCACCTGCTCGTTTGAGGCGATCGTTGATTCCCTCTCCGAGTCCGGCGCCGGGAATCGGCGCCACGGCGATCTCGACATGAGTCTCATCGAGCGCGCGCAGCATCGCGAAGAGATTCGCCGCGGCCTCTTCGAGGTCGCCGCGAATCGAAAGGTTGAGAGAAGGTGAAACGCCCTCCGGCGGCGGTCCGAAGCCGAGGAAGGCCTCTCCCGGAGTCACATCGAGGGCGTTGAGTCGGAGCCGAGCGCGGGGGGCGTAGTGGCGCCTCAGCATGCCTGGCGCGAGGACCCTCGAAGCGTCGTCGGGAGCGGTGAGCGGACCTGTGAGTTGTTCGATTTCGGCACGCGCGAGAGCGCCCGGACGCAGCATCACGGCGCCGGTTTCGCCGGGAGCGACGATGGTGGATTCGAGGCCCGCCTCGCACGCGCCGCCGTCGAGAATGAGATCGATTTTCGATGCGAGATTATGTGCAACGTGCTGCGCGGTGGTGGGCGACAGCGTCTCTGACGGATTGGCGGAGGGGGCGGCGAGAGGCCGGCCGACACGTGCGATAAGTCCAAGCGCTGCAACGTGTTTTGGCGATCGCAGTGCGATCGATGGAAGACCGGCGGTAGCGAGATCGGCGACGGGGCACGATGATTTTCGTGGAAGGACCAGTGTGAGGGGGCCGGGCCAGAAGCGAGAGGCGAGTGCGCGAGCGAGTGGTGAAAAATCGGCGAGGGTCTCGGCCATCGCGAGACCGCTGACGTGACAGATGAGCGGGTTGAAGGAGGGGCGGCCCTTGGCTGTGAAGATCTTGGCGACGGCGGCGGGGTTGGTGGCGTCGGCGGCGAGGCCGTAGACGGTCTCGGTGGGGATAGCGACGAGGCCGCCGGCGAGGATGATGGCGGCCGCGCGGTCGAGGTCAGCGGCGGCGACGCCAATGACCGGCGCAGGCGTCCGCGGGGGTGATTCTGAATCAGAGTTCATCGAATCTGGAGTCCGCGAGCGGGGTGATTGCGGCGCCCGCGAAGAGGTCTGGACGCGTCTCCGACACGCCGCGCGCGCGCTTCGCGCTGCGAGTCGTACACCGGCATTTCGTGGTGACGCTGTGACCTCTCGGTCACACTTTTTTGAGCGCGAGAGGACGTTCGAGGGCGCGATTTCGACTCGGAATCGGCGGCTGAGGCGCCGCACGAGGCCCAATCATGAGTCGCACGGCGGCGAGTCAGGCGCCTCACTGGCGCGTTGCGACGACATCGATCACTACGCCGACATCGTCCTGCACCCACTCTTCCTTGCCGGCCGCCTTCGTGGTCGCGGTTCCGCGGCCGATGCCGAGGTCGAGCCGCTTGAGCGTGATCTCGCCGTGCATCTTCGCGGTGGCGCCGTTGATATTCAGCGTGAAAGGCAGGCGGATGGGGAGTTTGACGCCCTTCACGGTGAGAACGCCAGTCGCCTCGTATTTGGTTTCACTATCCTTGAAGACGCCCTCGTTGACCTCGAACACGGCTTCCTTGTGCTTCGATGCGTCGAACCAGTCGGCTTCCGGCAGCGAGTCGTTGAAGTAGGGCTCCTGGGTCTTCGCAGAGATGGTCGGGATGACGACGCGGATGCGAGCGTCTTGGGGTTTTGCCGGATCGAACTGGATGTTTGCGGTCCATTGCTCGAACCGGCCTTGGAATGGCCGGTCCATGTAGGAGCTCTTGAACACGATCGAGCTTTGCTTGGGATCGACAATCCAGGTCGGCGAGGGCGAGGCCTGCGCCGGGCCTGCGGTTTCGCCGCCAGGTGTCGTCACCGGCTGCGCGCCAGCAACACCAGGAGCAGCGTCCGACTGCGCAGCAGGACCGGGGGCGGTCACCGATTGCACGGCGGCGGGAGTGGGGGCAGTCACCGATTGCGTGGCGACAAGAGACGAGCCGGCGACAACCGCAAACAGCACGATGGAGGCGCCGAACGCCCACAATGCGCCATGGCCATTGTCCGGCGGGCCGGCGGTGCGGCCGAAAAGTCCCGGGGCCATGCGGGCGAGCAGCCCGTCCTTGTCCACGAACTGGTGCTTGAAGGCGCCGGCGAGATGGAGAGCAAGCATAGCGATGATCACCCATGCGAGATTGCCATGGACGCTGTGGAAATCGTCCTCGATGGACTTTCGACTTTCCACATCCATGCCGCTAAAGCCCGGAAGCGGCACTTCGAGCGTGCCGAAGAACCGCGTGTCGTGGGCGGTCGAGGCCGACGCCATGATCCAGCCGGTCAGCGGCATCGCAATGATGAGCACATAGAGAGCGACGTGCACAACCGTCGCGAGCAGTTTCTGCCATTGCGGCATGGGCGGCTCCGGCGGCGGGCGGTTCATCAGGCGCCAGATCAGGCGAGTGACTGACAGCAGCAGGATAGTGATGCCGATGGACTTGTGGATCTGAACCAGCGCCGTCTTCGGGCTGCCCGGACCATAGTTCATGCTGTCAAGGATGAAGCCGAAGGCGAGCATGCCGACGATGAGGACGGCGATGGTCCAGTGCAGCGCTATTGCAACGGCGGTGTAGCGCTGTTGCTGGGCTGTGGCGGTCATGTTCTGGTCCCTGTCGCGTGCGCCGGAATATGGCGCGAAAGCTCGGCGGGACCATGCCACACAAGCTCAGGATCGTGGAAGCCGTAGGCAATGGTGCGGGTTGCGCGTCTGCTCGCCAAATGCCGGACAACTGATGGGGTATTGCAGGTCGGTCATCCGTAACGATCTACTTATTGTCTGTAGGCAGCGAGACAGGTGAGGCGATGGCGGCAGGTTTGCAGATCGTGATGGTGCTGGCGGCGGTGCTGGCGGGCGCCCCTGCCACCGCGCAGGTGGCGGAGCCGGCCGGCGGGCCGCTCCCGCCGGCAGGTGATGTCGATTACGGAATGGCGACGCAGTGCGCGGGCTCGGCGGCGGCGTTGGCCGAGATCGTGGGACCGCAAGACGAGATGCATCCGACGTTCGTGAGCTTCGCGTCGGCTTACAAGACCTGGAGCCACGGCCTGGCGGAGCAGAGCAAGCTGACGGCCGCCAAGGCCGACGCCGCGATCGAGCGGCAACGGACGGCGCGGACAGCTGCGTTTGCGGAAGCGAAGACGCGTGGCCGCAGTATCGACCTGCTGGAAAGCTATAAGAGTGCGTTCAAGGTCTGCATCGCCTCCGGCACGAAGCAGCGGGCCTAGCCGCGGCGGGTGAACTCGACCTCGAGTATGATCTCGACTTCGTCGGCGACGATCGATCCATAACGCGTCAGGCCGAAATCCGAGCGGGTGAGCGTGCCGTGCGCCGAAAAGCCGACGGCGTCGCGGCCCTGATAGAGGGCTGCGCCATTGGCCGCGCCGTTGAAGGTGACATCCAGCGTAACCGGCTCGGTGACCCCCATGAACGTCAGATCGCCAGTGACCTTGCCGGTGTAATCGCCGGTGACCTCGACCTTCTTCGAGTCGAAGACGATCTGCGGATATTCCTTGCCCTCCATAAGATCCTCGCCGATGCGGCGATCCCAGTCCTTGTCGGTGGGATGTTCGGCGTGGACCGAGAGCGGATTGATGACCGCCTTCACGTGGCTGGCGGCGGGATTCTTCGGATCGAAGTCGAGCGTGGCGTCGAAATCGGTGAAGCGCGCCGTGTAGTTCGAGAGCCCCATGTGCTTCACGCGGAAGAGCAGCGAGGCGTGCGGCTTTTCGAGCTGGTAGGCGCCGGAGGGCAGGCTCTGCAGCGCCTGCTCCGTCTGCTTGCCGGTGAGAGAGCACGAGGCGAGCAGAAGAAGCGGGGCTAGGGCGATCACACGCATGGAAACCTCCGTTGCTAGAGCTAGTACCTAGCGCATAAAAAATCCCGGGCGAAGGAGACCCCGCCCGGGATTGGTTTCCCTACGCAGTGTGCGGCTACTTCTGGGTGAACTCGGCATTGATCTCGATCTTCGCCTCGTCGCCGACGGGGCCGGCGCCCATGCCGAAATCTGAGCGCTTGAAGCTGCCAACTGCGGAGAAGCCCACTTTGTGCTTCTGCGTCCGTGGATCAGGCGCGTTGCCGACATAGGTGACATCGAGCGTGACCGGCTTGGTGACCCCAAGGAAAGTAAGGTCGCCAGTCATCTTGCCGGTCTTGTCGCCGGTCTTGGCGACCGACTTCGAGACGAAGGTGATCTTGGGATGATCGGCTGCCTTGAGGAATTGGTTGGCGATCTCGGCGTTGAAGTCCTTGGGCGTGGGTAGCCCCGAAGTCTTCGCATAGTCCGTCTCGACCGATTTGGCATCGATCGTGGCGGTGACCTTGGACTTGGTCACATCGGCTGGATTGAAATCGAGGTCGATGCTGATGCCGGTGAAGCGTGCGGTGTACCAGGAGAGGCCGCGATGCAGAACTTTCCAGGTGGCGCTGGTGTGGGCTGTGTCGAGGACATAGGCGCCCGCGGGAGCCTGGGCCGGGGCTGCAGGGGCAGCTGGAGCGCCGCCCTGCTGGGCCAAGGCTGGGCCCGCAAGCAGCGAAGCAGCCGCGGCTGCGAATAGAACTTTGCGCATGAGTTTCTCCCGTTGTCTCTGTATCCCCCGTCGGGGAGCAGCCTGCGTCGGACACACCGCCCTAGCTTCGCAGCGCCATCCTGAGCGTAAAGGCCGAATGGCGAGCGTCCAGTGGGCCAAGACACGCCAGACGGCATTAGGAAGCTCCTTGACGCGAAATTGATCACATATGCGGCATAAGTAAAGCGCTATGGCGAGCGCCATGGGTCGCCGCTAGCATGACCGGGCGGGGAACAGGGAAATAGGGAGCGGGGCGAATGACGTTCAGGACAACTGACTTTTTTGTCGCCCGGCTCGCGGCCGCGTTTGCCGCCATGGCGCTGCTGGCGCCGCCGGCAACGGCACAAAAACTGGATCTGAACAACCTGACCCAGGCTCAGCAGGACGAGATGTACTGCGTCTATGAGGCAATATCGGCGAACGACTCTTACTTGATCGCTGACAGCTATCTCGACCCATCTTTGTCTGACGAGGAAATCAAGAAGGCCGAGGCCACACTCGAGAAACAAGTTGCAAGCTGTGCAACCAAGTACGGCTGGAGCGCCGACCGCCGCGCGCTCGCCAGCGACATCGGCGTGCATGACGCGATCATCGATGTCGTGTCGGAAGACCTGATCGACGAGGGTGTGAAGGAGGCACAGCTCAAAAAAATCCTCGCGTCGCTGGGCAAGCTCGCCAGCGCGGATGTCGACGCCTTCTTTGGCAACAAATGGCATGATGACGCGGCATTCAAGAAGCGCATTGGCGCCGGCCTCGTCGCCACCGGATTTCCCAACGATGAGTATCTGCTCGAAGGCGCTCTTGTCATGATGGAGTCATCGATCATAACTGCGATGTCGATGGCGCGATGGGCGGACCTGCCTTGATCGCCGCCGTCTCGGCTAGCGGCAGATCCCCGGGAAAGGGTTGTAGTGGACGACCAGCCAGTCGATGAGGTCGCTGGTTTTCCCTGCATCGTCGAAATAGGTCTTCGGCCACAGCGAAGCGCGGTAGAGCGCCCACGGGATCCAGTCTGGTCCGCCGGCAAGCTGCTCGCCGACAGCGGCGTTGACCTTGAGGTCCTGCGGCGCGGCGCAGGACGCGAATTTCGCCTGTTCGCCCGACATGAAGCCGTAGGCCGCGCCGCCGAACACGACGAGTGCGACGGTAAGATAGAGGCCTATGATCAGGCCAATGATTTCGCGCATGGATAGTCCCCGGGGGATCCCGCCCGGACCTTATCTGTAGGCGGAAGCCACGTCGATGGCGGGGCGGCGTTTGCTGCGGCGCCACGAAGGGATAGAGTAAGCTGGATACTGGCCAGAGCAGAAGGGCGTTCGATGGACGGCTTCGAGGGCAAGACCGAACGCGCGCGATACGACTATCCCTTCGCCGAACCGCCCCAGCCGGGGGCAACGATGGAAGTCGCGCCGGGCGTCCGCTGGGTGCGGATGCCGCTGCCGTTCTCTCTGAAATGGATCAATCTCTGGCTGCTCGAGGACGGCGAGGGCTGGACGCTGATCGACACCGGCCTGCAGACCGGCGAGACCAAGGCGCACTGGCGCACGATCTTCGGCGCCGACTTTGCCGGCGGAGGCTTGGGCGGCAAACCGATCCGCCGCGTGATCGTCACACACATGCATCCCGACCATATCGGCCTCGCCGGATGGATCACACGCAAGTTCCAGTGCGATCTCTGGATTACACGGCTGGAGTATGTGAGCTGCCGAATGCTGGTGGCCGATACCGGCCGGGAGGCGCCTGAAGCAGGCGTTAAGTTCTACCGCGCCGCCGGATGGGAGCAGGAAGACCTCGACCGCTATGTCGACCGCTTCGGCGGGTTCGGCAAAGCAGTGTCGCAATTGCCCGACGCCTTCCACCGGCTGAGCGACGGGGACGAGATTTCGATTAGCGGACGGACGTGGCGGATTGTCACGGGATGCGGGCATTCTCCGGACCATGCCTGCCTGTGGTGCCCCGAGCTCAACCTGTTCATTTCAGGCGACCAGATCCTGCCGCGCATATCCTCGAACGTGTCCGTCTTCCCGACCGAGCCGGAGGCCGATCCGCTGGCCGACTGGTTGCGGTCCTGCAAGAAGCTGAAGGACACGATCCCAGCGGACGTACTGGTTCTGCCCTCACACAACGAGCCTTTCCGGGGCGCGCACAAGCGCCTGGACGCGCTGATCGATGGTCATGAACTGGGGATGAAAAGGCTGCTGTCGCGGATGGACGAGCCGAAGCGGGCGATCGACCTGTTCACGGCCCTTTTTGCCCGGGCGATCGAGAAGGACAGTCTGGGCATGGCGACGGGCGAAACCGTCGCACATCTCAACTGCCTGCGTGGCCGTGGGCTTGTGACGTCCGTACAGGATGGCGGGACAACGCTGTACAGAAGGGCGTCTTGACGGCGGGGGGAGACGCATAACGTATAGCCCAACGCCCGGCGATCATGCGCTTCGGGCGGCGTAACAATTCGCCTGCCACGGGCGCCAAGGGCCGGTTCATGACTGACAGCACGACGCAGCAGCCGGCCGCGGGTGAGACCGCTGCGGACCAGCCAGCGCCTAAGAAGAGCCTGGGCGCGCGCGCCCTCCACGAGATCCGCGAAACCGCGATGACGATCGCGGTGTTCGTCCCGTTCTGGCTGCTGTTCTCGACGTTCGTCTACGAGCTGCGGTCGATCCCGTCCGAGAGCATGGTGCCGGCGCTGCAGGTAGGCGATCGCGTGGCGGTGGCGAAGTTCGCGTACGGCTACAACATCAATTCCATTCCCTTTAGCATCGGCACGATGTTGTTCGGAAACGATCCCAAGAAACCGGACGAAGGTTTCTGGGTGCGCCTGCCCAAGCGCGGTGATGTCGCCGTGTTCCAGCACCCACATAATCCGCGTGTGATGATCAAGCGGGTGGTCGGCCTGCCGGGCGACTCGATCGAGATGAGAGGCGGGCATCTCTTTCTCAACGGCCAGGAAGTGCCGCGCACTGAGGTGCGCAAGACGACCTACATCGAGTCCGGCGAGGGCGGCTTCCGGGGGCCGAGGACGGCGACCGAGTATCGCGAGCAGCTGCCGGGCGAAAAAGGCTTCCACCTGATCCACGAGTTCGGCGACCAGGAGGACCTCGACGAGACGCCCGTGTTCCACGTGCCGCCGGGCCACGTCTTCATGATGGGCGACAACCGCGACAACTCCGAAGATAGCCGCGCCCCGACCGGCCACCGATCGATGGCGGCGCAGTTCCCGGAAGCGTGGCCGCATCGCGGCGTGAACCTCGGCGGCGATCCCAAGGACGACGCCATCGGCTTCGTGCCGCTGGACGATCTGATCGGCCGCGCCGAGACGGTGCTGTTCACGCTGCACGGTTGCAAGAAGGCGCCTGGCACGGAATGCCCAGCAGGCCGGCTGTGGAAGGGGCTTTGAGTCCAGACCTGCCTTCAATGCTGCAGAAGCGCAGAACGTGTCTCAGGGCGTTCTCATTTTTCGCTTGAATCCCCGTGAGTTCCGCCCGTGAAGTACCCGGCGCGGGAAAAGCGGTTTTGGTTTTCGGGAATGATGTTCTAAGCACCTTCGGGGACGCCCACCTATGGGGAGGGCTCGACAGGCTTGGGGCCGCCGAGGATATGGACGCTGCCGTGAAACAGGATCGGCCGGTGAATGCGGTCCCTTCTTCGGGAAGGGTGGCGGGCCGCATCATCATCGTACGTCATGGGCGTCCAGAGCTGAACCGTAACGAGGGGCCGCGCCTGGACTGGCGCGCCTATCGCGAATGGTGGTCTAAGTACGAACAGAGTTCGCTGGCGGACGGACAGAAATGTCCGGAAGCGCTGATGCGCGAAATTCCGGCCGACGCCATAGTGCTCTCTTCAATGCGCCCGCGGGCGATGCAGACTGCGGATGCCTTGGCGCGCGGGCGCGAGGTGAGGCGCGATGCGACGTTCAACGAGGCGCCGCTGCCGCCGCCACGCTGGCGGACGCGCCATCTGCCCAAGACATGGAACAAGATCGCCCGGCTTGCCTGGCTGCTGGGACATCATGACGGCGACGAGCATGTTGGCGACGCCAAGCGGCGCGCGGCAAGGGCCGCTGCCCTCCTGATCGAGACGGCCGGGGAAGGGCGCGACGTGGTGCTGGCGGCGCATGGCTGGTTCAACCGCATGCTGAGGCCGCAATTGCTGAGGCGGGGCTGGACCTGCGTCCACGACGGTGGCGACAAGTACTGGTCCTACCGCATCTACCAGAAGCGATAACGCGCCAACCGGCGGCTGGAAACTCAGGCATTGTTTGCCTCGCCGACCCTACCTATGCTCCCGCCACTTTCGGAGAACGGAATGCCAGAGCCCCAGACATCGGCAAAGGCCAGCGCCGACATTGCAACGATGAGCTTCGAGGATGCGCTCGCGCAGCTTGAGCAGATCGTGCACAAGCTGGAGGCTGGCGACGTGCCGCTGGAAGACTCGATCCGGATCTACGAGCGCGGCGCTGCGCTGAAGGCCCATTGCGAGAAGAAACTGAAAGAGGCCGAGCTCAAGGTCGAGAAGATCGTGCTCGGTCCGGACGGGCCCAAAGGGTTGGAGCGGGCGGATGATCTTTAGGTCTCACTGGTGAACAGGCCGCTGGATCCCCATTTCGAGCAGCGCCTCAACGAGGTGGCCGACCGCATCACGGTTGCGCTCGACCAGCTGATCCCGGCGGCGAGTGGTCCGGAAGCGCAATTGATGCGCGCGATGCGCCACGGCGCCCTCGGCAAGGGCAAGCGCCTGCGTCCGTTCATCACGATCGAAGTTGGCCGCATGTTCGGCGCTCAGGAGAAGGCGCTGTTGCGCGCCGCCGCCGCCATCGAGTGCATGCACGCTTACTCGCTGATCCACGACGACCTGCCGTGCATGGATGATGACGACTACCGCCGCGGCCAACCGACCGTGCATAAGCAGTTCGACGAAGCGACGGCGGTGCTGGCGGGCGATGCGCTCCAGGCGCTTGCGTTCGAGATCATGGCGTCCTCCGAAACCCACCGCGATGCGCTGATGCGCTGCAAGCTGATCGAGCGGATGGCGATGGCCTCGGGCGCGCGCGGCATGGTCGGCGGCCAGATGATCGACATGAACCCGATCAGCGACACTGAAGAACCGCTCCAGGTGCTGACCCGGATGCAGCGCCTCAAGACGGGCGCCTTGATCAGCTTGGCCGGCGAGATCGGCGCCCTTCTGGGCGGAGCGCTGGAAAACGAGCGCCAGGCAATCGCCGGGTATACAAATGATTTAGGATTGGCGTTCCAGATCGTGGACGACCTGTTGGACGTCGAGGGCGATCCCGCGATCCTGGGCAAGGGCGTCGGCAAGGATGTGGTCGCCGGGAAAGTGACTTTCGTCTCGCTTCTGGGAGTCGAGAAGGCCCAGGATCAGGTGCGTTATCTCGCCGCACAGGCCAAACAGCATCTGGCTTCGTTCGGCACGCGAGCGGCGTCGCTTCTTCATACGGTCGACTTTGTGCTCAATCGCCGCCACTAATTCACCTGTATCCGCGACCTAAGTGCAGCCCATGACCAGCCCAACGCCCCTGCTCGACCAGATCGCCTCGCCGGCGGACCTGAAGGGACGCTCGCGCGAGGAACTGCTCCAGATCGCCGATGAACTGCGGGCTGAGACCATCTCAGCGGTTTCGGTGACTGGCGGGCACCTTGGTGCGGGTCTTGGCGTCGTCGAACTCACCATCGCCATCCATGCCGTGTTCGACGCCCCGAAGGACCGGTTGATCTGGGATGTCGGTCACCAGGCCTATCCTCACAAGATCCTCACCGGCCGCCGCGATCGCATCCGCACCTTGCGGCAGGGGGGAGGGCTTTCCGGCTTTACCAAGCGCGCGGAAAGCGAATACGACCCGTTTGGCGCCGCCCATGCGGGCACCTCGGTATCGGCTGCAGCAGGTTTCGCTGTGGCTCGAGACCTGAAGCAGGACAGCAACAAAGTGATCGCCGTGGTCGGCGACGGCGCCATGAGCGCCGGCATGATCTACGAGGCGCTCAACAATGCCGGCGGGATGCATACGCGCTTGATCGTCATCCTCAACGACAACGACATGTCGATCGCCCCGCCTGTCGGAGCGATGAGCCATTATCTCTCGCGCACGGTTTCCTCGAAGGGCTATCGCAAGCTGCGCAATCTCGGCAAGCGCGTGGTGCGGAAGATCGGCCTCGAGACCTGGACCAAGAAGGCCGAGCATTCCATCCGCAACTTCACCATGGGCGGCGACCTGTTCGATGCGCTGGGCTTCTACTATGTCGGCCCGATCGATGGACACGATCTCAACGTCCTGATCCCCGTGCTCGAGAATGCGCGCGACATGGACAACGGTCCGGTGCTGATCCACTGCGTCACGCGCAAGGGCAAAGGATATGAGCCCGCCGAACTGGCGGACGACAAGTATCACGGCGTCACCAAGTTCAACGTGATCACCGGCGAGCAGACCAAGGCGAAGGCCGGGCCGCCGTCCTACACCAAAGTGTTCGCGAAGGAGCTGATCCGCGCGGCGGAGAAAGACTCCAAAGTGGTCGGCGTGACGGCGGCGATGCCGTCGGGCACCGGCCTCGATCTCTTCGCAGAGAGATTCCCCGACCGCTGCTTCGATGTCGGCATCGCCGAGCAGCACGCGGTGACCTTCGCCGCGGGTCTCGCCGCCGAAGGCATGAAGCCGTTCGCGGCGATCTACTCGACCTTCCTGCAGCGCGGCTATGACAGCGTCGTCCACGACGTGGCGATCCAGCAGCTGCCGGTGCGCTTTGCACTCGACCGTGCGGGCCTCGTTGGCGCCGACGGACCTACGCACGCGGGATCCTTCGATGTCGGTTACCTCGGCCAGTTGCCCGGCTTCGTGCTGATGGCGGCGGCGGACGAGGTCGAACTGCAGCGCATGGTGGCGACCGCGCATGCGATCGACGACCGGCCGTCGGCTTTCAGGTATCCGCGTGGCGAGGGCGTCGGCCTCGAGCTTCTCGCCGATCCGCAGCCGCTGGA
>Ga0210377_10001680_pt1 | contig 19924 bp, 16 predicted proteins | sample PLM4_65_b1redo_FD_155480 | JGI IMG/M metagenome (GOLD analysis project Ga0210377, IMG submission 155480) | Groundwater sediment microbial communities from an aquifer in East River, Colorado, USA - PLM4_65_b1 redo | ecosystem: Environmental > Terrestrial > Soil > Riparian zone | place: USA: East...
ACCATGCCGCAAAAGCGTGAGCACCCCCGGGTCCAGCATGTCTTCCCGGCGGACAACTGGTACTTCTGGCTCAAAGCGGCCGAAGACCGGCCGGACGAGATCATCACGGACCTGGAGGATGCCGTCGCCACCCCGCGGAAAGAACCGGCGCGCGACATCTTCATCGGCGTCCTGAAGCTGTTCCGGGGCGAGTTGCCAACCGAGACGGAGATGGAAGCGCTCCGCCAGGCTAACTCCCCTGAGGGGCGGGCCCCCCACCTGCCCGTCTTCATCGCCAAGATGAAGGCGGTCAAGGGCCTTCCCCTCGCGGCGGCGGAGCAGGAGACCCTGCGGGAGGCGGAGGCCTCACCGGACAAGAAAATTCAGGCCCTGCTGGCTCAGGTCTCACGTTGTCACAATCTCGATGGGATCATCGTCACCCTTCGCATCAACAACCTGCACACGAAGTGGTCCGCCGGGGATCTCTGGTGCGTGGTCCGGGCGATGGGAAACCGCGTGGACCGGATCCTCCTGCCCAAGGTCGAGGGGCCGGAGGACATCATCCTGCTCCACCGGATCCTCACCGCCATCGAATTAGAGCAAGGCTGGGAGAAAAACCGCCTCAAGATCGAGGCCCTCATTGAACTGCCGAGCGCCGTGCGCCAGCTCGATGCCATCTGCCGGTGCACGCCACGGATGATCTGCAGCATCTTCGGCATCGTGGACTGGACGGCGGCCACAGGCGGACGGGACCAGGACCACCAGCAGGCCTACGCCCTGTACGGAAGGCTCCGGACCGTCGAGGTCTCGGTCGCCGCCGGCCTGGAGGCGATTGACGGGATCACGCCGAGCCTGCAGCGTCACCGCAGCTTCGTGGATGCGGGCAAGGCGGCACGCCTCGGATTCACGGGGAAGTGGAGCGTCAATCCCAACAACCTGGCCGGTATCATGGACTTCATGGAGGGCCGCCGGCCCAACCGGCGGGATCCCCGGACAAAGCCCGCCTCGATTCCGCCGGGCAGCTATGCCGAGGTATCCCCTCGACCGGGGACCTCACCGGAGTACGCCCCGTTTGCTCTGGAAGAACTGCAGCGTTTCGCGCGGGACAGACAACCGCTGCTGCCCCCGCGGGTCCTGGAGTTGCGAGATGCCACGGTCCGCCGATCCGTTGTGGCTGTCAGCGCGGCCCTGCCGGTAGAGATCGAGGCGGCCCTGGCCTCCAGTGCGGATGAGGTCATCGTGGATCTCGCGCCCGTCGCCGGGCAGGCTGGGAGGGCATCGCGGTCAAAGCTCCTGGAAACCCTTCGCGCCACGAGGGAGGAGCAGGCCCTGCTCACCCTCCAAGCCAGTCCCGATGACCGGGAGACCTGGCTGGCCTTTGAGGAAGTTGTTTCGGCCCTTGGATCCCGGGTGAGTGGGTGTGCGCTGCCGGGGGTGACGTCTCCGGAGCAAGTCCGGGGGCTGGATGCGCGCCTGACGGAAAACGAGACCCGCTTGGATCTTCCTCTCGGCCACCTGCGAATCGAGGGACGCATCCGGACCGAGGCAGCACTGGATCAGGCATACGAGATCGCCACGGCCAGCCGCCGGGTTTCCGCGCTGATCTTCGACATTCCCGTTGCTGAGCTATACCAGCAGGGTCGTCTTGCCGTGGGTGCAAAGACCCGATCCATTCGGAAGGCAGAGTATCTCCTGAAGGGCCAATTGCTCGTGGCCACGTCCGAGGCGGGGATTGACGCCGTGGACAGCCTCACCCGGACGCGAAACCGAGTCTCCCGCGAGGCCCTGGATGCGGCCAATCACGGCTTTTCGGGGAAGCTGGCGCGCCTTGACGAAGTGGATGAGGTCAACGGGCGGATGGTTCCGCCGCGGTCGTTCATCCAGGAGCTGGCGCCGGTGATCCAGGATGTCGCGCCGGACTCGATCCGAGAGGCGCTTTCGCCCGAGGCCATCCGTGCGATTCTCCGGACGCGCTTCCCGGCCGAATGGGTGGAACCCTTTGTGCGAACGTGCCGCGAGTTGGCTGAGCCCTACTGGAATGGCGCCAGGAAGATCGAAGAGTTCCCTTCAGTGCTGCGAGCAGAGCTGCAGCGGCGCTGGTACCCGGCGTCCATCGAGAGGGCCATGCAACCTTTCGAACTCTTCGCGGTGGCGGACCAGGACCGGGGCCTGGGTGCCGTGGCATACTCTGACCCCTGGCGGGCCAATGCCATCGAGCTGGTGGACGCAGCCACGGCCCGAGTCTATGAGCACATCATCCGGACCGCGTGGAAGGCGGGCCAGCTCACCCAGGAAGAAGACCGGCGGTACCACCAGGCCTTCGAGCGCCTGCGCACGGCCCTCCTGGTCAAGGAGGCAGCCGGCCTCATGCCGGGCATGCGCATCCCCGGATATGCCGTCACCGTCGAGGACTGGATGGTGAAGCTCTTCGCCCAGGCCTCGGGGGACCGAAACCTATACCACCTGGACGAGGAATTCGTAGCCCAGGAACGCGCCCGGGACGCGATCAAGTTCGACAGCCGGATCGCCCATGGGATCCTGACCCTTCTCGTCAGCCTGGTCGGATTGCACCGTGTGGCTGACGGCTGCCGCATCCACGGCATCGAGGATGTCCGATACAAGGCGCCTGTCCGCATCGGTGGCTCGGTGACTCCGATCTTCACCGTCATGGATGCCCAAGATAGTCGGATCAGACTCCGCGTCGAGGCCCTGCGGTGGGATGGTCAGGTGGCCATGGAGGGGACGATCGTCGTCACACCGCATGGAGTGTCACTCCCATCCGACGGCGCCAGGCCACTGGAGCCCGCCAGGCTGCGTGCGGCCCGGGAGCGGAGCGCAACTGTGACCGCCTTTCCCCGGGACAAGCAAGCACCGGCGTTTCCCCAGGGGCGGACGGTGTCCCAGGATTTCCAGGCTCAAGTCTCTCCCGAGGTTGCCGACGGGTACTGGGCCCTCGTCGGCTCTGCTGGCTCGAACCTCTGGAATCTTGCCGTCGGCCTGGGGATGATCGCCCACACCTCGGCAAACTTTGCCTCACCAGGGTGGATTCTTCTCTCCACGAAGCTGGAGGAGCAGCAGCAGCCCATTCGGGAGGGCGACATCCTCACCTCCAAGGCACACCTCGAAATCACCCGCCTGACCCGAGAGGAGAAGCGCCCCATCTGCCGCATCGTCATGGACATCCGCAACCAGCATGATCGCCCGGTCTTCCGGGCCGAGGTCACCAAGATCGGGGACCGGGGTCTCTGTCGCGAAGCCTGATTAACTCCCCTGGCCATTGACCGCCCACCGATAGGCCTCCCGGATTGACAGCCATCCTTCCCACCTGATAGGGTACGCTTGACAGGAACAGCCGTGCTAGGCCGGGTCCGGCCTGGTGCAATGAGGATCGTCTTATGTTCACGCGCATCGACCATGTTGCGATCGCGGTCCGCAGCCTCGAGCAGGCGTTCGAGTTCTACCGGGACGTCCTCGGATTCGCTGCGGGCAGGCGTGCCACAGTCGAGGACCAGGGGGTGCACGCGGCCCTCTTTCCCGTGGGTGACGGCGAGATCGAACTGCTCGAGCCGGCCGACCCGGCCGGTGGCGTCGCCCGATTCCTGGAGCGACGGGGAGAAGGTCTGCACCACATCTGCGTCGAGACCCCGGATGTCTCCGCCGCCCTGGCACACGCGAAGGCCCTCGAACTTCCCCTGATCGACCACTCACCACGGCCCGGCTTGGCCGGCATGATCACCTTCCTCCACCCCAAAGCGAGTCACGGGGTTCTGGTCGAGCTGGCCCAGCCCCTCACGCCACAGGTCCACCGCGTAACGCCGTCCGCCGGCGTCCAGGCGCTGGGGATCGAGACCGTGTATGTGGCGGTTAAGGAGGCTGCGGCTGCGGCGGCCACCTACGCCCGGAACTTTCAGGGGGAGGTGGCGCCTGTGCAGGATGACCCCCACTTCGCCTCGAAGAAGGTCGTGGTCTCCATCGGAAACAGTCAGGTGACGCTCCTCGGTTCCGCCGACCGCGTCTCGCCGGTCGGGTGCTTCCTGGCCGACCGGGGCGAGGGATTGTTCGGGATCTGCCTGCGGGTGGCGGACTTCGAGGACGCACTCCGGTACCTGGAGGAGACGGGTATTCCGACCAAGGTTCACGGTCGGGCCACGACGACGCCCCTCGCACGTCTCGATCCCACCCGGGTCAACGGGGTCAATCTCTTCCTGTGCCCCAGCACATCCACCGCGCCAGTCCACATACCTGCTGGCTGATTGACTCCACCCCGGGTTCGCGCCACCTGTGGTCCGGGCCGTGGGCCTCGAGTACCGGTCATGGGCCGGGTCTCTCTGGGTCCCCGCGCCCCAGCGCGGAAGGAGGCCGCCGTGGACACACTACTCCAGCAGATTCAGGCGTTCCTGTCGCTCCCCAGGAAAGCCCGGACGCGCGAACAGCGCGAGGCGGTCCTCCTGGCCCTGGGCGTCCCGCATCCCTCCCGCTTCATCGAGGAGGTGTGGACCAGCCAGTGGGAGGCGGGCATTGACCGCCTGCTGGACCCGGCGAGTACCTGGATCCGGCCCCTGGAGTCCACCGACTTCCACTTCAAGTGGGCCCTGGAGGCGTTCAACGGCCTGCCCCCCTCGGTACGCGCGCGACTCTTCGCCCTGAAGATCGACGCGAATGGCCTCCGGGGACCCATCCTGGCGCTCCTGGATGCGTCGGGCCTGTCCACCCACGAGTTCGAGGTCGTGGATCTCGTGGCTCTCTCCAAGGTGCACGCGGAGGCGGCCGTCACCGTCCGCAGCCACGACGGCCGCACCTGCCAGTTCGAGGTGTCTCACTTCGCCCCCGCGGCGGAGGAGCTGTACGCAGGCGCCGCGCGGCTCTTCCGCCTCCGCACGGCCACAACGTACATCCACACGCTGGCGAGCGGCGGCAAGGTCTTGCTGGATATCCTCGCGCACGGGACTCGCCTCGATGACGAAGACTTGTCCCGAGAGGATATGGGCCACCGCTGGCCGCTGGCCATCCGCGGCGTCGCACGTCACGACGGGCTGGGCGACGTTCTAGGGACCATCCTGCGGGACCCGCATCACATCCTGACGCGGTCCGGGGAGGTCGTCTCGATTCACAATTACGAGCTGTTTCACGACATCGGCGGGTTCCGGTTCGGATTCGTGGAGCCGATCTTCCTTTCCCTGTGGCGGAAGCTGCGAGGCCCCGATCCCGGCGAGAGCCGGGCCCTGCTCCGCCGGATGTTCAAGGAGTACAGGACGGCCTACATCGAGAAGCGACAGGAGATCCAGGCACGCTGGGACGAGCTGGAGGGGTACCTCGCGGCGCATCAGGAGGCGGTCCAGGGGTACCTCAAGGGGGATCTAGACTGGCGGCAGGCCGTGGCCGCCGCTCGGGAGCGGGCATTCCGCGACCCCGCCAACTGGGTGCAGACGCTGCTGGAGGCGTATCGGGAATCGTATCCCGATCTCCCCGAGGCCTGATCCGCCTTTGGAAAGGAGTCGAGTGGTCAAGTGGTCGATTGGTCAACCGGTCCCACCTCGGCGCGTCCGTCCCCAGTTGACCTTTTGACCATTCGACAACTTGACGGATTGGAAAGCCTGCGGGGTAGGTGGACTACCGGTTGCCGGCCCGCTCCAGGATGGAGACGATGACGACGATGATGGCAGCCTGAAAGATCAAGAGCGTGGCCTCCAGGGTGCGAGCGTTCCGCAGGGCCATGGCGCCCAGGCCCATCGAGATGGAAAGCGAGAATATCAGGAAGACCGTCTCCCGTCTGCTGCTCAGGAGAGCCTCCAATCGGTGATGCAGGTGATCCCTCCCCACGTAGGCGATCCATTCCCGGAATGAGTGAACCTTTCCCGTCACGATCCGCATCACCGTGATGTGCGTCATATCGAAGATGAAGATCCAGAAGATCAGGACCGGGGCGGCAGCGTCAATGATGCTGTTCTCGGCCCATTCACCCTTGACCGCCAGGGCAGCCAGGACGAAGCCGAGAAATGTGCTGCCGGCGTCTCCCAGGAAGATGGCCGCGGGCCGATGAGGGCGGAGGTTGAAGGGAAGGAATCCCAGGCAACTGCCCACGATAGCGGCTGCGAACCACCCCAGGAAAGGCTGAAAGGTCAACGTCGCGAAATACCCCAGGAACCCCGCGGTGATTATGCTCAGCCCGGTTGCCAGGCCGTCCATGCCGTCGAAGAAGTTCATCGCGTTGGTGATTCCGAGGAGCCAGACGACGGTCAGGAGTATGTTCGCTGCCTTGCCGGCCACCGTTTGGGGGAACAGCGTCAGGACCACGCCGGAGCCAATGACCACGGCCGCCGCCAGCAACTGCACCAGGAGCTTGACCCGCGCCGGTACACCCCAGACGTCGTCCAGAATCCCGACGACCACCAGCATGGTTCCCCCCACCATGATGGCCACCACCTGCTGATCCAGGATCGAGTTGGCCAGGATGGCGACCCCGAAGGCGGTATAGATCGCCATGCCACCCAAGAGGGGTGTGGGCTCTGTGTGGAGCTTCCGCGAGGCCGGGAGGTCGAGCACCTCCAGGAAGGATGCGAGGCGGATGACGAGGGGCGTGAGGCCAAAGGAGATGAGCCCCGACATCACGAGGATGTAGGCCCAGCGGGCGCCGTACATGTGCCACGTGGTCCGGACGACGGGAAGCAAGAGTGTCCCCGCCAGGGCCAGGAGCAGAAGGCTCATCCACACGGGGCACCGGGCAATGCCGCTCTGGCCGAGGCCGGCTGGGGTCCCGCGGGAATTCCGCTTCGTCTCGCTCATGCCAAGACCCGCTCAAGGGCGCGGACCACCAGACTCTCCTCTTGCGAGGTCAGGGCCGGATACAGCGGCATGGACAGTCCATGGCGAAAGGCGTGGTCGGCCACTGGAAATCTTCCCATCCCCAGCGTTGCGTGAATGGGCCGAAAGATCGGGGGGCGGGCGGTGACCCCCAGTTTGGCCAGCCAGCGCGCCACCGCCGTGGCCGTCGTCGGCACGCCGATGACAAAGCGGTGATAGACATGGCTCCCCCCGGCGTTCGGGCCGGGCAGGACCACAGGGAGATTCGCCCATCGGCGGCGGTAGCGTGTGGCGATAGCCGCCCGCCGGGAGAGCATGGCCGGCAGCCGGCGCAACTGGCTGCGGCCCAGAGCCGCCTGGAAGTCCGTGAGCTTGTAATTGTACCGCACCTGGTGCCGCCACCGCTCATCGTAGTCTCGCCGGTCACGCATCCGCTCCAGGAGCCGTCTGTCCCGGCTGAGGAGCATGCCGCCCTCGCCGGTGGTCAACAGCTTGGTTGCGTAGAAAGAAAAGGTGCTGACGGTTCCAAAGGATCCCACGGGCTCGTCGTGGTAGCGCGCGCCGATCGCTTGGGCGCAATCCTCGATCAGCGGGATCCCGAGGGCCAGCAGGCTGTCCAGGTCCGCGGGGAGGCCGAACTGGTGGGGGACGATGATGGCCCGGGTCCGGCGCGTGAGCCGCCGCCGGACGTCGGCGGGATCCAGGTTGTAGCTGGCCGGATCCACATCCACCAGGCGGGGCGTCGCTCCGACGTACTGGACCGCGTGCAGGGGGGCGACGCAGACGTAGGTCGGCAGGATGACTTCGTCTCCCGGGCCAATCCCTACGCCCAGGAGGGCCAGGTGCAGGGCGGCGGTCCCCGAACTCACCGCCACACCGGGCGGGAGTCCCAGGAAGGCACCGACCTCGGCCTCAAAACCGGCCACCTCAGCCCCCTGCGCCAGGGCGCCACTCGCGACCGCGCGGGACACGGCCCGCACGTCCGCGGCAGTGATCCAGGGTCTCGAATGCGGCACTAGCTGAGGCAATTGGGCAATCCGGCGATCTGGCGATCGGGCAATCCGGAGACCTCGGGAGTCTACGTCTTCACCGGTCCTTCCTTCGCCTTCCGTCCCAGTGTCCGGGTATACGCATTGAGTTGGGGGCCCAGTTCAGCAACCCACCCCATCAAGTCTTCGTAGCGCGGCTCCGAGATCAAGTTGCGTCGAAGGGCTCGGCGAAGCCAATAGATTCGCAGGCCCTTCAGTCCTTCTGCCATTCCACCTCCGTCAGGTCCATCTCATTGGCGTCCGCACCGAATTGCCCGATCACCCAATTGCCAGATTGCCTGGTTGCCAGTCCGTCAAGGTCCGTCAAGGATTGATATTGATAAACAGCCGCAGGGGGACGAAACCCTCCGCGTTGCGGACGCGGCCCTGGATTCCCCGGAAGTGGGCGGACGAACGGGCGATGTCCACGATGGAGAGGCCCTCGATGTTCGTCTTGCTGACCTGGGAGGCGTGGGCTCGGAGGGTGGCGATCTTGTCTTCCAGCACGCTATCCACGTCCACGAAGACACTGGGGGAGAAGTTCTGCGTGGTGGGCCCTTCGTAGAACAGGACGTTGCGCGTGTAGCGGGTGGCGGTGATCGTGCATGTCGACAGGTGGCGGTGATCCTGGTGCGTATCGTCGTGATAATGGACGAAGATGAAGTCCGGCCGCACCTCCTGGATCACGCCCTCGAGGCGTTGGATCAGGGCGCGATCCAGCGGGATCGCGGTGTCCGGGTAGCCGGCCCAAAACAGCTTGGAGGCGCGCAGGATTCGCGCGGACTCTTCCTGCTCTTGACAGCGGATCGCGGCGTCGCCGCCGCCGCTCCCGTCGGTCATGACCAGCAGGAACACCTGGTGCCCCTGCCGTCCATACTTGACAAGACTTCCGCCGCAACCGAATTCGATGTCGTCCGGGTGGGCGCCGATGGCCAGAATACGCATGGGCTCTGTCTCCGGATGGAAGGTGTTCTCAGTTCGGCTCCTTCAAGACGCAGCGGTTCTGGAGGAATCCCTCGGCTGCGGCGAACACGCCCTCCATGTCTTCATGCGCCGCCGAGACATCTTCCGCCGAAAAGCTTTCAAACGGCGTCCCACCAGGAAGGCCGTTTGGATAGCGGGTCGGGATGTAGTATCGGTCCAAACGAGCGGCCGGGCCTTCGATTGCCTTGAAGGTCGGGTCCATCCGGGAGAGCTCACGAGCGAATTCCAGAACCGCATGGCCCAGCACTTCCCGGCGGCTCTCAGCATAGAGGCAGGCCTTCGCGGCCCTCTCGGCCGCCTGCTGGGCGATGAAACAGGCCTTGTCGAAGTACCGGCCCTCGCTGGCCATGTCCCGTACGAACGCGCGGTCGTCCAGGGCTTGGGTCCACCAGCGGCGAGCTTCAACGATCGGGTCGTGCATAAATCTCCCTGCCTTCTTTGACGACACGCATGATGAAACCGCGCTCCTCCCGGATCATTTGATCCCATTCTGCGGGCGTGTACACCAGGATATCCACTGCCACCGGAAGAGTCCACCGTTCGTACACCCGCTTGAGCCGGTCGAGGGAGCGTTCCGGCGTGCTCTTGACGATGACGACGTCGATGTCCGCCGCGGACTCACCCCGAGCGTGAGATCCGAACAGCATGATTCGCTCCGGCTCGTACCAGCGGAACTGGTCAACGATCATGGCGTCCGTGATACCCTTCGTCCGTCCCTCGAACGTCATGGTGTCATCTGCTCCCACCGCCGGCCCGAGCGGAGGATGCCCAGGCTCTCGGGGCCACAGTGGAATATCATATCTACCACTGCCAGGTGGGAAACGAAAGGCATATATCGCTGCGGGTACTGGGGATGCTGATACGCCTGCACATGGATGTCAATTCCGGCCTGGAAAAACCGGCCCACATCCATGTAGGATGGGCCCGTCTGGCCGGCGAGGTAGGCGGTGCCGCCCACCGCGCGGCACAGGTCGATCAGTCGCTCCGTCGGGTCCTCCCCTGCCTGGAGGCTGGAGGCCAGGAGGCAGCGGGTCTGGATGCCCAGATGTCGGCAGAGCAGGTCTGTGACGGCGAAATTCAGCTCGCTGAGCCGGGTCCAGGGCCTCTCCAGCAGGGCGAGAAGCTCTGGCCCGATGGGGTTCCAGAACGGCGCCCCGCCGTAGTGGAGGCGAAGCGCCTGGCAGTGCTTCCGCTGCCAGTCCGTCCTGCCGTTGATCTCCACCAGGTCAATGCGTTCGGGGAACCGGTCGATGATCGGAACTGTCACCCACTGCCAGCCGTCCTTGGTCCGGATGCGGTTGCGGTTCTGCCACTCGTGCTTCTTGAACTGGACCGTGTCCAGGAAGATGAAGACACCGGCCGAGTCCAGCTTGTCGAAGTAGCCCAGCCAGGGAAGGTACTGCGGCTGATGGATGGCGACCTTCACGGGCCTCCCTCCCGCACCGTGTGGACGAAGATCGGGTTGCTCAGGATCTGGTGTCCGCCCGGGCCGCGGACCTCCAGGCGATAGAAGCTTCGCGCTCCGGGAGGCAACGCCGCCTCGCTCCAGTGGAGGCCGAGCGGGGTCTCACCGCGCGCTGCCTGCACGACGGCGCCGTCCCGCACCAGCCGAGCCTGGATGCCGACCGGCCGCGCGTCCGTTGTCCGGATCATGGCTCGTACCTCGGGTCGATCGCCGGCCCGGAGGGCCAACCGGTCGCCTGCCTCGGCGGGTGGTTGTCCGGGGAGGACGACCTGGAACTGATCCAGGACCAGGCCGCGCTCCGGCGTGCGCTGCAGGGCGTAGAAGCGCCCGCGCCGCAAGGCATCCAGGAGAGCAGGGGGGTCCCGGCGTTCCACCAAGAAGACCGTCCGGATGTCCCCGAATCGTTTTCCCGCCTGTCCCTCGTAGTGATAGGCAGCCTCTCCGATGGCCCAAGCGGGAGCGGCTCGACGGCCACCGAGAGAATCGGCCAATAGCTGGTCCCATCCGCCGCCGGGCTCTGTGAAGGTTGTGGTATCCTCGTAGACCCCGCCGAAGGCCGTGAAGCGATCCGTCTGGAGAAGGACAGATGGATACGGGTCCGTCCGGATCGTCGCACGGAACCGTGCCACCTGGACGACCTGATAATCTCGAGCCTCGGGGAGCGACCACGCCACCAGCCCGCCACGCGAGGTGACAAAATCAATGACTGCCTGGTACGGCCGCAGTCCCGCGTCCGAATCATAGGGTGAGACCGGTTCGATGCGAAAGGGGAAGTTATTGGCCAGCAGGACCGCCCCGACGGCCAGGCATGCGATCCCGTAGCCGGTGAATCGGCGCTCCACGGCAGCTTGAAAATGTCGGAGGCGGATGATGCGCCGCCCCCGAAGGCGCAGCAGCCACACCCCCGGAATGGCCAGGAGACTGGGGGACAGCAGCCACAGGCTCCCCGCACCCCAACGCGCCGCACCGGAATTACTGGCCGAAGGGAGGTCGCGGAAATCTTTGGCCTGGGTGAGCCCGAAGGCCAAGAGCTTCTTCTCTCCGTCGTGCATGGTGAGGGTGCTCTTGAAGAGGTTCCCGGTCCAGTAGTAGTACGGGCTCACCTCCGTCCCGGGGATGAACAGGACGTCATTTTGGCGCGCATTGGCCGCGCGCACGGCTTCCAAGAAGGCCTCCGGCCCCCGATTCAGAATCGAGGGATATTCGACGCGGTAGCGCAGCAGGTGGCGGAGGGGGAACAGCCCGTACTCGAATCGGAGTAAATGGTTCTCTGTCAGGAAGACGGCCTCCACGCCCGCTGCCCGTGCGCGCGCGATCAGCTCCTCCAGGGTCATCTTCCCGGTGCTCCAGGTCGAGTGGACATGCATGACGGCGGAGATGGGGAGCAGGGGGCCGGCCGCCTGGAGCGGGGACGGCCCCAGCAGGAGAAGGCCCAGCGCCAGCCAAAGGCTCCAGCGCCTCCCCCGCGAAACGGGCCACCCGACCGCGCACTGTCGTCGCCGGGGCGGACCGGTGGCGGCTCTACCCGGACTGGCCATGGGTCGTGATCTCGTGGTACACTTTGGCCAGTGCATCCAGCATGGCCTCTGCGCTGTAGCGAGGGGCGAGGCGACGCCCCGCCTGTCCCAGGGCCAGGGCCCGGACAGGGTCTTGCAACAGCGTGAGGATGGCCTCGGCCAGGGCAGCCGCGTCGCGAGGGGGCACCAGCAATCCTGCCTCCCCATTCTGCAGCAGTTCAGCCACGCCGCCGACCCGGGAGGCGACGATCGGTTTTCCCAGCGCCATGGCCATGACCAGCACCCGACCCATGCCCTCGTTCAGCGAGGGGAGCGCGACGACGTCGGTTCCGGCGATGACCGAGGGGACATCCTCCCGGAAGCCGGCGAAGATGATCCGGTCCGCCAGGCCGAGGGAGCGGGCCTGTGCTTCCAAGGCCGGCCGCATCTCGCCGTCCCCGACCAGGAGGAACCGGGCGTCGGGACACCGCCGCAGGATGTCTGGAGCGGCGTCAATCAGGTAGTGGAGGCCCTTCACGGGGACCAGCCGCGCGACCGCGCCGATCACCGGGCCGCCCGTCACGAGGCGCACCGGCGAGGCGGCCTGCACGCCGTCGAGATCCACTCCGCTGGGGATCGTGACGAATTGTTCCGGGCGACCGATCCCGTGCCGCAGGTGATCCCGCGCCTCCTCGTCGCTGAGCGTGATGATGCGATCCGTCCAGCGTGCGGCCAGCCGTTCCAGCGCGGTAAAAGCGCGGGTCCTACCAGGGGAGAAGTACCCCTCGAAGATGTGCCCATGCGGGGTGTGGACGATGTGCGGGACGCCGGCGATCCGGGCCGCGAGGCGCCCGAGGAAGCCCGCCTTGGACGAGTGGGTGTGGACGATGTCCGGCTGCATCGTCCGCATCAGCCGCCACAGCCCCCAGAGAGCACCGCAGTCCGCGATCGGGTGCACCGACCGGCGGAGGTGGGGCACCTGGATCCAGGGCACACCCGCACGCGACAGGCTCTCGGCGACTCCCGGCGGCGGGTCCGCCGTGTGTCCCGAGATCAGGCTACACATGAACTCCGTTCGCGGCATCCGGGTGGCGGAGATGACGGTGTTCTCCGTGGACCCTCCCACGTCCAGGCGCGTGATGATGTGGAGCACATGCATCGTCAGTCCGGGGTCTGTCGCTGGGGGCGCGCCGCGCCCTCGCCGAGAAGGCGGACCGCGCCCTCGCAGACTGCATCGACTGGGATGCCTTCCCACCACGGTGGTCCACCCGGGCCCTCTGTGCCGGTGAAGACCAGGCAGGTTGCCCGACCCCGGGGAGCGAAGCGAACCGGCTTCTCGGGTCCGAAGGTGGCCACCAGGGGAACGCCGAGCGCTGCGGCCATGTGCATGGGCCCGCTGTCGTTGGTCACCAAGAGCGCTGCCCGTTGCAGGAGGGCGGCCAGCACGGGGAGCGATGTCGCCCCGGCCAGGGAGATTGCCCTCGGGATGGCCTGCGCCAACGAATTGCACAAGCCACGCTCGCCGTCGGTTCCGATGAGCACTACCCGCACCCCGGCGTCGGCCAGTCGTCGGCCGACCACGGCGAACCGTTTCTCGGGCCAGCGTTTCTTGGGCTGGGCGGATCCGGCGGACAGGCAGACCACCTGCTCGGCCTTGGACACTCCGTGCCACTCCAAGAGGGAGGTACAGGCCGACCGGTCCTCGTCCGTGACCCACAATTCCGGGAGGTTGCTCGTCGGCGTCGCACCCAGCAGGCGCGCCACGCCCAGTTGCGCCTCCAATTCGTGTACCTCCTCCTGGGAGGTCAGGTCGAAGCCGATGCCCCGGCCTCGACTGGACCGGCCCACGGTCCGGCCCGGTCCGATCGCCCGGAGAAAAGCCGCCATGCGCAGGCTGCCTGCCCGCGTGGCGACATCGTAGAGATTGACGGCGATATCAAACCGCATGCCCCGGAGTTCCCGGATCAGTTGTCCGACCTCCCGCCGCCCGCGCCCGAGAGCCCACGCTACCGCCGAGCGTGAGCGCCGCAAGTCCAGGGTACGGACCGCGTCCACATAGGGACAGCGCTCCGCCAACGGCCTGACCTCCGGGATGGTCAGGATCCAGATGCAGGCCCGGGGGAAGCGCTGACGGACGGCCCGCAGGGCCGGTGTTCCCAGCACGAAGTCCCCGAGGCCGGCCACGCTGAGGGCGAGGAGCCGTTGGGGGTCCTGGGCCGTCTCCGGCAGGCCATTCGCCACGACCCGCCCAAGGATCGGGACCTGCTGGCCGCGTCTCACCGGGCGGGGGGCCTCCTCCCGCACTCCCCGTTCTCCGGCTCGCTCGATTGCAGGCGAGGGGACCTCTGGCACGTCCCCGACGCGAAGGGGAAGGCTCATCTCTGAGGTGTCCCGCGGGGCCATGCCGATGCCATCCACGTGATGGCGCATCCACAGCTCGGTCATCATCAGGGTCCACAGGCGATCGCTATGGGTTCGGATGCCGCCCAGGTGCTCCCGCTTCAGCGCCTCGACCCGTTCGGGGACGAACAGGCCGCGGTTCCGCACCCGCTCGGTGGAGAGGAGATCCTCCATCATGTCGCGCAACTCGGTCCGGAGCCACTGCGCCAGCGGGATCATGAAGCCCTGTTTTCGATGCGACAGGACCTGGGGGGGCAGCACGTCAGCAAAGGCTGTCTTGAGCAAACCCTTGAGGCGCAGTCCGGGGATCTTCATCGAGGGCGAGATGCGCAGGCTTTCTTCGATGACGCGGTGGTCGCAGAACGGCGCTCGCAGCTCCAGGGAATGCGCCATGCTCATGCGGTCGGCCATCACCAAGAGGTCCTCGGGGAGATAGGTGCTGAGGTCGATGCGGAAGGCCCCATCCACCGGATCGCCGTGGGTGCGGGCTGCAAAGGCCGCCCGCTGGCTCGCATCCACATCCGTTCCCCAGCGTTCCCACAGGTCGGGCGTGACCAGGCCCCTCAGGTCCGTCTCGTCGAAAAAGCGCGTCCACCCGATGTACCGATCCGGCATGGGCCGATCCGCCCCGCTGATGAACCGCCGCGCCCAATCCCCCCAGTTCCGGCTGGCTTCGCTCTCTGGAATGAGACGCGGCACGACGGCGTCGGGAATGGACCGGAGCCAACTGGGGAGCCGTGCGTACCGTTCCGACAAGCGGAGGCCCAGATACCGGGGATATCCGGCGAAGGTCTCGTCGCCGCCGATCCCGGACAGCACCACCTTCACGTGTCGGGCCGTGGCCTGAGCCACGACGAAGGTCGGGATGGCCGAGGAGTCGGCGAATGGCTCGTCGAGGTGATGGACGATGGTGGGCAAGAGATCGGCCACCTTGGGCTCCAGGATCTCCTCGGTGTGGTCGGTCTCGAAGCGTTGGGCCACCATGCGGGCGTAGGGCAGTTCGTCGTACGAAGGCGCCGCCCGGCTGAAGCCGATGGAGAAGGTGGCAATGCGCTGCCCCGTGACCTCCCGCATGCACGCGACGACCACGCTGGAATCGATGCCGCCGCTCAGGAACACGCCCAGGGGGACGTCGCTCTCCAGGCGCAGCCGGACGGCCTCGCGCAGCTCGTGCCGGACCCGGGCTGCCACCTCGTGGACGGAGGCACGCTCATCAGTCCAGGATTCCCCGGAGGGGAGGGTCCAGTACCGCTGGAGAGTGAGGACGCCGTCGCGCATGATGGCGATATGGCCGGGGGGGAGCTTCCTGATCCCGGCGAAGATGGATCTGTCGCCCGGCGTGTATCCGAAGGCCAGGTAGTGGTGGAAGGCTTCCCAGTCCACATCACGGGATACGGCGGGATGGCAGAGCAGGGCCTTGATCTCGGAGGCGAAGAGGAAGAGGCCGTTGTTGTGCCAGTAGAACAGCGGCTTCTTCCCCAGACGGTCCCGGACCAGGAACAGGGTCTTGCGGGAGGCATCCCAGAGGGCGAAGGCGAACATCCCCCGGAGGCGTTCCACCGAGGCCGCTCCCGCCTCCTCGTAGAGATGCAGCAAGACCTCGGTGTCGCTTTGCGTCCGGAAGCGATGGCCCCGCTCGAGCAGATCCGATCGGAGTGCCCGGAAGTTGTAAATCTCGCCGTTGAAGACGACGCGGAGCGCCTCGTCTTCGTTGGCCATGGGTTGCCGTCCGCCGGGCAGGTCAATGATGGAGAGGCGCCGCATGCCCAGGCCGATGCCCGGCTCCACCCACAGCCCCTGGTCGTCCGGCCCGCGATGGACCAGGGTGCCGACCATCCGCTCCAGGAGGTCTCGATCCCCCTGTCCGACGAAGCCGGCGATGCCGCACACGTCAGCGTGATCCTCTATGCAGGCTGCTGAAAAAGGCCCATCTGCGGCACCCATCCTCCGGATGGGTACCCGGCGCGCTCGCGCGGCGTTGCGTCGTACGGACCAAGTACGCCTCGCGCCGCGCATCGCGCGCCGCCTTGCATCTGGACCTTTTTGAGCAGCCTGGCGGAAACAAGTTCTTCAGCATCCTGCTAGACCGGCTGCTTAGCATAGTCTCCGATCCATCGGACGAATGGGAGCTGCGTTTTGACCGCATTGTACAGCTTCCGATCACCCGTCCAGAACTCGCACCTACGGCGCTCTGCGAGGTCAAGGTACAGGCTATCGTACACACTGCGCCGATACTTTCGCGCGAGGGTATAAGCCCTTTTGGGCGGGGGGAGCGGCTCCAGGCTCGTGTCAAGTGACAAGATCGCTTCGATCACCTCTCGACCCTCCGCCTCGACCAAGTCTCCCCGCGCCACCGCCCTGTTGACTCCACTGGCCACCTCGTATCCCCAGAGGGATGGGGCCAGGAATGACACAGTCCCTCGCTGGTAGTCGGCTAACATCCACGCGGCTCTATCCGCGGCGACCTCATCCGGGCTCACCCACTTGACCGCAACGCTCGCGTCGATGACCAAGTCAGGCATGGTTCTCCAGCTCCCGTCGCCCCTCGATCACCCGATGGCTCAGGGCGAGCCGCCTCCCGGAAAGCTTCGATCGGATGCCCATCAGGCGCCTCACGGTTGCCCGCCGTCTACCCAGGTTCATGGGTTTCACCCCTTTCCCTTGAATGGGATGGGCCAGCGCCGTGACCTCGGACCGCCGAATGCGCGTTGCCCCTTCCCCCACCCGGTACAGGGTCAGCAAGCCTCGCTGCGCCCAGCGATAAATAGTCGAATGGGCGACCCGAAGGTACTGAGCGGCCTCCGCCGGGGTGAGCCAATCTGTCGGCGCGGTGTGTGTTATCTCCATGACTGCTCCTTCCTGAGATATCATGCGATAAAATAGTAGTGAAATCCATCTCGCGTTGCAAGGAATGTCGCATTCCCTCTTCCGGCCACATAGAAGGCTACGCTGCCGGCCGTCCCCGCCCGATCCCCTCCAGGAGGTCCACCAGGCGGGCCGTGGTCTTGCGGGCGTCAAAGAGGCGGGCCCGGGCGAGCCCGCGGGACGACAGCTCGAGTCGGAGGGTCTCGTCCTCCAGGATCCGATCGAGCCCAGCAGCGATGCTGGTCACATCGGACGGATCCACGTACAGCACGGCCTCGCCCGCCACCTCTGGCAGGGCCCCGGCTCGCGCGCAGACGACGGGGGTGCCGCAGGCCATCGCCTCCAGGACCGGCAGCCCAAAGCCCTCCGCCAGGGAGGGGCAGACCAGGGCGATGGCGCCGGCATACAGGGCGGGCAGCTCCTCGGGCGCGATGAAGCCCGGCAAGACGACTCCGGGGCGGGCCAATGCCGCGGGGTCCACCGGCCGGGCCGGCCCGTGGCCTCCCGGCGTGCCGGCCAGAACGAGACCCACGCGCTCCCGGAGCGCCTCTGGAAGGGCGCTGTAGGCCTGGACCAACCGCGACAGATTCTTGTGCGGGAGGAAGTTGCCCACGGCCAGAAGATAGGGCCCGCGGATCCCGTAGCGGTCCGCGGCGCCGGCCACGACCTCCGGCGGACAATCGGGCCGAAACTCCTCGCCGACCCCGATGGGGATGACGTGGACCCGCTCGGAGGCGAGCCCCAGGACAGCCAGCAGCTCCATCTTGCTGTGGGCCGAATCCGTGATGACGGCGGCCGCCCGGCGAGCCAGGAGCGCCGCCCACATTCGGAAGACGGCGGCGTAGAGGCGCCAGGCCCCCCGGGCATAGGCGGGAAACCGCAGCGGGATCAGGTCATGGATGGTGACCACGGTCGGGCAGGGAGCGGCCAGCGGAGCCTTGTAGTAAGGCGAAAAATACACCGTGGCCCCCACGTGCCGCAGGGCCCGGGGCAAAAGGACCTGGTCCCAGTACAGGGTGGGGCGGGGCGGCAACCGGCGAATCCGGAGGTGGGGAGCGGTCACCGGGACAGGCGTCCGCCGTCCGGCCAGGGCGACGGTCTCGAGGTCCGGCCGGCTCCGCGCAATCTCCCCCAGCAGGCCCTGGAGGAAGCGGCCGATGCCGGTGAGGCGTCCCGGCACGAACTCCCGGCAATCCACGGCAAGGATCACGGCCCATGCCTCGCGGCCGGCGGCTTCCGCGCCTTGAAGATCATCTCGCAGAAGCCCACGTACCGGCAGTCCAGAATATCATAGCCCGCGGATCGCAACCGGTCGGTCACTTCCTTCCAGGTGAAATGGGTGATGTGCTCATGCGCATACGCGCCCGGCAGGAGCTTCCCGTAGATCCACTCCAGAACCCACCAGAGCCGGCGATCATAGTCCGGTGTGCCCAGGATCAGGATGCCCCCCGGTCGAAGAACCCGCCACATCTCCGTCCAGACCTCTGGCCGGTCCGGGACGTGCTCGACCACCTCGGAGTTGATCACGGTCGCGAGGCTCTCGTCGCGGAACGGCAGCCGATCGCAACTTCCCCTGGCCAACCGCGCGTGGTGGGGACGAAGCCAGCGGAGCTTGCTCTGGAGGATGTCCATCCCGACGGCGTCCGGCAGGTCCAGGATGATGCGACTGGAGCCGCAGCCGATGTCCAGGATCCCGTCGCGCCTCTCCAGGTACCCCAGGATGATCCGGTGGCGCGTCCGCTGCCAGTATCGCTGGAGCCAGATGGGGCTATCGAAGGCGCGGTAATCGTAGTCGGCGGCGGCCACCGAGTTGCGGAGTTGCCACATCCGGACCAGGGTCTTCAGGAACGCCCACCCGAACTTGACCAGCCGGGCGTGGGACCGGCCCGAGCCCCGGGCCATGTAGTGGAACGGGACCTCCAGGATCTTCCAGCCTCCGGCGTGGACCCGGATCAGGATCTCCTCCAGCACGTCGAAGTCGCGTGCCAGGACCGTGAGCCCCGCCAGGACCTCGCGGCGGTACATCCGGAACCCGCTGGACAGATCGCGGAGCGGCAGGGAGAGGACGCGGCTGTAGGTCCGGTTCAGGATGTGGCTCAGCAGCCGGCGGACCCGCCCCATGTCCGCTTGGCCGCCCGGCACATATCGGGAGGCGATGAGGACCTCTGCGTCGTTCCGGTGCTTCCAGAACTCCTCGAGGAACACCGGGCGGTGGGACAGGTCGGCGTCCAAGGTGACGATATAGGGGGCCGTGGTGGCCGCGAAGCCGGCCAGGAGCGCCCCGCCGTAGCCCCGTTCCTGCTGAAGCACCACGCGGGCGCCGCGCCGCTCGGCGGCCTCGCGCGTCCCGTCGTGGGACCCGCCGTCCACGACCACGATCTCGGCCGCGACCCCGAGGTCGGCGATCACCTCCCTGAGCGCCGGGAGCAAGAGTTCCAGGTTCTCCCGCTCGTTCCAGGCGGGGATGATTACAGCGAGGTTGGGAGACTGCCTGACCGGAGCGGCGTCCTTGTTCATCCTTGATCACTGGTTGGGACCTGAACGCCTTGAAGTATCAGGGCCTGAGCCTCGGTGGCGATGCAGGGTTTCCTCAGCCGGCCGATTCCATTGCCTCTCGACCGTCGACGCTGACTCGGTCAGGCACGATTCATCTCTAGATTCTGGATGTGGACCGGCGCGCGATCGGTTGAGATCCCGAGCCTCTATTGAATTCCCCCGATGCCGTGCACGTCCGGGGTCAGGTGCCTGCCGAAAGCTGGTAGATCAGCAGTGTCGGACCCGGCCGTCCCCAGATCCGCGCTGCCGCCTCGGAAATACGGGCGTTCAAGGTCCCCGGGCAGCACCAGGGGGTCGATGGTCCGAAGCGCTCCAGCAACTTTCCGCTCCGGGTGACCCGGTCGAAGAAT
>Ga0210377_10001681_pt1 | contig 19923 bp, 18 predicted proteins | sample PLM4_65_b1redo_FD_155480 | JGI IMG/M metagenome (GOLD analysis project Ga0210377, IMG submission 155480) | Groundwater sediment microbial communities from an aquifer in East River, Colorado, USA - PLM4_65_b1 redo | ecosystem: Environmental > Terrestrial > Soil > Riparian zone | place: USA: East...
AGAGGCATAAAACCGATTGCTAGATATAAACAGATAATCGGTGTTATCAAGTATATATTCGATACGCTGGCGTTTTTCGGGGATATCCTCCCACGCCATTTGCAACGCGTAAGCTTGATACTGCGCTCCCCAGATGTTGTACGGCTCGACGGGCAAGGGCAAAGGATCATCCCAGTCGCCCTCAGTCGTCACGGTGGCGCTCGAAATATCCAGTGGCCCAAGAGCGTCGGTTTCCAGCGTGATGTAAATGGACTGACCAGCCACGACATCGACAGGGTCTAAAGCCACGTCATAACTTGCGCCGCGCGGGTCGCCTGTCGCGGGAAAATTCCCAGAGACAACGCCACCAGACAATTTTTCCTTGCCAAAGGGATCGCGCCAGACGCTAATCGAAAGCGACCGTGTCGTAGAGCCGTCAAGCGGGTCAAGTAAATGGTTAACGCGAAGGCGCGAGAGCTTTCCGCTGGCTGGCGGTTTGAATTCGAAAGGCTGGGACGGCCCCGGCAAAATGCGGCTGTGAGCAACCGCCGGGTGGATTTGATCGTCGCTGGATGGGCTGACCGGGGCAGGGGGAAAAGTGTTAGGCAGGCCGAACTCGTAGCGCTTCTCCCCATCGATGGTGTCGACAAACAGGCTGAGATCGGATGGGACGTTTTCAAATATCCAGTGCGAGGCCGCGACGCGGGTCACAGGCCGGGTGTAAATCCGCGAGACCGCGAATCCCCACAGATATGTCCCCGCAATCACCACTGCGCCAATTGCCAGTGTGGTTAGCATGGCAGGGTGCCATCGGCTGGCGCGTCTCGCCAAGATCAACACCTGAATGCGATCTCGCAATGTGATCAATGCCCAAGCGCCCAACAAAGTCAGGAAGGGATAGACAGGTAGAAAGTAACGCAGGGTTTTTACCCATGCGATCCCTTGCCATCCAAAATACAAGCCTGTCCATGCTACCAGCAACAATAACCGATCAGCGCGGGCGTGCCGCCGAGCAATTTCCCATAAGGCCCACGCGAATCCCAACCAGCAGATTAAACCCAGGAGCCAGCCCATGCCGACTTGAACCATGTTGATCCATGGGAAAATCAACGGAAGGCGCTGCCCCCACTGATGGTTTGGCGGGATATCAGAATACCCCGAAACTTGCTGCCGAACTTCTTCCATCTGCGACACCCATGCCGGATTCAGGCGCATTCCAATCGGATCGCTGACACGGGTAATAATGTCCATCACCGGGCCGAGGGCTGCGTCATCGATGGGCAGACCGGACGAAGGAGGCAGAAAGGCATACGGCTGGCTGACACGAAAGGTGACGATGGTGACCACGCCTGCAATAACCAGCCCGATCAGGGCGCGGACAGACGGGCCGATCAAAGCCGGAGTTGCGGCTAATTGAGTCTGCTCGTCAACTGTTTGGTCAGGCGTTTCTAGCTGCTCACGCGCTGAACGAAGCCACAGGGCAAGGATCAGGATCAAGGCGAGCGGGGCCACGTTAATCTTGCTGGCAACCGCCAAACCTAGCGTTACGCCGAATAACACATAATCCAACCAGCGATGCTTGTTTAGAGCGCGGGCAACGAAATAGAAGCTGGCTGTGACAAACAAATTGGTGAGCGTGTCTACCGTATAAAAATGCGACAACTGAATAGGGAGGGCCGCCGCCCCGTACAATGCGGAGCCGAGCAATCCGACGCGCCAATCGAAAAGCTGCCGTCCGATAAGAAAAATGAGGCCCAGCACGATCATATCAGCCACCGCCGATAGCGCTCGACCGACCAGATAGACATCGAAGTAGCTGGTCTGTCCAATAGCTTCGCCAATGTAGCGGGCAGCGATCACTGGAAAGTCGCCGTAGACAAAGAAGCCAAAGCCAACATTGTTCGGGTTTAGCCGCGTTGACAACGTGTCGAAGTAGTCAGTCACGGATTTGGCGGGCGAAATGTTGGTGGTCACCATCGTCAGGAATCGTTCGTCAGGATGAAGATGCTGATTTTCATCCCAATCAATCCCAACAAAACGCAAATATGCTGCGGTGAGGATGACGAACATCATCACGCCAGCGGCGACAATGCTATTAAGAAACTGCCCGTTTTGGCGGTTGGGCTGTTCAATGTCAAACGAACGTGACATGCAAGCTTCCTGAATTACTACAGGCATTATGCCTGAGCGAGTGGCAGACGCCACCATAGTTATACACGACTGCTGCGGTTATTTCCTTACAGGCTCTTATTTGGAGGGAACAACGAATAAATAGAAATTGTGCTTGACGCTCGCTCCGATGTACCTTCGGGCGGTTCCATCAGGAAACCGCTGCTCAAGCAGTTCTCTGGATTTCGTATCTTCGTCAAAAAAGATAAACACCAGCGGGCGAGTGACAAATTTCTCGGGCATCGTGTCAAGCTCGGCTTTGAGCGCGTTGTTGTCGAGAATTGCTCCGTGAAACGTGACATCCCCCAGATCAATCCCAATGGCGCGATAGTCATGCCAGAAAGGCCAGCCAACCAGCCACACTCCGTCCAGAGGCGCTTTCGGGCCAATGACCTGACGAACGGCTGTAGCGACTTCACCGGGATTCAGGGCCGACAAACGGTAACTAGCGTCAAATTTTTCAAAATAGATCGTATAGTTGAAACGCGCTGATGCCGCGAACAAGACCGCAATTAGCGCAGCCGAAAGCATAACGCCCGCGCGCTGTCCGATCACCGCCGTCCAGCGCTGGCGGATCAGGCTCAACGGCCAGGCAGCAATAACAAACACGATTGGGAGGACGCCGCTGGCGCGGGTGACGCTGGGGTTTTCAATGGGAAAAGCAATCGCCAGCGCCGACGGGAGGAGCATGATCAGTCCCGCCACGATAATGAAACTGTCAACGGCGTCACGTCGAACCCGAAGCCGGATTAACCATGCCCCAACGCCGAGAACGAATAATCCCCCAGTTATGATGTCCAAGACTGGCTCTTGAGGCGGCCCGGCTATCCATGCCGCATCACCTTTGATATTAAACATGCCCAGCGCCTTAACGTAATTATCGGCGAGTATCTGGGAAGGAGACCCTTGTATAGCGACTTCATTGCTTGTAGTTCGATTCACTACACGATTCCAGAGCGAGGCGGGGTCATCGTGCCAGAAGCGAAGCATTGGCACGAACATGGCGACTGCGATTAGCGCCGCGCAGACAAGGTTCAGCGTTTGACGAGCAAACACATGCGCGGCGATGGCTTGTTTGAGTGGGGCGTCAACTGTTTTACGCCAGATAGAGAAAGCGGCAATGGCGAGCGGCCCGCCGACCGCGATCAACCACGCGGTGACAGCGACCAGAGGCGCCACGCGCATGGCCTGATAGGAGTAAACGCCTACTCCCATCCACACGCCTGCCCAAAGCCATGACTTGCGCGAGCCGGTTCGAACTGCGCGGATCAAGCAGATCAGAACTAGTGTGAACACCAGAGGGGTTAGCACAATTCGCAAGCCCAGCCGCCCCAGCGATGTGTCCCACCATGATATTGCAAGGAGAGCCGCCGCAAAGAAGCCGGTCTCCCAATCAACAAGCTCGCGTCCCAATAAGATAATTAATGGAACTAGCAACAGCGCTTCAGTCGCAGTGACCAGTTTGAGCGCAAGGTGGGAGATGCCAATGCCATCAATGCCTGACGCTAATGCCACAAGATACATTTGGATGGCTTCCCGCCCGCCATTGCGCGGAAAGAAGACACTGAAGTCACCTCTAGTCACATCATAAGCATCTAACAGCTTTTCGACATGGTCGCTGGTCATTTCGCCGGGAATAGACTCGATTTGATAAAACCGATAGAACACAGCCACCGCGATAATGGCGACCAATGACGCCAGCGCGATCCAGCGATGGGTTGACAATTTTGGCCTGCTCAGACGCAACTGGCGAAACCAGTCTATAGCATCCAGGACAATCTGTTCCGGGCGGCGCTCGGCTGCAACGAGCATCCAGCCAATGACGCTCAACAGCCAGGCGGCAAACGCGAGGGGCGAAAGCGTATTGTTCGCCGTCAACACATAAGTGGCGACTGAAAACGCTAATGAAGGCATCGCCAGCGCGCCACGCGACAGCGCATTGTTCTCCTTAATCGACATTACAAGCTGTGCCGGAGTGATTGCCAATACCGACGGGCCCCGCCGCAACAGGCCGCCATCGGGAGGCGCGAACTCGAACGCCAGCAGTCCCAACCAGATCAGAAATCCGGCGCTATAGAGGAGCAACCCCATAGTTGTGTTTTGTTGGTTGGTTATGGCTGATTGCGCGAAATAGCCAGCTAAAATGGCGCCTACCGTGCCCAGCCCCATAATCATCAGGCGGCGGGTAGACACATTGCGCACCGGATAGATTGGCCCGGTTTCGTAAACGACGACTGTTGGCGCGTTAAGTGCCAGACTGTCGGGCGCGACCGTCTGATCAGATCGCGCCGAAGCAAACGCGCGCGCAAGGCTCAAATCGGGCAATGCGATAGTTTGCGCTTCCTGCGGAGGCAGAAAGACAGCTTTCACAACGTCCAGAATCGTGATCGGTTCGCTCGTGGCCTCTTCAGAGCCAATAGGCGAAGCGGGAGCGGTAGATTCAGAATCGATCATAAGTTTGTTCAGTTCCGAAGCGCGGGCTTGCGGGCTAGTATACACAGGTTGACCGTGGATCGACCAGCAGGCTCATTCATCACGTTATTCCTGTCAAACCATTCAAACAAGCCCAGACCGATATTCACCGGGTTGAGCGCTCCGCCGCGCGCTCCGCTGAGATCATAACGGCTGGCCGCTTGAGCTACATTGTCGGGCAACAGGCGAGCTTCCAATAGCGTTTTGCCAAATCCATACACGATGTTATGAATGAACGGGAAACTATCATGGGTGAACGCGCGTTCGTCAGCAACTTCCAATCCGGACGCAACAACCGCATCTCTCAGGGCCTCTGGCGTGTACAGCCGAACGTGGTTTGCCCAAATGCCTGAGAACACGCCCCGCCGGATACGGACATGGAACAAGGTTTCTAGTGTTCGGTTGATAGGGTCCCACCAGAACGGGTAATTTGCGTTGGGAACTGTGATGGCAATAAGTCCGCCCGGTTTCAGGGTACTGGCGACCGAACGCAGGGCTGCAGTGTCATCGTCCACATGCTCTAATACTTCGGAAAGAATAGCCTTGTCAAAGGTGTTTTGAGCAAAAGGAAGTTGGTATAAATTCGCGTTTAGCATCGGCGCAGAATTGTTTCCAAGACCGCGTCGGGCGATCTGCAGATATGAGAACTCAAGTTCCACACCAACCAATTGGGCCCGGCTGGCGTGACGCAAGAAATTCAAGTAGAAGCCGCGACCGGAGCCGCCGTCCAAGATCACGTCGTTATCGGTTGGCTGCAGCCACTCAAAGATTGTCTGCACCCGGCGACGATACGCCATATCTGCTTCGTTGCGAATCATGCGCGCAATTAGCGCGGGATTGGTAATTGACATCAGGCGGCTTTTCCGTTCACGCGGGCCGGGATATGCGCAGCATCTAGCAACAGGCGCTCATAGCGGTCAACCGTCTGGCTAAAGTTGAATATCGAATCAATTTGCGCCAATGGCTTGATATACTTCGCGCGATTTTCGCACACCCGCACGATTGCTTTCCCCAAGGCTTCGGAATTGCGCGGCGGGGCCAGTTCACCCATGCCGGTCACGCGCACTACTTCGCGCGCGCCGGGTATATTGGTGGCGACCACAGGCGTTCCGCAACGCATCGCTTCGACTTGAACCAGCGCAAAGCACTCGGTGTCGCTGGGGAGCGCCAGCACATCGCAGGCGGCATAGAAGTTTGCAACCTCTTGTTCATCGGTGAGCAGCCCAAGAAATATCAACGAGTCCTTGTAACGCTCTACCAGCGCCCGATGCCGTTGGAAGAATCCTTCGTAACTAACGTCATATTCACCCGCTAGAACGATTTTGCTGCCGGGGAAACTAGCATGGATTGTTGATAGGGCGTGTATCAGCACATCCGGGCGTTTTTCTTCAACAAAGCGTCCCGCATAACCGATCAACCGGGCCGTGCCGGGCGTTCCCGCCAACCATTCCTTTCTCAGCATTTTGGCGCGTTTCGCGTCCGGCGTTTTGACGACAATAGGCGGATATATGACCTGTGTTTTAGCTCTGAACGGAGCTATATAGTAGGAGTTCGTGGCATAGTCTTTGCTATAAGCTATGATGTGATCAGCCACAGACGCTGCCAATGTGTAAAGGTGAAACGTGACCCACATCACAAATCGATTGAGCCAACCTTCTGGCAAAATTAGATCGCCATGATGGGTAATGACCAGCCCCTTTTTGAGCAATCGGGCGATCAGCGCGAAAACGTGGGTTTCAAGCATGGGCGAATGAATGCTGATAACGTCGTTGGCAAGAGCAAGGCTCAATGCAGACCACAGATAAGTCGGCATGATCATGCCTCGGCTAATGTGGATTGGCGACCACAAACGAACAACGCGAACCCCATTAACAATCTCGTGGCGGCGCAGTTCCGGTTTGAACCGGGCGGTGATAACGGTCACATGGTGGCCGCGCTGAGTCAATGCTTCGGCAATCCGCTGGACATGAAGCGTCAGACCGGTGCGGTGCGGCACGTAGTATTGAAGCGCGATCAATATTTTGAGTGGTCGCATATGCCTGAACAATCAGAATGACTTCCATAAATTGAGCAATGCGGCGCGGAGTATAACATGGGCATTAAGGGGGGGCAAAGCCATTAAGTCGTCATCGATTGGTGAAAAAGGCGATCCCGACGTATTCTAATGTGAATGACAAACCATCAATGGCAAACTGGGTTGGACGCGCTGACAAGCGGCAATCGGCGGGAAGCACGCCGAGTGTTCCGCGATATGGTTCATGATCGACCCAATGATCCAGATGTATGGTGGCATCTCGCTCAGGCGACCGACGAACTTGAACAGCGAATTCAATGTTTGGAAATGACATTGCGTTTGCAACCGGGGCATACAGCAGCACGCCAGTTGCTTGCGCAGACAAAACTACAACTTGCTAAATCGACGCCTGTCGATGGCAGGCAGCGCCCCACGCTAGACACCGAGCAACAGGGCTATGCGCTTGTAATTCAACCTGAACGCGCCCCAGAAATTATCCGCAAGAAACAGCGAAAAGATTCGAGAAGTCGAACTACACTGTGGATACTGGGTTTCGGCAGTCTGGCTGCGATTGCGGCGGTTATGACTTTGGCGGTCGCGATTCTAGCGCGGCCACTGGCATCCCAGCCACCATCAACGCCGTTGGCAGCAAAATCGCTAACGCTGAACGTCGAGGGCTGCATTTCCGGCGGTGGCGCAGTCAGTCAATTGACGTTTGTCAATCAGACTGTGACGATCATTGGAATCGCGAGAGGCGAAGCAGGATCGGAAGAGTTCGTGGCTGCGCTTGAACCGGGCAGTCAAATCACGGTGGACGTCCTGTCCGGTGAGCCAGTTCGATATTCGGCTCAAGGGGACACGCCGGGCGCGCCTAATGGGGGCGCCGTGATCGAGATACCACCAGGGAGTTCCTGCACAGTTCCAGTGCGATAAGGCGACGATGTTCATGCGAGTTATTGCGGGCACAGCCAGAGGCAGAAGGCTAAAATCAGTTCCGGGCGATTCCACACGACCAATCATGGATAGCGTGAAAGAGAATCTATTCAATATTCTGGGGGACTGGGTGCGAGGCAGTCGGTGGATCGATCTGTTTGCCGGAACGGGCAGTGTCGGCATCGAAGCTCTTAGCCGGGGAGCAGATTACTGCCTCTTTCTGGATACGAGCCGAGCCGCTATCCAAACCATCAACGAGAATTTGCGCGCTGCCCGCCTTGGGAAAGGCGCTATTGTTAGACGGGCAGACGCTCTCTTGATGCTGCAATCATCGCCAGTTGAAGAAGAGCGCGTTGAGGTTGTATACGTTGCCCCACCGCAACACAAACAAATGTGGATCGAGTCGTTAGAGCTTATTGACGCGCGCCCCCAATGGCTTTTGCCAGAAGGCATTGTCATCATTCAAATTGATCCGAAGGAATATCAGCCAGTCAATCTTGAGCGTTTCAATTTGTACGACGAGCGTCACTATGGCAATACTCTTTTATGCTTCTACGAAAAGATTGAAGATTAGTTCGGGCAACCCGCATGTGGTAAAATGTTGATAAAGCGATTGTGCTCGAAGGAGATCTTATGCGTGAGTGTTCGGTATGTCATGCTAGGGCCGAAGATCATGTCACCGTTTGTCACAATTGTGGCGCTGATCTAGTCAAAGATTCGATCACTGCACGGGCGTTGCAATCAATTTTGTCCAGCCCGCGCGCCACTGGAGTGTTTGTACTCGCCCCCGCGAACGCGTGCCCCGTGTGCCGCAGCGCGCAAGGCACGTATGGCAAGAGTTCGGGGTTGGTTCCGGTTGTGCCCATGGAAGGCTGTTCGTGCCCAAACGGCTGCGCTTGCCGTTATGAGCCGTTGGTAGTTGAAGTTGGCCCTTAAGTGGAGCGATCCAAATTATCTGAGAGCAGGCGACTTGCCAGAGCAAGCGCCTGCTCTTTTGTCTTCACGACACCCGCTGCCTGTTCCTCGATCAATTGATCGAGAATTGAGCCGATAAGTGGCCCCGGTTCGACGTTGAAACGCTTCAGAATCTCGTTGCCATTAAGCAGGGCGGAGGGCGCGACAACTTCGGCATGACGACGAAAATAGGCTTCAATGAACGGCGCGGCGACTTTATCAAGCGCGCGTCCCCACGCCTTTGGATCAGGCGATGGTTGGCGGCGGGACAGAAAATCTGCCAGCCATAAGAGAACGCCGTCCACGCCAGCTTCGTTGGCATCACGATAATAACGGAATATATCCCGGTCAGTTGGCCTTTCCAGACTGGCCCACTCATGTTGCCGGGCTTTGTCAAGCCAATTCAAGACATGCAATTCGTCGTTTGAAAGTCGCAAATTAATTCCCCAATCTTGCCAGCGCAGCGCCTGATACCCGAACGCATGGATTAACAGTAGAGAAGATCGCGCACGGCCACTGGCGTACGATTGGTTGAGGTGTCTCTGCAACTCTGTTCGATAGCGATCCAGAATCATGACTGCCACGCCAAGCATAAGGTCAGCAGCGGTGTCATCATTACGCCGATGGCTTATTATGCTCAAGAGCTTGTATGCAGATTCGGTGACTGCAAAGCGCGCGTTCAGCGATTCCGTGTCGGCGCGTTCAATTGGAAATATTGCGTTCAGAATGCCCAGTGACGAGAGCAATCTTAATGCTGAGACCGGACGAACGCCGCCCATTGTCTTGAAGATTTCGTCACGCACACGTTCCGGTTGCGCCAGACTCCCTGATTCACTGGTTAGTAAGGCCGCAGCATTGCGCACGGCTTCTCGTGTGTTCGATTCCAGTCGCAGCCCCAATTGCAGCGACAACCGCACGGCTCGCAGGGCGCGTATCGGGTCGTCCGCAATGCTGGCAGGCTGGCATTGGCGGATCAACTTCGTTGACAGTAGATCATCTTGGCCGCCCAGCGGGTCGATTAGTGAGTCGAGCGAATCGAATGCGACAGCCATCGCGTTGACCGTAAAATCACGTCTGTTGAGGTCTTCAAGCAAGTTCTCCCCACGCAGGCTAGCAACGTCAATCACAAACTGATTGTCATTGTCGCTAATCAGCGCTCGCCCTGTCCGCCTGCTTGTGTCGAGCGGATAAAAGTCCCCGCCCAACGCATTCGCCACAACGCGAGCAACCTCAAGGCCGCTGTCGTGCGTCACCAAATCGAGATCATGAATCTCGGCATGTCGCAGCGCGTCTCGCACACAACCCCCGACCAGCAGAGTCCGCGAAGGATCAACTATCAATGCCACGCGTTCGACTAGCGGCGGCCATAGCATTGGTCTTGACGGAGATACTGGCGTGAGTGGCACTATGTTCGGGGGGAGGGCGGGTCGGAGGTAATCGTGACACCGGGCTTGACCACCCCTATAAATGGCAAGTTGCGGTAATGCTCGTCAATATCCAGTCCATAACCAAAAACAAAAGCGTCAGGTATCTGAAAACCCGTGAATGCGATGGCTATGTCTACTTCACGCCTGTCGTGCTTGTCGAGCAAAGTGCACACGTTCAGGCTCGCCGGGTTTCGCGCGCTCAATAGCTTCATGACCTGATGGAGGGTGTGACCGGAGTCGATGATATCTTCGATTATCAATACATGATGGCTGTCAATGGTTGTGTGCAAATCCATCATGATACGAACGTCTTTGTGCGATTCCCGAACGCCAATACCATATGATGAAACATCCATAAAATCGATGATATGCGGAACAGTTATCTGGCGCATCAGGTCAGCCATGAAAAGTGTGCTGCCCTTAAGAATGCCTACCAAAATTAAGTCTGGCATATCGCGATAATGCTCCGAGATTTCACGGCCCAGTTCAGCAATCCGCGTTTGGAGCTTTACAGCGTCAATAAGAACATAATCGAGGATATCTTGATGGGAAGGCGGCATGCGATCCCCCAACCGGGTTAAAGGGAAAATTCTACAACCATTATAGCTGTAATCAGCGATAAGGGCTGGGCGTTTGCGCGCTTGGATGCCCCGGCACCTCATGGCAGTGTCGGCAACGCGCTTCATAGGCTTCTTGAGCGCCCACAAGAATTACCGGGTCATCATAACTGGCAGGCTTGCCGTTGATCAGCCGCTGGGAGCGCGACGCTTCTTCGCCACAAATGACGCAAATAGCATGGAGTTTGTCAACAGTTTCAGCCTGCGCGATCAGATCAGGCATTGACCCGAACGGCTCGCCACGAAAATCGACATCCAAGCCGGCGACGATGACTCGAATATCGCGGCTGGCAAGCGTTTGGCAGACCTCCATCAGGCTTGAATCAAAAAACTGACCTTCGTCAATTCCGACGACGGTGGTATCAGCGTCCAGCGTTTCGAGGATTATGTTCGGCAGATCAATCGCGGTGGCTTCTCTGGCCCGCCCATCGTGAGAATTGACGCTCGTAATTCCGTAGCGGCTGTCAAGGCGCGGCTTAAAGACCTGCGTTTTTTGTTTAGCAATTTCCGCGCGACGAACACGACGGATTAATTCTTCGGATTTGCCGCTAAACATGCTCCCACAAATCACTTCGATGCGGCCCTTGTGATGCTTCATGCTTGCCCCGCGCCTAAATAGGAGGCGCGACACCCCTGACCAGAAGATGCCGCGCCTAGAAATGGCTTGTCTTGTTAGATCTCAGGCCTGTTCAGCCGATGTCTCCGCGATTTCGAATCCACGCGCTCGCAGCTTGCGCTTCGCGTCGATGAGCGCTTTGTGGCCAAAACCCTTCACAGCTAGCAGAGCCTCATCTCCGCCTTGATTGAGCATGTCGACGATTTGCCCAACGGTGGTTACGCCTGCTTCGCTCAACGCTTTCTCGTAGCGAGAACCGAGTTCAAGCTCGGTGACGGCCAAGCCCGGAGACCGCATCGAATCACGGCGCGTCTCGTCAACAGCAGTTCGCTCGTCGCGCGCCTTGAGGCGCTTGTAGAAGCGATCAACCTGTCCTTCGGTGTCAACTATGCGCTGCTCGCCGGTGTAGAACGGATGACAGTTGCTGCACACATCGGTGCGAATTTCAGCGACGGTTGATCCTGTGGTCCACTTATTGCCACAGGCGCAAGTCACCTTGGCCTCTGGATACCAAGTCGGATGAACACCTTCCTTCACAGTGATGCCCTTTCTTGTCGCGGCACGGCCCTTTACCAGTTGCGAGTAGGGTAGCGTGCCGCCTGCTTTTATCATCAACTGGCTGATCAGTAAGACGAATCCAGCAACCTTATTCTTACGCGGCTGGCATGTTTGGATTCTCAGGGCGTACGCTGATCATTTTGTGGCCGCCACGCCCCCACTCAAAGTAAACATATCCCTCAACGGTGGCGAAAATTGTAAAATCGCGGCCCATGCCAACATTAATTCCAGGGTGGAACTTGGTTCCACACTGCCGCACAATGATATTTCCCGGGATAACATGCTCGCCGCCATAACACTTGACCCCACGCATTTTGGGGTTGCTTTCACGCCCGTTGCGGGTTGACCCCGCGCCTTTTTTGTGAGCCATTGCTTAACTCTCACTTTCCTGTTGCGCTGCTACCGACTTCTTGGTTGACGCCTTCTTCGTAGCAGGTTTCGATTGCTTTGCCGGGGCATCGTGGCCAGCGCCCGCGATGTTTGTCACTTTCAACCGCGTGTAATTCTGTCGATGCCCGGACTTACGGCGATATCTAATCTTGGGCTTGTACTTGAAGACGATGATCTTTTTGCCCTTGAACTGTTCAGTGATTTCCGCCGTCACGGTCGCGCCTGCGACCGTCGGCTGGCCAACCTGAGTGTCGCTGCCATCACTAATCAATAGCACGTCGTTCAGATCGATGGTTTCGCCAACCTCACGAGCAATCTTTTCGACAAATATGCTTTTGCCAAGTTCTGCCCGGTACTGCCTTCCGCTTATGCGGACGATGGCATACATGTATAAATTCTCCAATCTTCGCTTGCCGCCTGCGCGCGCGTCATCACTGAGCTGCCAGGGGAAGACAGGAATTCGATAGTTCTTGCCCGGAAAGAGGACAGCCGAAGATTATAACGACGCCGGGAGCGGCTGTCAAAGAAAGCCTTGTCGGTCAATGGTTTTGGGGATTTGCTAACACAATGCTCATCAGCCGAGCAAAGGAATAATGTTGCGTATTCTTGAAAATAAGCGCTTGCGGATGATCGTAAACCGTAAAAGATTCATCAACTGAGCCAAGGTGAATCGCGAATTCTGGAAAGGCGATTCCGGGGTCAGCCAACCCGGTTCCCGCAATGGTGTCATCGACAAGCGATATGCCGAGAATGCGCGGAAAGCGTTGAAATACGTTAACCAGCGCAAAGCCAAGCTCGCCCGAAAACAGCGTCCTGTAGTATGCGGCGCTAAAAGGATAGCGCAATCTGAGACGCGGAATTGTCCCATACAGACGGTTGCTTGACAGGATAATGTAGTCAGATTCAGCGATATAGTGAAGATTGCCTTCCAACTTTTCTTCGCCGTCTGGCTCTGCGAACCAGTCCACGCTATACCTTGCAAAATCTTTCTCCCTGAATTGCGGCGCATCGTCATTGGCGGGGGGCAGAGGCAAGGCGTCGTCCCACCGTTCAACCGCAAGAGAAGATGTCGGGGGAAGTTCGCGGTAAATCCAATGGCTGGCTTCGACGAGAGGATGTGTTTGAGTGTACAGGTTCGCAAACGCAATCGCATATCCGGCTGTGAAAACTACCGTTATGAGAACTATCGCCACAGACCAAATCGCAGCGGAGCAAGGCAGCTTAAGCGGGCGCTTCAACGGCTCAACAAAGGGTATGGTGAGTAATCTTGATCCCATGCTCACGAGCGTCGGGGTAGCTGGCAACATGTAACGTGGCAACTTTGCCAAGAGAACACTGCTGGCAATCAGCGTCACAAAAATCCAACACAGTTGTGTCAACAATTGCCTGCGCTTTGTTTTGGCGGCCTCAATGACGCTGAATGCCACGCCCGTGTATGCTACCAGAGTTACAGGCAAGCCAAGCGCCCAACGCGCTTGCTGATCAAGTGTATATGCCAGCGGTATTGCGCCTATGTATTGCCTCGTATATGGGGCGTCCAGCCAACCAGAGGCTATGCCTGCCTGAGTAATCGCCCCTTCAGTGTAAAAGGCTCCATCAAGAATCGCATAAGGGCTAGTGAATGTAAAAGCGATAAAGGCGACACAAGCTCCTTTCAGAAACGTCCGAATTCCTGATATCCGCCACGAAGACCCTGAGCGCAGGATTGATAACTCGGAAACAACGAACGGAGCAAGAAGCAGGGCTGAGGCTAACTTGCAGCTAACAGCAAGACCCATGAACAGCCCAGAAAGCGCTGTTCTATGGGGACTGATAGGGCGAGTCATGAAGAGCAAAGATATTGTTGAGAAAAGCGTCGTCAATGCATCCACAGTTCCAAAATGGGCGTTCTGGATATGGACTACTGCGAAGGCGACCAAACTGGCAGCCACCAGGCCGGAAACGCGATTGCCAATCGATTTTGCCAGCCAAAAAGTGACGCCAATGGTGATTGTGTCGCAAAGCGCAGACATGGCGCGACCAACCATCAAGAGATGATCATAGTGGGGCAGGGCGCTCACATTAAGCAGCTGCGCGGCAAGGGAATCCGGAGAGATTGAACCGCATAGTGACAGCGACCCACAAGCAAGTTCTAGAAGGCGGCTGATAGCGACATTCGCATATAGCGGCAAATGCCCATATGGATATGGCGGCGCTCCCTGAGGCGCGTTGAACGGATTCGCGGGAGACACACGCGCATCTAGCGCTTGCGGCAAGCTTGTTGGCGCGTCGATACGTTGTTCAACGAATAAGATAGCGCGCTCGTCCGGGTGAAGTTGATAGCGGCTGTCCCAGTCTAATCCGGTGAAACGCAGCCAACCCCCCATTACCATAATCAGGGCCAGGATGGTGTTGGAGATTATTTTGCTTGAGTGTGGCATCAAACGGACGCTCATATTAGCAAAACGCGCCAGCAGGACAAGTCCCGGCCGGCGCGTCATAAACGTGAAGCGTTGCAGTGAACGCTAAATTTCGCCGAGGTATGACTTTTGCACCATCGCGTCTTCTTTAAGGTTTGCAGCAGTGTCGTGCAAAATAATCTCGCCAGTTTGAATGACATAACCTGTATGAGCGATGGACAGGGCCATACGGGCATTTTGCTCGACTAGCAAGATCGTTGTGCCTTGCTCATTTAGCTCGCGTATGGTTTGGAATATCTGTTCCACGAGCAAAGGTGATAGGCCCATTGAAGGCTCATCTAGCAGCATGATGCGTGGGCGAGCCATGAGCGCTCTGCCCATGGAGAGCATCTGCTGCTCGCCACCAGACAGTGTGCCGCCTTTTTGGCTGATACGTTCACGCAAGCGGGGGAACATCGCGAACACGCGCTCCAAGTCGTCTTTCACATTTTCCTTGTCCTTGCGGGCATAAGCGCCCATTTCAAGGTTCTCAAGCACTGTCATGCGCGGGAAAATCAGACGGCCCTCGGGACTTTGGGAAATGCCTCTCAACACAACTTCGTGGGGAGGAAGCTTTTCAAGCGCCACGTTGTCCAAGAGTATCGTTCCGTGCTTTGGGCGAAGCACCCCTTGGATCGTGCGAAGCGTCGTGGTTTTTCCGGCGCCATTGGAGCCGATAAGCGTAGCAATCTCACCATCCGCGACCTTAAGGGAAACGCCTTTGAGCGCATGAATGGCGCCATAGTAGGTATGCACATCTTTGAGTTCTAGCATAACGCTCTCTTCGCAGTGAATATTGACGCAACGAGATCAGGACACCGAACCTTTGCCGAGGTAGGCTTCGATCACATAGGGGTTTTTCTGGACTTCTTCTGGCAATCCCTCAGCGATTTTTTCCCCATGATCCAGCACCGTCACACGGTCGGAGATGCCCATGACCACACGCATGTGGTGTTCAATCAACAGAATGGTCAGGTCAAGTTCGTTTCGCAAGCGGTGAATAAAATCAGTTAAATCCGCAGTTTCATTAGGATTCATGCCTGCTGTAGGCTCATCCAAGAGCAGCAGTCTTGGCTTGACTGCTAGAGCGCGGGCAATTTCCAGACGGCGTTGCAAACCGTATGGTAAGCTTTTGGCAGTATCATCGGCGTATTCGCGGCTTAGACCCACGAAATCAAGCAAGTCGAGGCCTTGATCGCGGGCATTCGCTTCTTCTTTCATTGTGCCGGGAGTCCGAAGCACCTGAGACACCAGATTCGATTTCAGGTGGACATGCTGGCCTACCAGAATATTCTCGAGAACAGTCATGTTCGCAAAAAGGCGAATATTCTGAAAGGTCCGCGCAATGCCAAGTGCCGTAATTTGAAACGGCTTCAAGCCTGAAATTGGTCGATCCTCAAAAATCATCTCGCCATTGGTTAGCGGGTATATTGCGGTGATCATGTTAAAGAACGTAGTCTTGCCCGCGCCGTTCGGGCCGATAAGACCAGCAATCATGCCCTTCTCCATAACAAAATCAACGTTGCTAACGGCGGTCAGACCGCCAAAGGTCTTGGTGATGTTACGGGCTTCAAAGAATGCCACGATAACGCTCCTTTATGCCTAGCTTGCCTGAGGTTCGGAGTCTTCAATTTCGGGTTCGATATTCTCGTCGCCATGAAGCTCTGCGCGACGCTGCGCATTAGGGAAAAGACCTTCGGGACGCACTGCCATCATAATCACTAGCGTAAGTCCGAAAAGCAGAAAGCGATAAAGGATGGGGTTGGCGTTGTCACGCACGTTAGCTTGCATCGCCGGGTTGTTCGCCAGAGATGGAAGTATCGAATTGTTCATGAGGCCCGTTAGCAGGTCTTTTAACGCTGGCAGAAACAGGCGGTCAGCCGACATAATAACGAGGCCGCCAACAATAACGCCATTAATATTGCCCAACCCGCCAAGAATAATCGTGACGAGAACAATGATCGACACGCTGAAATCGAACACACTGGGGAAAATCGCGCGAATATACGCTCCGTAAAATGCCCCGGCGAACCCGGAGAACATGGCGCCCATAGCGAACGCGAGCAACTTCGCGCGAACTGGATCAATACCCATCTGCGCGGCCACCAGTTCGTCTTCGCGAACCGCCATCCACGCGCGCCCCAATCGACTATCGCGTAGGCGGCGGATCACAAAGACTGATAACACGATAATCAAAATGATCAGGAAATACCAGGGGCGTGCATCGTTAGATGGGAACTCCCCAATCACAGGTAGCCACGGGCGACCAATGGGGTTGATGCCGCGCTCGCCCGCGGTCAGGTCTTGATCTTTCATCAACACGAGGCAGGAAATCGTCGAATTAGCCCCAAACAACTTTAGTATTCCGGGCAACACCCAGCAGGTAATGGGGTCTTCGACGGTGACTTTGATAAGGTTCTTAAAAATGACCGGCACAATTTCGCCAAATCCTAAGGTGACGATAGCCAGATAATCACCACGCAACGGCAACGTTGGCGCTCCTAGAATTAATCCCCAAATACCTGCCATAGCCGCGGCGATCCAGATGACTAGCCAGAAGTTGATGTAGATCCCCATATGAGGCGAATTTAGAATGCCCGCTGTGTACGCGCCTATAGCAAAGAATGCCGCGTAACCCAGGTCGAGCAGCCCTGCGAAGCCTACTACAATGTTGAGGCCCAGACCAAGAATGACAAAAATCAACGCAAATATGAGCGTTGGTGTCCATCTCAGGCCAGCGAAGGAATCGATAAACGGGAAGCTGGCAACAAGGAAGATCAGAACTATCATCCGCCCTATTTGCTCTGTCCGTTTGGGCAAAGTATGCAAGGCGGTGATAAGCACGGCAAAGAATATCAGGCCCAATGCTCCGATGATCGACGACCCAAAGAATATCTCCATTTTGACAGGTTTAAGCCCGGCAGCTTCGGCAACCACGGTTTCTCGCAGGATGTTCATAACGACCAGCACAACTGCTGCCGTGCCTGCCGGAGCTAGCGCCCCAAGCGCAGCTTTCTGCCAATTATTCTTGCTAGGCTGCGTCCCGATAGTCATGCCCATCGCGGCGCCCATAATGACGCCAACAATCATCACAGACCATCCTCCGAACAACAAGACGACAATGCCGCCGAGAACGCCAGCCAATATGCCAGATCGTATCGATGCGCTCATAGTTTTTTATGCCTTCTGTCCAACTTGTTCGCCCAGCAGACCGGTGGGGCGGAAGAGCAAGATCAAGACGAGTGTGCTAAATACCCAGGCATTTGTCCAACGAGCATTCAGATAGCCATCGCTAAACGACGCGAGCAGGCCGATCAGGATGCCACCTAACATAGCGCCTGTGATATTTCCAATGCCTCCTAACACGGCAGCGGTGAATGCCTGCAAGCCGGCCCGGAAGCCCATAAACCACCATGCGGTATTGTTGTAAAGGCCAGCCATCAAACCAGCCGCGCCCGCCAGTCCGCCTCCGAGCAAAAAGGTGAATGTGATTACCCTGTCAATATCGATGCCCATCATGCGCGCGGCATCGCGGTTCTGCGCTGTCGCGCGCATGGCCTTGCCCAGTTGGGTGTTCTGGACGAACAAACGCAGGCCAATCATCAGGATTGCGGCCAGAATCATGACAAGCATGTCTTTGTAGGTGAACCGAAGCGCAATTCCCGTGCCATCGAGCGCATTGACATTCAGGCCAAGCTGTGTCACGAGGTTACCGACCATGTCAGGGAACGCTTTTTGCGAACCACCACCAGTTGTGCCAAACGAGGGCACCAACCAAGACTGTGCCGCCCAAATCAGGCCAATGTTTTCCAGAATAAACGAAACCCCAATCGCTGAGATCAAAGGGGCAAGGCGAGGCGCGTTACGCAAACGCCTGTACGCGACGCGCTCAATGGTGGCATTCAGGGCGGCGCAAAGCGACACTGAGACAACCAGAGCTATAACCAACGATACAGCTATTGTGCCAACGTCTTTAGAGCCAACCGCGCCCAACACCGAAAGGGTGGTTAGCGAGGTGAACACACCAATCATATACACATCGCCATGAGCAAAATTGATCAACTCAATGATGCCGTAGACCATTGTGTAACCAAGCGCAATAATCGCGATGATTGAACCGTTGGCGAGTCCAATTAGGAGAAATTGAAAAAGCTGCGTCGGGTTTGCTTGAATCGCAGAGGCAATCACTGGCACATCAAACCCGGCAGTAGGGCCTACTAGGAGAATCACATAAGTAACAACAATGGCTAACATCACGCGCTGCACACGAGAAACTTTCATGCTCAAACCCTCGTCTCGTTGAGATAGTAAAGGAAGCCCAAGCGTGGGCGATCTCGACAGAATCGATTTGATGTTCAAATCGTGTTATGGCAGGAATTATAGTGCTTGCGCGCAATGAGGCAAATCTGGATTTTCAAGCATTAACACAAAGGGGGCAGTGAAAAACTGCCCCCTTTAGTTTTAGTCTACGACTTACGGAGTCAACGTATAAGCGTCAACGAATTTCCCGCCCTGAACCTGAGCCGCCACGAAGAACGGCAGGCTGATGTCGCCATTCTCGTTGAATGACCAGGTTCCCAGCGCGCCATCGAAGTCCTTGAGGGCGAAGACAGCCGCGCGCACCGACTCGCGATCCGAGGGATCGCCGCCAGCGGCACAGACGTCATTGATCGCCTTCAAGGCCGCGCCCATGGTGTCATAGGCCAGGATAGCATACGGCTCCTTGGTCGCGCCGAATTTGGCTTCATAGTCGGTATAGAACACCTTGCCGGCGTCGGTAAGGTCTTTCAGAGCCAGACCGGGGGCAGTGACATACACGCCTTCGGCCACGTCAGCGCCAGCGCCTTCGACCAGGGAGGCGGTGAACAAGCCATCCGGCCCGATGAACTTGACCTTGGTGTTGTCGCCCATGATAGCGACCTTGTCCTTGAGGGTCTGCGCGCCATTGTTGTCAATGATCGAGCCGACGAACAGCGCATCGGGGGCAGCGCCACCGTTGCTGGTCGATATCTTGGTCATCAGAGCCTTGTAGTCGGCAGCCTTGGTGTCAAAGCCTTCGTGTCCGACGATGGTTACACCCGCAGCCGTGGCCGCAATCTCCACCGAATCGGCGACGCCTTTGCCGTACAATTCCTGGTCGTCGATGATGTACATGGTCTTGATGCCCAACTCGACCAAAAGCTTGGCAATCACCAAGCCCTGCAGGTCATCGGTGGCAGCGAGGCGAGCGTAGTTGCGAACGCCTGACGGATAGTATTTTTCCGGTTCACCAGGCGATGAGATGCCTTCTGCGACATGGGTCAGGCCGGGGGCGGTGTTGGCCGGGGAAATCATCACCAGCGGTCCTGCCTGATTT
>Ga0210377_10001682_pt1 | contig 19920 bp, 15 predicted proteins | sample PLM4_65_b1redo_FD_155480 | JGI IMG/M metagenome (GOLD analysis project Ga0210377, IMG submission 155480) | Groundwater sediment microbial communities from an aquifer in East River, Colorado, USA - PLM4_65_b1 redo | ecosystem: Environmental > Terrestrial > Soil > Riparian zone | place: USA: East...
GCCTCATCGTCGCCAAGTGCCGTCGAATCAACGGCCGGCGCACGGCCGTTCGTACGCCCACGACCGCCCACCCGTGCGCACCGTCCGCCGGTGATCGCTCACCACCAACACTCTCGACGCCACTATGTATTTTTTCCGGGGGCGCTGGTGACGGGGCTGACGCCGGTTCAGGCGGTGGCGCGGCCGTGGGCGATCCGATCGACCGCCTCGATGAGCGCCCGGAGCTGGAACGGCTTGCTGAGGAACCCGGCGCCCATGCTCCCCAGCTGCTCGACGGTGCTCTGACCGAACAGGATCCCCGAGATGAACAGGGTCTTGCTCCCGAGCGCCGGGCGCACGCGGCGGATCTCCTGCGACAGCAGGAACCCGTTCATGTCCGGCAGCAGCAGGTCGAGGATCACCATGCCGTAATCGTTGGCGCGGATCTTCTGCATCGCCTCCTGGCTGCTCAGGGCGGTGTCGATGGTGTATCCACAAGTTTCCAGCGTGGTGCGGATCAGATCGAGGACACTCGCCTCGTCGTCAACCAGGAGGATGCGGATCGGTTCCATGTCTCTCCGCGCGGCCGGGACGGCGCCGGACCGGACTGAAGATAGGGGCGCCCCGGCGGTCGCGCAAGGGAACCTGTGCCCGCCCCGCCGTCAACCGTCTGGCGCTCATGCGCGGGCGGTGACATAGAATGCCTCCCATGCCCACGGCACCCCGCCCTGCCGAGGCGCGCGCGGTGGCGGTGATCGCGGCCATCCTCTCGGTCGGCGCGATCCTCCGGCTCTGGGATCTCGCGCACCTCCCCCCGGCGCACTACCGCGACGTCGCCATCACCGCGCTCGACGCGCTCTCCGCCGCCGCCGGGCACCCGCGCCTGCACTACGTCTACGACGAGGGGCTGTTCGCCAACCTGATGGGGCTGGTGTTCCTCGTTTTCGGCGCCGGTGACGTCACGGTGCGGCTGCCTGGCGCGCTGGCGGGGATCGCGACCTGCTATGGCGTGGCGCGCCTCGGTCGGGCGCTCGGGGCGCCGCGCGCCGGGCTGTACGCCGCGTTCCTGCTCGCCGTCTCGCTGTGGCACGTGATTCTCAGCCGCAGCGGCTTCCGCGCCGTCCTGCTGCCGTTGGTGCTGGTCGGCTCGATGGCCCTGCTGGTCGAGGGACTGCGGGGCGTGCGGATGTGGCGCATGGCGGGAGCGGGGGCCCTGTTCGGCCTGATGGCGCACACCTACCCGGCATCGCGCGCCGCCGTCTTCATCGTGCCCATCTATCTGCTGACCGATCTCGGTCTCGAGGGCGCAGCCTGGAAACGCGCCACCCGGGGCCTGCTGCTGTTTGCCCTGGCCGCGACCGTCGTCGCCGGCCCGATGCTGCTGCACTACCTGCGCCACCCGCGCGACTTCAACAATCCCGATCGGATCGTGTCGGTCTTCAGCCCGCGGCTCGAAGCGGGGGCCGCGGCGGCCTATCTGAAACAGAATGTCGCCGCGACCGCGGGGATGTTCCACCTGCGCGGCGACAGCAACGGCCGGCACAACCTGCCCGGAGCGCCCCTGCTCGACCCGCTGACCGGCGCGCTGTTCATCGCCGGCCTGCTGATCGCAGCGGGGATGCTGGGCGGCCGCTTCGCCGGCCTGACGGCGCGGCCGCGGGGGACGGCGGGGTTGCTGCTCGCCTGGGTGCCGGCGATGCTGCTGCCGAACCTGCTCTCGGTGGAAGGGGTGCCGCATGCGCTGCGCAGCGCCGGCGTCCTGCCGGCGGTGATGCTGCTCGCGGGGTTCGCCGCGCAGGCGGCGGTGCAATTCCTCGGCGCGCGCGCCGGGCGGCGCGCCACCGTCGCGGTGGTGATCCTGGCCGGTCTGCTGATGACCGGGGCGACGGCGCGCCGCTACTTCGTCGTCTGGGGCGGCGACCCGGCGATCGCCGCCGCCCACGATAGCGCCTACCGCGCGGCGGCGCGCCTTATGCTGGCGGCGCCACCCGGGGTGGGACGGTACCTGGTGGCGAACGGCACCGGATTCCCGGTCCATGGCTACCCGGCCGAGGTGCAGGCCTACCTGTTCGAGTTGCGCGCCGCCCCGCCGGTGATCCTTGGTCCGAAGGATGCCGGCGCCCTCGTGCTCGCGGGACGACCGGCGCTGGTGGCGCTGGTCCGCCGCGACGACGCCATCCTCGCGGTGATCAGGAGCCTCAACCCGGGGGCGGCGATCGAAGCCGTGACCGCGCCGGGGCTTTCGCCCGACAGCCCGGTCTACCGCATCAACTGATCGCGTTTCAGCGCGGGTGGACGCGTGGCCCGCCGGCGATGGCGGCGGCCGCCAGCACGGCGATCCGATCGAGCGCGTCCTTCGCCGACGGCGCTTCGTCGACATCGAGGGTCTGGGTGGTGTCGCGGTGGCGGCGCAGGTACGACGACACCAGCGCCCAGTCGATCTCCTCGCCACCGCCGCCGCCGCCGGCGTAGTAGATCGACTCGACGGCGGCCGCCACCCGGGCCCAGCCCGCGGGATCGCCCGGCGGCGCGTCGACACCGGGGATGCGCAGGTGGTAGCGGCCGTCGCGCAGCAGGTGCAGCGTGCAGGTCGGTGCATCGGCGTCGGCCGTGGCCACCACCAGGTTGCGCCGCGGGCCGTACGGCGCCGGCCGCTCGTGCACCTCGAACTGGCGGTTGAGCGGCGGCCGGTGCTCCTGGATCAGCGCCGCTTCGAGGAGGATCGCCTCGAGCTCGGAGCCGACCGGCTCGATGACGTAGCGGTGCACCTGCTCGAGGATGGCGCATCCCTTGGCGGTGCTGCGCGCCCCGGGGACGAAGTACGAGCCGACGCGGCTGCGCAGGTTCTTTGCCTTGCCGATGTAGATGACCCGGCCGTCGCGGTCGAGGAAGCGGTAGACGCCGGGGGTCGCGGGCAGGGCGCGCAGGTCGTCGGCGGTGAACGCATACCCTGTGAGATCGAGCGGCGCCGCCGGCAGGTCCTGATACTCCAGGGCGGCATCGACCGTCGTGATCCCCTTCGCCTCGAGCAGCGGCACCAGCCGCAGCCAGGCGCGCGCCACCAGCCGTGCCCGGCCGCGGCAGTCGTCGGGCCCGGGCGCTTCGACGCGCAGGGCCCCCGCCAGGTCGGCGATGGCGTGATTTGCCTTCAGCCCGAGAAGCAGGTGGCCGAGCCGCGCCGCCGACAGCACCCGCGGCTGGAACGCGACCCCGAGGCCCGCGGCGGTCCGCCGCAACGGTTCGGTTTCGCGCCCGGCGCGATGGCAGACCACGGGAAGGTCGCCAACCGCCTCGGCGAGGTCCTCGAGGTCGGCGGTGGTGAGGCCGGGGGCGCCGCCAGCGGCGAATCCCGCCGCGCCGGCGCTCGTTCCGTCGCCCGCTTCCGCCTCGAGATCGAATCCGGGGGCGACAGTGCCATCGCTGTCGAGTCCCCAGGCGGGAAGATGCTCCTCCTGCATCTCCTCGCCGCCGATCACCGGCAGGTAGGTGAGCGCCCGCGGCAGGCCGCTGCCGCCAGGACCGGCGCCGTCGACGGCGAGGGCGACGATGTCGACGAGCGACTGCGGACCGGCGGTTTCGTTCCAGGGGGCCGCGAGACGTGATTCGTCGGCGTCGGCCGCCGCCTCGGGCGCTGCCTCGGGCGCCGCCACAGCTGCGGATGGCGCGGGGGCGTCGGCGGGATCGCCCACGCCGGCGTTCGCCGTGACCCGGCCTTCGAAACGCCAGCCGGTGGCCGGGTCGTGGAGCACGCCGCGCACCTCCGCCAGGATCGGCGCCAGCAGGCGATGACAGGTCGTCTCGTCGGGGCCGCGGATCAGCAGGAATCGGGCCGCGAGGTCGCGGCTGGTCAAAGGCGTCCTCGAGGCGCGCAGGTGCGCGACGATGGTCGCCTGGAGCTGCGGCGGCCGCATGTCAGGCACCACCGTGGCCCTCGCCGCACAGGGCGAGGACGCCGGTGTAGGTGAACAGGCAGTTGCGGCCGCGCAGCGGCGCTATCTCGGCATTGCCGAAAACGCCGGCGATCGGCAGGCGCGGGAACTGCCGGGCGATGTAGGCGCTGTCGACCCCGGGCAGCCCATGCAGAGCCGCGCCGCGCCCGGCGCAGTTGAAGTAGAGACCGAAGGCCCACGCCGCCGCATCGTCCGCGTCGGCCAGGCGGCCGAGCATCGCCTTGAGGTCGTCGCGCGCCGCGCCGGGGTCGCGCAGCACGATGGCGAGCGGCTGGCCGGCGCGCACCTCGTCGCCCAAAAGCAGCGCGCCGCGCGCCGGATCGACGGCGAACAGCGGCCGCACCAGGTATTCCCCGGGCTCGAACGCCGACTGCGAGCGATCGGGCGGCAGACCGATGAACAGGTGGCCGCCGAGACGGGCGAGCGAGTCGCCGAGCCCGGCGGGGAGGCGCCCGCGCAGCACGTCGAGCGCCGGCCGGCCGTCGAGCTCGAGCACCACGTTGTCGTCCGCCCGGGTCACCCGGCAGGGGGGACCGAGCGGCTGGCACCCCTGGGTGATCCCGATCGCATGCCGGAGATCGCCGCCGAGGCGCAACGCCGCGACCGACGCCGTGGCGACGTTGCGGCCGCAGAACTGGAAGGTCCCCGATGGCGGCGTCCCGCCGGCCGCGGCGGCGCCGACGACGCGCAGACCCGGCGTCGTCGTTTCGAGCCCCTCGAGCATGGCGTCGAGACGGATGGCGAAGGGATCGGGGAAGGCGATCATGAGCGCCGCATCCGGACCGGCGCGCCGTCCCAGGGCGTCGGTGCCGGTGCGCCCCTGGTCGTCACCCGCCGGCTCGAGGTGGGCATCGGCGGTGATCCGATCGGATCGCGCCGCCAGCACCGCGACCGCCGGGCCGCCCTCGACCTCCTGGTCGCCCGCGACGACACCCGCGCCGCTGCACCCCGACAGGACCCCGGCGCCGGTCGTCCGCTGCACCTCGGCGAGGAGGGCGGCGAAGTGCGCCCGGTGCGGCATGGTCGCGAAGACCAGCGCCCAGTCGGCGCGCGCCAGACCGCCCGCTTCCATCGCCGCGCCCGCCGCTGCCGCGGCGGCCTGCACGGTGTCCGGGTTTTCCGACAGCCCGGCTCCCGCCTGTGTCGCCATGCCGGCACGATACCATGAGCACCCGCGCCTATAATCGCGCCCGATGCCACCCGCCCGCCCGCCGGCTCAACCAGCGTTGCGCCCCGATCTCGGGGGCTACGCCCTCGTCATCCTGTCGGCCTTCTGCTATTCGACGCTGGGTGTGTTCGGCAAGATCGCGCTCCACGAGGGGATGGACGTCGGGTCGCTCCTGCTCACCCGGTTCGTCATGGCGGCCGCCCTTCTGTGGGGGCTGGTCCTCGCCAGCCCGCGACTGCGGGCGGACGTGCGGGCGGCGCGCGGCCGGCGGCGGTGGCTCTTCCTGTGGGGGATCACCGGCCTCGCCGGCCAGGCGGCGCTGTTCTTCAGCGCGCTGCGTTTCATTCCGGCCAGCCTGGCGGAGGTGCTGCTCTATACCTGCCCGGCGTTCCTGGCGATCATCCTCTGGATCAAGGCGCGGCGCCGGCCGCGGGCGGCGATCCTCGTGGCGATCGCCCTGTCGCTGGTCGGGACCTGGCTCGTGGCGGCCCCCACGGGCGGCACGGCGCCCGCCATCGGGGTGGCGCTCGGTCTCGGGTCGGGTCTGTGGTTCGCATCGTTCGTCCTGGCGCTCGGGCGCGCCAGCACCGGGGTCCAGTCGATCGTCTCGACGACCTTCGTGGTCACCGGGGCCGCGGCCGCCTACGTCCTGGTGGTGCCCCTGGCGTTCGGCTGGACACCGCCTCCCACCCGGCTCGCCTGGGGGGCCGTGCTCGGGATGGTGATCACCGCGACGATCTTCGGGTTCGCCTTCTTCGTCATCGGCCTGCGGCGCACCGGTGCCCAGGTCGCCTCGGTGCTCAGCACCTTCGAGCCGGTCGGGACGCTTCTGCTGGCCGCCGTCGTCCTCGGCGAACGCTTCGCCGCCGGCCAGTGGACGGGGACCGTCTTCGTTCTCGGCGCCGCCTTCGTCCTGGCGGTCCGGCCCGGGCGGGCGGGCGCGGGGACCGATTGACCGTCTGGGACGGGCCGCGTAGGATCGACGCCTGCGATCACCGTTGCGGATGATGGAACGGGCAGGACCGGGGGGAGAATGGTGTCGGACTATCGCGAACGGATCCGCCGGGGACTCGTGCTGTACGACGGCGCGATGGGGACGATGCTGTTCGCCCAGGGGCTCATCGACGGCGAATCGCCGGAGCCGTGGAACTGGGAGCGCCCGGAGATCGTCGGCGGGATCTACCGCGCCTACTACGAGGCCGGCTCCGACGTGGTGCAGACCAACACCTTCGGCGGCACCCCGATCAAGCTGTCGGAGCGCGACCTGCAGGAACGGACCCACGAAGCCAACCTGGTGGCAGCGCAGGCGGCGCGCGCCGTCTGTCCGCCGGGGCGCTTCGTCGCCGGCAACGTCGGCCCGATCGGCAAGTTCCTGCAGCCGATGGGGGAGTACACCAAGGCGGAGTTCCAGGACAACTTCGAGGCCCAGGTGCGCGGGCTCGTCGACGGCGGTGTCGACCTCATCTCGATCGAGACGATGTACTCCCTCGACGAGGCGGTGACCGCGGTGCGCGGCGCGAAGAAGGTCAGCGACCTGCCGGTGTCGGTCTGCATGACCTTCGACAAGAACCCGCGCGGCTTCTTCACTCTGATGGGCGAGACCGTGCCGCTCGTCATGAAGGCGCTCGCGGCCGAGGGCGCCGATGTCATCGGCAGCAATTGCAGCCACGGCAGCCCGGTCTTCCTCGAGCTGGCGCGTCTCATCCGCGACTCCACCGACCTGCCGGTCATCATCCAGCCGAACCGCGGCCGGCCGACGCTCGAGGCAGGCAGCGTGATCTACAAGCAGAGCGCCGCCGAGTTCATCGGCGACATGAAGGTGATCGTCGGCATGGGGGTGAATGTGATCGGCGGCTGCTGCGGCACCGAGCCGCCGTTCATCGCCGGGCTCCGCGAGGCGCTGCACGAGCACTTCCCGGCGGACGCGGGCCCGGTGGTGCGCACGTGACGCTGCTGCCGACCTTCCGCCCGCGCGTGCAGATGATCGGCGACGAGCTCGTCGACCGGATCATCGACGAGGCCTTCGACGTCCTGCAGACGATCGGGCTGCAGTTCGAGAACGACCGCGCCGTCGAGCTGTTCGCGGAACACGGGCAGAAGGTCGATCGCGCGACCCAGCGTGTCTGGCTCGAGCGCGGCTTCGTCGAGCGTGCGGTGGCCTCGGCGCCGAAGTCGATCACCCTGTGGAACGTGAGCGGCGACCGGTCGATCGAGGTGGGTGGCGACAACGTCACCTTCGACCCGGGCTCGGCGGCCATCAAAGTGCTCGGGACCGATCGGTCGGTGCGGGCATCGACCATGGCCGACTACGTGCGCCTGTCGCGCCTGGTGCACCAGCTGGCCAACATCCGCGCCCAGTCCACCTCTCTCGTGCCGACCGACCTGCCGATGGAGGTGACCGACTACTACCGCATGTACATCGCGGTGCAGTGCTGCGACAAGCCGATTGTGACCGGCCTGTTCCGCCACGAGTCGTTCCCGACCATGCTGGAGATGATGGCGGTCCTGCGCGGATCGAAAAGGGCCGTGGCCGAGAAGCCGCTGGCCTTCTTCGACGCCTGCCCGTCGTCGCCCCTGCGCTGGAGCGAGCTGACCTCCGAGAGCATCCTGCAGTGCGCCGCCGCCGGCGTCCCGTCGGAGGTCATCTCGGTGCCGCTCACCGGTGCCACCGGCCCGGTGACGCTGTCCGGGACGCTGGTCGTGCACACCGCCGAGAACCTCGCCGGCATCGCCATGGCGCAGGCGGCGCGCACGGGGGCGCCGGTGATCTACGGCGGCGCCCCCTGTCTCATGGACATGCGCGGCGGGCAGACCCCATTCGGGTCGATCGAGACGATGATGATCGACTGCGCCTACGCCCAGATCGGCAAGCGCTTCGGCCTGCCGGTGCACGCCTACATGGGGCTGTCCGACTCCAAGCTGGTCGACGCGCAGGCGGGGTACGAGACCGGCTATGGCGTCATCCTCGCCGCGCTCGCCGGCGTCAACATGGTCAGCGGCGTCGGCATCCTCGACTTCATCACCTGCCACTCGCTCGAGAAGCTGGTCATCGACAACGAAATCTGCGGCATGGCCTACCGCATGATCGACGGGATCAAGCACCGCCACGAGCCGATGGCGAAGGACTTCCTGCCGGACGCGATCGAAAAAGGGCACTTCCTCGGTCACCCGACCACGCTCAAGCTTTTCAAGGAGGAGGGCCTGATGCCGGGCAAGGCGGTCGACCGGGCCTCGGCGAAAACCGGCGGCGGCGGCCCGAGCGACTACGAGCGCGCCCAGAAGGTGGTGCAGGATCTCCTCGCCAGGCCGCGCTTCGCTTTACCGGAGGCGACGCTGCGTGAGCTCGACCGGGTCATCCTCGCCGAATCGCGGCAGTACGGCATGGAGGCGTTGCCGGTCCTCCCCGACTAGGGAGCCCTCCCCACCATGACGGGTCGCCCCGAACCGCGCATCCTCGACCCGCTGCCGATCGAGATGTCGCGGCCGCTGGTGCTCCTGCGGCTCGGTTACCGCAGCGCGACGCAGGTTCCCGAGAAGACGTCGCGGCTTCTCGATGGAGTCCTCGACGAGGCCCGGCCGCTTTTCGCCCCGCGCGCCATCTGCGCCGTCGAGGCCATCGAGCGCCCCGACGGTGGCGGGCTCGTCATCGGCGGGACCCTGCGCACCGGCAGTCGATCACTTGCCACCCGCCTCGAGGGGTGCGGGCGGGCGCTGTTGTTCGCCGCCACCATCGGGCCGGCGCTCGAGGACTGGGTGCGGCGGTTGAGCGACGCCGGGGAGATCACCCGGGCGCTGCTCGCCGACGCCTGCGGCAGCAGCGCGGCGATCGCCCTCGGCACCGCGCTCGAGTCGGCGGTGACGCGCGAGTTCCGTGATCTGGGGCTCGAGCCGACCAAGCGCTACGCCCCCGGATATGGCGACTGGGATCTCGACAGCCAGGGGCCTCTCATGGCCCTGGTCAACGGCCCGCGCATCGGCATCACCCTCACCGACGACTTTCTCATGCTGCCGGGGAAGTCGATCTCCGGTGTCATCGGCGGGCGCGGCTGAGCCGCGTCGCCGGCCGGCGATCCAGCAGTTACGACAGCGCGCGCGCCACTGCCTCGACCGCCTTCATTCCTTGTCCAAACCGCGCCATCGCGTGACGGTGCGTCTCCAGCCCGCTGTACGGCAGGAACCGCACGTGCAGGTCGCGGACCCTGCTGAACGCAGGCCTCGCCAGTTGCGCACGAACCTCGTCCTCGCGGTCATCGGGAGCGACAAGGAAGAGCCCTCGCGTCGACTCGGCCGCCGCACCCAGGGCGAGATCGAGCAACCGGACGATGCCCGAGTAGATCGACGTTGTGTGCTCCACCTCGAACGCCGCGGCCACACGGTCCGTACCGCGTGCAAGCCACAGCACGTCGATGAGCCGCACGGCATCTCCGCCGGGTCCTCCGGCGAGCGCCTCAGGAAGCGCTTCGAGGCAACCATCGGCAAGCCGTCCTCCGGCATATGCGCGGCCACGGTCGTTGGCCGCAACCCAAACCTCGAAACCCAATGCACTCCCCAGGTCGCGAAGCCACCCCTGGACCTCCGCGTGTGTCCGGTCCCCGTTCCGGGTGGCGGCCAGCAGCTTCTCCGCCCTGGTGCCTGCCTCGCGGACGCGGGCAAGGTCTGCTTCCCACGCGGCCCGCGCCGCTTCGTCATCGGCCCTGGGCGGGACGCCATACCTTCCCGAACCGAGATCAAAGAGGAGGCCTGCAATGGCGCCGAGGTCGTTCGACAGCAGGTCCCGATAACGCGCATTCGTCGCGAGGATTCCTGATCGCATGGCGAGGTACTCGTCCCAACGGCCGAGTTTCACGCTTGCGCCAGTCAGCGCGTTGTACCCCTTGACGATCGCGGTGTTGAACGGTGGCGCGATCGTCGGGTGGACGAAGTAGAGCAGATTCGCCGCAGCCGGGCCGAGACCCTTGATCCTACGGGCATCGAGGTCACGAATCGCGGCAACGACGCCCTCCTCCTCCGCGCAGCAGATGCATGAGTTCAGGAACCGCGCGAAGGCCACCTGGTTGTCGTGGTTCTCGTAGATGTCAGGGATGCGCAGCTTGGGCTTCCAGAGAAATGCGTGATCGGCGCCTTTGAAGATCTGCCGCTGCTCGGCGATGGATCCGACCACTGTTTCCAGGGACGAGCCCTTGTACGCGTTTCCGAAGGTGCCCGCTTCTATCTCTGCGATGACCTGGCCGATGCCGCGCCGGATCGACCGGAAGTTCTTGAGCCGATCCTCCCACAAGAACCATGTTTGGTACGTTGCGTTCGGGTCACCCTTCCAACGCGCCAGAAGAACCCGCATGGGGTCGAGCGCTGACGGCACCATCTCAGTCTGCATGCCGGACTCCGCTTGCGTCGTCATCAGCCGCCACCAACGATTGTCCGGTAATGGGTCCAAGAGAGGTTCGGGTGAAGTCGACCGGGCCGCCAGAATCGGCTACGCGCCGCGTAGCCAATCGCGTTCCCGTTCGAGTGGCGGGGATACTCGACATAGAATTACCGGATGAACTTGAGGTTGCAACACCCACTTGCGACCACTCTCCACGTTGATGGCTGGCGTTTCCCTGACCACTACGCACCTGGACTTATCGGCTTGTATTCAACCCGCGGGGGTTCTTGTGGTTGATAGTATCTCTTGACTTCGGGCCTAATCCAGAAGATCAGAAGGCCTATCGAAAAGGGGATAGTGACTACGCTTGTGAAGCCCAGCGCGATTGTGGCCAGCCCATAGACCCACACCCATGGGCGGCGCGGCAAGAACGGAACGGCCACGAAGGCGAGAGACAGCACCAACGCCACGAAGACCATCAGGTACCTGCCGAAAGTCACCGCATGAGCGATCTCCTTCCCGGGTGGCGCTTCCTCCATGGCGAGGCTCAGGAAGATAAGACCGACTGCTACGTACACAAGCGCCAACACTACCGCGTATACGCTGAGAGCCACGACCGCGCGCGGGCGTCGCAGAGGAGTTGAGTTCATGTGCCTCCTTCCATTCGGTGCGTCCGCTGAATGCGCTTAGGCGACGAGGACTGCCCCATGCTGCCGGGGAAGTCGATCTTCAGCGTCATCGGCGGGCCGGGCTGAAGGGCAACCGGGGTCGATCCGGGGCCTGAGCCGCACGCCCCCCGGTCACGGACGCGGCCAGCCCGGTCCGAGCACGGCGACGAAGACGATCGCCGCCACCACGCCGGCGGCGATCCAGCCGTTGTGGCGGCCCAGGGTCGGCGGCGACGGGCCGGTGGCGGGCAGCGGCGCCCATGGGGTGCCGACGATCTCCGGCATCCAGGCGAGCCCCGAGGTGCCGCCGAACGACGCCGCGGCGGCCGAGATCGCCACCAGCACGAGACCCACCGGGTTGAACGCCCCCGACAGACACGAGACCAGCCCGCCGGCGATCCAGGGCACCATGGTCAAGGTGCGCGCCACCCGGCGCGCCGTGGCGCGGTCGGCGGGGAGAAGCGGGCCGAGCCTGCGCGCCGCGAAGCTCACCACACCGAGATAAGCGAGGGCGCCGGCCGTCGCCATCGCGGCGCGCGCCGCGCCGCCGCCACCGAGCGCCGCGAGGATGTCGGCCCAGTCGCCGATGCCGAATGCGCCCGAGAAAAGGAAGTAGCCGGCCGCCTGCATGAGATTGACAGTCATCCCGAGCCACAGGGCGTAGCGCAGGTGCGGCCGGGCGGCCGGCGCCCGCCGCAGGGCTGCGTACAGCAGCAGGCCCGCCACGATGTTCATGAGCGTGCCGCTGGCGGCCACCATGATCGGGCCGCCGTCGTCGCACTCGAAATGGACCCCCGACATCCCCGCCATGCGGCCGCCAGTGACCAGACAGGCGCCGCCATGACCGATCCCTTCATGGATGACGGCGCCGGCGGCGTAGATCACCACGGCGATCGCGGCGATGGTCGGGCGGTGTGGCAGGGTGTCCGGCGGCAGGGTGTCCATACGTCAAAAGGGGCGGCCGAGGCCGCCCCTTCCGATACGATGAATGAGAACTTTGGTGGCGGGGGCGAGATTTGAACTCGCGACCTTTGGGTTATGAGCCGAGATCATGCCTCGGTACGCCCGGATCGTCGCGGTCGCTGCCGGTCGCAACCGCTTGCCAAGCAAGGGCTTCGGCCGATCTAGTGAGATAGGTAAAAAGCCGGGTTTGACCGGATCACGCCACACGTTCCGGCACAATTCAGGCACAGTCAGCGACCTCCCCAGACCACGTCGCGCTAATCCCTCTCGTCGCCGACCCCGCGGCTCACGGGCCGACCCAAAAGGCGGCAACCCCGCACTACCGCATCCGTTGACGGCGATGGATGTGCGGCTATCGTGATCTGAAAAGGCCAAGGTAGGCAAGAGTAGCCGGCGCCATGAGGGTGATGGTCTCGGCCCGTAGCGAGCGCGGCTGGGCACATTCTGCGCCTCGGGCGAGTGCTACACGGGGGAGTCCCCGTGGAGAACTTCCGGGGTGATATTATGCGGTCACTCCCACCGATAATAGGAGAACATCGTGCCATTCCAGAAGCGAATCGAACTCATCAAGAAGATCGCCGCCCTGCGCGGATCTAGCGTTGTCTGCTTCCTCACGAGTGTGCGGCAGAATGTACCGACTGCTATCGCTGAGGACGCAGTCAGGGTATTCTACGACCACCTGTTGCTGTTGCCATCCCGGCCGGTCGACAAATTGGACATCTTCTTGTGCAGCAACGGTGGGAGCGGCACCGTGCCGTGGCGTCTGGTGTCGCTTTTCCGAGAGTATGCGAAATCCTTCAGCGTGCTCATCCCCTATCGTGCCTATAGCGCGGCCTCGCTGATCGCGCTGGGGGCGGACGAAATAGTCATGCACCCGTTCGCGGAACTAGGCCCCATCGATCCCACGGTCTCGAACGAGTTCAACCCCAAGGAGGAGGGCACGGGCAGGCGGCTGGGGATCAGCGTTGAGGACGTAAAGGCCTATGTTGACTTCATCAAGGAGACGGTGGGCATTACCCACCAAGATGAACTCGTCAAGGCAATCGAGATCCTCGCCAACAAAGTCCACCCGCTGGCCCTTGGCAACGTGGAGCGCTTCTTGTCGCAATCACGGATGATCGCCCGGAAGATCCTCGGCACTCACAAGGACGAGGTCGAAAAGCACGTAATCGAAGATATCGTTGAGAACATGGCCTCCAAGTTGTACTTCCACGGCCACCCGATCAATAGGAAGGAGGCCAAGGAGGCGAGCCGGGCGGCTCGACCGAACAGGCTGCGCTCCGCAAACTCAAGAAGCGCATGAAGGAGATCCACGGCGACCGATTCGTTGGGCCGGCCGAGGATCGCATCACGGTGGAGGAACTGGCCGACAACCTGATCCTTCATCTCAAGACCCGGGGGGCGAAAGCGGTGCCGTCCTTCAGGTCGCACCTCAAGCCGGTGCGTGATGCGTTCGGCCTGTTACGGGCCGTGGACCTGACGACCAAGCGGATCGAGCAGTTCATCGCCGACCGGCAGGCTGCCGGCAAGGCCTCGGCGACCATCAACCGGGAGACCGGCGCGCTCCGGCAGGCGTTCCACCTTGCCCGGAAGCAGGGGCGGCTTTCGAGGGCGCCGTATTTCCCCATGCTCCGCGAGGATAACGTCCAGCGCGGCTTTTTCGAGCGCGCTGAGTTTGAGTCCGTGGCGGCGAACCTCCCGGACCCTATCGCAGACGTTGCGCGGTTCGGCTACCTGAGTGGCTGGCGCCGGGGCGAGATACTGCCGCTCGCGTGGGAGGCCGTGGATCGCGGGGCGCGTGAGATCAGGCTTGCGACATCGAAGAACAGCCGCGGCCGCGTCCTGCCGTACACCGAAGGCAGCGCGCTCGATGAACTCATCGAACGCCGCTGGAAGGCGCGAGAGTTCGAGACGCCCGAGGGAGCGGCCGGAATCAGCGCCTACGTGTTCCACCGGCAGGGGCGGCCCGTGGTGGACATTCGGAAGGCTTGGGCGAAAGCCTGCGCCGCCGCGAAGGTGCCGGGCCGACTGTTCCACGACCTGCGGCGCACGGGCATCCGGGACATGACCCGCGCCGGGGTGTCGCAGCCGGTCGCGATGGCAATCAGCGGGCACCGGACCATCAGCGTTTTCCTCAGGTACGACATCGCCAGCGAGGACGACAAGCGGGAGGCCCTGCTTCGGACCGAGGCCATGCGGGCCGCTCAGGCGAAGGCCGGGAACGTGGTGGGCTTCGGCAGGGAAGCGGCTAAGGCGTGAGCGTGACTGTGCCGGTAGTAAAGTGATGGGCCGGTCAGCCTCGATGTAGGCAATTCTCGCCTGTGTCTCCGGTGCGTGCTGCAACCGATAGCAACCCTCCCGCAACCCCGACACCGGCCCGGAAGCCGCACCCCTTGCGGCTTTTATCGTCTTGCCCCGATAATAGCCGGCACGGGGGTACAGCGGATGATGTTGCGGAACCTGCCCGGTTCTCCGACCTGTAACGCCCGCCTGCCTTGCAAGCCATTGTTCCTGTTGCTCGTCGCCATCCTTCTCGTGGTCGGAATCGCCGGCGGCGGTGCGTCTGAACGCAGCCAAACCCTGACCTTCGAGGACCGGGTCCGGGCGCAGGCGGCCATCGAGCGCCTGAATGACTCCCACCGGGTCGGGACGAAGAAGCCGTTCGAGGAGGCGGTGTCGCGGGAGGTGCTCGAGGCGAAGGTCCGCCGCTACCTGAAACAGTCGGTGGCGCTGGAGCAGGTCTGGAACGCGCCGGTCACAGCCGAGATGCTGGGCGCAGAGACGCAGCGGATTGCGCAGCACACACGCATGCCCGAGCGGCTCGAAGAGATCTACGAAGCGCTGGGGAAAGACGGGGTGCTGTTCGCTGAGTGCTACGCCCGGCAGGTGCTCGTGGAGCGTCTGGCGCGGGAGCACTTCGCGGCTGACAAGAGCATTCACGCGGCTGCCCGGGCGGAGGCGGAGACCCTTCGAGAGCGGCTCGCATCCGGGGCGGTTGCGCCTGACGCGGCGCACCCCCGACGGCACTTTGAGACCCTGCGGCGTGGCTCCGGAGCGGACCAGGCATCAGTCGAATGGCCTCCTGCGGGTGGCCGGCGAAATGAGGGGGCACCACTGACGCTCGAACTGTCGCCGCTCGAGTTCCGCAGATACCGCGCACTGGCGCCCGCCGCAGTGGGTGTGGTCGGCCCCGTGGTCGATCAGCGGGACAGGTTCACGATCAGCATCGTCCTGGCAGAGAGCGACGATACGGTTGAGATCGCGATCTTCGACATCCCCAAGGTCGCGTGGAGCGACTGGTGGGATGGAGCCAGCCTTCGTTTCGACGATGCCGCCGCTCGTCAGGTGGCGACGACTGTGTTCGCACTCCCTCCTCCCGCGGGACACGCAGCTGCGTTTGGCTCACGGCTTCAGTTTGATGCTGCGGCGTGGGATGCCGCCCTGCATGCGTCGGGGAATGCCCTGAATTGCGAGGAGAGCTGGGACAGCGATTTGTGGCCGACCGGACGTTACCGCCACACCGCCGTCTGGACGGGAACGCAGATGATTGTCTGGGGTGGATATAATGGGACCGCGAGCTACCTCAACTCCGGGGGGCGTTACGACCCTACCACGGACACCTGGTCTCCGACCTCTAACGCCAACGCCCCGACAGGACGCCACTCTCACACCGCCGTCTGGACGGGAATGCAGATGATCGTCTGGGGTGGTGGAGCTCCTGGTGGCGGCTACCTCAACACCGGTGGCCGCTACGACCCGAGCACGGACACGTGGTCCCCGATGTCAATCACCAGCGCCCCGGCAGGACGCTTCCGCCACAGCGCCGTCTGGACGGGAACGCAGATGATCGTCTGGGGTGGAGATGACGGTGTCGGTCGCATCAACTCCGGGGGCCGGTACGACCCGACCACGGACATCTGGTCTCCCGTGTCCATCACCGACGCGCCGGAAGCGCGCTCCGGCCACAGCGCCGTCTGGATGGGAACGCAGATGATCGTCTGGGGGGGAATTGGTGCCGCCTTCCTCGACTCTGGTGGCCGGTACGACCCGAGCACGGACACGTGGTCCCCCACGTCAATCACCAGCGCCCCGGCAGGACGGTGGTTTCACACCGCCGTCTGGACGGGAACGCAGATGATCGTCTGGGGTGGAAATGATGGTGCCGGCTTCTTCAACTCCGGTGGCCGTTACGACCCGGGCGCTGACACGTGGTCGCCCGTGTCCATCACCGACGCCCCGGACGCACGCTCCTTTCACACCGCCGTCTGGACGGAATCGCAGATGATCGTCTGGGGTGGGGAGGGTGGCGATGGCAGCAAGGACTCCGGTGGCCGGTACGACCCGACCACGGACACCTGGGCCCCCACCTCAATCACCAACGCTCCGGGAGCGCGCGACCTCCACACCGCCGTCTGGACGGGAACGCAGATGATCGTCTGGGGCGGAGATGGCGACGGGAGCCCCATCAGCTCTGGTGGCCGGTACGACCCGACCACGGACACATGGTCTCCCACGTCAGGCGCTGCTGCCCCGGCGGGACGTTTCGGCCACAGCGCCGTCTGGACGGGAACGCAGATGATCGTCTGGGGTGGAGTTGGTCCCGGCTTCACCAACTCGGGGGGCCGGTACGACCCGACCACGGACACGTGGTCCCCCACATCAATCACCAACGCACCGGCAGGGCGGTATTACCACACCGCCGTCTGGACGGGAACGCAGATGATCGTCTGGGGTGGATACATCGCTAACGGCACCTACCTCAACTCCGGGGGCCGGTACGACCCAAGCACGGACACGTGGTCTCCTACGTCCATCACCAACGCCCCGGCGGGACGCTACAAACAGACCGCCCTCTGGACGGGAACGCGGATGATTGTCTGGGGTGGATATGGCGGCGCCGGCTACTTCAACTCGGGGAGCCGGTACGACCCGACCACGGACACCTGGGCACCCACGTCCATCACCAACGCTCCGGCGGGACGCCTCCGCCACACCGCCGTCTGGACGGGAACGCGGATGATCATCTGGGGTGGATCGGGTGCCGGCTACCTCAACACCGATGGCCGGTACGACCCGACCACGGACACCTGGGCACCCGCGTCAATCACCAACGCCCCGGCAGGGCGCAGCGACCACACCGCCGTCTGGACGGGAACGCAGATGATCGTCTGGGGCGGATGGGATGGTGCCGGCGGCTATCTCAACTCCGGGGGTCGGTATGACGCGACCACGGACATGTGGGCACCCACGTCAATCACCAACGCCCCGGCCGCGCGCTATGTCCACACCGCCGTCTGGACGGGATCGCGGATGATCGTGTGGGGTGGCTCCGGCGTCGACCGCAACCTCGGGTCCGGGGGCCGGTACGACCCGGGAACAGACACATGGTCTCCCACGTCAATCACCAACACCCCGGCGGGGCGCAACGACCACACCGCCGTCTGGACGGGAACGCGGATGATCGTCTGGGGTGGGATTGGCGTCGGCGGTCTCCTCAACTCCGGGGGCCGGTATACGCCCGACCAGGTCGCGGACGATGACGGTGACGGCTTCTCCAACTGCGCTGGTGACTGCGACGACACCAACCCGGGCATCCATCCTGGCGCTCTCGAGATCTGCAACGGCGCGGACGATGACTGCAACCTGCAGGTCGACGAGGATATCCTGGGCGTCGACTCGGACACCGACGGAATCCACAATGTCTGCGACAACTGCCGCGTCGCCTACAACCCTGCCCAGCAGGATGCGGACCAGGATGCTGTCGGCGACGCCTGTGACAACTGCCTCGCCATCCCCAACCCAGACCAGGGGGATGTCAACGCCGATCGTGTCGGGGATGTCTGCGATCTCAACGACGGCCTGATCCTCCTCCGGCTGGCGGACGACCTCACGGTCGAGTGGCAGCAGGAAGCCGGCTTTGAGGCGTTCAACTGGTACAGGGGAGACCTGACCGTCCTCAAGGGCGCAGGGGTCTACACGCAGGACCCGAATACGGTCCCGCTGGCCGGCCGGGACTGCGGGCTGCTCGACGCGTACACCTTCGACTTCTCTGACCCCGCGCCCGGCAAGGGGGTGTTCTTCCTCGTGACGGGCATCCATGTGGGGGTGGAGGGGAGTCTGGGGACCAACAGCGCAGGCGCGCCCCGGCCGAACACCAACCCCTGCCCCTAGGGCCGGGAACTGTTGAGGTCCCTGAGCCCGCCCGGCGTCAGCGGCACCCCTTCCGTCGTGGCACAGGGAGTACCGCTGTTGAAGTCCACGTCGCGCCCGCCCCCCGCTCCGCCAGCCGCGCCCGCCCCCGACCGTAGCCCGTCATCGCCCGCTCGACCTGCGCCCAAACCAATCCGCGGCGGCCATCCCGGACATGATCCCAGCCGGCACGGCTTGAGCGTCCCTGTGCCGGTCCGAAATCGAACCGGCACAATTCAGGCACAATTCAGCAGAAACGCGAAGGGCGGCCACTTTGGCCGCCCTTCCTATCTGCCTGATGCTGTGTGATTTATTTGGTGGCGGGGGCGAGATTTGAACTCGCGACCTTTGGGTTATGAGCCCAACGAGCTACCAGGCTGCTCCACCCCGCGTCGAGAGAGCGCATTATAGGCAGGCACTCCCCGCATGTCAACGAGTCGTGGTCACGCCGTTCTTTGCCGCCGGGAACAGGAAGATGATCTCGCCCGGCCGCGCCAGGCCGAGCTCCTCGCGCGCGATCGCCTCGATGCGGAACGGATCGACGCCCAGCGCCTTCACCTCGGTTGCCAGGGCAGCCGTCGTCTCCTCCAGGGTGCGCACCTCGGCGCGCAGGCGCCCGGCGGCGTTGCGCTGTCGGACGCCCTGGACGATCCCCATGTCGCTGAAGACGAGGTTGAACAGCAGAAGCGCCACCAGGACGGCGAAACTCCAGCGCAGCGCCCGGGCTCGGGCCGCGGGATCGGCGGTGAGGCGGGTGGCGAGGCTCACGACGTGGTCCTGACGGCCGGGCGCGGGGCGAGGGCGGCGCGGCCTGGGTAGCGCGCCCGGCCGGCGAGCTGCTCTTCGATGCGCAGCAGCTGGTTGTACTTGGCGACGCGCTCGCCACGCGACGGGGCGCCGGTCTTGATCTGCCCGAGGTTCAGGCCGACGGCGAGGTCGGCGATGAACGGGTCCTCGGTTTCTCCCGAGCGGTGCGAAAGGACGGTGGTGTAGCCGGCGGCGCGCGCCATGTTGATCGCCCGCAGGGTGTCGGTCAGGGTGCCGATCTGGTTCGGCTTGATCAGGATCGAGTTCGCCACCCCGCGGCGGATGCCATCCTCGAGGATCGCGACGTTGGTCACGAACAGGTCGTCGCCGACGATCTGGATCTTGCTTCCGAGGGCGGCGGTGAGCTTCTCCCACCCGGCCCAGTCGTTCTCGGCAAGGCCATCCTCAATCGACACGATGGGCCACTGACGCACCAGCGACTCGTAGAACGACACCATCTCCTCGGCGGTGCGGCGTGGCGGCTGCTCGGCCTCCATCACGTAGGCGCCGTCGCGCTGGAACTCCGACGCCGCGACGTCGAGCGCGATGGCGATCTGCTCCCCGGGGCGGTAACCCGCCGTCTCGATCGCCTGCACGACGATCGCGATCGCTTCGGTGTTGGATCGCAGGTCGGGGGCCCAGCCGCCCTCGTCCCCCTGACCCGCTCGCAGGCCGCGCTTCTTGAGCATCTCGCGCAGGGCGTGGAACACTTCGGCGCCCATGCGCAGCGCCTCGCGGAACGAGGTCGCCCCCACCGGCAACACCATGAACTCCTGGATGTCGACGTTGTTGTCGGCGTGCGCGCCACCGTTGAGGATGTTGAACTGCGGC
>Ga0210377_10001683_pt1 | contig 19910 bp, 19 predicted proteins | sample PLM4_65_b1redo_FD_155480 | JGI IMG/M metagenome (GOLD analysis project Ga0210377, IMG submission 155480) | Groundwater sediment microbial communities from an aquifer in East River, Colorado, USA - PLM4_65_b1 redo | ecosystem: Environmental > Terrestrial > Soil > Riparian zone | place: USA: East...
CCCTCGCGCAGCAGCGTCGCGCGGGCCACCACGTCCTCGTCGATCGCCGCGGCCAGATAGCCGACCTGGAGCGCGCAGGTGTGCCAGGGGCCCGACTCCTCGCCCAGCGCGAGGCGCGTCACGGCCTGGCCTCCCACCGCCGCGAGCGAGGCCGCGCAGCCGCCGTGCAGCGCCTTGCCGGGGTTCGAGTTGGCCTCGGCGAAGGGCAGCTCCAGCTCGACGCGCTCGCGGGACAGCTCGCGCGCGCGCACGCCCAGCGCCGCGGTGTAGGGCGATTCTTCGACCCAGCGCCGGACCGGCTCGGTCACTTCGGCATCCACGGCAGCAGGCAGGAATGGATCGATTCGTCTCCGGGCACCTGGCGCGCGAGCGTGCGGATCGCGAGCTCTGCGTCGCGCAGGCCGAAGTCATGGGTGTGCATGCGCTCGATCGGCCGGCGACGCGACTCGATCAGCTCGATCGCGCGGCGATAGCCGGAGGAGGTGACCCCGATCGCGCCGCGCAGCTCGATCTCCTTCAGCACGATCTTGTCGGAGATGAACTCCGGGATCGGCTTCCAGCCCTTGACGCCGGCCAGCACGACCGTCCCGCCAGGCGCCACGTAGTCGAGCGCCTCGGCGACCGGGGCCGTCGAGTAGGAAGACACGTCGACCACGACGCGTGCGCCCTCGCCGTTGGTGAGCTCCTGGATCCGCCGTTTGGCGTCCTCGTTCTCGACGTCCACGGTGTGATCCGCTCCGAAGGCGGCGGCGAGCGCGAGCTTCTTGGCGTCCGCCGCGAGACCGGTGACGATGATCTTGGAGGCGCCCGCCTCGCGGCAGGCCAGCACGCTCGCGAGGCCGCGCTGGCCGGGTCCGAGGATCACGACGGTGTCGCCTGGGCCGGTGTGAGGGATCTCGACGGCCCAGCGGAAGCCGGCGCCCAGCGGGTTGAACATCACCGCGATCTCGGGCGCGAGCGCGGGATCCATCCGGTGCACGATCGAGTTCGCGTCGAGGAACAGATGCTGCGCATACGCGCCCCACAGCCCCGGGGGCTGGGAGAGCGGGATGTAGGAATAGATCCGGCGCGTGCGACACAGGTGGTAGCGGCCGGCCAGACAGGGCTCGCAGAAGCGGCAGGAGAGCATGGTCTCGACGGCGACGCGATCGCCCACGTCGACGCCCCAGCGCCGGGCCGCGCGGTCGCCGATCGCCTCGATGATGCCGAGCGGCTCGTGGCCCGGAATCACCGGCAGCGGCGTGCGGAGCACGCCCTCGAACTGTTCGTAATCGCTGCCGCAGATGCCGCAGGCCTCGACCCGCAGCAGCGCGTTGTCGTCGTCGATCTCGGGTAGGGGGAGCTCCCGCGGCTCGAGCCGGCGCGGGGCGGTCTGCACCATGGCCAGGGTCATGCGCGGCGCCAAGCGTGATCCGATCGACGTTCGAGTTCCCGTATTGTATAGGAGAGCCTGTGAAGGCCCTACCCCGACTCTCGCTTCCCGGCGGCGTCGACGGCGATGGCCACGTGCTCGAGCCGCCGGATCTCTGGGAGCGCTATCTGGAGGCGCCGCTTCGCAATCGCGCCCTGCGCGTGCGCAAGGACGACAAGGGACTCGAGTACATCGAGATCGACGGCCGGCCGTCGAAGCTGGTGCGCGGCGGGATGCCGGGAGGCCTGGGCGCGATGGACCGCGTGGGCGGCATCGTCTACCCGCGCGATCGCAAGACCGGGCTCGACTACGTCGACCTCGCGCCGCTCGGCGCGATGGATCCGGCCGAGCGGCTCCGGCGCCTCGACCTCGAGAACCTCGAACGCGTGTTCCTGTATCCGACGTTGGGCGTGCTCTGGATCGCCGAGTGCGAGGACGAGGCTCTCACGCAGGCCTACCTGCGCGCCTACAACCGTTGGATCGTCGATTTCTGCGCCGATTCCGGCGGGCGACTGATCCCGATCGCGCAGCTCTCGCTGGGCGACCCCGCGGCCGCGGAGCGCGAGCTGCGCCGCGCGGCCGCGGACGGCGTGCGCGGCGTCTGGGTGCCGCCCTTCAGCTGGACCCGCAAGCCCCTCGGCCACAAAGATCACCACCGCGTGTTGGCGGCGGCGCAGGAGCTCGGGCTCCCGCTCGGCATCCACCCGTGCTTCGAGCCGAAGTGGTGTGCGCCGGGCCGCTTCGGGGAGGTGACGAGCTCCCGCTACTCGTTCTTCATCAACGTGACCGCCCCCGACGCGGTTCGACACGCATTCACGTCGCTCTTCCAGTTCGGCGTCTTCGCGGCCTTCCCCGAGCTGCGGGTCGTCGTGCTCGAATCGGGCGCGGGCTGGATCGGCTATTGGCTCGACCGGATGGACGCCGTGTATGCCTCGCCCCAGGGACATCTGGTGCGGGAGCTGCTGCCGGAGCCGCCGAGCGCCTACTTCGGCCGCCAGTGCTGGATCTCGGGAGACCCCGACGAGACCTCGCTCGCGGCGGTGATCCCCGTGGTGGGCGCGGATCGCTTCTTCTGGGCGTCGGACTTCCCGCACCCCGATCATGCGCCGGAATACGTGCCGGAGGTCGAGCGCATCGTCGCGCAGCTGCCCGAGGCGGCGCGCGCGGGGTTCCTGGGGCGCAACGTGCTACGTGCCTACCGGATCGAAGCATGAGGTATCCGCGCATGGACGCCCGCTCCCTCGACTACTCCGACCCCGAGACCTTCGAAAACGGATTCCCGCACGAGGCCTTCCGCCAGCTCCGCCTCGAGTCTCCCGTCTATTGGCAGGAGCGCGACCACGAGGGCAATCGCGGCTTCTGGGTGGTCTCGAAGTACGCGGACGTGAAGTTCGTCTCGAAGAATCCGCGACTCTTCTCCTCGCAGGGAAGCATCACGATCCGCGATCCGATCGCCGAGAATGCGGCCTCGGGACGCATGATGCTGATGATGGATCCGCCCGAGCATGCGCGTTATCGCAAGCTGGTGAGCTCGGCCTTCACGCCGAGGTGCATCGAGGCGCTCGGCCGGCACATCCGCGAGATCGTGCGCGCGATCCTCGACAACGTCGCGCACAAGGGCGAGTGCGACTTCGTGACCGACGTTGCCGCCGAGCTGCCGCTCCAGGTGATCGCGGAATTCCTCGGCGTTCCCCAGGCCGATCGCCACAAGATCTTCGAGTGGAGCAACAAGCTGATCGGATTCGAGGATCCGGAGTTCCAGCGCACGATGAGCGACGGCATGACGGCCGCGCTCGAGATGTACATGTACGCGAACGGTCTGGCTGAACGGCGTCTGCGCGAGCCGCAGGACGACATCGTGAGCGTGCTGCTCTCGGCCGAGGTCGACGGCGAGAGGCTCGGCACCCAGGAGTTCAACGCCTTCTTCCTGTTGCTCGCGGTGGCGGGAAACGAGACCACCCGCAACCTGATCTCGCACGGCATGCGGTTGCTGATGGAGTTTCCCGAGGCCCGGCAGCGCCTGCTCGCCGACCCGTCGCTGCTCCCCTCGGCGGTGGAGGAGATGCTCCGCTTCAGCCCGCCCGTGATGTACTTCCGCCGCACCTGCACCCAGGACACCGAGATCCGCGGAAAGCGAATCGCGAAGGGCGACAAGGTGACGGTCTGGTACCCCTCGGCGAACCGCGACGAGGACGTCTTCGAGGCGCCCGACGAGTTCGACATCGCGCGCAGCCCGAACGATCACCTCGCGTTCGGGATCGGCGAGCACTTCTGCCTCGGCTCGCACCTCGCGCGCATCGAGATCATCGCGATCTTCGAGCACCTCCTCGAACGCATCCCGGACATGCAGCTCGCGGGGCCGATCCGCTACCTGAAGAGCCATTTCATCAACGGCGTGAAATCCATGCCCGTCCGCTTCTCGCCCGGCGGCGCGTAGCGCGCGACGCCGCGGATCGGAAGTTCCGTCTTGCCGCAGGCCGAGCACGTGAAGGTCCCTCTCGGGACGCTGCTGGTCTATGGCCTGCCGAGCCTGTTCGTCTCCTTCACCTTCATGCTCGTGCTCGTCTATCTGATGAAGTACGCGACCGACGTGCTGCTCGTCCCCCCGGTCGTGATGGGCATGCTCTTCGGCCTCTCGCGGGTATCGGACGCGATCCTGGATCCCGTTGCCGGCTACTGGTCGGATCGCACGCGCTCTGCGCTCGGCCGACGGCGCTCGTGGCTGCTCGCCTCGGCGCTGCCGCTCGGTGCGACCTTCGTCATGCTGTGGAACCCCCCAGCGTATCTCGACGACGTCGCGCTCGCGGTCTGGATGGGAATCTCGGTCTTCGCCTACCATGTTGCGACCACGCTCTTCTCGATCCCGCACGAGGCCTTCGGCGCCGAGCTCACGACCAGCTACCACGACCGCACGCGCATCTTCGGGATCCGGCACATCGTCGGAACCGTCGGCAGCCTGCTCGCGCTCGGCGGCATGTGGCTGCTGATGGAAGCCGAGGATCCGCGGCGCACCGCATTCCTGCTCACGCTCGCGATCGGCGTCGCCTTCGCGCTCTCGACGCTGCTCGCGGTGGTACGCCTGCGCGAGCCCGCGGAGCACCAGGGCCGCGGCGGCCGCAACCCCTGGCGCGCCTTCGCCGACGTTTGGCGGAATCCCCACGCGCGGCTGCTGTTCTTCGTCTTCGGCATCGAGAACTTCGGCACCGCGATTCTCTCCGTGATGATCGCCTACGTGATGAAGTACGTGTTCGACCTCGGGCACTACACCACGGCCTTCATGCTGCTCTACTTCGTTCCGGCGATCCTCTTCGTGCCGGTCTGGATACGGCTCTCGCGGCGCTTCGGAAAGCGGAACCTGTGGATCTTCTCGATGTCGATGCTCACGGTCGCGTTCGGCGGCCTCGCCTTCGTGCGCGCGGGCGATGCCTGGCTCGTCTGCACGCTCGGCGTGATCGCGGGCGTGGGCGGCGGCTGCGGCGCCGTGGTGGGCCCTTCGATCCAGGCCGACGTGATCGACTTCGACGAGCGGGCCACCGGCGAGCGCAAGGAGGGCACCTACTTCGCGGTCTGGGCGTTCGTGCGCAAGAGCGCGTTCGGCCTGGCCACCATCCTGACCGGCCTGTTGCTCGGGCTGATCGGTTACGAGCCGAACGTCGAGCAGAGCGAGGCGACCAAGCTCGGGATGCGCACGCTCTTCGGCATCGTTCCGGGCCTCTGCTACCTGGTGGGGACGATCTGCTTCCTGCGCTTCCGGCTCGACGAAGCCGCCCATCTCGCGATCCGCCGCGAGCTCGACGCCCGCGCCTGAGCATGCGTGCGCTGGCAGGGAGGCTCTCGCTGACCGGGTTGCTCGCACTCGCGCTGGGGCTGCGCCTGTGGGACCTCGACGCGAGTCCGCTGCACCAGGACGAGGGCCTGAACGGCTGGCTCACGCTCGCGCTGCACTGGTGGGGGCGATTCGAATATCTGCCCAGCGACAACCACGGCCCCTTCTTCTACTACGCGGGGGCTGTTCTCTTCGGCGCGCTCGGCCCGTCCGAGTTTTCGCTGCGCCTCGCGCCGGCGCTCGCGGGCGCGCTGCTCCTCCCGGCGCTCCTCCCGGCGCGGCGCTGGCTCGCGGGGGGCGGCCTGTGGGTCGCGGGACTGCTGCTCGCGATCGCGCCCGGGCTCGTCTATTTCTCGCGCACGGCGATCCACGAGATCGATCTGGTGCTCTTCGGCGCGCTGTGGGCGGCGTCGCTCGCGCGCTTCGCCGCGCGGCCTGGCCCCGGCTGGGCAGCCGCCTGCGGCGCCGCGGCGGCTGGCTGCTTCGTCACCAAGGAGACGGCCCTGCTCACGGCGGCGAGCCTGGCCGCGGGCGTGCTGGCGGCCGGGGCGGCCTGGCTCGCCGCGCAGCCGCGCCGCGAGCGTCGCTCACGGCTGTTCGCGTTCGTGCGCGAGGCTGCGCGCGCCGCACCGGTCGGCTTGCTCGTGTTTGCCGCCGGAATCGTCCTCTTCTACAGCGCGTTCTTCAGCTCGGCCGCGGGCGTGCGCCGCTTCTTCGAGGCCTTCGGACCGTGGATCGAGTACGGGACGAGCGGCCGCAACCAGGCCAAGCCCTTCGGATGGTTCTGGGAGCTGATGGCCTCGACGGAGGGCGCCTACCGTTGGCTGGCGCTCCCGGCCGCGGTGCTCGCGTGTCTGCGCCGCGATCCGCCAGGCCTCGCGCTCGCGGGCTGGGCGCTCGCCTCCTTCCTGATCTACTCGGCGCTTCCCTACAAGACACCCTGGTGTGTCCTCGAGATCGATCTTCCGGTCTTCTGCCTGGTCGGCTGGGCGGCGGGCTGTTGCCTGGCGGCCGTGCGCGATGCCGCGCGGCGTCCGGCGATGCGGATCGCCGCGCTGGTCGCCTGCGCGGCGGCGCTCGCGCCCGCCCCCGGGCTTCTGGTCCGCAGTCTCGAAGACATTCGCGACCGCTACGACGATCCGTCGCGCCCCTACGTGTATCACCACACGGAGCGCAGCTTCTTCGCGATGCTCCAGGATCTCTTCGGCGTGGCCGATGCATCGCCCGGCGCGGACGGGCGCGGCCCCCGGGTCGTGAACAGCGAAGCCCCGGATCCCGTGCGCTGGTATCTGTACACGCGGGGCTGGGCGCTGGAGCGCGAGCGATACCTCGAGAATCCGGCCCCGCCCCCGGCCTGGATCGAGGAGGCGGAGGTCGTGATCAGCTCGCCCCGTCACCTCGCGGAGATCGAGAAGCGGGTCGCCGCGACGCGCGCCGGGTGGCACGAGGAGAGCTACCCAACGCGTCCGGGTGTCGCTACCACGGTCTTCTACCGCCAGGCGCTCTGGGACCGCTACCAGGCTGCGGGCGGGAGAGAAGCCTCGCCCTGGCCGCGCCCGGCCGTTTCGTCGGGTGCACCGCCGGCGCCGCCTCCCGATCCCTGAAGCGCGTCCGGCGCGGATCGGGGAGAATCGGGCGGCATGCCGCCGCTCCACCCTGCCTATCCGTGGTTCATCGCGAGCGTGTCGTTCTGGTTCGCCGCATTCGGCGCGCAGTCGGTCCTGTTCTCGTGGCTGGTCGCCGGGGAGCTCCACGCCGGCGCATCCGAGATCGGCGCCGCGCAGATGGCCAGCATGCTCCCCTCGGCCGTCTTCCTGCTCTTCGGCGGCGCGACGGCGGACCGCAGCGACTGCCGCGCGCTGCTCGTGCGCGTCTACGCCTTCGCCGCCGGCTTGACCGGGGCGCTGTTCGTGCTGGTCTCGATCGGGCTGCTGTCCTACCCGCTGCTGATCGCGTTCGCGTTGGCGCTCGGCACGGTCACGGCCTTCGGGATGCCGGCGCGCGATACGCTGCTCTCCGAGGTCGCGGGCGCCGACATGCTGCGCGCGGTCACGGGCATGACGCTCGCGCAGTGGAGCTCGCAAGGAATCGGGAATCTGTTCGGGAGCTCGGCGCGCTGGATCGAGACCGGCACCGCCCTCTGCATCCCGGCGTTGTTGTTCGCGGCCGGCATCTTGACGCTGCGACGCGTGCCCACGCGCGCGGCGCACGCGCCGGGGACGCGCGCGTCGGCGCGCCAGACCTTGCGCGAGATCGGCGAGGGACTGCGCGAGGTGGGGCGCTCTGGCGTGCTGCGCCCGGTTTTGTTGTTGGTCGCCTCGGTCGGGATCCTCTTCATGGGGCCGTTCATGGTCGTCCTGCCCCTGCTGGTTCGCGACCACTTCGGCGGCGACGTCGCTCAGCTCTCGCTGCTCGGAGCCGCCTTCCCCGGCGGCATCATCCTGGGTTCGCTGGTGTTGCTCGCGCGTGGCGGCCTGCGCCGCAAGGGCCGTGCGCAGCTCGTCTCTCTCTTCGCCGGGTCGGCGGCGTTGGGGAGCATCGCGCTGGGACCGGCGATCGCAGGCACGCTGGCGGCGGTCTTCGTGTGGGGGGTGTCGATGTCCGTCTTCATGAACGCCGGACGCACGCTCTTCCAGGCGGCCGCGCCCCCGACCCACCGCGGCCGCGTGCTTTCCATCTACGCGCTCGGCTTCATGGGCAGCGCGCCGCTCGGCGCGTTCCTATCCGGCCTGCTCGCGGACTTCGTGGGGCCGCTCGCCACCTGCGGGATCTGCGCGCTCGCGATGACGGCGTTGGCGACGGGGGCGTCGCTCTTCTCGGGGCTATCCAGGCTCGAATCAGCGATCGGGTAGGGCTTGGACCGCGCGGTGCGTGCGCCGGGTGAGCTCGGGAATCGCGAGACCGTGAGGACAGGCATTCGTGCAGGCCTGGTGCGAGCAGGTCAGACAAGCCTCCGCGCCGGCGCCGAGCGCCGCGTACTCGGAGCGCGCGAGCGCGAGGTCGCCGTAGTCCTCGGCGTACATGCGCGTCCTCAGCACGTCGGAGATTGGGACCCCCGCCGGACAGGCGTTCGCGCAGTCGCCGCAGCCGTAACGACATTGGGTCGCTCCGTTGCGCGCGTGGTAGCGCTCGAGCAGCCGCTCGTCCGCGCGCGTCTGCGTCTGCCAGCCGCTCGCGCCGAGGTATTCGTCGACCTGCGAACGATCGTCCATGGTGACGATCAGCGCGTCGACGAGCCCGGTCGCGAAGACCCAGCGGAAGGCGGCCTGCGCGAAGGTGGCGCCGCCTGTCTCGAAGGGGCGCATGTCGTTCAGCTTTGCACCCCGGAGCGTCTTCATCGCGACGACCCCGACGCCCTTTCCACGTGCCTTGCGCAGCACGCGCGGCAGATCCGGCTGAACGGCGACGAAGTCGCCGCCCCTGGTGAAGCGCTGCAAGAAAGACGGATCCTGTCCGAAGTTGAAGCCGACCAGGACCACGTCCACCAGCGACTGATCCAGGGCGTAATCGAGGCACTCGACGAGACGCCCGGCGTGTCCGGACATCCCCGTGAAACGGATCTTGCCGGCCGCCTTCGCGCGCGAGACGAACTCGGACCACTCCGGGTTTTTCAGGCGCGCGACGTCGTTCACGGCGTGATTGAAGTACACGTCGATGCGATCGGTGCGCAGGCGCTGGAGGCTCGCGTCGAGCGACTGCATCAGGGTCGCGCGCGAGGTGTCGGGACGGGTGCCCACCTTCGAGGCCAGGATCACCCGATCCCGGCTTCCGACCAGCGCGCGGCCGATCGTCTCCTCCGAGCGCCCACCCTGGTAGCTCTCGGCCGTGTCGAAGTAGGTGATGCCGCGTTCGAGGGCGTGACGGACCACCGCGACGTTGCCGCCGAGGCTGGCCGAGCCGAAGCCGATGTCCGAAACGCGCAGCTGCGTGCGTCCGAGCAGGTTTTCGCGCCGCACGCGCGGCTCCTCGGCCGGGAGAGCCGCGCCCGCGGCGAGCGGCAGGAGCCCCACGCTCGCGCCCGCGAGAGCGCCGCGCCGGAGGAACTCGCGTCGGTCGATGCCCGAATCGCTCATCGGAGCAGCCCTCCGAGACGCGAGCCTACCATGGGTTGCGCCGATCCCGCGGCTTCCCGGCGCCTGAGGGGCCGGCCGCGGGGAACGGCTAGTATCCGGCGCATGACGGGCTTCCTGATCCGCTGGGTGGTGTCGGCGCTCGCGCTCTGGGTGGCGCAGGCGCTCGTGCCGGGAATCCGGATCCAGGGCGCGGCGACGCTCTGGATCGCCGCGCTGCTGCTCGGCTTCGTGAACGCGGTCGTGCGCCCGCTGCTGATCTTCTTCACCCTGCCGATCACGATCCTGACGCTCGGGCTCTTCCTGCTCGTGATCAATGCCGCCATGTTGGCCCTGGTGGCGGCCATGCTGGATCGTTTCGCGATCAGCGGGTTCTGGTCTGCGATGGCGGGTGCGATCGTGGTGGGCCTCGTCTCCTGGCTCGTCTCGTCCACGATCGGAAGCTCGGCACGCGTCGAGATGTTCGTCATCGAGTAGCGCTCGCTGCGCGCAGCACGAGCGCGGCGTCGGGCCCGAGCGACCTCGTGAAGCGCGCGCCTTCGCCGCGGCCGTCGCTGGCAACCTCCACCGTCCAGCTCTCGGGAAGGTCGATTCGCGCCGGCTCGCCCGTGAAATTCACCAGGACGATCCGGCGATCGCCTGCCATGGTGCGTTCCCATGCGAGCACATCCGCGGGCGAGGCGCGCCAGGCGAACGAGCCCTCGCGCAGCGCGGGCGAGGCGCGTCGCGCTGCGAGCAGCCTTCGGTACAGGTTCAGGACCGAGCCCGGATCCTCGCGCTGGGCCGCGACGCTGCGGCGCTCGGCCTCGGGCGGCCAGGGCAACCACGGGTCGGCGCTGCTCCAACCATGCGTCGGCCCGCGCTCCCAGGGAATCGGTGCGCGGCAGCCGTCGCGGCCGCCGGGGTCGAGCACCCGGGCGGCGGGAACCACGGCATCCTCGAGCCCGAGCTCCTCGCCCGCGTACAGGAACGGCGTCCCGCGCAGCCCGAGCATCAGCACGACGGCGGCGCGTGCTCGCGCCTCGCTTGCATAGCGCGAGCGGTGGCGCCGGTTGTCGTGGTTCGAGAGCGCCCAGGTCGGCCAGGCGCCGCGGGGATCGAACTCGGCCGCCGCGCGCTCGACCTGCTCGCGCCAGGCGCGGGCCTCCCAGGGCGCGAAGATCGGCGGGAAGTTGAAGGCGAGGTGCAGCTCGTCGCCGTTTCCGTAGTAGCGCGCGACGATCTCGGTCCACGGCACCCCGACCTCGCCCACCATCACGCGCTCGCCGGGGAACTCCTCCAGAACGCGTCGGATCTCGCGCAGCAGTCCGTGGGTCGACTCGACGTCGTTGAGCGCGCAGGCCGGGATGATCGCGCGCTCGGCCGGAACGTCGGGCAACGCGGGGTCCTTCCCGATGCAGTGGATCACGTCCATCCGGAAGCCATCGACGCCGCGCGCCAGCCAGAACCGCAGGGTCTCGTGCATCGCCGCGACGACCTCCGGATTCGCCCAATTCAGGTCCGGCTGCTCGGGAAGGAAGAGGCGGAGGTACCACTGCTCCGTGGCTTCGTCCCAGGTCCAGGCGGGGCCCTTCGGGAAGGCGGCGCGCCAGTTGTTCGGCGGATGCTGCGGATCGCCATCCCGCCAGATGTACCAGTCGCGCTTGCCCGAGCGGCGGGAGGCACGCGCTTCGCGGAACCACGGGTGCTGGTCGCTCGTGTGGTTGGGAACCCAGTCGATGATCACGCGCAGCCCGCGTGCGTGAGCCTCCGCCAGCAGGCGGTCGAAATCGGAGAGCGTTCCGAACAAGGGGTCGACGTCGCAGTAGTCGGCGACGTCGTAGCCGTAGTCCTTCATCGGCGATCGGAAGAAGGGCGAGATCCAGAGCGCGTCACGCCGAGCCAGACCAGGTGGTCGAGACGCCGGCGGATGCCCTCGAGGTCCCCCACGCCATCGCCATTGGTGTCGAGGAAGCTGCGCGGGTAGATCTGGTAGAAGACGGCGGTCTGCCACCACGGCATCCTGGATTCCTCTCCGAGAGCGCCACCTATAGCGGCGAGACGCCTCGCGCGCCGCTTGAAATGCATTGCGACCCGGGGAACCATCGGCGCCAGCATGCGCGCGGACTCGAGCGGCAGCCGGAGCCTCCTGGCAATCCTTGCGTGCGCGGCCTTTCTGGCCGCGTCGCTCGCCCCCTGCCCGCCCCGCGCGCCTTCCGGGCACGCGGGCCCGGTGGAGCACCCCGCCGACTGCGAGATGCACGCGAGCTCGGTGTCGGTGACGGCGGCCTGCCCGTGCGGGTGCGGAGATCGCACCCCGGTGGCCGGAAGCTCGGCGCGACTCGGCGCCGCGCTGCCCTCGGCTCCGCCGTTCTTCGAGACGGCCTCGGTGGCGGCGCACGCGCCGCTGGCGTGCCCGCTTCTCGAAGGCTGCTTTGTTCCTCGCATCGATCACGTTCCCCTTCCGGCGTAGCAACGCGATCCGAAATCGAAATCAGCGCTCGAAACCGGAGGATTCCTTCGTGCGTAGCTACACGTGCGTGTTGGCGACGGCAGGAGCCGTCGCGTTCGTTCTCTTCGTCTTCACCCGTCCCGCAGCGGCCTGTTCGGTCTGTCAGGCGGGAGATCCGCTCTTCTCCGCCGGAGGCGCCAGCGCCCAGGAGCAGGGCACCCTTTCCGGGTATCTGGAGATCCAGGGCTGGCGCAAGACCAGCGGGCTGCTCGCCGAGGAGGCCGGCGAAGAGCCCGAGCCGGGCCGCGAGGTGAACCAGAGCCAGCAGCTCTCCCTGTATCTGGGCTGGACGCCGCTCGACCGCCTGACGCTCACGCTGCTGCTGCCGTGGCGCTTCAACCAGATCAGCGAGGAGCCGGATGGCGAGGCGCCGGACACCTCGCGGCTGAATGGTCTCAGCGATCTCGCGGTGCATGCGGGATTCGTGCTCTGGCGCGACCGCGGCGTGCTGCCTTCGAGCTGGGTCGAGGCGCGCGCCTTCGGCAAGGCGCCGACGGGGAAGTCGCACCAGACCGTGGGCGGGCGGCAGGACCCCCACCTCCAGCTGGGGACCGGGTCCTGGGACTTCGGCTTCGGGCTGGCCGGCGCGCACCGGTTGGCGTGGGGAGCGCTGTACGTGAGCGCCTTCTATCGCGAGAACCTGGAGGGATCCCTCGACTATCGGTACGGTGACGTCGTGCTCACAAACGTCGCGTTCGAGATGCCGCTCTCGCACTTCGTGGCAGAGCCGGTCTTCGCGGCGCTGACGCCGGGCGTCGAGCTCAACTTCCGTTACGCGGAGAAGGATCGCTCCCAGGGCTCGTCCTACCAGGACAGCGGCGGATCGATCCTCTACGCGACGCCCACACTGCGGATCCGGCTTCCGTGGTTCGAAGCTCTGCGGCCGCCGTTCCTACGGCTCGCGGTGCAGATTCCGTTCACCAACGGCTGGCTCTACGGGCAGCAGCACGAAGGGGCCGTGTGGTCGGCGGGCCTCGGCCTGGCGTACTGACTTGCGGCGCCGTCGACTGATCGCTTGCGCAGGCGCGCTCCTCCTCCTCGGCGCGGGGCCGCCCGCGCCGATAGCGCTGCGCACGCTCGAGGGGGAGGAGACGGTGGTCCTGCGCGGCCCCGACGGTCCCGATTGGGTCCTGCACTTCTGGGCGAGCTGGTGCCCCGAGTGCACCCTCGAGCTGCCGGCGCTCGCCCGGGCGGCGCGGGGATGCGATCCGAAGCGGGTGCGGGTGATCGCGGTGAACGTCGCCGAAGCGCCGGAGCTGGTGCGGAGCTACGCGGCGGAGCATTCGATCGCGCTGGAGATTCTGCTCGATCCTCGCGGAAAGGCGTGGCGGGGCGCCGGCTTCTGGGGCTTGCCCGCCAACCTGTGGTGGACACGGGATGGTGTTCGTACTCGCGAGGGTGCCGACCGCGAGAAGGAGTGGCGCCGGAGCCTGGACGAGTTCGGCTGCGGCAAGCAAGCTCCCCAGCAGTGAACGCCACCGAAGCGTCGTCCGCACCTCTCGATGCGTCGCGCCCTCGGCATTCGCGCGCGAATCTCGTGGCCGGCGCGCTGCTCCTCGCGGTCTTCGCATTCGCCGCCGTAGCCCTCACACTGAGGCGCGGAATGCCGTTCAACCACGACGGATGGTTCTTCTGGCAGGGTTCCGTCTCGATCCTGAGGGGCCTCGGATACCGCGACTTCACCGGCCAGCCGATCACCGCCTGGCCGCCCCTCTATCCGGTGTATCTCGCGCTCTGCCAGCTCGTCCTCGGGGTATCGGCCCGCTCGGTCGCGATCTCGACGGCGCTCGCAACCGCTGTTGCCGTCGCGAGCTGGTCCCTCCTGCTCGCCTGGTTCGCCCGCGAGCGAGGACGACGGCCGAGAGACGTGCTCTGCGCACTCGCCTTCGTCAGCGTCGTGCTCGCGCTGGGCGCCCGCAACGTGCGATCGGAGAATCTCTTCCACGGCGTCCTCCCGCTGCTGCTCCTGTTCACGCTGCGCGCACGGGTGAGCACGACGCGGGGGCGCTTCCTGCTCGCGTCCGGCCTCGCCGGTGCTGCGCTGCTCCTCTCGCTCCTGATCCGGAACGCGTCGCTGGCCTTCTGGCCGGCGGTTCTCGCGGTCCTGCTGCAGCATCGGCGGTTTCCCTGGCAGACGCGGGCGGTCGCCTGCGGCCTCGTCACGGCTCTGGCGCTTCCGATCTGGCTCGCCGTACGAGCCTGGCTGGGCCAGCTGGGCAGGCATCCGATCCACCTCGGCGGCCGCTACCAGCTCACCGAATACCTGCTGCAGTTCGTCGCGGGAATCGACCGCAACACGGGCCTGCAATTCGTGGGGCTCCCGCTCCTGATTCTCCTGGCCGTGAGCCTCCTGCGCGCCGACCCGGCGCGCGCGAACACGGACTCACCCCCGCGGCTCGGCCGGGCGGCGCTGCTCTTCACGGCCGTGGCGGCCGCTGCCCTGCTGGCCCTCTTCAATCTGACCTGGATCCACGACAAGCCCGAGAATCGCTTCACGCTGTTCGTGACACTCGTCCTCGGCGGGCTCGGCCTCCTGAGCCTGCCGGCTCTGCTTCGGCGAAGCTGGCTCGCGCTGGCTCTCGTGGTCCTCTTCGCCGAACCGACCCTCCGGCTCGCCAAGCACACGATCCGGGGCCGAGGACCTGGCGCTGCCGACTTCCGCGCCGAGTCCCTCAAGGGATTCGCTCCGAGTCCGACCAGCATCGACCCCGAGCACTTCGGGCGAGCCCCCGAACCGATCGGCGACTCGATGCTCGTCAGCCCTCCCTACCCGAGCGGGTCCTCACGGATCCGTCATCGGGGGAAGCAGCCGGATCGGCACGGCGTCGCGTCGCACGAGCAGCCCGTACCAGCGGTCCACCAGGCCGTACTTCGCGGCGAAGGCCTCGTCGACGGCGAGACGGGCTTCGGGAGAGGAATCGGGGATCGCGAGCCGCGCTTCGAGACGGCCGCCGCGCTCCAGCTCGACGCGGGGATTCGCGAGCAGCCGGTGGTACCAGGCGCGGTCGGGATTCGCGACACGGATCCAGGTCACATCGCCGAGATCGACGATCCACAGCTTGGTGGTGAACTCGGCGCCCCTCTCGTCGCGGGTGTGGAGCACCGCGATCTCGCCCTGCTCGCCGGCCAGGTAGGTGCCGGCGACGATCACTGCCCAGACGGCGACGCTTCCCAGGATGGCGTTGCGGACGGTCACGCCGGCGCGAGGCGCCACCGGATCGGGACGCGCTTGATTCCGCCGACGAAGCTCGAGCGCACGCGCTCGGGCGGGCCTGCGAGCTCCACGTGCTTCAGCCTCTCGCGCAGCTGCGCGAAGGCGCAGCGCAGCTCGAGCTTTGCTAGGTGCGCGCCCAGGCAGACGTGCTCGCCGCGGCCGAAGCCGATGTGCTCGTTCGGGATCCGGTCGATGCGGAAGCGGAACGGCTCGTCGAAGACGTCCTCGTCGCGATTCGCCGAGGGGTAGAAGAGGCAGAGCGACTCGCCGGCGCGGATCTTCGTCCCGCGCAGGACGTAGTCCTGGGTGGCAGTGCGGCAGAACTGGATCACCGGCGTGGTCCAGCGCACGATCTCCTCCACCGCCGGATCGACGAGCGAGGGATCCCGGGATTCTCGATGAAGGCGAGCAGGCCCCCCGTCATGGCGTTGCGCGTCGTCTCGTTGCCGGCGACGACCAGCAGGAAGTAATAGGAGAGCAGCTCGACCGGCTCGAGCGGCTTCCCGTCCACGCTGCCGTTGGCGACCACGCTCACGATGTCGTTGCTGGGCCGCGCGCGGCGCGCGACCGCCATCTCGTGGAAGTACTGGAACAGCTCCATGCGCGAGCGCTGGAGCGTCTCCTGAACGGAGCCCCCGCGCTGGAACTCGGGATCCTGGGGCGCGATCGCCTCGTTCGTCCACTTGAAGAGCAGATCCCAGTCGGCGCGGGGCACGCCCAGCATCTCGGCGATCACCGCGATCGTGATCTTGGCCGAGACGTCTCGAACGAAGTCGCAGCGCTCCTCGCGCCCGGCTTCATCGAGCACCTCGCGCGTGATGCGCTCGACGTGCGGCGCGAGCGCCGACACCACGCGGGGCGTGAACTGCTTGGCAGCGACGTTTCGATAGCGCCCGTGATCGGGAGGATCCATGTTGAGCAGGTGACGGACGGTGTTCTCCTCGGGCGGCTCGAGGTCGTTGGTGAAAACGGCCAGCCGCGGCGCGTTCTGGAACTTCTCGGGCTGCTTGCCGATCTCGACGATGTCCGCGTGTTTGGTGATCGCCCAGAACGGATCGACGTTGTCGCGCGCGTACCAGAAGACGGGCGCGTGCCGGCGCAGATGGGTCCACTCGGGATGCGGGTAGCCGTTTCGCTCGTAGTGCTCGGGGCTCGCGATGTCGAGGCTTTCGAGATCGAGCTCTTTCACGTCGGAGCGCCCACGCCGATGCCGGTCGTCGAGAAGGGCCCCATGCTACCCTGCCGCGCGCACGACCGCCGGCAGCCACGAGGACCCCATGAGCCAGAACGAGAAGCGCCTGCGCCAGCTGTTCCAGGACCTCGATCGCCTCGATTTCGACGCCGTGGCGGCGCTGTGCGCCGAGGACTGCGACTACGAGGACGTCCCCTACGAGGCCGCCAGCGTGCGCGGCCGGGCTGCGATCCGCGCCAAGCTCGCGCTCGGCCTCGGCAACCTCGAGCGCATCCCGACCACGATCCACGAGCTCGTCGAGAGCGGCGATACGATCCTGGTCGAGCGCACCGAGGTCTGGCACCACAAGAGCGGCGAGCGCGCGACGCTGCCCGTGGCCGCCGTCTTCAAGTTCCGCGACGGCGAGATCGTCCTCTGGCGCGACTACTGGGATGCACGCACGCTGCTCTCGCAGCAGCCCGCCGACTGGTTGCCGGAGATCCCGAGGGTCTGAGCGTGGAAGCCTCGTTCCGGACAGCCACTCTGGCGGACGAGCCGGTGCTGCTGGAGCTGATGCGCGAGCTCTACCGGCACGAGGGCCTCGCCTACGTGGAGCCCGCAGCTCGGGAGGCGCTGCGCGGCGTGCTCGACGGTCCCTCGCTCGGGCGCGCCGTCCTGATCGAGCTCGACGGGGCCGTCGCCGGCTACCTGGTCGTCTGCTTCGGCTGGAGCCTCGAGTTCCACGGCCGCGACGCCTTCCTCGACGAGCTCTACCTGCGCGATCGTTTTCGCGGGGGGGCATCGGCTCGCTCGCGCTGGAGGCCGCGGCTGAGATCTGCCGGAGCAACGGCGTGCGCGCACTCCACCTCGAAGTCGAGCGGGGCAACACCCGCGCACAGTCCCTCTACCGACGGTCGGGATTCGTCGACCGAAAATACTACCTGATGACGCGCTGGCTCTAATCCAGCCCGAAGCTCACGGTCACCACGGCGCGGACCGATTTCTCGATCGATGAAGTGTCGTACATGCCCTCGCCCGAGATCTCGGTCGAATGGGCCGGTGTGATCTGGAAGACGCCCTGCGTGGCCCAGGTGAGCCCGCCGAGCCTGGCGCCCGTCTTGTCGGCGATCTCGCCGGCGCGCAGCCGCGCGTCGGCCGACGCCGCGCCCAGCATCTCGATCTTGAGATCGTCGAGCGCCGTGTAGAAGAAACCGGGTGAGAGCGAAGCGATCTCGACGCCGTCGCGGATCAGCCCGGTCACCTCCTTCGAGACCTTCTCGACGCGGTCCACGTCCTTCGAGGAGAGCGTGAGCGTCTGCCCCAGCTCGTAGAGCTCGACCTCGTTGGTGAAGTAGCCCCGCTCGCCCTGGCGGAAGCGCGTCTGGATCGAGACGGGGGAGACCGAGATCTGCTCGCGCGGGATTCCGGCCTCGCCGAGGAAGCCGAGCACGCGCGCGAGGTCGGCCTCGATCTTCTCGTAGGCCTTCGGCATCTCCTGCGAACGCGCGGTGAGCGACGCGGTCCAGATCGCGAAATCCGAGCGGATCGGGCGCTGCGCGAAGCCCTTCACCGTCACCGCGCGCGACGCTCCGCGGACGTCGCGCACGACGTTTCCCGCGTAGAGGGCGATCGCGAAGAGCCCCACCACCAGGACCAGGGCGGCGGCGGACCTTCGTTCGGGTGCTTCGGCCATCAGGCTCCTCCTGGATGCTCGGCGGCGATCACGGCGCGGTCGATCGCATCGCGCGCGAGATCGCGCGCGGCGATGCGGTCGGGTGCGCGGGTCGTATAGGAAGTCACGGCCAGCGCGCGCCCTGCGTCGATCGGGCGCGAGTAGTGGGAGAAGGCGGCGCCCGACGCGAAACCGATCCTGCGACGGTACCACTCCCGCCCGTGCGCGTCGCGCACGAGATCGCTCGCGCTCCTGCGCGGCGGCGCGTCGCCGTAGACGCCTTCGAGCCTGGCTCGATGGGCCGGAAGCGTGACTTCGGCGAGCGGCGGCTCCAGCTCGAGCAGCCAGAAGTCGAGGAAGACGGTGCAGCCGGCGGCCGGCTCGCGACCCGTGGCTGCGCAGTCGTAGCGGTAGGAGGCGAGGCGCGTTTCGCTCGCCCCGGGGCCGACGGGGACCAGGGCGAATGGCGCGGCATCGGCGGCGTCCCCGGTCGCCGCCGGCTCCTCGGGGAAGCCGTACCGGATCACGGTGTCGCCGAGCGAGACCTGCGACCAGGTCCACACGAAGGGCGTGAGGTCGACCACCGGCTCGATCGTCCCGCTGGCGCACGCGGCCCACGCGAGCACGGCGAGCGCGCCGGCAATCGGGGCGGAGCCGAGGCGGTTGCTCACACGCCGGGTCGCTGAAGCGTGGCGAGCAGCGCCTTCACCTTCGACTCGATCAGGTCGCGCACGCCGCGGAACGCCTGGGGATCCAGGTCGCGTGGGTCGGGGATGTTCCAATCCTCGCGGCGCTTGGCTCGCACCCAGGGACAGGCGTCCCCGCATCCCATCGTGATCACCACGTCGACCTCGACGTTCGGTAGATCGTCGAGCGACTTCGAGGCATGGCGCGAGAGGTCGTAGCCGCGCTCGCGCATCGCCGCGATCGCCTTGGGATGGATGCTTCCCGAGGGCTTCGATCCGGCGCTCAGGGCGGCCACCTGCTCGCCGCCGTGCAGGCGTGCGAATGCCTCCGCCATCTGGCTGCGGTTCGAGTTCTCGACGCAGACGAACAGCAGGCGCGTGACGCTCATCGCTCGGGAAGCACCTGGCGCAAGACGCGCACGACGTTACCGCCAAGTATTTTTCGGATCGACTCGTCCGAGAAGCCATCGCTGACGAGCTGCTGCGTCAGCGCGGCGAGCTGGCTGGTGTCGAAGCCCACCGTCGTCGCGCCGTCGTAGTCGGAGCCCAGGCCCACGTGGTCGTCGCCCACCAGCGAGACGACGTGGCGCATCGCGGCCACCACCTGCCGCGGCTCGCGGCCGCAGACCGCCGTCTCCCAGTAGCCGATGCCGATCACGCCGCCCCCCGCCGCGATCGCGCGCACATGCTCGTCGGAGAGCGTGCGCTCGCTCGGACAGGTGCCCTTCACGCCGCCGTGCGAGACGACGGTGGGCCGGGTCGCCATTGCGAGGACTTCGTCGATGGCGGACGGCGAAAGGTGTGCGAGGTCGACCAGCACGCCGATTTCCTGCATGCGACGCACCAGCGCGCGGCCCAGCCCGGTGAGCCCGCCCTTCTGGGCACCATGCGCAGACCCCGCGAATTCGTTGTCGAAGAAATGCGTGAGGCCGATCATGCGGAAGCCACGCGCAAAGACGACGTCGAGGTTCGCGAGATCGCCTTCCAGAGCGTGGGCGCCCTCGATCCCGAGCAGCGCGCCGATAGGCCTCCCGCCCTGCGCGCGCTCCGCGAGCAGGGCCTCGAGGTCCGCGCGCGTGCGCACCAGCCTCAGCGCTCCGCCGGAGCCGGCGATGGTTTCCTCCAGGCGATCGGCCTGGAGCTCCGCGCGTCCCAGCGGGCCGCGCCAGGCGAACGGCGAGAGCTGCGCGATTCCGAGCAGCGTGATCAGATCGAAGGCGTCGCTCTCGTTGCGCTGGACGTTGAGGCCGAGCGGGACGACGGTGGCGGCCGTGAAGAACTGGAGTCCGACACCGCCCTCTTGCAGCCGCGGCAGATCGACGTGCCCGACGCGACTGCGCCGCAGGAGGTTGCGCCCGGCCAGCAGGGA
>Ga0210377_10001684_pt1 | contig 19905 bp, 17 predicted proteins | sample PLM4_65_b1redo_FD_155480 | JGI IMG/M metagenome (GOLD analysis project Ga0210377, IMG submission 155480) | Groundwater sediment microbial communities from an aquifer in East River, Colorado, USA - PLM4_65_b1 redo | ecosystem: Environmental > Terrestrial > Soil > Riparian zone | place: USA: East...
TAGAGCCACGTGGCCTGAACCTTCTCCCCTTCCTGCAAATGCCCGGCGACCAGCGGGGGCGGGGCCAGCTGGGGCGTCTCGTAGAAGGCGGCGATATCTCCCCCCTTCGCCTCGACGACGTGACACCCCGTGCAGTTGTATTTCTGCAGGATCCGGCGGCCGCCCTGGACTGCCGTTTCCAGATCGGTGAGCCGCCGTTCGAAAGCCCGGGGCACCGGCACGTCCACCTGGCTCTTCAGGAACACCCGGATCGACCTGATCTGCTCGTCGTTCAATCCGAAGTTGGGCATGATCTGGGGGGCCAGGGCCGTCTGGTAGATCTGCGGGTTCTTCAGCTTCCAGAAGACGAAGTCTTCCCAGGTCTGCCGCACCCCGACCGCCTCGCCGAAGAACAGGCGGTCCACCCGCTTCACGCCGAAGTCGGTGAGGTCGGGCGCGATCTTCTCTGCCGTCTCGAACCCCTTGATCTCGTGGCAGCCGAAGCACCCCCGCTTGCGGATCAGGGCCTCGCCCGCCTTGATCCGCGCCTCGCTCTGGAGTTCCGCGCCGAGGCCGGGCCGCTCCTGGTGCCCCCCCAACGTCATGAGATACGTGGCCAGATCCCGCGCCTCCTGGTCCGACAGGCGCAGGTTCGGCATGTTGGTCTTGGGGCGGAAACGTTTGGGGTCCTTCAACCAGCGGTAAATCCACTGGGGGTTCGCCTTGCTGGCCACCTGGCCCAGCTCCGGACCGAATGTCGGCCCCCCCACGTACACCTCCCCCGCACCGGGGTAGGCCGGGTGCACTTCCTGCTTCGCCTCCACGCCCTTCGACGGCTTCGATTCCTGGGACGTTGCGGCCGCCTGGCCTTCGTCCGTATCCTTGGTCTCCCCGCCCTCCTTACCGGCCTCCACAGGAGGAGACGGCGGCATGGCGGTGGTCCCCTTCTTCAGCGCCTCCAGATCGCTGATGCGATGGCAGCCGAGACAACCCACGCGGCTCACCAGTTCCCGTCCCCGCTCCACGGAGCCCGGCTGGTACCCCGTCGGATACGACTGCTCCGGCTCCGAGTTCTTCAGGAGGTAGGCGGACACCGAGATCGCCTCGTCCTCCGAGAGGTTGAAGTTGGGCATCTTTGTGAGCGGCAGGTACCCTCGCGGGTTCTGGATCCAGCGCACCATCCAGGAGGGGTCCGCCTTGCTCTTGACCCTGAGGAGACTCGGACCGACCTTTTCCGCCTTCTCGAACCCGCGCAGGTTGTGGCAGCCGAAGCAGCCGAGCTGCGCCACGAGCTGCTTGCCCTCGCTCAGGACCGGCGCCATGGGCACGAAGGTCTGGACGCTGTGGCACACCTGGCAGGAGGCCTGGACCATCTCCCCGTGGAACATCGGGCGTTCCCAGTAGATATGCTCCCGCAGCCCCTCCCGGACACCGGCCTGAAGCTTCTCCCCCAATTCGTGCGACGAGTGCGCGTCGAAGACCGTGAGGGCGGAGCCCTGCCCCTGATGGCAGGCGGTGCAGCCGAAGCGGCTCACCGGGTGCTTGCCGAAGAACGCCTCGCGGTGGGGATGCGTACGGAATGGCTGGGGGGCGTTCTCGAATCCCGCCCGGTCGATTCCCAGGTGACAGGTCGTGCATCGGTCCACGGTCAGGATCGGCTGCTTGAACTCATTGACCGCCAGGCCCTCGATGACCACCTGCTGCACCTCGGGGGCGCGGGCGCGGATGCCCTCCAGCCGGCGCTGAAGCGCGCTGATGGGCGCTTTGCGCTCGGCCAGTTGGTCGCGGAGCTTGCCGGCGGCCTCGGAGAACCGCTTGAGGGCGGCCTGCTTGTCCTCCACGGCCCTCTCCAGCTTGGCCAGCTCTGGTTCGTGGGCCTGGATGCGCTGCTCCAGCGCCTTCTCGTTGGCAACCAGGGTCTTGTACTCGGCGCTCTTGACCGTGGCGTCCCGGCACGCCTCGACGGCCTTACGCACCTCGGGGGAACCGGGATCCTTCCGGGCCTCCCGAGCCTTCCGCTCCTCCTGCTCCTGGCAGCGGAACTGGGCGTGCTCCACCCGGTAGCGCTGCTCGTCCAGCTCGCTCTTGACGAACTGGATCTGCCGGGCCTTGTCCACCCCCTGCCCCTCCAGGGTGTCGAGTTCCACTTTCAGCCGGGCGTAGTCCGGGCCCTGAATGGCCTCCTCCGCCTTGGCCAACGCCGCCTCCAATTCGCGGACCTTCGCCTGAACCTCCGGGCTGCCGTACGTGGCCTCGGCCGCCGTCAGGGCCTGCTCCACCATCTGTTGCTCCAGACGATTGAACTGGCGCTGGTATTCAACCCAGGGGCGCCGGGTCTTCCCCTCGTCCCACAGGGCCCACCCCGTCGCCAGGACCAGGGCCATGCTGGAGGCGAAGAACGCCATCCTGAGGGGGCGTCGTTCATCCGGGAGGCGTGTGCGTCGCAGTCGAAACATCAAGCCCTCGGCAAGCCGCTCCCACCCGTCCCGCCCCTGGCGGGATGCCGCGGGCGGGCGAGTATCATCAGATGTTGAACCACGGAGTGACCCACACGTATTTGATATTGAAGGCGATCCGCAGGAACATCTTCAATGGCAGGGACATCATGATCAGGAAGAGCTGGGCCACGATGGCGTATCGCACGGGCCCCAGGGTCTGCAGCATCGGGCTCGTCGGCTTTTTCCAGAGGTAGTAGATCACCGGCAGCACCCCGAGATAGAGGACGGACAGGATGAGCCCGATCAGCTCGACCCCGAAGACCTTCGGATTTCCCAGCCACTTGAACGGCAGGCCCGTGCCGCCGATTCCCCACAGGGCCAGATCCACGTTGGTGAGCGCCACCACCTTGTGGGGATCCCATCGGTGCCACGGCCAGAAGAGGTTCCAGCCCGGCCCGCGGAAGAAGACCCCCAGGATGATCAGGGCGATCCAGAGGATCAGGAAACCGAAGAGGAACATGCTGATGGCGAAGGGGCGCTCGCGGAAAGTGTAGTATCCGTTCCCCTTCGGATTGATGTCGATGTAGGGGAGCACCATCAGCCCGACGATGATCAGAGTCGGCAGGACCACGCCGGCCATCCAGGGATCGAAATAGACCAGCATCTCCTGCAGCCCCAGGAAGTACCATGGCGCCTTGGAGGGGTTGGGCGTGTTGGCCGGATTCGCGGGCTCCTCCAGCGGGGCGTTGATCACGATGGACCAGATCGTGACGCCTACCAGGATCAGCAAAGTGCAGAGGAACTCGTTCCGCACCAGGAAGGGCCAGACGTGCAACCGGTCCTCAAGCTGCGCCTTCTTCACCGCGCTGGTCGGGGCCGGCTTCGCCTTGGGAGCCGGCTGGGCCGGCGTCGCTTTCACCTCAGCCATCGCTCGCGCTCCGCATCAGATTTTTGATTTTCGATTGTCGATTTTCGATTTCTCCCGCACCGTCGCAATCGACAATCTGCAATCCACAATCTGCAATCAGATTATAGGGGTCCCGAAACGCCCCCGTCCTTTCGAATGCGCCAGAAGTGGACGATCATGAACAGGCTGGCCAGGATCGGGAGGAAGATGCAGTGCAGCACATAGAACCGGAGGAGCGTGGGTGGGCCGACGACGCTCCCTCCCAGAAGGAAGGCACGCGCGTCGTAGCGGGGGGTCACACCCACCACGTCGGCGAAGGGTCCTTCGTGGCCCAGGAGTGGTGTGGCCCGCGCCATGTTCGTCCCCACCGTGACGGCCCAGATGGAGAGCTGGTCCCACGGGAGGAGGTACCCGGTGAAGCTCAGCAGCAGCGTCAGGGTCAGGAGAATGACCCCCACCACCCAGTTGAACTCGCGCGGGGGCTTGTAGGAGCCGGTCATGAAGACCCGGAACATGTGGAGCCATACCGTGATCACCATGCCGTGGGCCGCCCAGCGGTGCATATTCCGCATAAGCATGCCGAAGGGGACGTCGAACTGCAGATACTTCATGTCCGCGTACGCGTACTCCCCCACCGGGCGGTAGTAGAACATGAGGACCACCCCGGTGATCGTCAGGATCAGAAAGAACAGGAAGGTGATCCCGCCCATGCACCAGGTGAACCGGACCCGGATCGCGTGCCGCCGGATCTTGGGCGGGTGCAGATGCAGCCATACGTTTGCCATGATCTGGAGGACCCGGTTCCGCGGTGTATCGTCGTAACCGTGGCGGACCATGGAGGTCCAGATCTGGGATTCGACGATCTGGCGCTTGAGCGCCTTCAGCGCACGCGTGAACATGCAACCTCCGGGGGAGACGATCGGGTCATGCGGTGAGGTCTCAGACCTTGAGCTTGGCGCCGGGCTTGTCCCACTCGCCCAGCTCGTACCGGAACTTCGCGCTCTTGTCGACCACGAGCTGGCCGTCGTCGGACAGGGTGATCTTCACCCGCTCCAGTGGGCGTGGGGCCGGTCCTTCGAAGTTAATCCCGGACCGTTTGAAGCCGCTCCCGTGGCACGGGCACTTGAACTTGTCTTCCGCCTGAAACCAGTTGGGGGTGCATCCGAGGTGGGTGCAGATGGCCAGGATGGCGTAAAAAGATCCGTCGTCCTGTCGAACGATCCAGACCCGCTGGTCCTTCTTCCACCGCTCAGAGACGGCGCCGGCGCCGTATTCATCCGGGATGCCAGCCCGGAAGGTGGGAGCGGGTTCGAAGAGGACCCGGGGGAACATGAACCGGGTGAAGGCCAAGGCGCTTGCACCCAGGACCCCCAGGAAACCGGCCCAGCCCGCTAAAGAGAACAGGTCACGCCGCGACCACAGGGTCGCATCCAGCGCCGGTGCCTCGCCGCCGTGCGCACCCTTTGCGTCCCGGTCAGCCACTGCCTTCTCCCGCCGTCCCGCCAGGAGGGACGAGCCCTGTTTCACAGTGGAAGCGTTTAGAGAGGGATAGATTGAAAGGCGATCGTTGCTGAGTATGAAGGTATTAATTAAGGGATGATGGTTGGAAGGTCAAGGAGAAACTTGGTCGAACCCCGCTTTACCTCACACCGCTGTGATCGCCCACAAGCGCCGCAAGAGGTGGGAGCGTGAGGGCGGAGCCGGTGCACCGGTTCACGTGAAGGAACACGGGCCAAGTCTAGGGCTTGGCCATTTTCAAGTTAGTGGACCCGGCTCAAGAATTATCCGACGTGAGAGACATATTGACCTACCACAGATCCAGATAATTCGCTTGCGCGTCCGAGCAAAGGGTATGTAGAATAAGGTTTTCCTAGACTGGCAGGGAGCGAATGCCGCACTTCTCGTGTAAGGTCGGGACCCCGACGGGGTCCATCCAAACCCAAGAGGTAGACGAGGCGACTCCCGAGGCGGCCCGGCGAGGCCTCGAAGCCAAGGGCTACTTCGTCTTCGAGGTGAAGGGCCAGGCGGAAGCTCGGCTGCGATCCCGGTTCCGGCTGCCCGGCTTCAGTCGCATCGGCTCGAAATACCTCCTGGTCTTCAACCAGGAACTGCTGGCCCTGGTACGGGCCGGGCTCCCGATTCTCACGTCCCTGGACCTCCTGAGCGAGCGGAGCCAGCAAGTCCGCCTGCGGGCCCTCCTGGCCGACGTACGCGAAGCGGTGAAAGGTGGTGCAGCCCTCTCAGCCGCCATGGCCCAGCACCCCCACATTTTCTCCCCCCTGTACACGGGGGCGATACACGCCGGCGAACAGAGCGGGAACTTGGTAGACGCCCTCACCCGGTATGTGGAATATCAGAAGCGCATCCTGGCCCTGCGCCAGCGGTTTCGGGCGGCCCTCAGCTATCCCGCCATCCTGTGTGTGGCCTCGGGGGCCGTCATTGTCTTCCTGTTGACATTCGTGGTCCCGACCTTCACCCGGATCTATGGCGACATGGAGGCAGAGCTCCCGGTCGCCACCCGCATCCTAGTGGCCGCCACAGGGCGCATGCGGGATGCCCTGCCGATCGTCGCCGGAGTCGCCGCGCTCCTCCTGGTGGGTGCGTGGCGCTGGCGGGCGACACCGGCCGGTCGCCGGTTGATGGACCGCGTGACGTTGCACCTCCCCTGGGTGGGGAACCTCGTAGAGGGATACCTCTTCTCACGCTTCGCCCGCACCCTGGCGATGACGTTGAGCGGCGGCATCCCCATGATCCCATCGCTGGAGGTGACGCTCGGGACCGTGGGGAACACGTACCTGGCCGGGGCGCTCCAGCCGGCCATTCCCCGGGTGGCCGCCGGCAGCAATCTGGCGGATGCGCTGGCGGGCTCAGGTGTCGTCCCCCCCCTCATCCAAGAGATGGTGGCCGTGGGGGAGAACAGCGGATCGCTGGGAGACATGCTGGGCCACGTGGCGGACCTGTACGATGCCGACGTGGACGCGCGGCTGACGGCCCTGGCTGCCGTGATCGAGCCCGTCATCATGATCGGGATGGGCCTGGTGGTGGCAACCATCGTTGTCATCATGTACTTGCCCATCTTCCACCTGGCCGCGGTCGTCCGATAGGATCCGGGGCGAGCGGGGATATCAAGGGATCCGGGGCATCAGCCCTGCGAGATGAACCAGGACAGCCAATGATACGCTACCGGACATTGGAGGAGGTTCTCGTCGGCGAGGGACACCTGAGCCGCCCCGAGCTCGACCGTGCCGTGATGGAGCAGAACGGGATGCGGGGCGGCCTGGGCTGGCGCCTGGTGGAGGCGGGCCTGCTGTCCGAGGAGGCGCTGGCCCGGGCCTTCGCCCGCCTGTACGAGCTGCCCGTGGTGGACCTGGCGACCACCCCGATCGAGCCCGGCATCCTGGATGCTTTCCCCCTGGAACGGATGCGCCACAACCTGTTTCTCCCCCTCCGCCGCGAGGGGGACCGCCTGGTCGTGGCCGTGGCGGACCCGGGCAACGTCCTGCTCCGGGAGGATCTGGTCCAATGGCATGGGGGCGCGGTGGAGTTGGTCTTGGCCACTCGCGCTGCCCTGCGCGAGCGGCTGAACCGTGTGGACGCCTCCCAGCGTGTCCTGAATGCCATCACCGAGGACTTCAAGTTGGTGGAGGAGGACAACGACGAGGGCACCGTCTCGCTGCAGCCGACCGCGGGCGATGCCAGCCCCACCATCCGCCTGGTCGACACCATGGTCCTCACCGCCCTGGAGCGCCGGGCCAGCGACGTGCACATCGAGGCCGACGAGAAACACGTCCAGGTGAAATACCGGGTGGACGGCATGCTCCGCCCGGCCATGGAGCCGCTGGACAGGCGCCATCAAGCCACCATCGTCTCCCGGATCAAAATCATGGCCGAGTTGGACATCGCGGAGCACCGGGTCCCTCAGGATGGCCGGTTCAAGCTCAAGGTCCGCGGCCGCTCCATCGACTTCCGGGTCTCGATCCTCCCCAGCAACTTCGGCGAGGCGGTGGTGATTCGCATCCTGGACAAGGAGGCCATCACCAAAGAGCTGGCCGACCTCCGCCTGGAGATCCTGGGGATCGGCGAGGCGGACCTGCGGCGGTTGCGGCGACATATCCACCGGCCGCATGGGATGGTCCTGGTGACGGGACCCACCGGCTCGGGGAAGACCACCACCCTGTACGCCGCCATCTCCGAGATCCACACGGGCCTCGACAAGATCATCACCATCGAAGATCCCATCGAATACCAGCTCCGCAACGTGGTGCAGATTCCGGTGAACGAGAAGAAGGGCCTCACCTTCGCCCGCGGCCTGCGCAGCATCCTGCGCCACGATCCGGACAAGATCCTGGTGGGCGAGATCCGGGACCCCGAGACGGCCCAGATCGCGGTCCAGTCCGCCCTCACCGGCCATCTGGTCTTCACCACGGTGCACGCCAACAACATCATGGATGTCATCGGCCGTTTCCTCAACATGGGGTTGGAGCCCTACCATTTCCTCTCCTCCTTGAACTGCATCCTGACCCAGCGACTGGTGCGGGTCCTGTGTCAGGCGTGCCGCCGGCCCATCCGGTATGCCCTGGAGGCCCTGGGGGAATTGGGGCTGGATCCCGACCGGGACGCCTCGCACCTCTTTTACGAGGCGGTGGGCTGCGAGGAGTGCCAGGGCACCGGCTTCCGCGGCCGCACCGCGGTGGCGGAGCTGGTGGAGATGACCGATGCCATCCGGGCCCTCATCATGGATCGCCGTTCTGCCACCGAGATCTCCGCCGCCGCGCAGGCCGGCGGCACGGTGCTCCTGCGGGATGGCGCCCTGGAGAAGGCCCGGGCCGGGACCACGACCATGACGGAGACCAACCGCGTGACTTTCGCCGAGTGACGCCGGCGGACGAGGCGCCAAGGTACCTCCAACTGAAAACTGCCAACGGATCCGCCTGTGACGGAAAAAGCGGGCAACGGTGCTCCGTGGTTCCATGTGACCCATTTTCAGTTGTCGGGTTCCAATTTCTAATTGCCGGAGCGGTAGCCAAGGATGGCCTGGGGACTAGAGATCGGGGCCGAGACCATGCGGCTGTGCCGCGCGGAGGTGCAACGGGGACGCCTGCACCTGCACCAGCGGGCAGAGGTGCCAGTGCCGCCCGGATTGATCCGGCCCTCCCTGAAGGACGGCAACGTCGCCGACGCCGCTCGCCTGAGCGGGCTGCTGCGGGACCTATGCAGCAAGGCCGGTTGTCGGGGTTGGGTGCGGGCGGTCCTGCCCGATTCGGTCTTCAGCCTGCGCACCGTGGCCACGGACGACCTCCCCGCGAAGCGGCAGGAGGCCCAGCGGTTCCTGCGCTGGCAGGCGCGCGATCTGCTTCCCTTCCCGGCCGAGGAAGCGCGGCTCGATTTCCTGCCGGCCGCCTCCGGCCCGGACAGGCGGATGCGGGTGGTCTGCCTGATGGCCCGAGACCGCATCCTGACGGAGTACGAGGGGATCCTGGCAGACGCGGGCCTGCGCCCCGCCGTGCTGGACGCCTGCACCATCAGCCTGGCCCAGGCGGCCTCGGGGTCACTCGGCCGCGGCACCATCGGCCTCCTGGCCGTCAACGGCATACGGACCACGTTCTTGCTGCTCCAGGAAGGGCGACCGCGCTTCTGGCGGATCCTGCCCGAGGGCCGTGGCGCGTGGGCCGGCACGGACCGCACTCGCCTGCTCCGCGAGGTTGCCGACTCGGTCACCTTTTGCTATGAATCCGAGGGGGTTCCAGCCGCAGAGGGGATACTTCTGGCCGGCCTCGGGCCAGTGATCCCCGAGGTGGCCTCGGCCCTGGCAGAGTGGCTCGCGATTCCGATCACCGTCCTGGATCTGTGCGCGGCGCTCCGCACCGAGGGCCACCCGGACGATCTGGTCCACTGGGGGCCGGCCATCGGGGCCGCCATCCGGTCATGCTGATCTCGGGATTCAACCTGGCCACGTCGAATTACCGGCAGGCTCGGCGTGAGCTGCTCCTGGCGACCGTCGCGGTGGTGGTGCTCACCCTGCTGCTTGTGGGCCAGGTGGCTCTCTGGGCCGCGGGCCGCCAGGAGAGGCGGGAGGTCGGCGACCGCCTGGCCCGGATGGAAAAGGAATTTCGCCGCCATGAGGAAGGGGTGCGCGCCCTCCAGGCCGGCGCGCCGGGCGAAGCCATCAAGCGATACGAGGCGAAGGTGGCCGTCTACAACCAGATCCTGGAGGCCTCGGCGTTCTCTTGGACAGCCCTCCTGGTGGAGCTGGAACGATCCGTCCCGCCCTCCGTCTTTCTGAAGGAGATCCAGCCGGACCTGCCAACCGGCCAGGTGAAGCTGAGCGGGGTGGCTCGCTCTTTCGACGATCTCAGCCTCTTCTTGCGCGGTCTGGAGCAGCGGAGTGTCTTCCGCGATGTGTACCTTGTCCACCAGGCGGAGCGAAAGGGCGCATCCGGGGGACAGGAAGGGCTGGAATTTACGGTGACCCTGCTGTACCAGGGACGTGGGCGATGAACCCCGTCGATCGCCGGACCCGCTGGCTCTGGCGCGTGGCCTTAGGCCTGCTCCTGGCGAACGGGCTCGTCCTCGCACTCCTGGTCCTGCCCGCTCGCCATCAGCGCGTGCAGCAGGAGAATCATCTCCTGGATCTGCAGCGTCGCATCCGCGCCGTGAAGCGGGAAGGGGAATCCAGCGAGGTGTTCTTGACCACGGTCCGGCAGGTGGAGGAGTTCGCCCGCGGCTATCCCACCCGGGCCGAGCTGGTGGGACTCATCGGCCGGCTCACCAAGCTGGCGCGTTCGCTGTCCGTGGAGGTCCCGACGGTGGACTACAAACCCTCCGAGGTCAAGGAGGCCGGCCTCACGAAGGTCACCCTCCTCATGGCGGTGGAAGGGACCTACGGGAAGATCCGCCGCTTCCTGTACGACCTGGAAGGCATGCGTCGCTACTTGGTGATCGAGCGGGTGTCACTCCGAGACCCCAGGGGGACATCGGAGTTGCAGATGCAACTGCAACTGGCCATCTATTTCCGGTAGGGGACGCGCCGTCAGGCGGACCGGGGACGCATGGACTCGCAGAAGCGGAAGATCCTGATCGTGGTTGCCCTCTTCGGCGCCTGGGGACTGATCCTCGCCTTGCGCTCCCCCTGGGGAACCCGGACCCAGCCTCCGGCGCGTGGGCCCGTGGCGGCCTCCCCGCGGTCGCCGGCGGCGCAGGGGAGTGGGGTGCCGCGCCTGAAGACGGAGCTGCTGGCCTTTCCGGTCCCCGCGTATCCCCCGGAGGCACAGAGCATTTTCGGCACCCCGCCACCACCGCCCCCGCCACCCTCGCGGCAGGCGGGGCTGACGCCGGCCCTACCGCCCCCCCCGCCCCCGGATCCGTTCCAGGAGGACGCCAGGCGGCTCCGGTACGTGGGCTTCCTGCTGAGCGGGGACAAGGCGACGGCGTTCATCGTCCAGGGGACCGATGTGCACACGGTAGAGGTGGGGGCTACCTTCCTGGGGCGTTTTCGGGTCCAGGCGGTCACCGAGGACGCGGTCGTGCTGGCATCCGTCGCCGGGGACAAGCAGGTTCGCCTCCCCCTTGCAGTGGGGGCGGGCGCCGCTCCGCCGATCGCCCCAGGCACCTCTCCCACGAGGTGAGGGCCGGAGGGAGGCGCGGCATGGATGGAAAGGCGTCGGTGTTGGTTCCAGCGAAAGCAGGGCCTCGGGCGCGTGCTCTGTCACGCCCATAGGAGCGGTGAGGCGCTGGGTGGAGGAAGATCGCCCATGACAAAGCACAGTTGGTGGAACGCGAGCGTCGGCCGCACGGGTCCGATCCTCGTGCTCTGCGGCCTGCTGCTGGGCTGTGCCGCGGAACTTTCCTTGCAGCGCGGGGAGGAGTTGAGCGCCGCCGGCCGCTGGGAGGAGGCTGTCCAGTTCTACCTGGACGCGGCCAGGCAGGAGCCCCAGAATATCGAGGTCCGCCTGGCGCTCGCTCGGTCCATGCTGGAGGCCTCGGAGTCCGTCGTCAAGCAGGCCCAAGAACTGGAGAAGGCCGGTCGCGTGGACGAGGCCGCCGTCCTCTACCGACGGGCCCTGGCCTACAACGCCGAGAACCGGGCGGCCCAGGAAGGCCTGGATCGTCTGGCCATGCGGAGCCAAGTCTCCACGCGGCTTACTCGCGCGCGGGAACGCATGGACAAGGGCGAGTGGCGCGGTGCCCTGGCCGATGTGGCTGCAGTGCTGCGGGTGGCCCCGGACGATCCCGAGGCCCAGAATCTCCAGAAGGAGATCTCGCTGCGGATGAAGGCTGATACACTAGTGCCCAAGCCCGAGGCCGACGGGGAACAGACCGCGGCGCAGCTCTTTTCCACCAAGCCGGTGACGCTCCGGTTTCGTGACACCGACATCAAAGAGGTCCTGGACGTCTTCGCCCGCACCGCCGGGATCAACATCTTCACCGACGAATCGCTGCCGGCCAAGCGGATCACCACCTTCTTTAAGGACCTGACCCTGCGAGAGGCTTTCAATCTCATTCTGTCCTCGAACCGGCTGTTTGCCAAGCGGGTTGCAGCCAACACGGTGATCGTGGTCCCCGACAACCCCGGCAAGCGCCAGCAATACGAGGAATTGATGGTGCAGACCTTCTATCTCACCGACGCGGACGCCAAGGTCGCGGTGAACCTGGTGCGCACCATCCTCAACACCCGGCAGGTCTTCGTGAACGAGAAGCTCAATGCCCTGGTGATCCGGGAGACGCCGGACAAGATCGAGCTGGCCCGCAAGCTGCTGGAGGCGAACGACCGGGGCGTGGCCGAGGTGGAGATCGATATCGAAGTGCTGGAGGTCGACTACCAGCGGTTGCAGAACCTCGGAATTGACCTCTCTCCTCGGACCTATAATGTGACCCTGACATTCCCGCCACAAGGCATCCCCCTCGCTACCTTCGCCCAAACGATCAGCAGGGCAACTACCGTGGGCTTCACCAACCCGTCCCTGATCCTGAACCTGATCAAGAACGACAGCAACACCAAGATCCTGGCCAATCCGACGGTCCGGATCCTGGACCGCCAGAAGGCACGGCTGCTCATCGGGCAGCGACGGCCATTCTTGATCTCCTCTCTCACCAGCGTGCCCGCGGTCGCTGGGACAACCGGCACGGGAGGAACGCCAGGCACGGTTCCCACAGGGGCCGTGACCACCACGCAGACGAACGTGGAGTACCGGGACATCGGCCTCAAGGTCACGCTGACGCCCACAATCCACCTCAACGGGGAGGTCACGGTCGAGCTGAATTTCGAGATCAGCGCCGTTGGCGCGCCGATCGCCGATGTGACCGGGGCAGCGCTCCTGCCACCGGTGAATACCCGGAATCTGGACACATTCGTCAAGGTCAAGCACGGCGAGACCCGCCTGCTGGGGGGCCTCCTCCAGCGAACGGAATCGACGCAGAACAGCCGCATCCCCTTCCTGAGCGACATTCCCGGCCTGGGCCGATTGTTTACAAGCCCCAACGAGGATTTCCACACAGAGGATGTTCTGATCTCTCTGACCCCACGGATCGTCAAGATCCTGGATCGCCCGGAGCCAGAGATCGAGAGCTTCCCCTCCGGCACGGCCGACAGCTTCGGCCCGGCGGGGCCGGCAGCTCCCGGCGTCACGCCGCCGGTCCAGCCCATTCCCCGCGCGCCGACTCCTCCCGGCGGACTGGGCGCTCCCGGTGCTCCGACCCCCTCCCCTCGGCCATGATGCGACTCCGTCTTCGGTCCGCTCGGGGCCTGACCCTCATCGAGCTCCTGATCTCCATCGCCGTGCTGGGCGTCCTGGCCGAGGTGGCGATGCCCCTGGTGCTCGTCTCGGCCACGCGGACCCGCGAGATGGAGCTCCGCCGCGCGTTGCGGAAGATCCGGGAGGGGATTGACCAGTTCAAGGGGGAGTACGACAGGGCCCGCACCAATGTCCAGGGTTCCCGGACCGACTTCAAGAAGCTCGTCTCCGTGGACCGCACCGGCTACCCGCTGACCCTGGACGAGATGGTGCAGGCCAAGATCCTCCGCCGGATCCCCCGGGACCCCATGAACCCTGACGGCAAGTGGGTCACCCGGTCCTTCTCCGACAACCCGGACTCCAGCCTCTCCGATGGCAAGGACGTGTATGATCTTCGGAGTGCCAGCAAGGCGGTCGCCCTGGATGGGACGACATATAACACCTGGTAGGACGACTCTCCACTCTTTCCTCTCGGGCTCCGCCCGCGTAGGGGCTTCGCCCCGGAGGGCTCTCGGCTCGCCCGATGGCTTCACGTTGATTGAGATGCTGATCGTCGTCAGCATCATTGGCATCCTGGTCACCCTGGCACAGCCGAGCTACCACCGGGCCGTGACGTCCGCCAAGGAGGCCGCCCTGAAGGAGGACCTCTTCATCCTCCGCGATACGATTGACCAGTTTTACGCCGACAACGCCAAATACCCCGAGACTCTGAACGACCTGGTCGAGAAGCGCTACCTCCGTCGCGTCCCCAAGGATCCGATCACCGGGTCGACCGAGACCTGGGCACCCGTCTACTTCACGGATGAGCAGGGGCAGCCGATGGGGATCTTCGACGTCCGAAGCGGCTCCGAGGCCGTCGCCCTGGATGGAACCCGGTACAGCGAATGGTAGCTCCGGTGACCGGTGGATCGGTGGATTCGTTGATGGGTGGATTCGGGGTTCGTCAGTGGTCAGTGGTCAGTGGTCAGTGGTCATTCGGGACCGTTCCACCGGACCGGCTCGCCGCTGTCCGTATCAGATCGCCCCGCGGCGCCATCTACCCCATCCTCCTCATCAGCATTCTGGTCATCGGGGTGGCGACCGCCGCGGCGGCGCAGCTCTGGAGCACGCAGCTCCAGCGCGAGAAGGAGGAGGAACTCCTCTTCCGCCTCGGGGAGTTCCGGCGGGCCATCGCCGCCTACCGGGCCGCCCACAATGGGCTGCCCAAGGAGTTGAAGGATCTCCTGCTGGACCGCACCCAGCTTCGGACGCGTCGCTACCTCCGGCGGATTTATCCCGATCCCATGACCGGCAAGGATAACTGGCAGTTGGATCTCCTGATGGATCGCACGGGCACCGTGGCCGGCATCCAAGACATCCACAGCCGAAGCAAGGGGAAGCCGCTGAAAGTGCTTGGGGTCAAGAAGGCGGAAACGTATCAGGAGTGGTGAAAACGAAAGGAGGCCATCAGTGCGAGAGAGGGAACGAGAATTGGCCCGGCGCCGTCAGCGCCGGGAAGAGCGATTGAAAGTCCGCCGCAAGGCCGCCATGGCGGGGAAGGCGCCGCCCGCCGAGGCAGAGCGCGCCAGGGCCAAGCGCCGGCCCGAAGCCTCCAGCGAGGCCGCGCCACCTGCCTCTCCAGCGTCTGCCCCACCATCGCCAGCGCCATCGGGGGCATCGCCATCAGCCCCGCCGATCGAGGGGGAAAACGCCCCGAGCGCGTAGTCGCTCCGCCCAGCTCTACGCGAGACGTCCGGCATATGCACTTTGCATCCACAGCACCGTCCCGCCTCCTTGCGGATCACGGGTTGGGGATGAGGGATTGACGGTTGATGACCGCTCTCGATCCACCATCCCCAACCCCTGTTCCCCCTCAGCCAACCCGGCGGAGCCGGAACCAAGGAGGACGACTCTTCAAGAACCTCGAATGTCGAACAGCGAATGACGAATTTCGAACGAGAGCCGTTCCCGGGACCCCTTCCTTTGGCGTTCATCATTCGATATTTCCGCCTTTGGCGGATTCGATATTCGACATTTCGTGATGTGGCCCTTCAGACGTAATGGACTACCCCTCGTACCGCAACAGGTCCGGATACCTGAGTACCGGCAAGGCCTCGGCCCAGGCCCTCCCCCTGGGATCGTCCGGGAAAAAGCGCAGTATGAACTCCACCGCCTCCTCCCGGGTGCGGAAGAGCCGCCAGACGTGGTTGACCCGGCTCCCCATCTTCATCAGGTAGAAGAAGGCATCCGCGGGCGAGGTCGGCTCCGGCAGCGGTCGCGCACCCGCCGGCGAGGTCGCCCCATACCAGATCGCCGCGATCCCATGGCCGGCCAGGACACGCGCTCGGAGGGATTCTTCCGCCGGCAGCGAATCGGCGTCCCGCGGCTCCTCGGGAAAATAGACGGGAATATGAGCCCCCTCCACGCTCGCGCTCGACGTGAGTGGCGCTCCGTCGCCGTCCAGTAGCTGTTTCGTTGCCCCGCTCACCCAGAAAGTCCCCGGCTCGAATACATCCGGCCAGACCTCCGCCACGGTGCCCTTCGGCAAGCCGCGCTGTCGCTCCCGCACAGCCCGGCCGTCATCAATGCGGTAGATTCGGCTCATCGGCATGCTTGGCCCTTCCCCTCGCCATACTCAGCCCATCCCACGTGAAGCCAGGTGTTCGCCCGTGCCCACCATTGCCTCCTCCAAGCCGCCTTCCGTGCTGACGCCCAGCGGGTGCGCGGTCAGAACGGCACCCCGGTGAAGAGGAGGAGAGCCCGGCCGAGAACCTCGCCCAGCAGCACCGTGAGGATCGCGATGTAGAAAAACCCGGTCGCCGACTGGACGTTCGGGATCCTCAGCGTATTGCGGATGATGAGGGCTACGACCAGTGTCGCCAGGATGCCCACCAGGACCCTGGCACCGAAGAGGATGGGATGGTCCGGGATCACGCGCAGGAGTTGCCCTATCACCACATGGTCCCCCGTCACCAGAGCCATGCTGCCGTACACAGCCGGAAAGAGTCCCTGAGCCAGCACCGCCACCAGGAACCAGTGGGTCATCTGCCAGACGTGCCGCGTGGGAAGGCCCGGCTCATTGAGGTACCAATGGCCCAGGAGCATCCCGGTGAACGTCAGCCCCAGGAGGGCACTGGACAGCCAGGCATTGGCCAGCAGAGCTACCGCGGGGAGCCCCGGTGCGTCCCGGCCAAGGGCGAAGGCGTCCAGCCCCACCCCCGCAATCCCGGCGAGGCTCGCCGCCCAGAGGAGCCGCCGGCTCCACGTCGGGTTTTTCCCCCACAGGGAGGCAAGAAACGCCATCACCAGGACGCCGTATGCCAACAGGGCCAGTGTCGCCGGGACCGAGAGGAGGTAGAAGAGCTGGTCCCACGCCGCGCCGCTGGACCGGGCATTCAGCAGGAACCAGATCCGCCCCCAGAGGGCCAGCGCAATGCAGGCCAGGTAGATCCAGGTCGTGGTGCGATAGAACCCCCAGCCGATACCTTCCATGGGCACCAGGAGCATGGCCGCCACGCCGCCGATGGAGAGTTGCCCCAGCAAAGTCAGAAACGCCCCGGCAATGCCCCGCACACCCGCCTCCGATCCGAAAGGCCTAACCGCCAAGCCGCCAAGGTCCAGCGGATCCTATGGCTAAAGCAATACAGATCCTGAAACCCCGGGAATCTGATTTGAGGTTTTTCAATCGCGGGGCAGAGGGCTCTTCCTCTTGGCGACCTTGGCGTCTTGGTGGTTCATGACTTTTCTTGCATCACGGGGCGCAGGATCCCCGTCAGCGTCCGAAGACTCTCGGCGATCCGCGGCCCGTACCAGGACAGCACTTTGCCGTCCACGAGGCAGAGCCGACCGGCGCGAACCGCTGGCACATCAGGAAGGGCGTGAAAATCGGCGAGGTGTCTGTCACTGAAGGGAAACGGCTCGTCGGGCAGGAGGATCACCTCGGGCCTCCGCGCCGCCATCTCCGCCAAGGTCACCGTCGGGTAGCGCTCCTGGCAATCGTGGAAGATACTCTCGCCCCCGCAGATTCGCAGCATGTCGTCCACATACGTGTCGCCATTGATCGTCATGTAGGGCCTGCGCCATATTGGGCAGAAGATCCGGACCGGCGTCCGCCCCGCCGTCCGCCGCGCCGCCTCAGCGAGCGCCTCGTCGCACCTCGTGGCCATCACCTCGGCTCGGTCGCGTTCGCCCGTCAGGACACCCAGATCTCGGATGAGCTGGATCCCCTCACGCACCGTGCGGGGGTACGTGACCAGCACCCGCAACCCGGCGGCCCACATCGCCTCCACGTCTTCTCTCCGGTTCTCTTCGACGTTGCTTACCACCAGATCCGGCTTCAAGGCAGCGATGGCATCCAGCCGCGGGTTCTTCTGGCCGCCTACCTTGGGCTTCGTTCTCACCCCGTCCGGTGGCTCAGTGCAGAACTTCGTGACGCCCGCCACCCGGTCGCCGACCCCCAGGCTGAAAAAGATCTCGGTGATGCTGGGAATCAGACTGACGATCCGGCAGGCCGGCCCCGGCAATTCGAACCGCCGGCCAAAGGCGTCTTTGACCGCTACGCTCATTGTCCTCTCAGGGCCAATCCGAAATTCGCCGTCGCCCGGCCAGAGTTCAGGCTCGCTCCTCTCGGCTCGCGGCTCCCGGCTCTCCACTCCCGGTTCCCGGCTCTACCCTCTGTTGCCTTTCTCGGCTCTCGGCTCTCGGCACTCGGCTCTTCGCTCTACCCTTTGATACACCCGATCGGCTTGAGCTTCGCCACCATCTTGGAGATGCCGGCGTTGTGGCACACCGTGACTACATCCTGAACATTCTTGTACGCCTCCGGCATCTCCTCCTTCACGGAGTCGCGCCCGGTCGCGCGGACGTACACGCCGTGCGTGTCTTCCAGTTCGCGCTCGATGGAGCGCCCCCTGGCGGCGCGCACGGCCGCCGCACGGCTCAGGAGCCTTCCGGCCCCGTGGCAGGTGCTGCCGAAGGTCTCCAGCATTGCGCCGCGGGTGCCCACCAGGACAAAGGACGCTCGCCCCATGTCCCCGGGAACCAGGACCGGCTGCCCGATACTCCGGTAGCGCTCGGGCAGTTCGGGGTGCCCCGGCGGGAAAGCCCGCGTGGCGCCCTTGCGGTGGACGAGGAGCCGCATCCGCTTTCCTTCCACCTCGTGCTCCTCCAGCTTGGCGATGTTGTGGGCCACATCGTAGACGACCCACATCCCCAGATCGCGGGGAGATTTGCGGAACGCCTTCTGGAAGACCTCTCGAGCCCAATGGGTCAGGCACTGACGATTGGCCCAAGCGTAGTTTGCGGCGGCCCGCATGGCACCGAGGTAGGCCGTGCCCTCCTCGGACCGGAGCGGGGTGCAGGCCAACTGGCGATCGGGAAGTTCGATCCCGTATTTCCGCATCGCCCGTTCCATGGTGGCCAGATAGTCGGTGCAGACCTGGTGGCCGAAGCCGCGCGAACCGCTGTGGATCATGACCGTCACCTGGCCCGGGAAGAGCCCCAGCACATTGGCCGCCTGCTCGTCGTAGATCTGTTCAACGATCTGAACTTCCAAGAAGTGATTGCCCGAGCCCAGGGTGCCGAGCTGCGATCGCCCGCGCTCATGAGCCTTGGGGCTCACCGCGTCCGGGTCCGCACCAGCAATGCATGCGGACGCCTCGGCGGTCACGAGGTCTTCTGGTAGCCCCAGGCCCTGCTCCACCGCAAAACGTGCCCCCTGTTCCAGCGGTTTCGATTGGTTGTCCCGCGTAAGGCGGACCTTGCCTTGCGTTCCCACGCCGGCCGGGATCGCCGCGAACAGACCATTGACCAGCTCCCGCAGGCGTGGCAGGACCTCTGTCTTGGTCAGGTCCGTCCGAAGGAGCCGCACGCCGCAGTTGATGTCGTACCCCACGCCCCCCGGGGTGATTACGCCGCCTTCGGCGTCGGTCGCAACGACCGCGCCGATCGGGAGGCCGTACCCCTGGTGGATATCGGGCATGGCATAGGCAGCCTTGACGATACCCGGGAGCATGGCCGAGTTCGCCGCCTGCTCCAGGGACAGATCGTGGCGGATCTGCTCCATGAGCTTTTCGTCGGCGAAGATAATGGCCGGGACGCGCATCCCGGGCTTGGCATCGGGCGGGATTCGCCAGCGATACTCGTCAACGCGCTCGATCGGAATTGTCATCGCCCATCACCCCTCTCATGCGGCTCCCACATCCTGGCGGATGGATGGTCGCCCGCTACGGGCAGCGTATGCGAACGCCCAACCCTTGTCAAGGTGGGCCAAAAGCACAGACCGAAGCTGCATCCGCAGATTACGCCTGTCTGCGTGCGGCCACGCACAGGCAGGCAGATGACGCAGATTCCCCCGGAAACCTTTTCAACTTCAGATTTGTGTGATCTGCGAAATTTGCGGAAAAACGACTGGTGAGTCGGGGGCGCAGGTCAGCCGAACGAGTCTTCGACGGGGATCACGTGGCAATGGGAGCAGTCGGTGGCTCAGCGCCGGGCAGGAACAACGTCATCCAGGATGAGAATATCAAGATCCTTTATCCGTTTGAAAGTCGGGTCGTTGCTGACGAAGCCGGTTGCCCCCGCGACGACTGCTGTGGCTGCCTGGATCATATCCGGCATGGGTTGACCATGAACCGCCCGTAATCGGGCTGCGGCTTCCGCGATGCTTTGGTTGACGTCGCACAGTCGGAGATTGGGAAACGTCGTGAGGAGCCGCCGATAGTCCTCCGCCGCCACGTCATTCCTGTCTCGAAGGGGTTTCACGAGAACCTCGGCAAGCGTGATGATCGAGGTGACCCCCTGATGGGATCCCGCCTCCCAGGCATCCAAGATGACCTGCGTTGCGGGAACGTACCTCGGATGTTCCTGCAAG
>Ga0210377_10001685_pt1 | contig 19896 bp, 12 predicted proteins | sample PLM4_65_b1redo_FD_155480 | JGI IMG/M metagenome (GOLD analysis project Ga0210377, IMG submission 155480) | Groundwater sediment microbial communities from an aquifer in East River, Colorado, USA - PLM4_65_b1 redo | ecosystem: Environmental > Terrestrial > Soil > Riparian zone | place: USA: East...
GTCCCACCGGCGAGAAGACCGAGCGGCCGCTCGACGCCGGCGACAACCCGCCCAACGGCGTCGTCGTGCACTACTGGCTGCGCGAGGCGCCGGCGGGCGAGGTCACGCTCACCTTCCTGGACGCCGACGGCCGCGAGATCCGCACGTTCACCAGCCGCCGGGAAGCGTCAGCGGTCAGCGCGGGTGCGGCCGCCTCGCCCGGCGCCACCGGCGGCGACGAGCCGGGACCCCAGGAGGCTCCACCGGAGCCGGTGGGCGACGACGAGCCGCGTCCGACCAAGCACGCCGGCGCCAATCGCTTCGTCTGGAACCTGCGTGGTCGCGACGCCACGAAGCTGCCCGACAACAAGGGCCGCGGCGGCACGCTCGAAGCGCTCGCAGCGCCGCGGGTGCCACCCGGCGCCTACGCGGTCCGGCTGAGCGTGAACGGTCGCACGCTGACGCAGCCGATCGAGGTCGTGAAGGACCCGCGCGTGCAGGCGACGGACGACGACCTGCGCGAGCAGTACGCGTGGGCGACGAGGAGCCACGCGCTGCTGACGCGAATGCACGACGCGGTGCTCACGCTCCGCGACGTCCGCGCCCAGGCCGAGGCCTGGGCGAGCCGGGTGCCGGCGCCCCGGGTCAAGGATGCGGCCCGGGCCATCGTGCGCACGCTGAGCTCGATCGAGGGCGAGCTGATCCAGGTCCGTGCCGACGACCCGCGCATGTTCCCCTCGAAGCTCAACTCTCGGCTCGCGACGATCGTCGTGCTCATCGAGTACTCGGACGCCGCGCCCACGCGGCCGCTCCGCGAGCTCTACGAGAGCCTCGCGCAACGGATCGAGGCCGAGCTGACGAAGCTCGACCGCTGTCTCACCGAGGACGTCGCCGCCTTCAACGGCCTCTTCTTCGACGAGGGCGTCGCCGCGATCAGCGCGAAGGCAGGCCGGGCCTAGCCAGCGTCAGGAGCCGGACGTGTCGATCGCCTGGCGCCGGGAGTTACCGACGATGTGCCGTACGGCCTGGATCACGGCGTCGATGAGGCCCCAGGTCGCCAGGAAGGCCAGCGTCTCGAGGGTGAAGCTGTGGAACTTGTAAAAGAGCTCCGCGATCGCGAAGGCCCCGGCGAAGGCCGGCACTTGCTCCCGCAACAGGCGCGCGAACGGCAGGATGCGAACGAGGCTGTACATGGATCCCTCCCTCGGGGCCCAATACTATCCGAGACCAGGGCTACGACGCAGAGGAGGAAGCCGTGCCGAAACCAGAGACTCCCGCCATCTATCGCCGGCTGGGCGTTCGTCCCGTCATCCACGGTTCTGGCACCACGACCCGGTACGGCGGCTCCCTGCTGCGGCCCGAGGTGCTCGAGACGATGCGGGAGGCGTCGCAGGCCCTGGTCAACCTCGACGAGCTGAACGAGGCCGCCGGCGCCGCCATCGCGCGCATGCTCGGCGCCGAGGCGGCCTTCGTCACGGCGGGCGCCAGCGCCGGGCTGATCCTGCAAGCCGCCGCCTGCATCGCCGGCGCCGATCCCGCAAAGATCACCCGCCTGCCCGACACGCACGGCATGCGCAACGAGATCGTCATCCAGCGCGCCCACCGCTTCGCCTACGACCAGGCGTACCGCGTGGCCGGCGGCGTCCTCGTCGAGATCGGCCTGGCCCGCCGGACGCAGCCCTTCGAGCTCGAGGAGGCGATCACCGAGCGGACGGCCGCCGTCGCCCACCTCATCTCGCCGTTCACGAGCCCGCCCGGCATCCTGCCGCTGGACCAGGTCGTGGCGATCGCGCACCAGCGCGGGGTGCCCGTCATCGTCGACGCCGCCTCGATGCTGCCGCCGCGCGAGAACCTGACGAAGTTCCTCCGCCTCGGCGCCGACCTGGTGAGCTTCAGCGGCGGCAAGGGCATTCGCGGTCCGCAGAGCACCGGCATCCTGGCCGGCCGCCGCGATCTGATCCGCGCCGTCGCCCTCAACGCCAGCCCCAACCAGGCGCTGGCCCGCGCGGCCAAGACGTCGAAGGAAGAGGTTGCCGGCCTGGTAACGGCGCTCGAGCTGTTCATGGCCGAGGATGAGAAGGCCGAGATGAAGCGCTACACCGACCTCTGCGCGACGATCGTGGAGTCGCTCGCCGACATCCCCGGTCTGCGCGCCGTCGTCGAGCACGACCCGGTCAACCGCGTCATCCCCCACGCCGTCATCTACTTCACGCCGGAGTGGACCAATCCCTCGGGCCACGCCGTGCAAGTGGCCCTGGCCAAGGGCGAGCCGCACATCTACGTCCAGCAGGGCGGCCACCAGGGCGGCTACGGCGACGAGATCGCCGTCGATCCGATCAACCTGCAGCCGGGGGACGAGCAAATCGTCGCCGCGCGGCTGCGCGAGGAGCTCACGCGGCGCTGAGCGCGGTGGCGCTTCGCCTTGATTCCCGCGCGCACGACGAGTACTCTCGTTCCGTCGCCGAATGAAGTGTTCCAGCTGCGGTCACGAGAACACGCCTGCGCAGAAATTTTGCGGGGAGTGCGGCGCGCGCCTCGAGCTCGTCTGCGCCTCCTGCCAGACCAAGAACCCGCCGGGCCAGAAGTTCTGCGGTGAGTGCGGGGCGCCGCTGGCCAACGGCCGGCCAGCGTCCGCGCCCGTCGAGCCGCCGGCGCCGCGGGCCGACCGGTTCACCTCGCCGGAGGCGTACACCCCCAAGCACCTCGCCGAGAAGATCCTCACCTCCAGGAGCGCGATGGAGGGTGAACGCAAGGGCGTCACCGTCATGTTCGCCGACGTGTCCGGCTTCACCGCGATGTCCGAGCGCTTCGACCCCGAGGACGTCCACGCCATCATGGATCGCGCCTTCGAGGTCATTCTCGACGCCGTGCACCGGTACGAGGGCACGATCAACCAGTTCCTCGGGGACGGGGTCATGGCGCTCTTCGGCGCGCCGATCAGCCACGAGGACCATGCTCATTGCGCGCTCAGCGCCGCGCTGACGATCCAGGAAGGTCTCAAACCGCTCCAAGACGACGTGCGCCGCACGCACGGGATCGACTTCAGGGTCCGCGTGGGGATCAACACGGGCCTCGTGGTGGTGGGTGCCATCGGCAAGGACCTCCGCATGGACTACACGGCCGTCGGCGACACCACCAACCTGGCGGCGCGCCTGCTGAGCATCGCCAAGCCGGGACAGATCGTCGTCAGCCGGCGCACCCAGCATCTGAGAGAAGGGTTCTTCGAGTTCGAGGATCTGGGCGAGTTCCAGGTGAAGGGCAAGACCGAGCCTGTTCGCGCGTACGCCCTGCTTCGCGAGATTCACGGCCGGACGAGACTGGAGGTCTCCCAGCAGCGTGGGCTGACGCCCCTGGTTGGCCGGGATCGCGAGCTCCTCCGGCTCACCGAGGCTTACCAGCGGGCGGCCGCCGGCAAGGGAGCCCTCGTGTTGGTCGAGGGCGAGCCGGGGGTCGGCAAGTCCCGCCTGCTCTACGAGTTCCTGCACAGGCTCGAGGGGGCAGGAGTCCTCGAGCTGGAGACGACCTGTGCATCCTATGGCCGCTCCATGGCGTACCGCCCGATCGTGGAGTTGATGAGGGGCTATCTCGGTCTCTCCGAGGGGATCACCGGCGAGGAGATCCGGAGCCGCGTCGCCGAGCAAGTCCAGTTCCTGGGCTTGGAGGGAGAGGAACGGCCCATCCTGCTCGCTCACTTCCTCGGTGTGTCCGCCCCGCCGGAATTTCTCAACCGCTTGTCCGGTCCCCAGCTGAAGGAGCGGACCTTGGGCGTGCTTCGCGACGTGTTTCTCCGCGCGAGCGAGCTGGCGCCACTCATTTTCATCGTCGAGAACATGCACTGGATCGATACGGCCTCCGAGGAATTCCTCGCGCATCTCGCCGGGAGCCTGCCCGGTCATCGCGCTCTGCTGGTGTTGACGACGCGGCCGGGCTATGCGGCCTCATGGCTCGCCGCGCCGCTGGCGGAGACGATCACCCTCGAAGGCCTCGGCGCTGGCGACCTCCGGGGCATGGTCCGGGCCCTGCTCGCCGCGGAGGGGGTCTCCGAGCAGCTCTTCAAGGTCCTCGCTGAAAAGTGCGAAGGGAATCCGCTCTACGTAGAAGAGATTCTCCGCCAGATTCAGGAGACGGGAGGGATCGCCGTCGAAGGCGGCGAGGCCCGGCTCAGCCGCGCCGATGTAACGGTCCCGGCGACCATCCACGATATCATCGCGGCTCGCGTTGACCGCCTCGCCGACGCGCTCAAGCAGACCCTCCAGGGGGCGGCGGTGGTCGGGCGCCGCTTCGGAGTTTCTCTGGTTTCTCGGGTCCTCGACATCGTTCCCGATCAGGTGGCAGGGCACCTCCGGGAGCTCCACGGCCTCGACTTCGTCTTCCCGAGTGCGCAGGACCCCGAGCTGCTGTACAGCTTCAAGCACGCGCTGACACAGGACGTGGTGTACGCCGGCGTGCTCGAGCGCCGGCGGCGAACGTATCACGCGGCGGCCGGGCTCGGTCTCGAAGAGCTGTACGCCGGCCGCATCGACGACGTCATCGAGCTTGTCGCCTACCACTACGGGCGGAGCGCGGAGGCCGAGAAGGCCGTCGACTACGCCATCCTTGCCGCTGAGAAGGCCCAGCGGCGCTGGGCGAATACTGAAGCGGTCGTCCAGTTCGAGGCAGCTCTCAAACGGCTCGAGACGATGCCCGATACGGAAGCGAACCGCCTGCGCCGGATCGACGCCGTGGTCAAGCAGGCGGAGATCAAGTTCGCACTCGGCCGCCACGCCGAGCACGTCCAGGCACTCGAAGACATCCGGGTGCTGATCAATGAAACGGCCGATCCGCCGCGCCGCGCGGCGTGGTACTGCTGGGCAGGGTTCCTCCACAGTATCACCGGCTCGCGCCCCGAGGTCCCTATCGCCTATTGCCGTGAGGCGTCGGCGATCGCGGACACGGCGCGCCTGGACGAGATCAAGGCCTTGGCCGACTGCTGCCTCACGCACGTGTATGCCATGGCAGGTGACCTTCTGGCGGCGGTGGAGGCCGGCGAGCGCGCGCTACCGGCGTTCGAAGGGCGAGGCAACGTGTGGTGGGCCTGCCGGACCCTGTGGGGGCTCAGCATCGCCCTCATCTATCTGGGCGAGTGGCAGCGGAGCCTCGACTACTGCCGCCAAGCCCTCGAGCACGGGCAGGCGGTGGACGACCGGCGGATAAGGGTGGTGAGCTGGTGGCGGATGGGATGGACGCACATCCAGCGGGGCGACCCTGAGACGGGCGTGCGCTGCTGTCAGGAAGCGCTCGATCTAGCTCCGAGCCCTCTCGACGCCGCCATGGCAAAGGCGGCCCAGGGCTACGGACTGGTCCGGCTCGGTCAGGTTCAGGCGGGGACCGCCCAGATGGCGGATGCGGTGGCGTGGTTCGACCAGTCGAATCTCCGCCTCACGCGCTCCTCGTTCGGCGTCTGGTTAGGGCACAGCTACCTGCTGCAGGGCGAACCGGCGCGGGCACGCACGATACTCGAAGTGGTTCTCACGACCAGCCGTGAGCTCGGCTACCGCCACCTCGAGGGCATGGCCCTTCGGCTGCTGGGTGAATCGCTAGTAAAGGAGGATCCGAGCGAGGCCGTGTCTCAGCTGGAGGCCGCCATCCGGATCCTCGAGGAGATCGGAGCCCGCAACGAGCACGCCAAGGCTCTCGTGGCGCAGGCGGAGCTTCGGCGAGCCGGGGGCGACCCGGCCGAGGCGCGGCGCCTCCTCGAGCGCGCCTTGGCCGTCTTCGAGGCGCTGGGGACGCTCGACGAGCCGCGCCGGGTACAGGCTGTCCTGGGCGCGCTTTCGGTTCCCGGCTAGGGAACATGCCCGGCCCTGGCGTCAGCACCCGCGGCGAGCGGGCGGCGGTCGATCCAGGGGCGCCGGGAGGTGCCCGGCGCCCCTGGGCGCTGCCGGCCTAGTGGTCCCCTGGAATCTGCACGGGGAGCATGGTGCCTTCGGCGCGGATCGCTATGCCGCTGAGGGTCGTCCCCTCCAGCACCGCGGTCTGCTCGCCCGGTGAGAGTCCTGTCACCACGAACGTGCAGACCAGGTCGCGTCGCCCATCGCGGTTCACGTCCAGCCTGGCGCAGACCGGCGTGCCGAACACCTTGGACACGGGCGTGCCCGCGAACCTCAGGGTGTGAGAGTTCAGCATCGTGGCGTCAAAGAGACCGTTGCTCAGGACGGCCACCGGCACGATAGCCTTCGTCTCCCCGTCATGCTTGAAGAGAAGGACCTTGTTGCTGGCCACGCCCGGCACGATGTCGATGACGCAGGCCGCCCCCCCACACGCGTTCTTGTCGACGATGCCGTCGCCGTCCGCGTCAGTGACATTGACCAGCTCCTGCGCTTGGGGCTCCGTGATCTCCAGCACCTCTTCCGCGCTCGAGTGGATACCGTCGGAAAAGTCCAGGGCCGCTCGCAAGTTGTACACGAGGCTTGCCCAGTCGTTGAACCCGACCAGCGTCGTGCCCGCCCCGTCGCAGCCGCTCACGTTGCCGATCTGGTTGACGTCGAGGTTGCTGACCGTGTCGGTAGTGGTCTTGTTGGTCGGCGCGTTCCAGTTGATCGGGCCGATCGCTTCGGTGAGCTTCGCAGTCCCCGGGCCATAGACCGTCCTCGTTCCCGTGGGCAAGCCCGCACCGCCGATACCAGTAGGCTCACTGAGCGCCGACTCACTGAGTTGCAACAGCACTCGGTCCGAGTAGTTCAGACGCCGGTCGGTGATCACGGTCTTGAACTGGAGCGGGTACGACATGATGCTCAGGTAGTTCGGCTTGCAGTTGAAGTTGTCGCCGCCGCCGTGACGGAGCCCGAGAGTGTGCCCAAACTCGTGCATCCAGGTGCCAGCCCAGTACTCCTGGGTGCCGACCCCATTCCTGTGGATCCCCGACCCGAAGCTGCCGAGCGCCACGATGAAGTCGTTCCCCGGAACCTCGGCGCAGCCGGACGGGCTCGCCGTGTTGGCCGGACGGGTCAGGTTGTGGACGGAGAGCCCGTAGCGAAACGCCAGCTTCTTCGCGGCCAGGGTCTTCACCCGCTGAGGCTCGGCGAGACCGCGCTCGGCCGCGGTTCCGAACCACGCGTTCTTGAGGGTGTCGAAGTCGGCGTCGGTGCCGGCCGGCGGCGGGGTGCAGGGCGGCAGGGCCGTGTTGTCGACATGGGGAATGTTCTTATCGTCGATCTGGATGTGCAGTCTGATGCCGCTCGGGCCGAGCCCCCCGGGCCTCGGATTCGGCACGGGCGCATTGGCGAAGGCCGTGATGACCTGGTTCAGTTGCGTCGTGATGGGGGCATGCTGGGCCATCGAGTCGAACTCGACGAAGAGATCCTTGACATTCCTGTCGGCGCACTCTTCCGGCTGGAACCCGGCAATGCCATTCGTTTCGACGCAGAGCACCATGTCCCGGGTGCCGTCGCCGTCGAAGTCGATCCCGGGAAGCCCGTCAGCCCATCGGGTCCCGTCTTCCCAGCAGTCGAGGAGGCCGTCGCCGTCGGTGTCCAGAGTCGATTCATCGACCGCGGTGTCAGGATTGTCCGGACACGCCCCGGGATTGAGAACCGTGGGACCCGTCGTGAACCCGCAGGTCCCCCCCGGGATCTCGAAGGCGAAGAGCTGGTTCGAGCCGAGCAACCCATTCATCGACCACAGCGCATCCTTGTTGAGAGCCGCGAAGCTCACGGGGTCGCACTCGAGGTCCTCGGTACGGAACCCCTCGGGACGCGTGAAGGATCTGATCACCACGCCTGTGTTCTTGTCCAGCTGGAAGAGGTTCGGCTCGCCGTTGCAGCCGACGAAGAGCGCGCCCCCGACCACGGAGAGCCCGCTCTTGAAACAGCTGTTCGGACCCTCGTAGCCCGCAGGCACCGCCAAGGGCTGGGTCGGAAACGTGCCGAGCAGCGTCCCGGTCGCCGAGTAGTGGTAGATCCTGTCGTTCACGTCGGTGCCCATGTAGATCGTGTCGTTGCTCGGATCCCAGGTGAGCCCGTCACAGACCTCGAACTGGTCGTTCTGGGCGTCGAACAGGAAGGCGGCGGTCCCGTTGGCCGTCGTCGTGAAGTCGCTATAGTCGATGGCGTAGATCTTGTGGGGGGCCGGGAAGTTGTGGCTCGCGCACCCGATGAGGTCGCCCTTGTCGGGGCGATGGGCGAGGGCTCCCCATCCGTGCGGCGGCGCGAAGGTCGTCGGGACGGTCCTGACCAGCGTCGCCGGGTTCGTCGATGGGTCGAGGAAGAAGAGCTTGTTCCGCTGGGCGAGCTCAAGCGCTGAGGGCTCGAAGCCCACATAGCAACTGGTCACCAGCAGGATCGGGATCTGAGGGAATCCGAGCTTCGAGCCCTGCACCGTGGCCATCGCGGTTCGCAGCCCGATCCCCAGGCACTGAGCGTCGGCAGGAATGGTGACGCTCGCGAGCGTGTCGCCGAGGGCCGCGAACGCCGGAGCCGAGAGAAAAGCCACTACGAGCCCCACGAGGGCGCTCACCAGCACCACACGGGCCACGAGACGTCTCACTTGAACACTCATCGCTTGATCTCCTGTCACATTGAAGGGAGCATATTACCTGGAGGCGGAGAGCAACCCCTCGATAGCCTCGCGGAACACCGCGTAGGGCTGGGCGCCCACAAGCATGGTGGTCGCCTTCACCGTCTGGCCGTCGGTCCCGGTGGGGCCGATGAAGAACGTGGGGGTGGCCCGGACCCCGGCCTTCTGTCCGTCCACCATGTCCCGCTGGATCTTGGCCGCGTGGTTAGTGGTCGCGAGGCACTGCTCGAACTCCCGTGCGTCCAGCCCGACCGCCTCGGCGTGCCGTCGCAGGTCGTGCGGCCCGAGGCTTTTCGGGCCCGCAAACAGCCGGTCGTGCATCTCCCAGAACTTTCCGCGCGTACCCGCGCAGCTGGCCGCCTCGGCGGCCCGCAGCGCTTCCTTGTGGAGGGACTGGAGCGGAAAGTCGCGGAAGACGTAGCGGACCTTGCCGGTTCGGATGTAGTCGCGCTCGAGCTGAGGCAGCGTGACGTGGAAGTGGCGGGCGCAGAACTGGCACTCGTAATCGGCAAACTCGACGAGCGTGACCCGAGCGCTCCGATCGCCCTTGAAGGGCGCGTCGCGGACGTCGAGCACGACGTCCACCGGCCGGACCCGGGACACGACCTCGCGCTGGCGCAGGAGACTCTTGAGCTCCTGGAGCTCCTGTCCCAGGCGCAGCTGTCCCGCCTTCAGCTCTTCAATCTCCTGTTGCAGCGCTCTCAACTGGTCAGGCTGGGCGGAGGCCGGCTGACCGTCTGCGACGAGCAGAAGCGCCAGCAGGATCGCGACCAAGACCACCATCGCTCGCCCTCCGCGCCTACGCGCCAAGACGGCACCCGGACGCGCGGCCCGCCACGAGGCCACGCGGAGGAGATCCCGGGACAGGCCCGTGCTCGGTCTGCAGGGAGGCGCTCGGCCCGGAGCGTCCCGCGTCGCGGAGCCGCGCCGCGATGTGCTCGGCCGCGCGGATCGCCAGCGCCACGATGGTCAGGGTCGGCGGCGAGGCGCTGGCCGTCACGAAGCAGCCGCTGCCCACGAGGTACAGGTTGGGGACATCGTGCGCCCTCAGGTCGGCGTCCACCACGCTCGTGGCGGGATCGCTGCCCATCCGGTGAGTGCCGATCTGGTGGGCGGCGAACAGCGGGCCGCTCGCTCGGATATCGGTCACCAGGATGGCCGCGAGGATCTTCTCCGCGACGGCCTTGGCGTCGTCGAGAGCATCGCGCTCGTAGCGACCGATGCTGTACTGCAGGTGCGGCGCGGGGTTGCCGAAGTAGTCTCGGGCTCGAGTGTTCAACGTCACCGCGTTGGTGCGCTCGGGTAGTGGCTCGCAATAGATGCGGATCCCGAGTCGCCGCCCGAACTCCTCCTTGACGTGCTTGCGCAGGGCGTCCCCCCACAGCCCGCTCGCACTGGCGATCCGGTCGGGCGTGGGCCCCGCCGAGTTCAAAAACTCCAGGAGGAAGGCACCGCGGGTCGCCCGGGCTCGCTCGACGGCGAACTGCCGCGACATCGCGGTCGAGAACCCGATGCGATACGGATAGACATTTTCGCCGGCACGACCGGTCACATCGAGGGACGGATGCGACATGAAGAACTTCCCGACCAGCCCGCTCCGATTCGCGAGGCCGTTTGGGAACTCCGTGCTGGTAGACAGCAGCAGGAGTCGAGCCGTCTCCACCGCCCCCGCCGCGACCACGAAGACGCGAGCGGTCAGCCGCTGCTCGACCTTGTCGGCCCTGGCGTAGACGGCGACGCCCACCTGCCCGGAGCGCCCGGTCTCGAGCCTGAGGACGGTCGTGTCCGCGAGGACGCGCACGTTGCCGGTGGCCTCGGCGTCCGGGAAATGGGTGAGATCGACGCTGGCCTTGGCGCCCGTCGGACAGACGGCACACGTTGCACAGCCCTGGCAGCGGGGACGCCCGCCGTAGGCGACGGAGTTGCGCGCCTGGGGAAGGTGATGGAGCGCGATCCCGAAGGATCGGCACGCCGGCACAAACAGGCGGTCGGAATGACTGAAGGCGAACGGCGGAAGCGGGAACGACGTGCTGCGCGGCGAGGCCCACGGGTCGTCGGCGGCGCCGGCGACGCCCAGCGCGTTCTCGGCGCGCGCGTAATAGGGCTCGAGGTCCTGGTAGGAGATCGGCCAGTCGTCGGCGACCCCGTGGTGCGATCGCAGGCGGAAGTCGTCGGCGTGAAGCCGGAGGGCGTACCCCTCCCAGTGCAGGGTGCTGCCTCCGACCCCACGCACCCGGTCGAGGACGTAGCGAGCCGTGCCGCCGACGCTGTGGCGATCAAGCTCCGGCAGCGGGGTTCGCCAGGGGTTCTCCCGCCTGAGATAGCGACGGACATACTCCGGACGCTGCCCGAAGTCATGCCTGGGGCCGGACTCGAGCACGGTCACCCGGACGCCACGCCGGGCCAGCTCCGCCGCCAGGGTGGCGCCAGCTGCCCCGGCGCCGACGATACAGACTTCGGTTTCCATTGGCCTCCTACCGACAGAAGACGGCTCGGCCCGCCAATACCTAGCTCTCGGGGCGGGTGTAGCGCGTCAGATCTCCACAGCGGCCCGGAAAGGTCGCGTAACCGACCACGGCCCAGCCGGCGGGGGAGCGATAGTACCCCTCGATGAGATCCCTGACTGCGCGCCTCCGGAGGGCGCGCACCTCCTCGGCGAATGGGCCGAGATCCTCCCCCGGCAACACGCGCGAGTCGCCCAGGCGATGGCGAGCCACGAGCTCCATGCGCTCGCGGATCTCGAGGCTCGCGACCCGCCGGCCTGCCAGGCGATCGAGCGTGCGCGCCGTGGTCCGATACAGCGAGAGGTACTCGGGGCTTCGCCTGGTCCGCTCCTCGATATGCTCGACGATGTACTCACGCTCGGCGGGCACAAGGGTCCTGCCCTCGACCAGCACCTCGGCGAATGCGACGAGGTCCTCCAGCTCGGCGCTCGACAGGCTGCCGGGCTTCGACGGCGGGTCGAGAACAGCCGGGACGGGCTCGGAGACGGGAACGGCGACCCATCCCGACGCGCAGCCCATCAGCCCCGCAGCGTCGATCCCGGCGATGAGGAGCAACCGCTGGAGCATGCTCCGCCGCGTCACCTTACCCATCCATCATCCGGCCCAGACCCTCTCGCACGACGGATCTCTCGTCCGTAGTCCCGAGCCCGGAGCGTCAGCCCTCATTCCTCATTCTTCGGACCGCCGACTGGCGCTCACGGCTCAGGGAGGGGACAATCCGCGCCCGAAACGCAAGCCTTCTTGGACAGCGTGCAGACGAACGCCGGAATGCTCACCTTGACCCCCTTGGCGACATCGAGCTCGTCGGTCAGGTCGACCACGGCATCTGGATCGAAGAGACCGAGGCGGCCACTCGGCCTACGCTCGAAGGGCGAGACCGTGTAGCACGTGAGGTGGTCGGCGCCATCGGGCAAGGGATCGAACGTTGCCGGCAGCGTCCCCTCCGGCTTTGTCCCTGTCACGGGGGCACACAGCAGTCGCCCCCGCCCGACCTGGACGTTCTCTCTCGTCCCGAACTGGTCGACCAGATTCAGAACGTGGGCTGGTGGCTGGTCCCCATCGATGAGATAGCACTGGAAGGCCGAGAGTTCGTTAGACCCGCCCCCCTGTCCGCCGCCGGCATACGCCACCGTTACGGACAGCGCGACGACGCCGATCACCGCTAGCGCCTGTAAGACAACACTCACTTTTCGCATGGTCTCCCTCCTTGGTGCTTCCGCCTCGGAAGCTGGGGCTCGACGACGCCTTTCGGCGGAACGCCGCCCGTTGCCCTCGACGACACAGCCCGGCTCATCTGCACTGCCTGGCAGCGACCGAATCACAATGCGCACGAAGCATCGCACCGGCTCATTACAGATGATGTACGGATTTGGGCCAGGAGTAAACGCCGGACTGCCTACAAAATCAGCAGTCGGGGCCCTGGATCGACCTCAGCAGCGTCTCGGTCTCGGCCGAAGGAGCAACGCCGAGCACGGAGGAGAGGTATTTCCGACAGTGCTGATAGGCGAGGACCGCGTCACTGCGCCGGTCGAGCCGCTGGTAGGCAACCATCAGGCGGCGGTAGAACTCCTCGGCGCACTCGTTGATCGTCACGGCCTGCTCGTAGCATCTCGCCGCCCCCTCCCAGTCCCCGATCGACTCCCACAGGTGGCCGAGCTTGCGCAGCTGGCGCAGGAGGCGCTCACGAAGCCGCTCGCCGACCCCGGCGGCCCACGGCAGCGTCGGATCGCCGGCCAGGAACTCGCCGCGGTAGAGCGCGACGGCGCGGTCGGTCCAGCGGATGCTGGCCGCCCACTCGTGGTCACGCACGGGGCTGCGGGCGATCGCGGCCTCGGCGCGCGAGATCATCCGCATGACGGCCCACAGGTCCACCCAGCAGTGTCCAGGCACGAGGCTGATGTGGCCGTCGTGGCGGACGAGCGCGCGGTCGTCGCCGATCAAGCGCCGCAGGCGGTGGAGCGTCGTGGAGAGCGCCTGGTGGGCGGCGTCGCCCTCGGCCTCCGGCCAGAGCACCTCGGTGAGCCGGTCCTCTCGTACCTGCTGGCCGCCGAACGCGATGAGCGCCTGCAGCAGCGCGAGCGGCTTCTTCTGCGCCTTGCCGGCGACCTCCACGGGGCGCTCATCGATGAGGACCTCAAAGCGGCCGAGCGTGAGAACCTTCACCCGCCACGGCCAGGTCTCCACCTCCACCGGCGCCTCGGCCGGTACGAGCCGCCTCTCGCGCACGACACGGCGCACGTAGTCAGGCTCGATGTCGGCGTCGAGCGCGCGGGCCGCCAGCTCCGCCATAGTCGACGGCGACCACATCCACGTGTTCACGTAATTGTGCTGGCGGCCGATCGGCATCGCCCGCGCCAGCGACTGCACGGCGCGGCCCTCGTCGCCGCGCCGGCGCGCGATGTCGGCCTCGACCAGCAGGGCCATGAACTGGAACAGCGCGCTGTCGATCTGGTGGGCGAGGTCCGCCGCCTGGGCCAGGTGCACGTCGCCGCCGGGCGTGCCGACGGCGTCGAGTACCTGGGCGGCGAGCAGATGGGCCAGGCACTGCAGCGCCGGCATCCCGCACTGCCACGTCGCCGCCAGCACCGTTTCCTGCTCGCCGAGCGCCGTGTTGAGGTCGCCCGCCAGTAGCGCATCCCACCCGACCAAGAAGTGGCAGTAGGCGCGCGCGAACCGACTCAGCCGGGGCAGATCGCGCCGCAGCTCGCCGATCCAGCGCCGGGCAGTCGCCCGATCGCCGGCCGACAGCGCGGTCATCGCGGCCTCCCCCATCAGGGTGTGGCGGAACACCTCGATGCCGGCCGTGCGACCCAGCGCCAGCGCCGCGTCGATCGTCTGGCGGGCGGCGGCGAAGTCGCCGGTGAGCCACTCCAGGCGTGCCAGGATCAACGCGCTGGCGATGCGGGAGTGCGCTGGCACCCCGGGCACCCGGCTCAGCATGCGCAGGTCACCGGCCAGCACGCCGGCGTTCTTGAAGTCGCCGATCCACAGCTGGTAAGTGACGACGTAGAACGTGGCCCGCAGCTTCACGGTGGGATCGGGCGACGTCTCCGACAGGTCGAGCACCCTCCGCGCCCACATCTTGATGTCACGCTGCTGAGGCTGGCGGCAGAGCAGCGCCAGCAGCATGCTGGACGCCACCCGCGTCTCGACCTCCACCGACGGGAACACCGGGAACTGGTGCCGCAGGTCGCTGAACAGGGCGATCCAGCCGTCGAGCGGCCGGAAGTCTTCCTGCTCGCAGTGGGACGTCTCCACCGCCTGCGCCCACGCTAGGAAGCTGCCAGCCGCGTCGCCGCCGCGCCGGAAGAGCGGCAGCGCCGCCTCGAAGTCCGCGCGGGCGGCGGCGGGGTTGCTGGTCAGGCGGCTGGCGCCCCGCCAGAAGAGCGGCCACGGCCGCTCGCGCATCGTCTCCGCCGGGATGGCGGCGACCCACTCGTCGACCACGGCGCCGCGGCCCTGCGCGGCTAGCGCGGGCGCCCGTGACTCCACCAGAAGGGCCAGTCCGTCCCAGTCGCCGGCGTCGTGCAGCAGTGCCGCCGCCTGCTCCAGCTGTCCGTCGCGCTCGAGCAGCTCGGCGGCCCGGCGCTGGACGTCGCCGAGCTGCTCGCCCGTCAGCGCGGCGTGGGCGCGGCGCAGGAGGAACGCGCGGAAAAGCGGATGGTACTCGTAGACGGCGTTGGGCTCGGCGTACTGCACGGTGAAGCAGTTCTGCCGGTGCAGGCGGGCCAGCACGCGGCCCGCGTGGGAGCGGCCGGTGAGCGCGTCGGCCATGGCGCCGGTGACGCGGGGCAGGAACGCAGTCTGCAGCAGGATCTCCTGCACCTCGGCATCGGCTTTGGCCAGGATCTCGCTGGCGAAGTAGTCGACGACGCCGTCGGGCGCGCGGCGCCGCTCGTTGGCCAGGCCGCGCCGCTCCTGCAGCAGGAGCACCAGCCCGGCCGCCCAGCCGGCCGCGCGCTCGTGCAGCGTGGCGAGGAGCCGCGACGGGCACGCCGGCGCCAGCCGACGCACGAGCGCGCGCGTCTCCGGCGCGGTCAGCCGCAGCTCGGGCCAGTCGATCTCGGTGATGGCGCGGTTGGCGCGCAGACGCGCGAACGCCGCCGGCGGCTCGGCCCGGCTGGTGACGATCAGCCGCCCGCCCGGCGGCAGCTGCGCCACCATTTCGCCCACGACCTCGTGCACCGGCAAGTCGACCGGGATCTCGTGATAGCCGTCGAGGACCACCATGAACGGCGCCCGCACGCGCTCGAAGAGCCCGCGGAAGAAGTCGCGGACCGGCCCATCGGGAAGCGCCGTCGAGCGCGCGCGCGGGCCACCGGCCGCCCGCGCGAGGTTGTCGAGGAAGGCGGCGATGTCGCCGTCGCCGGCGTCGCAGTGGTACCAGAGGCTGCGCACGCGCCGCGCGTCGAGGTAGCTGGCGACCAGCGCCGTCTTGCCGGCGCCCGGCGGTCCACACACCCAGGTCAGCGGGCGGCGGGCATCGAGCAGACGGAAGAGCCGGGGCCGTGGCAGGACGCCCCCCAGGCTCGGCCGGGTAATCTTGGCGAGCGTCGTGCGCGCCATGCGTTCGCTCAGGCCGTGGGGCCGGGCGCTTTGGCTCGGCCGTCGCGTGTGATCACGGAGGCGACGTAACGCAGCACAGTCGGCATGTCGAACGATTTGGTGACCGTATCCGCCATGCCGTGCTCCGCGGCGTGGATGTCTTGCTGTCGCCGGTGGGTCCGGTCACGAAGCAGAGGCCCCCGGGGCCGGCCGATTGATGGCCGCGCGGGATTCTGAAGTCGCGGATCTGCATGACGATCTTCTCGCCGTAAAGCGAGGACATCGTGGAGATCCGGATGTCGACCGCCTGGTTCTCTTGACATGCCCGTCCTGAGGTATGCAGCGGCAACCGCACCGTCATCCCCTGCTCAGTGAACTCCAGGTGGATGTCGCTGTGCCGGCCCGCCAGCGCCCGGTGGCTGCTGCTGTCCACCCGGCCGGGGGTGCAGCGTCTTCGCCGGCGTCCGGAACACCCGCTCGTCCTCGAGAGGGAGTACCTCCTACTGCGCCGGGTTCAGGGGACCGCCGGGCATCATAGCCTAACTGCGGATGTTAGGAAACGTCGCAGGCGCTGTCCTCGTCGAGATCGGCCTGGCGCGCCGCACGCAGCCCTTCGAGCTGGAGGAGGCGATCGGCGAGCGGCGAGCGCACGGCGGCCGTCGCCTACGTGATCTCGCCGTTCACGAGCCCGCCGACATGAAGCGCTAAGTCGACGTCTGCATGATGATCGTGGACGCGCGTCGTGGTCGAGCACGACCCCGTCAACCGCGTCATCCCCCACGCCGTCGTCTACTTCACGCCGTCGTCTACTTCACGCCGGAGTGGGTCGGTCCCTCCGGCCACGCCGTGCAGGTCGCGCTCGCCAAGGGCGACCCCCACATCTACGTCCAGCAAGGCGCCCACCAGGGCGGCTACGCCGACGAGATCGCCGTCGACGCCATCAACCTGCAACCCGGCGACGACGCCATCATCGCCGCCCGCCTGCGCGAGGAGCTGACGCGAACGTAGTCGTCGCCCGAAGTAGTCGTGGCTGGGCTGGCTATCACGCCGTCGTGCGGCCGGGTGGGCGGGGGTCGGGTGGGGTCTCGAGCACCCGTTCCCGTCACCCGTCACCGTGCGCCCCCCAGCCGGATGGAGCCCAGCCGAGGCGGATCCGAAGCGATCTCCAGCCTCGTGGTGGCCGAGACCCCACCCGACCCCCGCCCACCCGGCCGCACGACGACTACTTGGCCGGGCGACGACTACTTCGTCGTCATCGTCCAGACGCCGTCCCAGTCGGGCGGCGGCGGAATGGCGATGAAGTGCTCGGAGCGCTCGACGTAGAGCCGCGAGGGATGGTCGTTGGGATTCAGCGTGAGCGCTTCCCTGAAGCAGGACAGCGCGTCCTTGAACTGGCGGGCGCGGTAGTGGCGGATCCCCTCGGCGTAGCGCTCCACCACCGGTGACAGGTTCGGGAAGGTCACCTCGGTCAGGTGGTCCATCGCCTCGTAGATCGCCACCGGCTCGTGGCGGCCCTGCACGCGGAGCAGGTCGATCTCGCGCAGCAGGGTCTTGTGGGTGAGCTCGCTGCGGGTGAACTCGCTGAGGAGGATCTTGGAGCCGTAGAACTTGGTCGCGCTCTCCAGTCGCGAGGCCAGGTTCACGGAGTCGCCGATGACCGTGTACTCCATGCGCCGGGTGGAGCCGATGTTGCCGACGACCACCACGCCGGTCGAGATGCCGACGCCGATGTCGAGCGGTGCCTTGCCCTCGCGGCGCCGCACCTCGTTGAGCTCGCGGAGCGCGACGAACATGGTGTTGGCGACCCGCACGGCGTCGTCGGCGTCGTGCTCGCCGTTGAACGGCACGCCGAACAGGGCCATGACGGCGTCGCCGATGAACTTGTCGAGCACGCCGCGGTGGCTGAAGATGACGTCCACCATCCGCTCGAAGTACTCGTTCAGCATCGACACCGTCTCGCGCGCGCCCAGCGCCTCCGACATGGCCGTGAAGTTGCGCACGTCGGAGAACAGCACCGAGACCTTCTGGTCCTTCCCGCCCAGCACCGTCTCGCCGGCCGCCAGCAGCTGCTCGGCCACCTCGGCCGACATGTAGCGGGCCATCGTGCTGCGGATCCGCTTCTCGCTCGTGATGTCCTCCAGCACGAGCATGGAGCCGATGTGCTCCTCGTTGACGTCGATCAGCGGGTTGACGGCGAGGTTGACGGAGGCGATGTCTTTCTCGCCGAGCCGCAGCTCCATCTGGATCGCGATCTCGCGGCGGTTGCTCTGCTTCACCCGCTCGAGGCTCTGCACGACCCAGGCGTTGGCGCCGGTGAAGACGCCAGCGACCGGCCGCCCGATGATGTCGCCGCGGCCAACCTTGAGGATGCGCAGGGCGGCCTCGTTGGCGGTGAGGATCCGGTCCTCGGCGTCCAGCGTGATGATGCCGTCGGTGGTGCTCCGGAGAATGCCCTCGTTGTAATTGCGCTCGTTGAGGACCTCCTCGAAGAGCTTGGCGTTCTCCAGCGCGATGGCGATCTGCGCCGTGAAGGCGCCCAGCCGCGCCTCGTCCTTGGCCGTGAACCGTCCCCCGCGCTTGTTGAGGACCTGGGTGACACCGATGCAGCCCCCGGCCTTGTTGACGATCGGCATGGCCAGGATGGTCTCGGTGTGGTAGCCGGTGCGCCGGTCGACCTCCTTGTTGAAGCGCGGATCGGCGTAGGGATCGGTGATGTTCTCGGTGTGGCGCGAGTGGAACACGGCGCCGGCAATGCCGGTGTCGGTGGGGATGCGGATCTCGCGGATCTCCAGCCCCTCGGCCACGCGCGAGAAGAGCTCGTTGGTCTTCTTGTCGTAGAGGAACAGCGTGCTGCGATCGGCGTTGAGCAGCTCGGTGGTGGCGTGCATCAGGCGGGAGAGCAGCAGGTCCAGGTTCAGCTCGCCGGCGAGGTCGTGCGAGAGCTGCAGGATCCGGACCTCCTCGCGCAGGCTGGCCACCATCAGGTTGAAGCCCCGGAACAGCTCGGCGTACTCGTCGGTCGAGCTGAGCTTGAGGTCGTTGTCGAGGTCGCCGTGCTCGACCGCGCGCATCGCCTCCGCCAGCCGCGCCGCCGAGCGCGACACCTCGGAGGCGGTGAACACCGACATCGCCAGGGTCCCGATCATGCAGACGAACACGACGCCGACCACCCAGGCCAGGAGCGGCATCATCTCGTCCATCCGCGTCTGCACGCCGAGGCCGGCCAGCAGGCGGTCGACCTTGAAGACGATGGTGCCGGCGAAGAACAACAGCGGCAGCGAGTTCAAGAAGATCGACAGGTACAGGAGCTTGCTGCGCAGCCGGATCGAGATGACCTGTCGCTGGTCCTCCAGCTCGACCCGATCGCAGAAGGTCCACAGCCGCTCGACCTGCGGCATGACCTTCTTGGCGATGACGAAGAACTCGGAGATGGCGTGGGCCGGCGAGGCGAAGAGGAAGATGCTGAGGATGAGGCCGATGACCTGCCAGGGCGCGAAGCCCCCGTCGGCCAGGTGGTTGGCGGCGTAGAGCCCGAGGCCCGCGAAGAGCGCGGCGGCCGGGCCGTGGAAGAGGGTCACGCGCAGGAACGAGAAAAACGGCAGGTTGAGCGCGCGCACGATCGCCCGGGAGGCGTCCGCCGAGGAGGGCCGCTCGCCGCGGTCGAGCGCCTGCAGCACCGTCGTGATCGGCCGGATGTGGCGGGCGATCATGTAGATGTCGGGCAGCGTGTAGCAGGGAATCACGAGGGCGGCGATGCTCAGGAACAGGCCCCACTGGCGCAGCGTGAACTCGAGCCCCAGCAGGACCAGGAAGAAGGTGACCGCGACGGCGGCCGCCGAGGCGAGGACGTAGGTCCAGACGAGGTACCAGAGCAGTCGCGTGGCCGAGGTGCCGGCAGTCACGGGCACGGGGGAAGTCTAACGGTGCCTGGCCGGCTTCGCCAGCATGAAGTCGGCCAACACCCTCCGGGGCGGGAGGGCCGCGGGTGGTACGATCACGACGGTGACCGCTCGCTCGCCCGGCTCCGTGACCTCCCTCCCTCGCTTCGCGGCCCTGCACACCCCCGACTACCGGCGCTACTTCGCGCTCGGCCTCATGGCGATGACGGCCGACAACATCGAGCACGTCATCAGCTACTGGGTCATGTTCCAGACGTTCCACTCGCCGACGCTCGGCGGCTTCGCCGTCATCAGCCACTGGGTGCCGTTCCTGCTCTTCTCGTTCCACGCCGGCGCCCTGGCCGACCGCTACGACTGCCGCAAGCTGATCCAGATCTCGCAGGCGCTGTTCATGGTCGCGTCGATCGCCTGGGGCG
>Ga0210377_10001686_pt1 | contig 19896 bp, 19 predicted proteins | sample PLM4_65_b1redo_FD_155480 | JGI IMG/M metagenome (GOLD analysis project Ga0210377, IMG submission 155480) | Groundwater sediment microbial communities from an aquifer in East River, Colorado, USA - PLM4_65_b1 redo | ecosystem: Environmental > Terrestrial > Soil > Riparian zone | place: USA: East...
TGTGGCTACGCAATTATGAGTCTACGGCCTAGTCTTTATTGAGCTCGGTGTCCCGCAGCACCTCCCTTGCCAGCGCGACGGTGATGTCGCGCCTCTGGGCGAGCGAGGCGGCGTCGAGCGCAACGACCGCCTGGCGCGCGCCATCGAACGAACGCTCGATCCGCGTGCGCAGGTAGTCGATCACCGGCTGGTCGACACGAAGCTGGCGGTCGGCGAAAAGCTTCACCAGGATCGCGGCGAGGGATTCGTCGTCCGGCGCGGCAATGGCAATGGCCGGCATGGCGCGCAAGCGCGATTTCAGATCGGCGAGATGCACGTTCCAGCGCGCCGGTGCCGTGCGCGCGGTGAGCAGCATATGGCCACGCTTTTCCGCGAACGCGTTCAACAGGTGCAGCAATGCCGTATCGGCAAAGCCGTCCGCATCCTCGAGCACCGCCTCGCGCAGTGAGGCGTCAAGAACGCGGCGCATCGCGCCGACGATCGACGACCGGTCGATAAACTCGGCACCCGTTCGCGCCGCGAACACGCTGGCCAAATGCGTCTTGCCGCTGCCGGCCGGGCCGAACACGGCGAGCGCCGCGGAGGGCCACTCCGGCCAGGAATCGATCCAGGCGACGGCATCGGCGTTGTGCGGCGCAATCAGGAAGTCCTCGCGCCCGAGTGCGGTGCGTTGGCCGAGGTCGAGGGCAAGCTGGCGCCCCACGTCACTCGCCCTCGGTTACGCCCGTCTCCGAGCGATAGTATGCGCTCTCGCGATAGCGGGTAAGCGCGAAGCGCAGCAGCACACCTATCGTGGCTCCGGCAGGTACCGCCAACAACACGCCGAGGAATCCAAGCAACTCGCCACCAGCCAAAAGCGCGAAAATGACCCACACGTCATGAAGCCCAACGCGGTGCCCTACGATCCTGGGAGAGAGGAAGTTGCCTTCGACGATTTGCCCGAAGAGAAAAATTCCGGCTGTCACGGCAATCATGCCCCAGGTACCGAATTGCGCCGCCGCTAGACCGATACTCAATACGAATCCTGTGATCGTTCCGAGATAGGGCACAAACGACAAAAATCCGACGATCAACGCGACGATCACGCCGAAATCGAGTCCGATGGCCGTAAGGGCGATGCCGTAAAAGGTTGCGAGAATGAGGCACACGGTTGCCTGGCCACGCACGAAGCCCGAAAGCGCACTGTCGATCTCGCGCGCAAGCCTTCGCACGGTGGGCGCCGAACGGCGCGGCAACCAGGAGTCGATCCGCGCAAGGATTCTGTGCCAGTCGCGCAGCATGTAGAAGGCGATCAGTGGCGTCAGGAACACCAGCGACAGGAAATTGAAGACGGCGAGGCTGCCGCTGAAGATCCGCTTGATCATGCCGGCCAGCCAGGTGATGACATCGGAAGCCACCCCGCTGACGGCATCGCGCAACTTGTCCGCATCTCCCTCAGACAGACGCCGCTGAATGGCAAACGACAGGGCTTCCGCCTTGTCGCGCAACGCGACGACATAATCTGGAATCTTGGCCGCGGCCTGCGACAATTCGCTCTGCACCAACGGCACGAACAAAAAGAAGAACAGGATGACAACGACAAGGAACATCGTGACCAGAAGCACCGCCGCGAGTCCGCGAGGCACGCCGAGTTTTTGCAGCCGGCTGGCGGCGGGATCCAGAACGTAAGCGATCAAAACTGCGGCGATGAAGGGAAGTAACATGCCGCGCAGTGCATACACGAGCACGCAGGCAGCGATGAAGCCGGCGGTGCAGTAAAGCAACCTGCGATCGGCAGCGGTCACTCGGCGTGCGCCTCGCCGCGGGTCTGATGAATCCAATTGAACAAGTAGGCACCGCCCGAAGCGAGGGTGGTCGCCGCGACCAACCAGGCGAGTGGGCGAATCACCGGCATCACGTCGGGTTCGATACCGAGCCCCGCCAGCACCAGCGCGACGAGCGAAATTTGCGCCACGGTGTTGAGCTTCGAAATCGCGATCGGTCGCGCCGTCGTGCCACCGTTCACCAGGAAGATCAGCATCACCCCGCCAATGATCAGAACATCGCGGAACACCACCAGGATTACCAACCAAGTGGCAATATGCCCTTCGTGCCCGAGCGCTACGTATACGCTCATCAGCAATGCCTTGTCCGCGAGCGGATCGAGGAATCCGCCCAAATCGGATTGCATCCCAAATCGCTTGGCGAGAAATCCGTCGACCGCATCGGAGATGCCGGCGGCGATGAACAACCAGAACGCGACCGCGAATTCGCCCTGCAGGATCAGGTACACCGTGAAGGGCACCGCGAGCAGGCGCGCGATGGAGATGAGGTTCGGGATGCTCACGGCGTTAGCGCTTGCTGAGCGTCCACGACGATCCATCCTGAACGAGCGCGAGGTCGCGCTGGGCGAGAGCAGCGGCCAGCTGTTCCTCGTCACCGAGGAAACTCACGGCCAGCACCGCAGTATCGCGCGACAGGGACTTGATGTCGCTACGCCGCACGAACGAGACGCTGGCGAGCCGTCGCTTTACTTCGATCCAATCGGCAAGGCTTGCAATCGGCACGGTGATAGTGAGGCTTTGCTGCTTGTCGAATCGCTGCACGGTGTCACGCTTCCACGCGTCCTCGACGCCGGCACGCACGGTTTCCACCGCCTTCGAGAGCAGCGTTTCGGTATCCGGCTGATCGCCGAAGGTAAAGACGAGGGTCTGTTCCGGCAGGCTCGGGCCGCTGCGTGTCGCGGTCACGTCGAGCATCGGTTTGTTGGCCTGTGGATCGATGCGCAGCGTCGCAAAGGCAAGCAGCACGCCCGACGCGCCGTAGCGCTTCGCAATCGCCTGGAAACGTTCGGGATCGCGATTGAGCGCTTGTTCGGGGCTGATATCCTGCAAATCGGCAATGTCGCCGGCCGGCACCGTGATGGGCACGAAACCGCCGAGCGCCCTCAAATTCGCCCACGCCTCCCGCCACGGGTTGGGATCGTCCCACAGGATTAGCGCGCCCTCGGCGCGGTAGAGCGGCAGGACGAGGAGCGGTTTTGAGACAGTTTCGGTGTAGGTGACGCGCGATTCGCGCAGCAAGCTGCGCATGGCGTCGGCCTTGAAGCGTACGGTGAAGGTCGCGAGGTAGCGTACTGCAGAGACCTTCTCGGAATCGACCTCGAAATCGCGCACGATGTCGTCGAGCGCCTTACCGTCCAAGCGCGGTACGACCGCTTGACTGCCCGACGGCACCATTCGCGCGATCAGGCGCTGAAACGCGATTCGCTGCGCCTCGACGATCGCCTTTTCGCGCGCCGCTGCGCCACTTTCCGCCGTCACGTCCACCTCGACGCCACGCACGGTATAGGGGTCTTCCTGGGCACGCACGACGGTCGGGACGCCGGCGAACGCGCACAAAAGCGCTGCGACGAGCGCCCTACGAATCATTGCAAAGCGTCCCCGTTGAGGTATTTTTTCGCGCATACCTTAACACTTTCCCCGGCGTGAGGAAGCGATTAGCGGGCCGAGCTACAAGGATGCGGGCGTTGACGTCGACGCCGCCGCCGCGCTGGTCCGGGCGATCTCCCCGCTCGCGCGCGCTACCGCACGGCCAGGGTCGGACGCGGGGCTCGGCGGATTCGGCGCGTTGTTCGATTTGAAGCAGGCGGGCTATCGCGATCCGATCCTCGTATCCTCCACCGACGGCGTCGGCACCAAGCTGAAGATCGCTCAGGAAGCTGACATCCACGACACGGTCGGTATCGATCTGGTTGCCATGTGTGTGAACGACATCGTCGTGCAGGGTGCCGAACCGCTGTTCTTTCTCGACTACTTCGCCACCGGCCAGCTCGACGCTGCGCGCGCCCAGACGGTGATCGCCGGCATCGCCGAAGGCTGCCGGCAGGCAAATTGCGCGCTGGTCGGCGGCGAGACGGCGGAGATGCCGGGCATGTATCCCTCGGGCGAATACGATCTCGCGGGATTTGCGGTCGGGGCGGTGGAACGCGAGGCGATCCTGCCACGCGCCGACATCGGAGCGGGCGACCTGGTGCTCGGTCTCGCCTCCAGCGGTCTCCATTCCAACGGTTTCTCCCTGGTGCGCAAGCTTGTCACCGATTTGCGGCTCGATTGGGGCGCCACGGCGCCGTTCGATCGGAGCAAAACGCTCGGCGCGGCCTTGCTCTCCCCGACGCGCATTTACGTACGCTCATGCCTGGCCGCGCATCGCGAAGGCGCGATCAAGGGGTTCGCCCATATCACCGGTGGCGGCTTTGTCGAGAATGTGCCGCGCGTCCTGCCCGAGACCGTGACGGCGGAGATAGACGCGCGGAGCTGGGACCTGCCGGACGTATTTCGCTGGCTGATCGACTCAGGCAAGGTGGCGCCGGAGGAGATGGCGCGTACCTTCAACTGTGGCATCGGCATGGTGGCCATTGTCGCCCCCGAAAAGGTGGACACCGCCACCGAGATTTTGCGCCGACATGGCGAGACGGTCTTCACTATCGGCCGTATCGCGCCACGCGTCGCCGGCAGTACGCGGCAGGGCGGTGGCAAGGGCGCCAAGGGCGGCGAAGTTGTCGTCGCCGGCATGGAGGCCGCATGGCGCGGCTGAAGACGGCAGTGCTGGTCTCGGGTCGGGGCTCGAACCTGCAGGCTTTGATCGATGCCTGCGCCAAACCGGAATTCCCCGCCGAGATCGTATTGGTGCTGTCGAATGTGCCGGACGCGGGTGGGCTCGCGCGCGCCGAGGGGGTGCACATCAAGACAGCGGTCGTCGACCATCGTGCATTTGCCGGGCGCGAAGCGTTCGAGGCCAAGGTGACGGAGGTGCTCGCTGCCGCACGCGTAGAGCTTGTTTGTCTCGCCGGTTTCATGCGCCTATTGACACCATCCTTCGTTGCGCGCTGGCACGACAGGCTGATCAACATCCACCCTTCGCTGCTGCCTGCCTATCCAGGCCTCGATACCCATGCGCGCGCGCTGAAGAATGGGGCGCGTTTCGCAGGCTGCACCGTCCATTTCGTGCGTGCCGAGACGGACGCTGGGCCGATCATTGTCCAGGCCGCCGTCCCGGTCCGTCCGGACGACGACGAAGCTTCGCTCGCCGCGCGGGTGCTGGAGCAAGAACATAAGATATATCCGCTGGCGCTGCGCCTAATCGCCGAAGGCAAGGTGCGGGTGGAGAACGGCCGTTGCGTGATCTCTGGCGCCAACACGCCGCGCGAGGCCCTACTCAACCCGAGCGATTTTCGCTAGTTTCCCACGCTGGAAAGGGAGCTTCGCATGGCCCAACCGATGGACAAGGAAACCGAGCGTCACCTTCAACAGTGGAAGGGCTTCGTCAAGCTGTTGACGTGGTCGCTCATCGGCATCGCGGTGGTGCTGCTGCTGATGCGCGCCTTCATCGTCCACCCGACGGCGGTTTAGCGCTCGACGACGCGCAGCGGCGTCATCGCGAACGGCCTCGACGAGCGGTTCGAGATTTCGACGCGGACCGCCGCCGGCTAGCCGACGATTTCCATCTTGGAGAAGAAGTAGGCGATCTCGCCCGCCGCGGTTTCGGCGGAGTCCGAACCATGCACCGAGTTCGCCTCGATGGATTCGCCGAAATCCTTGCGGATAGTGCCCGGCGCGGCGTTGGCCGGGTTGGTGGCACCCATCACCTCACGGTTCTTGGCGATGGCTCCCTCGCCTTCCAGCACCTGCACGACCACGGGGCCGGAAATCATAAAATTGCATAGATCGTCGAAGAAGGCGCGGCTCGCATGCACGGCGTAAAACGCCTCCGCCTGCTCGCGCGTGAGGCGTAGTCGCCTGCTCGCAATGATGCGTAGACCGGCGGCCTCGAGCCTGGCGTTGATCTGACCCGTAATGTTCCGCCGCGTGGCGTCGGGCTTGATGATCGAGAGCGTACGTTCGGTGGCCATGGCGTCCAATGCTGCATTGCGAAAAGGTGCGGCCTTATATACGCAACGCCTGGAGCCTGCAACCCGGCGCCGTCAGGCTCAGGGAAGCCCTAGGCTTCCTTCTTGACCCAGCCGCCCGCCTCGTTCTGCTGCCAATAGGCGAGAGTGTGCCCTGCCTCCTTGAAGGCGCGCCAACGGGTGCGAGCCGCCGCGACGGCATCCGGATCGCGCCCGTCGAACATGTCGAGGCAACGGGCGAAGGTGCCGAGCTGCGACGATTGCGCCCCGTCGGTCAATACCAGCAGGCTCGACCCGTTCGGGTTCTCGTCCTGGGTAGTGAGCCAGACCGGTTGCTCTTCCGGCTCGCCATCGCGCGCTGAGCCGTGCGGTAGGAAGGAGAGCTGCTCGTAAGTCCAGAGCGCCGCATCGAGCGCCTCGACCCGCTCCTCCGATCCGGCGATCACCACGGCGCGCATACCGCCCGCCAGTGCCTTCTCGAGCAGCTTGGGCAGCGCGCGCTCCAGCGGCGTCTTCGTCAGGTGATAGAAGCCGATCTCCGTCACGAACGGCTTTCGTAGTAGTCGCGCACCAGCCGGTCGAGCAGCCGCACGCCGAACCCGGTACCCCCTTTGGGCACGATCGGCTTCGCGCGCGTCGCCCACGCGACGCCGGCGATGTCGAGATGCGCCCATTTCACGCCGTCTTGGATGTAACGCTTGAGGAATTGCGCCGCGGCGATGGAACCCGCGCCGCGTCCAGCACCGACGTTCTTCATATCGGCGATATCGGAGTTGATATCGCGGTCGTAGGCCTCACCGAGCGGCATGCGCCATAGCGGTTCGTCCACGGCCTTGCCCGCCTCGATCAGCCGTTCCGCCAGACGATCGTCGTTGGAGAACAGCCCGGCCATCTCGTGACCGAGCGCGACGATGATCGCACCGGTCAGCGTCGCGAGATTGATGACGGTCGAGGGCTTGAAACGGTCTTGGCAATACCAGAGCGCGTCGCCGAGCACGAGACGGCCCTCGGCGTCGGTGTTGATCACTTCCACCGTTTGGCCCGACATGGTTTTGATCACGTCCCCGGGGCGCTGCGCAGTGCCGGAGGGCATGTTCTCCACCAGCCCTCCGATGCCGATGGCATTCACCTTCGCCTTGCGTGCCGCAAGCGTGCGCATGAGCCCGATAACGACGCCTGCGCCGCCCATGTCCCACTTCATGTCTTCCATCCCGCCGGCGGGCTTGATGGAAATGCCGCCCGAGTCGAACGTCACGCCCTTGCCGACGAAGGCGATGGGACGCTTGTCCTTCGCCCGCGGCGCACCGTTCCACTGCATGACGACAAGGCGTGGCTCCTGGGCGCTGCCTTGGGCGACGCCGAGCAGCGCGCCCATTCCGAGTTTCTCCATCGCCTTTTTGTCGAGCACCTCGACCTTGACGCCCAACTTACTGAGCGACCGCGCATCCTCGGCCAGAGTTACCGGATACTTCACATTGGCCGGCTCGCTGACAAGATCGCGGGTAAAGAACACGCCTTCGGCGAGCTTATCGAGCGGGTCGTGGGCGCGTTTCGCCGCGTTCGTGTCGCGCGTCATAACGGTGACGGAGGCGAGTGACGGCTTGTCCTCCGGCTTCTCCTTGGTGCGATACTTGTCAAAACGGTAGCTGCCGAGCAGGGCACCGTGCGCGATGTTGGCGGCCAAAGCTGGGCCGGAAATGCCGAGTCCCTTCACTTGATCCGCCGCGATCGCGACCGCCGCATCGCCCGAGCCGGCGAGCTGCGAAACGATGCGCCCGCCAAGCGTCTGTGCCGCAAGATCCTTGAAGTCCGCCGGCTTGCCGATGCCGCACAGCACGATACGGCTCGCCTTCACGCCCGACGGGGCAGGAATGACCAAGGTCTGGTCCTTCTTACCCTGAAAGCGGCTTTCACTCATGGCGCGGGTCAGAGATCCGCCGGTTGCCTGATCGAGCTTCTGCCCGGTCGCCGTAAGCTTGCGCCCTTCGAAAGCGAATACGGCAATCGCACCGGAAGCAGGCAATGACGGCGCGGCGAAGCTGATCTTGATCATGCGCAAACCCCTGAGTCGGAAAATCGCACTGTAGTATGCTTGACCATGCTCGTCGAGAATAGGCGCGGGCACGAGGCGGCGCGCGATCTGGCCCGCCGCGTGCTGGCTTGCCCGCGCTGCCGTCATACACCGTTGGAGGTCACGGAGGACCGCGTCGCCTGTTCCGCCTGCAACTGGCAGGGCGAGATGCGGAACGGCGTTGTCTCCCCGCTCGGGGCCGCGAAGGAAGCACGCTTCGACTCGCTGCACGAGGCGATCGAGGCGCAAAACAACCACCCCGTGGTATGGCGCTGGTTCTACCAGCAGCAATGCCGCGCCATCGCCGAGGCGCTGCGCCCGGGATGCGTAGCGCTTGATCTCGGCTGCGGTCCGGCCTCGCCCTATGATAAGCCCGACGGCGCGCTCGTCGTCGGCGCGGATCTGTCGCTCGCTTCGCTCGCCGACAACAAAGACGTCGACCTCGCCGTGCACGCCTCGGCCGCTTCGCTGCCGCTCGCAGACCGCTCGATCGACGCGGTGATTGCGATCTATGTCTTCCATCACATGGTGGGCGAGAACGTCGCCGCGACGCGCAAGAATGTCGAGGCCGCCTTCGCGGAGCTCGGGCGGGTGGTAAAGCCCGGCGCGGAGGTTCTAGTGTTCGAGATTTGCCCCTGGCGGCCGGCATGGATCGCGGAACGTCTCGTCTGGACCGCGGCCCGGCGGCTGATCGGCAAGTTCATCGACTTCTTGTTTTGGCCGCCGCAAGTCTATGAGGCGCTCGGCCGACGCGCCTTCGGCGACGCGACGTTCGAGCGGCGTATCTACCGCCTCGAATGGAACGCGCGATTCACGCCGGTGATCGGCTTGCCGTGGCTCGAATGGCCGCGCTTTGCCTATCCCTTCGACGTGTGTCTGTTCCGCTGGCGGCTCGAAGACGCCGCATGACTCATTTTCTGACGAACTTGGCGCCGTCCACGACGCATCTGGTGTGGCTGGCGGGGCTCGTCGTCGTCGTGATCGCCTATATGATGCTTGGCGGCGCGGCTGCCGGGCGCGCGCGATTGCCCGAAGCGGATCTGATCTGCGGCTGGGCGCTCGCGGTGAGCGCAGTGACGCTCATCGGCATCACGACACGGATCGGCATCTCTCAGGTCGATCATGCACTGATTGCGCTCGCCGTTGCGGCGGCCTTCATACTGTGGCGGCGCGAGCGACGATTGTTCCACCCAGGATGGGCACCGATAGTCGTGGTCGGGTTGCCATTGATCCTGCTCGTCGCTGCCATGCAGCCGTCCCAATGGGATGAATTCACCAACTGGCTACCCAACGCTCGCTATCTGTTCGAGTTCGACGGTTTCCCCCACCGCGGCGGACCGAAATCCGCATCGGTTTTTCCTGCCTACCCCTATGGGCTTGCGACGCCGATCGCTCATGTCAGCGTCCTCGTCGGTCGCTTTGCGGAGAATACCGGTGCGCTCTTCAACGTCGCACTCCTGATGGCATTCGCTCTGCTGATCGTGCGGCTGATTGCGCTCGGCGCCGGGCGCGAGATCGACGATCGGCGGGCGCCGAGCTGGGGCATCACGGCCCTCGCCCTCCTCGCGGTCACCGTACTATCACCGACTTTCGTCCCCAAAATCGCGTTCACGGCCTATGCCGACCTGGCCACATCGATCTGCGTCGGTTTCGCTGGGTTGATCTTCGTATTCATGCTCGGCGCGCTCGCCGACGGCGTGACCGAGCGCGCCCGCGCGCTGGCTTGGCAGGCCGGGCTCGTCCTAACGATGCTCGTCTCGCTCAAGCAGGTGAACCTCGTGCTCGCGCTCGCGCTTGTGTGCGGCGCTGCGCTCGCCGCCTGGCGTGACCCACACGTCGGACTCCGCCGTCTGGCCCCGTTCGCACCTCACGTCGCTCTCCTGCCGGCCGTCGTGTACGTCGCGTGGCGCATCTATGTGGGGATCGAGATCCCAGGCGGCGAGCTTTCGGTGCGCCCCATGAGTCAATGGTTCATCGGGTTGATCCCGAAGATCCTTGCCCAGATGGCATTCGTCCTGTCCAAGAAGGGGGGCTACTTCGCGTTGATGCTCATCGCGCTCGCTCTCGGCATACGTGCCCTGCGCAGCGTGGTGACGCCGCTCGACCGGCTTGCGGTCATCGCAGCGACGGCGTTCGTCGGCTATAACGGCTTCCTGTTCATCTGCTACGTAACCGTGTTTGGCGAGAACGATGCCGTCACCGTCGGCTCGTTCTGGCGCTACAACATGCATCTCGGTGCGCTGGCGCTGGCCCTGGCCGCCCTAGGTCTCGCGATGCTATGGCGGCGCTGGGGACGCAACGACGCGGTACTGCGACCGTTGGGGTTCGTCGCGATCGCGCTGGCCGTGGCCTGGCCGGTTGCAGGCTCGAGTAAGCTCCGCTTTGATATTCGCACGCCTAAGCTCTACGTTCGGGCGGTGGCTCAGGACATGGGAACCATGCTGAAGGCGGGCGATACGCTGGGGGTGATCGACGCCTCCGGTTACGGGACCTATGCAATGATCGTGCGCTACGAGTTGCTCGGCCGGCCTGCGAACGTGACAATCTTCGAGCGTCCAATTTCGGTGAAGGAAGACGAGGTGCGTCATTTCCTGGAATCCTTCAAACCAAGCTACGCCTGGGTTCACGTGCCTACCCCGGCAATCGAAAGCGCATTAGGCGTGCATCTCGCCGCCGGCGCCTCTCACTTGCTCGCGCGCGAGGGGGCCAACTGGCGTGAGATGAAGTCGTGGCCCTATCCGGGCTATACCCTGCCCGTGGACACAGATTAGCACCATGCCCGACACGGTCGCCGTCCTGCTGCCCTGTTACAACGAGGAAATCGCCATCGCGGAGCTGGTGCGCGCGTTTCGCTCCGCGCTGCCGCAGGCGACCGTCTATGTCTACGACAACAACTCGACCGATCAAACCATGGCGCGCGCCGCTGAAGCGGGCGCCGTCGTTCGGCGCGAACCGATGCAGGGCAAAGGCAACGTGGTGCGACGCATGTTCGCCGACGTCGAGGCTGACATCTACGTGCTCGCCGACGGCGATGGTACCTACGATCCGCGCGTGGCGCCGTCCATGATCGCGCGGCTGGTAGAGGACAATCTCGACATGGTCGTCGGCGCCAGGCTGACCGCCGCGGAAGGTGCTGCGTTCCGCGTCGGACACCGCGCCGGCAATCGCGTCCTTTCCGGGCTGGTTGCGGCGCTGCTTCCGAGTCGCCTCACCGACATGCTGTCGGGATATCGTGTGTTCTCGCGTCGGTTCGTAAAATCGTTCCCCGCCCTGTCGCGCGGCTTCGAGACCGAAACCGAGCTCACCATCCACGCGCTCGAGCTGCGCATGCCGGTCGCCGAGGTGCCGATCTCCTACACCTCCCGTCCACGTGGCTCAGCGAGCAAGCTGTCGACGTGGCGCGATGGAGTGCGCATCCTCGCGGCCGTCATGTTCCTGTTCAAGGAGGCCAGGCCGTTCAAGTTCTTCGGCGGCATCGCCGCCGCGCTCGCCCTCTTCGCGCTGATGCTCGCGGAACCGTTGATCGATACCTACATCCGCACCGGGCTCGTGCCGCGATTGCCGACGGCGGTGCTCGTCACCGGCATTATGGTAGTTGCGACGATGAGTTTCATGTGCGGCGTCATTCTCGACACCGTCAGCCGTGGCCGACGCGAGACCAAACGCATGCTGTACCTGGCCATGCCATCGCTCGCCGCGAGCGCGGGGACGCGCGCCGAGTCAGGCCCGCCGCGCCAAGCGGCGAACCGCTGAAGGCCGCCGCCATAATCTTGCTGCTTGCGCCCCGGCTTCCGGCGCAATATCCCTTCGCGACGGCGGGACCCGAGGGGTGGGGATGTCGCGACTGAACCGTTACGTGTTCCGGCAGCTGTTCTGGACCGCGCTGCTGGTGTTGGCGAGCCTGACCTGCGTCATCTGGCTGGTCCAATCGCTGCGCTTCGTTGAAATGATCGTCAACCGCGGGCTTTCGGTTGCGGTCTTTGTTTGGTTCACCGCGCTGCTTCTACCGTCATTTATCTCGATCATTCTACCGATCGCGCTCTTTATCGCGGTGATGTTCACCTACAACCGGCTCACAGCTGACAGCGAGCTCGTGGTGATGCGTGCAACCGGCATGTCTCAATTCCACCTCGCGACTCCGGCGCTCGTGCTCGCGTGTCTGGCCACACTATTAGGCTATGCGTTGACGCTTTACATACTTCCCGCGTCCTATCACGAGTTCAAGGACACCCAATTCGAGCTACGCAACAAGTATACGAGCGTCCTTCTACAGGAAGGCGTGTTCAACACTCTGATGCGCGACGTGACGGTGTACGTCCGCAGCCGCGAGAGCGACGGAGAGCTTCTCGGCATCATCGTGCATGACGGGCGCGTGCCCGATCGATCGGTCACGATGATGGCCGAGCGCGGAGCGATGCTCGAAGGTCCGAATGGACCGCGCGTGTTAATGATGAACGGTAATCGCCAAGAGGTGATGCGTACCACCGGCAAGCTGTCGCTCCTGTACTTCGATCGCTACCTGTTCGACGTGGGCGCCTTCAGCGAGACGAAGGAAGAGCGGTGGCGCGAGCCGCGTGAACGCTTCCTCGACGACCTGTTCGCGCCGGACGGCGAAGAATCGACCACTTTCAACTACAACAAGCTGCGTATGGAGGGACACTCCCGCTTGGCCTCGCCGCTGCTCATCTTCGCCGCGACGGTCGTGGCGCTCGCCTGCCTCCTGACCGGCGAATTCAACCGCCGCGGGCAGCTTCGACGTATGGTCATCGCTACGCTCGTGCTGGTTGGGATGGAGGCGGCCGGGCTGGTAATCAAGAGCGCAGGCGAGAAGTACCCCGCCGTCATACCCCTACTCTATGCCGACGCCCTCATTCCGATCCTCTTCGCCGGGCTCGCACTGCTGACAACCGGCGCTTGGCGTCGACGCGCGCAGCCGGCGCCGGCCTGAGCCCGACCGGCCCGATGCGCCTTTCACCCATCCTGACACTGTATCTCGGACGCCAGTTTCTAATCTGGGTGGCAGTGGTTTTCGTGGGCCTGTGTGGGCTGGTGCTGATGTTCGATGTTATCGAGCTGATCCGGCGTACGGCTTCACGACCGGATGCCACGTTCGGTATCGCGTTCGAAATGGCGCTGCTGAAGCTCTCCGATACCTCGCAAAAATGCGTGCCCTTTGCGGTGCTGTTCGGTGCTTTGCTCTCATTCTGGCGTCTCAACCGCAGCCACGAATTCGTCGTCGCCCGCGCCGCTGGCGTCTCGGCCTGGCAGTTCCTGCTGCCGGCGCTTGCGATCGCGGTACTCATCGGCAGCTTCAAGATCATGGTGGTCAATCCCCTCGCTTCCGTGCTGCTACTGCGCTACGACCAGATGGAAGCAAGGTACATCGAGGGAAAGCCGAGCCTGCTCGCAGTCTCATCCTCAGGTCTCTGGCTGCGCCAGTCGGATACCCGCGGCCAATACATCGTGCACGCGATCCGTGTCTCACCTCACGACATGGAATTCAACGAAGTCACGGTCTACCTATTCGAGGGCGTTGACCGGTTCAGCGGCCGGATCGATGCGGGGAGGGCCTGGCTCGCGGAAGGCTATTGGTTGATTCGCGACGCGCGCATCACGTTGCCCGATGGAACAACGCAGCAGGTAGCCGAATATCGGCTGAAAACAGAGCTTACGCCGGACACGATCTATGATTCCTTCGCGGCGCCGGAGACCATGTCGTTCTGGAGCCTGCCCTCGTTCATCCACGAGCTCGAGGATGCCGGCTTCTCGGGCTTGCGACATAGGCTCTACTGGTATGCCCAGCTCGCCGATCCGCTGCTTCTGTGCGCCATGATCCTGATCGCCGCCACCTTTTCGTTGCGGCCGGCGAGGCAGCGCGGCACCGGCGTCGTGCTCGCAGCCGGAATCGGCACCGGATTCCTTTTGTATTTCCTGACCGACGTGGTCTTCGCCCTCGGGCTTACGGCGCGCATTCCGGTCATCCTTGCGGCATGGACTCCGGCCGGGGTCGCAACCCTGCTCGGCCTGTCGATGCTTTTCCACCTGGAAGACGGCTGAGCGGCGTGCGGCACGCGCTTGCTATCACTCTCACGCTCGCGGCGATTGCAGCGGCGCCTGCCGCCGCGCAGATGGGCGCTTTTCCTGCACCGACGACGTCGACGAGCGAGACTCCGGTTTTCTTCAAAGCGGACTCCATGCGTTATGACCGGGACCTCGGCGTCATTGTTGCCACCGGTAATGTCGAGTTCACCCGCGAGGATCACACCCTGCTCGCCGATACGGTGAGCTACAACGAAAAGAGCGAACTTGTGACCGCTTCGGGTCATGTCACGCTCTTGGAGCCGACCGGGGAAGCGATCTTCGCCGATTACGTGGAACTCACCGGCGACCTCAAGGAAGGCATGATGCAGAACCTGCGCATGCGCCTCCAGGACGATTCACGGCTCGCCGCCAACGGAGCGCGGCGCACAGGAGGCAATCGGACCGAGTTTTCCAAGGCCGTGTACTCGCCGTGCGATTTGTGCCGCGACGATCCGAATCGACCGCCCCTATGGCAGATCAAGGCAAAGCGCATCGTGCACGACCAAGAATCGCACGATGTGACCTATAACGACGCCACCTTCGAATTCCTCGGAGTGCCAGTCGCGTTTTCTCCCTTCTTTCAGCACCCGGATCCAACTGTGGACCGGCGCACTGGATTCCTTTCGCCCGCCTTCGGCGGCGACTCCCAGCTCGGCAAGTTGATCCGACTTCCCTATTACTTCGACATCGCACCAAACATCGACGCGACGGTTGAGCCGATCTTCACAACGAATGAGGGCCCGGTGATGGCCGGCGAATATCGCCAGCGCTTCGCCCATGGCGTGAGTACCTTCGCGGGATCGATCACTGAAGCGAGCAGAGGCGACGACAGCGATCACCTCCGCGGCCATGTAAAAAGCAATACCCGATTCGATCTCGACCAGAATTGGCGGGCTGGCCTCGACATCTACCGCGCGACCGACGACACCTATCTGCGGCGCTACCGCTTCGATTCGCTCGATCAGCTCACGTCCCAGGCCTTCGTCGAAGGATTCCGGGGACGCAACTATGCTACCGCGCGAGCCTATGCTTTCCAGGGCCTGCGCGCCAACGACGATCCCGGGCAGACGCCGCTGATCTGGCCGATCGCCGAGTACAGCTTCCTCGGCGAGCCAGGCCGGATGGGACAGTACTGGACGCTTGATGCCAACGTGATGCAGCTCACACGCACCGAGGGTCAGGACTCACGACGCTTCTCGGTGACGCCTGGTTGGCGCTTGCCGGCGACGACCAGCGACGGCCAGGTCTTTACGTTGTTCGCAACGCTACAGAGCGACATCTACTACGCAAGCGATCTGGTCGATCCGCATTTCACGCGTCCACATGAGGGCACCGCTGGGCGCATCGTTCCGCAGGTCGGCATCGACTGGCGCTACCCGTTCATTCGTCGCGACGGCGCAGTGAGCGAAGTGGTCGAGCCGATAGCCGGTTTCATTGCCGCGCCGAATGGCGGCAACAGTTTCCGCATTCCGAACGAAGATTCGCTCGACGTGGAGCTGCAGGATTCGAACGTGTTTGACGCCAACCGCTTTCCCGGCCTCGACCGAGTCGAAGGCGGAAAGCGGTTCTACTACGGCATGCGTACGAGCGTGCTCGGATTGAACGGTGGGTCGACCACGCTCTTCCTGGGCCAGAGCTATCGCTTGCGCCGTGACGACACGTTCCCCCAGGAGTCCGGGCTCGAGGACAACTTTTCCGATTTCGTCGGGCGGTTACAGGTTACGCCGTCCGAGTACATGAACTTCATCTATCGCACGCGCATCGATAAGACGAGCTTCGAGCCGCGGCGACACGAAATCGGCGCCTCCGCCGGGCCGCGCTCGATAAAATTCAGCCTCAACTACATTTTCATCGATAACCGGCCCGACCAGCCGGAATTTCCGCTCCCACGCAAGCAAGTGCAGGGGCAGTTCCTGGCCCGGCTGACCCCCGAATGGTCGCTCGGCGGCTCCTTTCTACGCGATCTCGAGGCACCGCAGGGCAATGCGCGCGAGCTTCAGCACGGTCTCACCCTCATGTATGAGGACGAGTGCTTCGCGGTCTCGACGGACTACATCCGAAGCTTTACCGAGGACCGGGACGTGCGCCCCTCAACCACCCTGCTTGTCAGGCTCAGCTTCAAAACTCTCGGCCGTTTCCAGCTCAGCGGTCTGTGACCCCTTCCTGTCCGGCAGGGACTGAGCTTATATAGGTCGTGCCATGAGGCGCCTTGCGTTTTCCGCCGCCGTTTTCCTCGCCCTCAGTGTCGCGCCCGCCGCGCAGGAGTTGCAACGCATTGCTGCAATCGTCAACGAAGACGTCATTTCGATGTACGATCTCAAGGCGCGCATCGACATCGTAATCGTGACCAGCCGCCTTCCCGACTCGCCGGAGATACGCCAACGCCTACAGCCGCAGGTCCTGCGCAGCATGATCGACGAGCGGCTCGAGATGCAGGAAGCCAAGCGCCGCAACGTCTCCGTCACCAAGGCCGATCTCGACCGCGCGATCTCCGCGATCGAGGACGACAACAGCATGCCGCGCGGCGGCCTCAAGCAGTACCTGAAGGAGGCCGGGCTGCGCGAAGAGAACCTGATGGAACAAATCCGCGCATCCATCGCCTGGCAGAAGGTGATCGCGCGCCAGTTCCGGCCGACGGTCAACATAACGCCAGAACAGGTTGACGAGGCCCTGGAACAGATCAAGAAGAAGCAAGGCCAAGAAGAAACCCGCGTCTCAGAAATATTGCTCACTGTGGATTCGCCCGACGAAGAGAACACGGTGCGCGACAACGCGCGCCGACTGGTCGAGCAGATCCGCGGCGGTGCGGTGTTCGAAGCACTTGCCCGTCAGTTCTCTCAAGGCGCGAATGCAGCTATAGGCGGCGACCGCGGCTGGGTGATCCCCGACGATTCTGAGCCCACCCTGGCCGACGCCATACGTCAGTTGCGGATTGGCGAAGTCTCCGAACCGATACGGACGATTGCCGGCTATCATGTCCTGACCGTGCGCGAACGACGGCGTGGCACCGGCCCCAACCCGGGCGATGGGAAGGTGAGCCTCAATCAGATATTCCTACCGACCGGCGGGAGCGGCCAGGCCGATCGTGAGGCACAGATCGAGCTGGCCCAAACGCTGCGCGAGACCGTGAACGGCTGCACCGATATGCAAAAGGCCGCCACGGAGGCGCGCAGCCCACGCCCGGCGCATCTCGGCGACTACCAGATGAAGGACCTGTCGCCGCAAATTCGCGATGCTATCGAGCCCCTGAAGGTGGGTGAACCCAGCCAACCGATCGCAACCGGCGATGGCGTGCTCATCGTGATGGTTTGCGCGCGCGACGAACCCAAGAGCAATCTTCCGGATCGCGATCAGGTTGAGCAGATGCTCATGGGTGAGCGCCTCAGCATGTTGGCGCGGCGCCATCTGCGCGATTTGCGCCTCTCCTCCATCGTGGACCTCCGCGTATGACCAAAGTGCCGGAATCGCCCGCACAGAGGGCCCCGCTCGTGTTGACCATGGGTGACCCGGCCGGCATCGGCGGCGAGATTGCGCTCATGGCGTGGCATCGCGCGCGGGCCGAGTTGCCGCCCTTTGTGCTGCTCGACGATCCCACGAGGCTGGAGCGCCTGGCGAAACGCATTGGGCTCGACATTCCGATCGCTGCCATCGCGCGCTGCGAGGACGCGGTCGAAACATTCGCGAACGCCCTGCCCGTGCTCAAGCTGTCGCGACGCGTGACGGGCGAGCCCGGCCAGCCAGCGGCGCGGGACGCGACGCTAGTCGTCGAGGCGATCGATCGCGCCGTTGCCCTGGTCCAGAAGGGAAGCGCGCTGGCCATCGTGACTAACCCCGTGCACAAGTCCGCGCTGTACGACGCGGGCTTCCCCGACCCTGGTCATACAGAATATCTGGCCCGCCTCGCTGGTCTGACGAAGGCGCCGATCATGATGCTCGCCATCCACGGGCTGCGCGTCGTGCCGGTCACGATTCACATGGCGCTGAGCGAGGCGATCGCGGCGCTCAACGCCGATCGCATCGTGCATGCCGCGCGCGTGACTGCCGCCGCGCTGCAAACCGATTTCGGGGTCGTTCGTCCGCGCCTCGCCATCGCCGGGCTCAACCCGCACGCGGGCGAGGAAGGCCATCTCGGGCGCGAGGAGATCGAGATCATCCACCCGGCCATCGAACAGCTAGAGCGCGACGGCATCGCAGTCACCGGCCCGCTTGCCGCGGATACGATGTTCCACAAGCGCGCGCGCACCAAGTATGATGCGGCGATCTGCATGTATCACGACCAGGCGCTGATCCCCCTGAAAACGCTCGACTTTGACCGGGGCGTCAACGTGACGCTCGGCCTGCCCTTCGTGCGCACGTCGCCCGATCACGGCACCGCTTTCGACATCGCCGGCACGGGCACCGCCAGCCCCGAAAGCCTGATCGCGGCGCTCGTCATGGCCGATCACATGGTGCGAAACCGGGCCAGGGCGGCCGGCGCGCTCGTTGCCTGAAACACCCGAGCTGCCGCCGCTGCGCGAGGTGATCGCTCGTCACGGCCTCGGTGCCAAGCGCGCGCTGGGCCAACACTTCCTGCTCGATCTCAACCTTACCCGTCGCATTGCACGCGCTGCCGGGCCGCTCGCCGGCGGCACAACCATCGAGATTGGGCCCGGCCCAGGCGGTCTCACCCGCGCGCTGTTGGACGAAGGCGCGGCGCGCGTGATCGCGATCGAGATTGACCCTCGCTGTATCGCCGCGCTCGCCGAGCTGCAGACCCTGCATCCCACACGGCTTGTCGTCGTCGAAGGTGACGCGCTCGAGATCGACATCCCGGCACTCGCCGCAACCGGGCCACGTCGCATCGTCGCCAACCTACCCTACAACGTGGCGAGTCCGCTGCTGGTGAAGTTCTTGCGCGAGGCGCAGGCGTACGAAAGCTTCACGCTGATGTTCCAGAAAGAAGTCGCCAGCCGCCTCATCGCCACGCCGCGCACGCCGGCCTACGGTCGGCTCGGGGTGCTCGCCAACTGGATCTGCGAGGTTCGTCGCCTATTCGACATCGGGCCTCGCGCCTTCACCCCGCCGCCGCGCGTGATCTCCACGGTGGTTCGGCTCGTGCCGCGCGCACAATCGATCGACGCAGAGACGTTTGCGGCGTTCGAGCGGGTCACCGCCGCCGCCTTCGGCCGGCGGCGCAAGATGTTGCGCTCCGCGCTCGCGACACTCACGCCCGATCCGGAATGGCTGCTGGGTGAGGCCGGGATCGCGCCCACCGCGCGCGCCGAGGAGCTTCCGATTGAATCCTTCGTCTCCCTCGCGCACGCGCTGATGGTATGGGACAAAAAATAAAATGGTGGTCGACGACAGTCGCTACTGTCCCTCGCGCAACCGCGTGACGAAATCGGTGAGCCCCACCTGTCGTTCCTTGCGCAGCCGCTCGGCTGCGAGGATCGCCTGCACGTTGGCGACACTCTCCTCCACCTCGCGATTGACGATGATGTAGTCGTACTCTGCCCAGTGGCTGATCTCGTCCACCACCTTGGACATCCGCTTCGCCACGACATCCTTGGGATCGCGCGCGCGAGACTGCAGCCGACGCTCCAACTCCACCGTAGAGGGCGGCAGGATGAACACGCTGACGACGTCCTCGCGGGCGGATTGCTTGAGCTGCTGGGTACCCTGCCAATCGATATCGAACACGACGTCTCGGCCTTCGGTGAGGGCCTCGTCGACCGGTTGGCGTGGCGTACCATAATAGTGGTCGAATACCTTCGCGTGTTCCAGGAACTCCTGCTTGTTGAGCATGAGGTTGAACTTTTGCGGCGTGACGAAATGGTAGTCGCGCCCCTCCACCTCTCCCGGCCGACGTGGGCGCGTG
>Ga0210377_10001687_pt1 | contig 19896 bp, 13 predicted proteins | sample PLM4_65_b1redo_FD_155480 | JGI IMG/M metagenome (GOLD analysis project Ga0210377, IMG submission 155480) | Groundwater sediment microbial communities from an aquifer in East River, Colorado, USA - PLM4_65_b1 redo | ecosystem: Environmental > Terrestrial > Soil > Riparian zone | place: USA: East...
CATCGAGTTTATCCCCTCCATGAACGACTGATCGGACCGGGAAGTGCGAGCAAGGCCCCGCGGGAGGCTCAGGGACCGGCCAAAATAACAGGGGCGCAGATAGGATCGTGTCAAAGGCCTTCCAGACGCGGCCGAAGCTGCCTCTGCTCAACAGCGCATCAACACGATATACCTTATGTATTATATCGCCGGGCTTAAGCATTTAGTTGTCTGCTCCATCTCAGGCGTATGGATTATATAAACTTCAGCTCTATGTCCGCAGCCTTGCCTTGTAGGTTATCATTGTATTTACTGTTGAACGTAAACACAGGCTTCCCCCATGCAAAGGCCTGCTGAAAAAGCTGTTCCGTTTTACTTGATGGTTCCGCATGGGCTATGATAATTTCATCAGCCATGGCAGCCACAAGCCGGTTCCGTGCTTGTGATGTCTCGCTGGTTATACGACGTTCTTTCTTATCTGATGCGGATACTATCACGATCCGGCCTTCCTCTATGGGTCCCTTGTACTCCTCTTTTATCCGCATTCCTTCGATACTCCGGGCCGGGCAGACGATCACCGGCTGCTTACCCCGGAGCAGGATAGTTAGACATTCCTGCTCTACAGGCGAATGGAATCCGCCGATCACTGTCACCCCATCATCGCGCCACTTCTTCGCCAGGTCATAAGTTTTGATAATCAGATCACCGGGGCACTTGGAGGAGCAGAAAAAGGCGGTCTTTTTATCTTTGAGAATGTCAACGTTGCCCAGCACTGATATTCTCGCAGGGGCGTTGTCAGCCAGAGCCATGTGAAGCTGCGCTGGATACCGGGAATCACCCTGATTGAGATAGAGAATGTTCATCGGGTTAAGATAGGAGCTTGTCACATGCAGTTATCCGGTATTTTCGGAGAACTGATTATATCTGATGTTCGCTATCCTTAATAAGATTGCGGACACGTTCGTTAACAGCTGAGTCCGATTAGAATCCCTGACCAAGTCAATTGACCAGCAAGAAATACCTGAGCGGCAGATACAGAATCCCCATATCGAACCGGCACTCTCGCTCGCGGGTAATGACCACGCCGAAATCGAGTCTGAACTTCTTCACGAAGTGTTTAAGCCCCGCGGCCTTGTCCGTCGATTTCCGATACTTCACCTCGATGGGCAGGTAACGATTCCCGCCGTGAGTGACGACAAAGTCCACTTCCTGCTGCTTTTCCCGGTAATAAGCCACTTCGATTGCTTCGGGCCACTTGTTGACCTCGTGTGCGACTAGGTTCTCGGCGTAGATGCCCATCATGGTCGGATCGGAGGTGAAGTCGTCCCACGTCTTGAGCACGGCATTTCTCAAAGCAAGGTCCACTGGATAGCATTTAATGCTCCCCTGCCGGACCCTGAGCGGCTTATGGGTGAACTTTTTGATCCGTATGATGAGGTCGGTCATAATGAGCCGGGGTAAGTTTTCCTCGACAACCCTTCGCTCGACTCCGATCTCCTGGGCCAAAGTGGATATATTGATTTCCATGCCCGGATGCGCGAGCAAATAGACGAAGAACCGGAGAACATTTTCCGGTTTCCGATACTGCGTAAGGGCCATCAGGTCTTCGTATAAAACCTTGCGGACCTGCTGTTCCATCAGGTATTCAATTTTGCGCACCGGATCGGCAAGCTGCCAGACCTCGGGAAAGCCTCCCTCTTGACAGTAGGAAACAACAGCGTCGTCGATTTGCCGTTCGAAGGGGGAAAGCTTCGATTCCAACTCGCCAATGGCCTGGACAACCTCCGTACCCCTTCCTTCCATGAGAAGCTGCCGAAGACCGCCATGTTGACGGATCGTTGACGAGAATGCCGGATCGCCGCGCAACTGAAAGAGACAGTACTCTTTAAAGCCGAAGGGGAGCAGATGACGGTCTTTGATACGCCCCAGCAGGCTTTCCTGGCTTTGGCGAAAAATGTGGGAAGACGCCGAGCCGGAGACGATGAACCGGATCGGAAATTTGAGATCGTAATATTTCTTGAGATACAACTCCCACTTGGGCAAGCGTTGAATTTCATCAAGCAGGAAGTACCACCTTGTTAATGAGCCTGGCCGCGATTTTGTCCGTTCAACGAGACGATCGAAGATGATCCGTTGCAGGTCGGCCGAGCCGAACACGAGGGGGTCGTCGAAAGAAAAATACAGGATATGCCTTGGCTCGACGTGTTGGTCGTCGAGCAGAGCGCAGATCAGCTGCCGCAATGCAGTGGTCTTGCCCACCCTTCTCGGTCCGGTGAGCGAAATCATCTGCGGCAATTCGGCCAGATCGGACAGCATCTCCTGTACAACAGGGCGGCGATAATCAGGGTTATCATCTCGCCAGCGCCCCTTGGGATCATCCCACCAGGGGTTGTAAAGTTTGAGAACCGGCTCAAGATTCTTATCGGGCATCTCTAATCACCTGAATTAAAAGTATTTATTAGGTTTTTCCAATTATGAGCCTTATAAGGCCCATAATTGGAAATCCCTCAAAACCATTAGAATTACAGCGGCATAGGACTACCGATAGCATTCTCCCCCGGTGCGTGCAGCACTTACCAGCTACTGTGGTGGTTCTTACTGCGCAATTCATTCCGCAATCCGAAATCAGCAATCCGCAATCTGGATGCCGCCTTTTCACATCTCACAGAATTAATTCAATGTCGCGTGCAAAGAAACTGGCCTTTGATCCATCCCGCCGCAATGGACTCTGAGAACGAACGTCGCCAAAGTTCTAATCTATCGGAAAATGAACTCTTGTTTTTGAGCAATACGCGGCATCTCATCCCAGGTGCGACCGCCGAGTTCTCTGCCAGCCTTCTTTTTCTGCACCCCGCCCCATTGCTTGAAGAAAAACGGGACACCCGCCACTTGGCACTGGTCACGTATATCGAGCACCCATGCGGGATCGAGCGGACGGGCGCCGGGACCGGATTCGCCGCCCACGATTACCCAGTCGATTCCCGACAGGTTGAGGTTTGGAATCGGTCCGAGAATCGGTTCGATGGAAAGAAACTTGATATGTGCGTCTGTGTTTCTAAGACAATCAATCCTATGGACGTAATCGCGGTTCTCCACGGTCACTCCCATCCAGATATTCTCCTTCCACGGCAGTTCTCGATTCAATTCAAGGAGGCGGTCCGCCCGTTTCGTCAGCACCTGAAACGTATGCCAGAGCGCCTGGCCCATGACGTCAAACACATCCTTGATAAAGCTAAACGGCACGTCCCGCAAGAAAAGATCGCTCATGGAATTGACGAAGATCATCTGGGGTTTCTTCCACTTGAGCGGCGCCTCGACAATCTCATCATGCAGGGTAACTTTGAAACCGTTTCTATAACGCTTGGAACCCATTAAGAGCAGCCGGTTCGCCATCCGTTCCGCATAGCAGTTCATGCAGCCGGGCGATATTTTGGTGCAGCCGGTCACCGGGTTCCAGGTTACTTCAGTCCATTCTATCTTTGTATTTTTAGCCACCCTATTCACCCCCCTTAAACACTATTCTATCAATTTTCTCTTCAGGGAAAGTCCCCTTTTTTCTCTTGGGATCAATGGCAACTACAGTGATAAGCTCTTCTTTCTCCAGTTCTTTCAGCATACCCTTGGGATTAATGAACGGTGTTTCATTCAAAGCAAAATCCCTCAGCTCATCGTATCGAATTGACTTCCCTTGAAAATGCGCGAGCATCAGTGGGCTGTAGTTCTCGGGTTTGTCGAACCGGAACAATGCCGGTTGGTTCACATGAGCATCGGAGAAATGATACGTCCCCGTCTGGTCGACCTTCTTCATAGCTTCCTTCATCTTTTCCAATCCCAGGTAATGCTGACTCGCAAACACCAGGTAATAGTTCAGGGATGTAGCGCTCGTCCGCATCTCAAATGCGAAATCATAGCGTATATTCGGCAATCGTCGTAAATTTTGTTTGTACAGCTTCAGAACCTGACGACAGAGCAGATTGAAGTCCGTTATCCCGGCGAGCGAGCTTTCCCACTCATGATTGCCGAAAATTTCGTCCAGGAGCATCGTGGAGTTGGCCCGATCTTCAGCACGATAAATTCGCGCTATGCCATCCGCATCAAAGTTGATAAGAACCTCTGAGCGAGGACTCTTCAAGATATCGGCGACAATAGAGAATGGCGCGCCCGTAGCCCCGAAAGGATCTATGAACACAAACAGCGGCCATGCTTCACTGAATGATCGGGGGACCTCCGACTTAAGCTTCGCTATGCCATCGCTGAACGACTTTGGAACCAGATGTGTCTTTATCCACTTAGACGCCTCAATCCGACCGATAACTTGCCGGAGATGCTCAAACCGCTTATCATCAGACTCGATAAAAGCACAGTGAATAGCACCCGCCTTCCACTGGCGCCCACTTAAAGCAAGAGCGGTTTTTGCTGCATTCACGGCCGCCACGGGAGAACCTTTGGGGGAATTGGTATACTCCCCCGGCCCGGCGAAGCCGTCAACATACAAAATATCCGCGCCAACCATGGTTCGCCCCATGATCTGGAACCACGCCTGAAGATACGCTTCGAGAATCGTTATCTTCGCAATGGTATGCGGCTCGGCCTTCCATATCGTATCGAATTGTTTTGAAGGCATCTATTCCTCATCCCTGTGACGTCATGAAGTCATTGTCTCAGCAAGCCATGCTCGTGGTCTATCAATTCCATGCCTTAAGTAAGCATCGACCACCTCTTTAGCCTTCCTCTCTCCATCAGCCCCTAATGCTAATAGATTTTTAAATATCTTCCGAAAAGCCTCTTCAGGGAAATCGTAACTATAAGATTCGAGCATTTTGATCCAAACCTGTTGCGCCTTAATTGGTTGAGTATCGCTAATCTCAGCCAAGTTCTGCAATAGATCAGATGCGTTATGATTTTCCTCGGCATATGGCGCGATTTTGAATAGCCACAATTCGACGACCGGATCAATTTTATCTACAAATGCAGCCCAATGGCATAAAGAAGAAGCTAATATACGTCCTTCCTTGGAACTTACATCTGCAATTTCTAATAGGCGAGGCCATAGCTCATATACTTTTCCTCTTAAATTCTCATTTTTCTTGTCACGCAAAGTCCAGATAAACCACACAAGTTGTCTTAACTCGTCTATATTTTTTCTTTGTAAAAGATAAACTATAAGGCTGTCGGGCTGTTTTACAGCTTCAAAATTATTTATGTATGCAATCGCGATGCTCTGAATGATTCGTTCGTTAACCTGTTTCTTCAGATGACCATCATCAAGTGCCTTAAGAAAATCGCCATTGATCTTCAAATGCTTATAGAACATTTCGTAAACCGTGCCTACATGAATATAGCCCTGCATGGCACAAAGCCATTTTTGATAATTTGATTGATCGAATATGTCAGAGAGATGAGACTTCACCCATTCACGGGACATATAGTCAAAATTAGCAAGAAACATTGCTACAAGTGTAATAAACTCATATTCACCCCGGTTGCTTCGCTCCAGTTCAGTTTCATAGATGTCGGAATACAATTCCCATGCTTGCGTGTGGGTATTCAGCTTATTGTGCTCCAAGCGGCACGAGCGGAGAGTTAGATTGATCAGCGCCTCAATGCAACGTCCTCTTGGACTATTGATAGCGACAAGGACAGCATCACTTTCCAGCTGAAATTCACTTCCGTTCTGTCGCTCCAGCAAAATAACAATAATATCCTTTGCCCGCTCCTGCAGGCTAGCATCAAATGCATGGTCGTCCGACTTTGTTCCATCTTCGATTAGTTGGCCGATGATTCCCACTATCCAGTTTCTATTTGCAACGAAATTCGATCTTTCCTGTGCAGACACATCAGACCAGAAATTATCTCTCTTGATTAATTGCAAACAAAATTCAAGCAGATGCGGCCAGGCATCATTCCATGGTAGATCTTTCTTCTCGTTCCATAGCTCTCGATATGCTTCTATAATGGGGTGGATGTATGATAGATCACTGTCTGCGAATTTTTTCAGTTCGATATAAATATCTTTTGCTTTTGCTTTAACTACCTCTTTGAAAGTTTTAACCAGCCCCTCGATCCCAGGTTCACCAAACCAACCGCGCCCAGTATCTTCGTAACTATTAATGGTTTTGACGAGCGCATCTACATCCAGGGAAAGTAAGTTTTCAATAGGGATGGGAGATTTATGATCAACCCAGCCAGAAGTCATATAACTGGAAAAATCCGGGTGATCTGGCTCTGCTCCAGCGACGTTTGCACAGGTTTTATAAAGTTGAGCTAAGTTGTCATCGAAATCCTTGATTGCTGATAGCCATATTGCGCGTTTATAAGCAGTCGCCTTCTCATTTACGACGCCATCGTCAGTAACATCCAATCTTTCTATTATTTCAGCGGTTCTATTTTGTTGATCAGAACTTATGTCCCTATAGTGATTGTTAAGAAAATGCCACAACTCATATCGATAGTTATCATGAAAGTATTCAGGTCTGACAACAGAATCAACCAGGTCTTTAAGTTCAATATACTGTTTGTCAACTGCATGGATGGCAACACGTTGAAGTGTCCGATATTGGTCATTAAAGAGAGATCGAATATAGGCCTTTGCCGCCTGAACATTATGTGCAACGAATCCCAAGAGGCAATCTCTATATGCAGCTACTATAATGTCATCTGTATCGTTAAGACTGCCGTTTTGCTCGTGTTCTTCTATTGCTTTGCGCCAGATTGACGACCACGTATCATGGTCGCTTTCTTTAAGAAGGGATATCAGCCGTCTTTGAAAAATCTCGACCGCAGGCAGCCCCAACTTCAGGCCACTTAATCTGGGCACATCCTTTTTGGCCAGAGTCTCTCCACGGTAGGAATCAAATCTAAGAACCGGCTCTTTCTTTATAGAGGAACCAATCTTCTTGTCAACAAAAACTACTTTATATAGGCAATCCAACAAACGCAAAGCAATTTTCCGAGTGTGTTCATCCGTTTTATCAAGCAACTCCGGCAACCACTTTTCTCCGATTTCTTCTGTGACAAGACCGCGCTCGAAAGGATCATCCATCCAGTAATCAATGAGATCAATATCCTCAGATAGTATTAATTGAATCGGGATGTTTCTAATGACTTTAGCAAGCTGCCACCAAGTTCTATAATTGCTGTAATTCTCCTTTATTGCATACACTGTTATAGCTCTGATCAGGTCAATGAACTTATTAGCATAATCTTCATTGCCTGGCGCAGACAACTCGCTGCTCACATTAACGAGGTACTCGGTTGCGGGCCAAAAAGGAATGTTTATAAATCCTTCCTCCTTGGCGGGAAGTGGCTTTGGATTATTTTCGCTTTTGAAAAATCCCTGCTTATAAAGCGGATCAAACCATATTAGTCCTTTTGCTTTTCTAAATAGTAAAGGTTGCAGTTCGGGTTTTCGAACTGCGCGTTGAATCGCACTCACTTGCTTTGGGGTAAGAGAATCAACCATTAATCTCATCCTCCAAAGCGGCGGCTTCGTCAGTCAATGCCATACCCTTAAAAATCAGTTTCTCTGCCCAAGTAGCTAATATCTCTACTTGCTGAGAGTACGATTGATAATCCTTTGGAAAGCCTATGAGGTCGGCTACAAATGTCTCACGATAGTAGCTCTCCAGCTTTTGAAATAATGCCATTTCTGCGTTAAAAAAACCTTGCAGAATAAATCGATTTATCCGTGTGGTGGCACCCCGGTCTGCGGCACCACCGCGTCGAAGGATATACTCAAGAATCTCAATTTCTTCCAATCCATAACCTAAGAACAATACCGTTTTGCTCTCAAACAAATACGTTAAGAACTCTTGTACGTCCGGCCTAGAATAGTGATCAAGGTAATCTCTGGTTGTAATTACCATGCTTTTAGGGTCATCGATACATCCATGGAGATGAATGACATTGCCGTTAACATCCAATTTTTCTCGAAGCAGGTCAGCTTTTTTGTAAAACCGCCACTTGCCTTCAGGCTCGGTCTTCCTTGACTGAGGCACAAGAAATTTGTCGTAGTTAGTAGTCACAAAAGTGCAGTTAAATTTATTAAGGTGAGAATAAACATTGGCAGCAGGCACATCAATCTCAAAAATTGCTTTGTAGTTGAGATCAATTTTCTTTTCTTGAGCGACTATCCTAGCAATGGACAATTTTTTCTTCGGATCCGGGATAGCTTGAATTTGCGACAACTCGTAGTAATCAATGCCAAGCGGCACAAGTTGTATCAATATTTTATCAGCAAAGCCCTCCCATGTAGGGCAGTTAACTAGACGTGAGACACCTGCCCCAACAAAAACCGCAAGCTCGCCAGACTGAGCTGCATCTTCAATTTCTTTCCGAATGATAGGTGATGGATTAAAGGTTGAAGACATTTGAACCTCAAGATGCTTGCTTATTCATCTTCACTATCTCGCCCCATGCGATACTTGATGTCGTAGTTAATGATGAAGTCCAGTTCCTCGTCTGTAAAGCCGTAATGCTTCGCCAGCACACGGTCGATTTCGTCGATGATGGACTTGCAGGGCTTTGAGTCTATAGAATCGATTAGAAGACCACTTTTTCGCCACTGCGTTTTATGCTCGGCGTAGCACTCCGTCAATTTCGTTGACAACTCGTTGAGATTCATCTGTGTATGTTTAGTGTAAGAAGAAATGTCGAGCGGAAACTCGTGAACATCTGATGGATTGATATGTCGGGTGTCGGTATAAGTGCAAAAGAACTGGTAATATGTCGAACTATTGAGAACTGCATGAACAACTTGCCGGACGTCCTTGTCGTCAAAGTTTAAGTCATTGACTTCACCGCGCACGCGGGCGGGACCGCCACTTTCATCACGAGCCTTCGGCGGATCAATTAAGAACTGGCAAAAGTATCCCGGCACCCTGACCCAATAAACCTTGTGACGTCCCTGCTTGGACGTGAGCAACGCGACAGTTTTATTGCTCTTGATTTTATTCAGCGCGGTAGCTTCGGGACAACCAACTTTTGGCATAAGTCCATGAAACATCGAAGCATCCAACCCCATCAACTGATACCTCATCGTCGGGAAAAGGTTATCGCGCTCACCTTCCCTGGCATTCCAACGATGGTATCGGGTAGAGAACTGCTGTGGTGATGCCTGGCGGCCAGAACAGATAAAGATGGTTAACCTATTCTGCGCTCCGGTGAATAATTGGCCAGGTCGATTTGAGAAATGTGAGAGCCAAAGCGTACGAGATGTTTGAGCGAGATGACTTCGTACTGGTGCCATTGCCCCCGAGCACGCTATTGAGATAGGAACAATCATCCCCACTTGTGCATGGGTATTGCTTAATGTAAAGGATCGTTCGACTGTGAAAACGTAGAGGTTTGCACACTTCTCAGTCACATAGTTGTGAATGGTGTAATCCTTCACCTTCGAGTATTCGAGATAGGGCGGGTTACCGATGATTACATCAAAACCGCCTTTTTTGATAATCCCATAAAACTCAATGAACCAGTGAAACGGCCTATGAGAATCATGCCACTTCTCGAAAATTGTTTTCTTTCTCAGGTCAACACCATACTCAACGGCGAGATATTGATTTAATTCGTTTTCGAGTGTGGTAAGCCGCTTTCTCAATTCCTGTTTATCATCAGGCGTAATCTCACCGCCAATACTGGTTTGCTGCTCGTGAAAATTCTTGAACAGCCGGTCGATATCTTGTGCTTGTTCCTCGATACGTTCCATGGTGTTTTCGAAATCGAGTTTGCTCGTGACGGCCTTCTTGACTTCATCATAAGTCGCAAACCCCACCAACGTATTACCTGCCCGAATGTTGAAGTCAATATCTGGCAACGGCTCAATCTTGTTCGCATCCCCGACCTGGGCCACGAGCTTGAGGAAGAGCCGGAGCTTACAGATTTCGATGGCCTCTTCCATGATATCCACACCGTAGAGGTTCTTCACGATAATGGACTTGAGGATGAAGTATCGCCGATTGGGATGCTTTTCGACTTGAGCGAGGATTTTTTTGAAGTCGCTGTACTTCTCTGGACGGTGCTTTTCACCTGAACGGTCAAGCTCGTCGAGAAAAACCTGCATACGGTCAAGACAGGCCTCATAGAGCGGTTCGAGTATGTTCAGTGCCGCGAAAAGGAATGCGCCTGAGCCGCAGGTGGGGTCGAGGACCGTCACTTTTTCTATAGCATGATAAAACGCTCTGAGCAGTTCCGGGCCTTCGCTGGTTTCGATCACGTCCTGGGCGAGCTGGCGGATGTCGAGATTATAGGTTATGAAGTCGTTGATTTCCCTGATCTCGCCCTTTGCGAGCTTTTCGCGCACTTCCTCGTATCTCTTGCGCCGTGCCACAACCTCGCGCCAGATTTCAGTGGGAAGGGCGTACTCGGCAGGCGCGGGCCTGTTCCATTCCGTGCGCTTTGATACGTCGTCAAGCCCTGCTGCGATTTCCTTTGGAAGCGGCAAAGGCTTGTCCAAAGTCTTCGGCGGGTTTTCGTGGATATTTACTGCCATGCCGTGTTTCACGGCGTTGTAGATGTATCGGTCAGGATCAATCTGGAGCAATCTCCATATAGTGGTATCCAGAGTATGTCCAGAAAAGTCACTGGATTCCGGGTCAAGCCCGGAATGACGGCGTGGGGAACTTTCACCCTCAAAGGCGATCTTGCACTTCTGCTTTGCAGCGTCGAAGAGAAAAGGAATGACTGTGTTCTTGCTGATGTACTCGGTGATGTCTTCTTTCGTGTAATACGCCCCCATCTGCTTTTGGTTGATGTACTTCTCGAAGATATAGCCGAGCACATCGGGGTTTATCTCATCATCTTTGCGCACCGGCCGTTCGTCGAGGTGCCATTGATATTGCTTGAAGAAATCAAAGATCTTTTCAAATGCACTGTCCGGTATCTGGATGGTCTTGCCGTGCAGTTCTTCAATTTGGTGTTTGAGGAACAGGCCGCCGTTGAGATAAGGGATGTTGCCGAGAAGCCTGTTGATCGCTGTTGAGCGCTCTGCTTCCTTCTTCGCAAACCCCTCAAAGAACAAGGGACAGAGAAATCCCGAATAATACTTGTCCTTTCCGCGTTCCTTGCTTTCCGCCAGTTTCTTCCTGAGATAGTCCTGGTTGTTGTCCAGAAAGCCTTTCTCTTGAATGAAGTAGATGAACATCAGGCGGTTCAGCATGACCGAGGCGTACCAGCGCTGATACTCGTCGTCAGGAATACCCTTGATGAACTTGAGAAATCCGTCGTGCTCGGATTTGAATCGGTCATAGAATTTTTTCGTGACCTTTTCGAGATCAAATGCCTGGCGCGTACGACCGGCAACGGCGGTCAGTGTAAGCGCTTCCTCTTCCTCGATACTGAACGCTATTGCCTGGAGTTTTTGAATGAGCGCTTCGCCCGGCTGGTTCTTATGGTAGGTATGCTCTCGGCAGGCTGTGGGTTTACCTGGCTCCCGTTTCACCCATTGCCATATTTGGGTAGTCTTTGCAGGGTCTACATAGATGATAATGTGTTCTCGAACCATTTTGGTAGCTTGCTGGTCGATTTTCCGTCGGATTGGATAGAGAGGAAGTTGTGCTCCAGCCGCTGTTGTACATTCAAAAGCGACAATGCCTCGTTTATGTGCGATGGCGTTCAGCCTGATCTGTTTCCCGTCGACCGAAACATCGAGTTGCTGGTTATGATGTTCCCAGCCTAACTCTTCAATGAACAGTTTCTTGAAATCAAAGTTCTTAAGCAGCTCGCGGGTTCTTATAACATTGACCGGCATACTCTACTTGCCCCCCACAAGACCCAATGAGCAGATGATCATCGGCTCCTGCGTCTGCTCTTCTTCATGTATGAGACAGAGGCGGCCATCATCTCGCAACGCGACGACCAAATCAGCCAGGGATTCATCTGACGCGCCGCTTCGGAGCTGCCGGTTGAGGGTGTCTGTAGCGGTCTGCCGCAAAGGATATCGGTAAATCTCATCGATAGCCTTGTGGAGCGGGGCTATATCGAAAAGAGTCCCCTTGACCGCTTCCGCATATCGTTTGAGCCGCTCATAGGTTCGAAACCTCGCTCCCGATGGCCGCCCCAGCTGACCACCCACTGAATGTTCTTCCGACACGATGAATTCAACGCCTTTTTGCACGAGTGCATGATGATGTTCCTGCCGCTCTAAAGCAGGCGTATTCGGTGAACACTCGGCTGCTTTGAGAATGGCAAACTGAGACTCGGTCACGTTATTCCCTCCCTTGTCAACCCAGGCAAGCGCATCATTTCCCTCCGCTGTGCGGAGATAAACAAGCGCGCCGGCAGGTCCCTGTTGGCTTGTTATTGCCCGTGTGGAATAGATCACCGACGGCAAGGCAGGTATAATCTTTTGGAGCGCGGGATCAGCAGTCGTAGCGTTTTTCCATATCTGATAGGCATATGACGCGAGATCGACTTCCGTGTCCGCATCACCATCCATGATGCCTGCATTTTCATGGTAGAGCGCAAGAATTGCCTGGTCGTTTCGGTCATCTTCGAAGAAAGATTCATCAGCGCCGACCACTTCGGCGTTTTCCTGTAGCCGCTGCCGCACCCGGCTTCTAAGACGAATGATACGTTCAACGCCTTCCGCGGGAAGGAAAGAGTAGCAAAGAATGTTCTCGGCCTTCTGGCCGATGCGGTCCACACGACCCGCCCGCTGAATAAGCCGGATAATCGCCCAGGGAAGGTCATAGTTGACGATAACGGCGCAGTCCTGGAGGTTCTGACCCTCACTCAACACATCTGTGGCGATAAGGACGCGCAAATCGTCCTCCGGCTTGATACGATCTCGCTTCTCATTGCTCACGGGACTAAATCGCCATGCAAGCATGGTCGGATCGCTGGTCTCTCCTGTCACCCCTTCAAGCTGACGCACACGCAGTGCCTTAAACTGCGCTTCTAAATAACGCACGGTATCCGCAAACTGAGTAAAGACAATGACCTTTTCCTTCGGATGCTTTTTGGTTAGAAGATCGATTAATGCATTCAGCTTGGCATCTTTGCCGGGGTCCCACACGCCGCAGGATTTGAGCACGTTAAGCAGGGAAATGGCGTCGTTTTCCAGATCCTTCCCGAGCGTTTTGATAAAAAGATCGGGCCGGAGCCACTTGAAACGGCTCTTATGGGTGGTTGAATATTCCCTGTAAATCTCGGCTGCCCGTGTCTTGAATTCGGCCTCTGATTTCAGAGACGTCGGAGTTCGTACGGCACACGCCTCATCTCCGTCGTCGAACATACTTGATGTCACGCAGGCATCGTCAACGTCCTCATCATATATGCGACTATCCAGCATCCCAGCGTCCTGTGTACCAAGAGGGAGAGGCTTCTTCTGTTCGATAGCGTGAAGAAAGATATAATTTCTCAGAATATGGCGCTCAATGGATTGAATAAAGGCCTGCCCACTGCTTTCTAGCCGTTTAAACAGATTGGTTCTACAAAAACCCATGAGCCGTTTGCCGGCTCGGGAAAGATCCTGCTGCATTTTTGCTTCTGTTTGTGACGGTGCATCATGGGGCGACGCATGAATATAGTTACCCATGCCGTAGCGCGGAAGCGTAAGAGCATTTATCACATTCACCACATCATCAGCATACAGACGTGCATATTGGTCAGAGGTATCCTCATCGTTGATCTTGAATTTTACCGTCTTTGGTTGCCTCGTGGGGAAATAGGACCTGCTTCCATCGGCAAAAGTTAGGTATTTCCGGCCAGTCGATCGATCGGTCAGCGCATAGTTCTCTTGAATAAAACTCCTGGTTCTTCGGACCATGTAAAGCCGCATAAGCTCGCGCCAGTCGTCAGTGTGCGCGCTATGCTCAAAGGCGGCCAGGGAGCGAACGGGACACTGATGGCGTCGTATGAACTCGGTTTCGCCCATTTCGCGAAGCAGCTGCTCCGGCCTGATTCCAAGGTCTTGATGCTCAGGTATGAACAGATTCAGCTGGTTCGAAAGATCAAGGTAGGTTTTATTGTAAGGCGTGGCCGACAGGAGAACACATTTGCTTTCGTTCTCACGGATGTAATCTTGAATAACACGGTAACGCTTGCCTTCCCGGTTTCTGAGATTATGGCTTTCATCGAGAATGATCAATCGGTATCTGCGTAAGGTTGGAAGTTCCTGGATCACCCTGCTGATAGACAGTACCTTGGCATGGAGCCGGTATTGAAGGCGATAATCCTCCCACATGGTCTCCAAATTTTTGGGACAGATGATCAGTGTCTCAAGATTATGATCGTCCTCAAAGATCCTGGCGAGGGCCGTCGCCATCAGCGTTTTCCCGAGACCTACCACATCGCCGATCAGCACGCCACCACGTTTATTCAGATGATGCGCGGCAATCTTAACCGCGGCGGTCTGATACTCGAATAATTTATTCCCAAAATCCCGTGGGATGCGAAACTCGGACAAGCCGGCCCGAGCCTCTTGAGAAAGATGGTAGGCCATCTTGATATAAATATGATAGGGCGGCGGCGGTATCTCCCTCGCCCAGCTCTCATCAATGATCTGAACAAGTTCATCCGAGATATCAATACACCAGCGGTCATTCCAGCGGTCTTCGAACCATTTCTCCAGCTTATTGCAGGCATCATGGTCAAGGACATCTATGTTCAACTCGCCCTGGTGCGCCAGACCCGCAAAGGTAAGATTGCTGCTGCCAAGGTAGCCAACAGTAGGATTTATCGGATCGGGTCGAAAAAGAAGGTAAAGCTTTGCGTGGAGCTGATGCCGGAGGAAAAGTTTGACTTTGACTTTTTTTGCTCTGATCTGAGAGGCAAGGCGCCGGAGGCTTACCTCATCCTGATTTGTCGGGACTCCGAAGGTCAATTGTTCCCTAAACTGTTCGGCCATTTTCTTTTTCAGTCGCAGCGCGGTTTGATTATCAATACCCTCTTCTTTTTTTGCCAGCCGAATTTCGTCCTGCAACTCATCGTGAGGCAGACGCTGCATCCCAACGAGGAGGCGGCAGCATCCTTCGTCTCCACCAGACCATTGCTCAATGTGGGAATCCAGCTGTTTCCATCCGCGCAGGTTGAAATAGCCAACGCAGAAATCGGCGCGTCTTGAGACCTTGATAGTTTCCTGCAAGGCAGTGAGTAATGGTTGATCGATGTTATCAAATATTCGAGGCATAATAGTTTATTTTAGATATGTGTGTACTTCTTATTTGATCCCTTCGCCTTCTCAACTGGATACTTGGTTTCGTTAATCGCAATCTTCCCGCTCACCTCTTCAAGCAAGTTGATCTTAAACTCATCGCTGAGATAGGTGAGAAAAATAAAGATATCGGCTAGTTCTTCTTTTACGTTCTTGAGTTCTTCTGCGGTGAGGTTGCGGGACTGCTCGGTCGTCTTCCAGAGGAAGTTTTCCAGTAGTTCCCCTGCTTCAATGGAGAGAGCTTCGGCGAGGTTTTTGGGATCGTGGAATTGCGCCCAGTCACGCTCGTTCCGGAATGCAATGATCTTTTGCTGGATGGATTCTAAATCAGACATGATCCCCCATGAACCATTACGGCGCAACCAGTTGAATAATTGAAAACTTTACTACAGTTGATTGCAAATGTCCAGAAAAGATATAGGGTGGTCTAAGAAGCTGAATCAGGATTACAGCGTGAAATGTTGAAGTTTCGAGGAGGTGATGATCTGCAAGTTTCAGGAAGAATCACGCTCTGCATGTTTCAATGGAAAATCTTCAATTCTACAAAGTTACCACAATTGATTCATCCCTGAAGAAAGTGTTCCGACCCGCCAGCCATACCTCTGTACGTGTACGAGGTAAGGCGCGCGGTCTGGGATGGCGCTTATATTCCGTGCGCCCTGCCGGGCGCAAAAAAAGGGAAGGAGATCAACTCTCTCCTTCCCTCGGTATACCTGTGTCAGACGCTGCAACTTCTGTCACTCGTGTCTATTTCTTATTTTTTTTACACGTACTCGCGCAGCATCTTGCTCCTGGCGGGGTGGCGCAGTTTCTTGAGCGCCTTGATCTCTATCTGCCTGATCCGCTCCCTCGTAAGATTGAAGTATTTGCCCACCTCTTCAAGGGTATGCTCGGTCCCGATGCCGATGCCGAACCTCATCCGGATGATCTTCTCCTCCCGTTCGGTAAGCGACGCGAGCACTTCTTCGATACGGCTAGCCGCCTCGCTGTTCTCAAGGGTCTTGAAGGGAGAGATCGATTTCTCGTCCACGATAACGTCCTTGAGCTCTTTCTCTTCGGAAAGGATCGGCGTCTCGAGGGACACCGGTTCCTGGATGGCACGAAGGATCTCGGTCACCCGTGTCACGGAAAGGCCCATGATCTTAGAAATTTCTTCCGGCGAGGCCTCGCGCCCCTTTTCACGCATAAACTTGGCATAGATGCGGCTGATGCGCGTACTTTCTTCGATGAGGTGTACGGGGAGCCGGATGGTGCGCGCCTGGTCGAGAATGGCGCGGGTGATCCGCTGCCTGATCCACCAGGTCGAATAGGTGCTGAACTTCGTCCCCTTGCCGGACTCGTACCGGTCCGCGGCCTTCATGAGGCCGATATTGCCTTCCTGGATCAGGTCGAGCAGCGTCAAACCGCGATTCACGTACTTCTTGGCAATTGAGACGACAAGGCGGAGGTTGGCCTTGATCAGTTCGTCCTTGGCGATCTTTACGCTCACGTCCGCCTGCTCGATGCGGGCCACCATGTCTATGAGCGTCGCCTCGTCCAGCCCGAGCTTTTCCATGTCCACGGTAATGCCGCGCTCCACCTGCTTGCCGATGAACAGGATGCGCTTCAGCATCTTCTCGATCTCGCGGAACGAGAGGCTCATCTCGTTGAGCGTGTCCGTGGCCCGTTCCATGTCCCGGCGCGCCACCTGCCGCTTGAGGCGGTTGTACAGGCGCATGAATTCCGCTTCGAAGGTGTCCTTCCATTCCCCGGGAAACCGGAGGACGTCCGGGGCCTTCACGAGTCCCTGTTTTATATTGGTGCCGAGGGCCAGCACGCGCGGGATGGCCAGCGGCGAACTCAGGGCGATCCTCTTGAGCTCAACCTTGCCCTTTTCGAGGACGCGAACATATTCCTGCTCTTCCTCGATCTTGAGCATGGGGAACTTGCCTGCGGACTTCAGATAGGTATCCACGAGGTCTGCCCCGCCGACCTCTTCAACGGCCTCGGCAACCTCGATGGGAGACGGCTCTTCGTCCTCTTCCTCATCGGCGAGATCTTCCGCAAGATTTTCCAGCACGTCCTCGGGCACTTCGGGATACCCGCCGTTGTTCTTTTCTTCAGATAATGCCGTCTTACTCATGCTTTCTGCCTTTCTTATTTCGTTCCTGTTTCAATTATATCAAAAACAAAAACCAGGTCAAACACTAATTTCAAATGTAGCTGGAATAATGCGATCGGAAACCTCGTTTCCATTCGCATCGGAATCGACCCTCTGGTCCTGGCGCGCCGTTTTTAGTGTTCACTCTCCGCTTTTTTTGTGCTATACTCAAGCCCCATGGATGCCCTGTACGCACTGTTTCCCGTATCCGGTGTTAAAACGTGGGTGTTTCTTCCGCCGCTCGTGGCGCTCGTCGTCTCCACCTTCACCTCCATGGCGGGCGTGTCGGGGGCCTTTATCCTCCTGCCGTTCCAGATGAGCGTCCTCGGTTTTACCAGCCCGGCAGTCAGCTCCACGAACTTCGTGTACAACATCGTCGCGATCCCGAGCGGCGTATACCGGTATTTCAAAGAGGGCCGCATGGCCTGGCCCCTCACCTGGGTGGTAATCGTAGGCACCCTGCCGGGCGTGTTCATCGGCTACTACCTCCGGACCCTCTATCTGCCCGACCCCCGCGCGTTCAAGCTCTTTGTCGGCCTGGTGCTCCTGTACATCGGCAGCAGACTGCTCTACGAGCTCACCGGGCGGGCGCAGGCAAGCAAGACAAAGCTGGGCGAGCTGGACAAAAAATTCGCCGAGCGCGCCAAGCTCATCAGGGAACAGCGCCATTCGCAGGCCGCGGCCGGGCTCCCGCCGGAGGCGGTGGTCAAAACCATCACCTTCAACATCAGGACCATTGAATACGAGTTCTGGGGCGAGCGGTTCCGCTTCAGCGTACCCGCCATGCTCCTTCTCGCCTTCCTCGTCGGCATCATCGGCGGCACCTACGGCATCGGGGGCGGCGCGATCATCGCGCCGTTCTGCGTGGCCGTGTTCCATTTGCCCGTCTACACCGTCGCGGGCGCGGCCCTCCTCGGGACCTTCCTCACCTCGATCGTGGGTGTCTTCTTCTACAGCGTGCTGCCGTCTGTCAACGGGGTCTCTACTTCGCCGGACTGGGCCTTGGGGTCCCTCTTCGGCGCCGGCGGCTTTGCCGGCATGTACCTCGGCGCGCGGCTCCAGAAGTTCGTCCCCCAGAAATTCATCAAGCTCATACTGGGGACCATGATCGTGTCCCTCGCGCTTAAATATATCGTTCAGTATTTCGTAAAATAGATCGGCATGAATCGACACGCGTCAGTTCACGGAAGGATTGATGCGGCGGTCACGAGGTGTGATGGCATTCCCTCTTTTCGGGCGGCACACGGCGGCGTTTCACTCTCTCACGGTGACCAACTACCCTGCAAGCAGCACCATCGAAAAAAGGGCCATGACAATGCCGATTCCCTGCTTCAGGGTGATCGCTTCTCTGAACAGGGCAAAGGACAGGATGATCGAAACGACGGGATAGAGGGCGGTAAAGGTGATAACGACCGAGGCCTCCCCCCTGCTCACCGCATGGAGGAACAGAAGGCCGCCGAGGGCGCTGCATATTCCGGCGATCACGGCAAAGAGCGTTCCGTCGGCGCTCATGTGGAGCGGGAATTTGCTCGTTGACACTATCACAAGGACGACCGCGATCGCGCCCAGGGCCGAGACGAGATAGACGTTCCGCGGCGGCATGTGGTTCGTGGCAAGTTTTTGAAAAACTCCCCACACGCCCCAGAGAATTAAAGCCATGACCGCAGGTAGAAACCACGTCGGTGTTCTCATCATGCTTCCTCCTGTAGATAATAATAATGCAAATATGTGCTGGTGTAAATAACATTATGCGCTACTCGTAAGCGCTATTTTATGACTGATTTTCTGTTTTTTTAAAAAAATAAAGCTCTTCACCATGTTTCAGGCAAAGAGCTTTCGTTCCCGTCAATTCGCAACTGGTGTTACCACCAGGCACTAAGATTTTCTTCGTGACTTCGCCTGCACCCAGCGGTTACGAGTGGTAACGCGAGTGCAAGGTGTGTCTTCGTGGCTAACCCGGTTTTATACGTTTTCCACCATTTCCCAGACCCCGCAAGGGCAGATTCCGGCGCAGAAGCCGCAGCCGAGGTACTTGCTCCCATCCTGAAAATCGTATGAATCGATAAGACACCGCCGCCTCAAAACCCGTGGCAACATACTCCTATACATTCGTGTCGAATATGGTGGAATCACCAGGCACATGGTGAAATTCACGAATGTTTAATGTTCTCCTCCACCCTGTCCGGGTAGATTCCCGCCCAACCGGCCTCATAGCCGATTGCTTGATCTTCATCATTTCCGTGCAGGAAATCGTGAAAAAAGGACGGATAATACCTTGATAATCCGGTAAAAACGATATTCCTCACTTTTCCCGGCATCCGCAAGTACCGCCTCGAACCTACGAGAAAGGAAGCAATGATATGATTTTTCCGTTCATCCATGACAACCCCCTGCTATTAATGATATTAATATAAGCAAAACACATGCCATGCGTAATCGTGGGCCCCTAAAAAATAAAAGCCCGCCAGGTTCTTCCTGACAGGCTTTCAGAATAATAGTTATTTTCGCACCCGCTTCAGTCCTCTTCTCCAGGGGGGATGATGTGAGGCGGTTAAACGTTCTCCACCATCTCCCAAACCCCGCAGGGACAGATGCCGGCGCAGAAGCCGCAGCCGATGCACTTGCT
>Ga0210377_10001688_pt1 | contig 19895 bp, 20 predicted proteins | sample PLM4_65_b1redo_FD_155480 | JGI IMG/M metagenome (GOLD analysis project Ga0210377, IMG submission 155480) | Groundwater sediment microbial communities from an aquifer in East River, Colorado, USA - PLM4_65_b1 redo | ecosystem: Environmental > Terrestrial > Soil > Riparian zone | place: USA: East...
CTCGAATCCTGCCGCAGCGTCTGCGTGATCGCTTCGTATTCGCTCGCCATGAAGATGAAAGAGAAGTCGCAGGCGAACACCGGCTCGGCCGCCGCCCGCGGAGGGCCACCAGCTCCCGGCGGGCGTGGCGGAGCGCCGGGAGTCAAACCTGGAGGCGGATCGGCAGGACGCGCAGCAACGCCGGTCTGCGGCGGAATAGGACCGGGGGCGCTGCCGGCCGAGGAGGGCGAGCCGATCCGCCCGCCGCCTATTGTCAGGACGCCGTCGACCTTGTCGCGATAGAACGGGCTGCACACCATTCGCCGCGTGTACGCGCTCCCCGCCGAATGGCCAGCCAGCCAGAACGATTTTATGTTCTTCGCCCCGATGGTCGCAACCACCGACTCGACGATGTTCTGCAAATAGGCGTCGTCATTGGCGCCCCAGCCCCGCGAATTGGGCGTCGCGATCACCAGCCGGTATTTGTCGGCATAGTCGAGCATCGGGAAATAGTTGCGGTGCCAGTTGCCGTAGGAACCGCCGCCGTGCAGCGACAGCACCAGCGTCACTTTTTCACCCGGCTTCAGGTCGCACGGATAGTCGAGGAAATAAGTGCGGCCGGTTTTGGGATCGACCACCGGGCCCTGGTTGGTGGTGATCTCGCTCGAGCAATCCTTGTCCGGGCAATGCAGGATTGCCGGCCGCTGGCAGGGGGCGCCGGCGAACTGCACCGGCGGCTGTGTCTGGCACCCCGCCGTCCACAGCGCAGAGACAAGTCCCGCCGCGATCAGAGTTAATCCCCGGTGACCCATGGTTTTCCTCGCTGCTCGCGCTCAACCTAGCCAGGCTGGCGGGGCGTGTACAAATGGAATAGTTGTGAGGCATAACGAATAGGCGGGGAGTCGATACGGCCGATGCAGGTAGGCGCAGCAATTGCCGAAATCCTCAAGCGCGAGGGGGTCGATATCCTCTTCGGCTATCCGCGCAACGCCGTGTTGGAGCATGCCGCGGCCATCGGCATCCGGACGGTGATTGTCCGCCAGGAGCGCACCGGGCTCCATATGGCCGACGCGCTTTCCCGCCTGACGCGCGGCGAGCGCATGGGCGTCTTCGCGATGCAGCACGGCCCGGGAACGGAGAACGCCTATGGCGGTGTCGCCCAGGCTTATTCCGAATCGATCCCGGTGCTGGTCCTGCCGCAAGGCTATGCCCGCCGCATCGCCTTCGTGCCGGACAATTACAACGCCTCGATCCAGATGCGCGACATCGCCAAGACCGCGGAGCCGCTCACCTCGTCGCTGGAAGTCAGCAATGTGATGCGCCGCGCGTTCACCGCCCTGCGCAACGGCCGCTTGAGGCCCGCGATCGTCGAGCTGCCCTGGGATGTGCTGAAGGAGGAGGTCGCCGAACCGCTGGACTACACACCTGTCGTGCGAACGCGCTTTGCCCCCGATCCGGATGCGGTTGCGGTTGCGGCGCGGATGCTGGTCAAGGCCAAGCGGTTGGTGATTCATGCCGGGCAGGGCGTGCACTGGGCGAACGCGTACGATGAGCTGAAGGAGTTGGCCGAGCTCCTGGCTGCGCCAGTCTCGACCACGCTCGCCGGCAAGAGCGCTTTCAACGAGACGCACGAACTCGCGCTCGGCGCCGGTGGCGCCGCGACGCCTGGGCCGCTCAGGCATTTCCACGACAAGGCGGATCTGATCCTGGGCGTCGGCTGCAGCTTCTCGGAAACTGCATTTGGCCCGCGCATTCCGCAGGGCAAGAAGATCATTCACGCCACGCTCGACCCCACCGACCTCAACAAGTCGCTGCGCTGCGAGCACGCGCTGGTCGGCGACGCCAAACTCACCCTCGCCATGCTGATCGAGGCCTGCTCCGACCTGATCAAGGAGCCGCGAAGCAGCGCGACAGTCGCGCGCGAGATCAAGAAAATCGAAAAGGCCTGGCTCGCCGAATGGCTGCCGTTGCTCACCTCTGAAGACGCACCGCTCAGTCCCTATCGCGTGCTGTGGGACTTGCAGAAAACCGTCGACATCGACAACACCATCATTACCCACGACGCAGGCTCGCCCCGCGACCAGCTCACTCCCTATTGGAAATCGACGACGCCGCTCAGCTACATCGGTTGGGGCAAGACCACCCAGCTCGGCTACGGCCTTGGCCTCGCCATGGGCGCCAAGCTCGCCTGTCCCGACAAGCTCTGCATCAATGTCTGGGGCGACGCCGCTATCGGCTTCACCGGCATGGATCTCGAAACAGCCGCCCGCGAGCGCATTCCCATCCTCTCGATCCTGCTCAACAACAGTTCCATGGCGATCGAGCTCGACCAGATGCCCGTGGCGACCGAACGCTACCGCTCGACCGACATTTCCGGCGACTATGCGGCGTTCGCCCGGGCCCTGGGCTGCCACGGCGAGCGCGTAACCCAGCTAGACGACATTATTCCGGCCATCCGGCGCGGGATCGAGGCGACGCTTGCAGGCAGGCCCGCTTTGGTGGAATTCATCACTGCGAAAGAAACTCGCGCGTCGCGCCTCTAGCAGGGTATCCGCCATGGCTGGGAATTCAGCAGCAAGCTTTCACCCGCCGCGCCGCGCGCTGATGGGACCTGGCCCATCGGATGTAAGCCCGCGCGTGCTGGGCGCGTTGGCGCGGCCGACCATCGGTCACCTCGATCCGGCCTTTGTCAGCCTGATGGACGAGGTGAAGGCGCTGCTGCAATTCGCCTTCCAGACCCGCAACGAACTCACCCTGCCGGTGTCGGCGCCGGGCTCGGCCGGCATGGAGACCTGCTTCGTCAACCTGATCGAACCGGGCGACAAAGTGATCGTCTGCCAGAACGGCGTATTCGGCGGACGCATGAAGGAGAATGTGGTGCGTTGCGGCGCAACACCGGTGATGGTGATCGATGCGTGGGGAGAACCCGTCAATCTCGCCAAGGTGAAGCAGGCGATCGCCGCTAATCCCGATGCCGTCGCGCTCGCCTTCGTGCACGCCGAGACATCGACAGGCGTTGCGAGCGATGCGGCAGCGCTATGCAAGCTTGCGCGTAACGCCGGCATGTTCAGTATCGTCGACACAGTGACCGGCGTCGGCGGCATCGAAGTGGCGGTCGACGCCTGGGGCGCGGACGCGGTCTATTCCGGCACGCAGAAATGCCTCTCCTGCGTTCCCGGCCTCTCCCCGGTGACGTTCAGCGCCAAGGCGGTCGAGCGCATCCGCGGCCGCAAGACGCCGGTGCAGAGCTGGTTCCTCGATCTCAACCTGGTGATGGGTTATTGGGGCGGGGCTACGCGCCGCGCCTATCACCACACGGCGCCGGTCAACGCGATCTACGCCCTGCACGAAGCTCTTCTCATGCTGAAAGAGGAGGGCCTCGAAGCGAGCTGGGCGCGCCACCGGCGCAACCATGAGGCGCTGAAGGCGGGGCTGGAGGCGATGGGCCTCAGTCTGCCGGTGGCGGAAGCCGCGCGCCTGCCGCAGCTCAATCTGGTCGCGATTCCGCAAGGCATCGACGAGGCGCGGGTGCGAAGCGAGCTGCTGGAGCACCATGGGCTCGAGATCGGCGCGGGACTGGGCGAACTGGCCGGCAAGGTCTGGCGCATCGGGTTGATGGGCTACGGCTCGAACGAATCGAACGTGCGCCTCTGCCTGTCAGCACTCGAATCCGCTCTGCTGAGGCAGGGCGCAAAGATCACGGCTGGCGCCGCGTTGGCGGCGGCCGATCGCGCGTACACGGGCGCTCGCTAAACCGCCGGCCCGTAGGGTGCATTAGGCCGAAGGCCGTGATGCACCTCTTTCGTGGTCGTGGCGCGATGGTGCATTTCGCTCCGCTCATGCACCCTACGACGCTCGTGTGCGAGCCTCAGAACATCGTGTTCGTGTTCTTCGGCTCTTTCGGGATGTCCTGGACGACGTCCCAGTGCTCGACGATCTTGTTGTTCTCATCGAGACGGAAAATGTCGACGATTGCCCGGCCGAGCGTGTCCGGCTCGCGCAGCGAGTGGACATGCAGCACCACGAAATTGCCGTCGGCATAGGCGTGCTTGATCTCGCTGTGCGAGGCCGGGAATGACGTCTTCAGGAATCCGAGGAAGCCCTTGAGCCCTTCGGGACCATCTGCGGCGCCCGGGTTGTGCTGGATGTAGGTCGCGCCGAGGAATGTGCTCGCCTTGTCGAAATCCTTCTGGTTGATCGCAGCGTCGTAGAAATCCTTCACGATCTGGATCTTCGCAGCCTTGTCGGCATCGGCCTTCGCCACGGCGTCGGCGGCCGCGGCAGCCGGGTCCGGCGTTGGCGCCGCTGCGGTGGGCGCGGGCGCAGGCGAGCAGGCGAGGATGGCCAAGGGCAGGGCGAGGGCGGCTAGTCTGATCGGCTTCATGGCAGGGTTCCTTCCTAAGAGTGCTTCAGGTCGATTGCGCCGGCGCGGCGGCGACGTCTTTCTCGTTCACTTCGCGCATGATGCGCCCGTCGAAGCGGTTGAGAACGAGACTGGTGATCAGCGTCAGCGAGGCGGCCCCGACGATCCACCAGGCCACCGAAGTCGGATCACCTGTCTGGCTCACCAGGTAAGTGCTAGCCAGGGGCGCCAGCGCGCCTCCGACGCTGAAGGCGATGTTGAAGCCCAGCGCAACGCCGCTGAAGCGGATGGCGGTCGGGAAAAGATCGCCGATCACGCCCACGCTTGCGCCGTTGAAGAACGAGGCCGTAAGCCCGGCCAGCGCGAACAGCAGCAGCAGGTCGACGCTGTGGCCCTGCAGCGCTTGGAAGAAGGGGAATGAAAAGACGACTGCGATCAGTGCGCCGAAGCCCAGAAGGAGGCGACGTGGCATGCGATCTCCAAGCCATGCAACGGTGATGAGACCGATCGACAGAACCACCAGAGCCACGTTCTGAGCCCTGGCGGCGTCTTCAGGCAAATAGTCCAGCACTCTGGTGAGATAGGCCGTGGTGTAGCCGAACAGCATGCCGTTGAACCCGCCTGACGCAGCCAGGGCTCCGATGCCGACAAGGACATTGGGGGTGGACGTGCGGAACAGTTCGCCGATCGGCACCTTGACCTTCACCTGCCCAAGATCGCGATAGGCCGCGGTCTCTTCGAGCGACAGCCGCAGCCAGAAACTCACCAGGCCCAGGGCGCTGCCGAGGACGAAAGCGATGCGCCAGCCGTACTCGCCGACCTTGTCGGGCATCCATTCCTGCAAGCCGAGATTGAGCAGCGTCGCCGCCACCACGCCGGTGTTGACGAAGAAGAAAATCACACCGGTGGCGAAGCCGAAGCGTCGCGGCGCCGTCTCGGTGACATAGGTGATGGCGCCCGGCAGTTCGCCGCCCAGGCAGAATCCCTGGATGAGCCGCAAGCCGACCATCGCCAATGGCGCGGCGGCGCCCCACTGCGCGTAAGTCGGCAAGAGTCCCATGCCGAGCGTGGCCAGCGACATGGTCAGGATCGTGAAGATGAACACCCGCTTGCGGCCATAACGGTCGCCGAAATGGCTGAGCACGATCCCGCCCAGCGGGCGGGCGAGATAGCCCACCGCAAGGACCGCGAACGTCGCAAGCATCGACGACAGGGGATCGGTGCTCGGAAAGAAGGCCGCGCCGATATAGACGGCGAAAATGCCGTAGATGACGAAATCGTAGAATTCGAGCGCCCCGCCGAGGCTGGCCAGGATGATCACCCGCCAATCTTTCAGCTTCAGCGCCCCCCGCTGCTCTACCCCGTTTGCCACTTTGTGCGTTCCCCGCTTCGTATTATTGGTTACCTTGTATAAGTAGTTTGCAGCGCTTGGGAAATGCGCGATGCGCTAGGATTTGGCGGCCTCAAGGGACCGTTCAAACCACAAGGAGGAAAGATGCGTAAGGCGATTGGATCGTTATGCTTCGCTGCAGCATTCCTGGCGTGCGTGGGTGCTGCGGAAGCTCACCATTCTTTTGCGGCGTTTTTCGATTCCGAAAAGACCAAGACCATCACCGGCAAGGTCACGAAATTCCTGTTCGTCAACCCGCACGGGACGATCGAGATGGATGTGAAAGGCGCAGGCGGCAAGACGGAAGCCTGGCGCGTCGAAACCAACGCCCCTGTCCTTCTCCGCCGTCTTGGCTGGACCAAGGAAAGCATCAGCTACGGACAGACGATCACGATCGTAGGATGGCCTGCGCGTGACGGCGCCAACTACCTCCGCCTCCAGCGCGCCACCGACGAGGCCGGCAAGCCGATCGGCCGATCGATGGCGACAGGGGATCAGCAATAATGTTGCGCGCGTCAGCCGCCGTCACCGCCGCGCTTGCTGCGGTCGCTTGCTCATCGGCCCCGGCGCCGGAGGCGCTCTCCGCTCCACCAGCGGCAGTTACCGAGCCTGTCCCGCCTGCCCAGCAGAAGCCGGCGCATCCCGACCTCTCCGGCTTCTGGAGCCTTAACCGCGGCAAGCCGGTTCGCGATCCTGTCCTGGCGGCCAAGCTACCGGCAGACACGGTCATCGTCGACGATACGGGCGGCGCGGAACTGCCGATCGGCGACTATGGCGGGCTCAAGCCCAAGCCCAAAGCGCTCGCCGTCGCCAAGGCCTGGAAGCCGGCCGACGACATGACGCTCGACAAGGTGTGCTCGCCGCCCTCGATCATCTATGCGCTGCAGGGCCCGTTCCCGATCGAGATCTATCAGGGGACCGAACTCATCGTGATGAAGCTCGAATATTACGACATGGTCCGCATCATCTTCATGAACCGGACCGAGCACCTGCCGCCCGATGCGCCCCATACCAAAGTCGGCGATTCGATCGGGCATTGGGAAAGCGACACGCTGGTGGTCGACACGACGCACCTCGAGGCGGCGACGATCACCAATAACGGCCTGTTCCACAGTGAGAATGCGCACGTAGTCGAACGATTCCGCCTCGGCGTTGAAGGCAAGACGCTGAACGCCACCCAGGAGTTCGAAGACCCCGACGCGCTCGAAAACCGCGGCGTGCGGTTCATCACCTGGACCGCGCGTCCCGGCGATCACGTCTTCCCTTACGAGTGCGATCCGCGGTTCGCCGAGAACTACAACAAATAGCCCTCGGCGACCCGCTCTCAGCCGAGCGTGCGCGCGATGCGGAAGCTGAGATAGTTGCGGCCACGGGTTGCGGGCGAATATTGCCCTGCACGGTTCGCAGAGCGCAGCGTCTTCGGATTGCTGGTGAAGGACGTCGAGCGCATCACCCGGACATTGCAGTTGCCGTCGTGGACCGGCGACCCGTCGGTCGGCAGCAGCAGCGCGTCCTTTTGGTAGCAGTCCTCGGTCCACTCATAGGTGTTGCCGTGCATGTCGTGGAGCCCGAACCTGTTGGGCGGGAATGAGCCCGACGGCGCCGTGTCGTCCATCCACACGTCGCGGCCTTCGACCTTGCCGCCGAGACCTTCGCCTTCGTCCTTGCCGAAATTCGCGTAGTTGTGATCGGGCTTGTCGCCCCACGGGAAAGTCGTGGTCGTCCCGGCGCGAGCGGCGTACTCCCACTCGGCCTCGGTGATGAGGTGATAGGCGTCCGTCCCGGCCTTCTGGTTGAGCCAGCCGACAAAGCGCTTGGCGTCGTACCATGATGCGCCGACGACGGGCCGCGTTCCCCGGCCATGATCGACGTATTTGGTGTTCGGCTTGCCATCAAGCCCGGTGCGGAGCGCCGCCTCGATCGCCATGCCGTCGCAGGCGCCGTCGCTGACGCAGGCCATCCACTGGTCCCAGGTGACAGCGAATTTGCCGACCGCGAAGGGCTTGGCGAAAGTGACCTTGTGCTGGGCCTCGTCGGGATCGCGCATCTCCTCGTTCTCGGGAGATCCCATCACGAACGAGCCCGCCGGCAGCACGACCATCTCGGGGCAGTCGGCGCATTCCGTGAAAGCCTGGCCCGGCTTGGCGGCAGGCGCAGCCTGGGCCATCGCGCCAGGCAGTGTCTCGCAACCCGCGGCCGTGAGCAGCCCCGCAGCCGCCAAACCTGCGACGATCCAGCTAGTTTTGGTCATGGCGTTCTCCCCTCAACTCTAATGGCTATCCCATATAACTATCATTGATAGCAGGTAGGGTCGATGCTAGCGTTTTGGCCAGCAGGTCGATCCAGAAATCGATCCAGAAAGGGGAGGGTAGGATGAAATCCACCAGCTTGTCGGGAATGGCGCTGGCCTTGGTCTTCGCGGCAGGATGCGCAGGCGCATCGGCGCAGACCCTGGCTTCGCGCGCGGCGCCGCCCGGACCCATCGTGGCCGGCCAATCGGTTCCGGTAACGACGTTCGACACAGCGGAAGCCCAGCAGGCGCTTCTCACCAGCCCCGACCCCAAACTCGCCGCCAACAAGAAGCTGGTCTACGACTGGTGGCGCGAGGTGCTGGCCGCCGGCCATGTCGAAAACGCCGACAAGTACATGCACGCCGATTACATCCAGCATAACCCGGCAGTGGCGACCGGCGCGGCGGCCTTCAAGGGCTTCTTCGGTTCGCGTCCGCCGCGCGACATCAAGCCGACCATCGACAATCTGGTCTCGATCGTGGCGGAAGGCGACATGGTCGTATTTTCATTCAGGCGCGAAATGGCGGAACCGCAGGATGCGGCCAAGAAATACACCACCACCTGGTTTGACATGATGCGGATCAAGGACGGCAAGGTCGCCGAGCACTGGGATTACGGAACAAAGAGATGAGCGCGAACGTCCCGATGCGCCTGGTTCTAGCCGCACTCGGCGCCTGCGCCGCCGTTTCTTGCAGCCGCCCGCCGGAGACGGCGGCCGCCTCCACCGGCGCCGCAGCGCCGCCCTACAATGCCGATCTCGACGTCAACGAGTTGATGGTTCACGTCATGCAGCCGGCCGCCTACGATTTCTGGAGAGGCTGGGGCATCATATACACTGCGGAGGGGACGAGAGACATCTCGCCCCGCACTTCACAGGAATGGCTGGAAGTCGAAAACGGCGCCGCGACGATGATTGCGGCAACCAATGTGCTGATGCTTCCCGACTTCGCCCGCAAGCCGGAAGATGAATGGTACAAGTTCGCCAAGAACGTGGCCGACCTCGCCAAGACGGGCAAGGACGCAGCCGAGATGCAGGACAAGCAGGCGATGTACGATATCGGCGGCAAGCTCGATGAAGCCTGCGACGCCTGCCACGAGAAGTTCCAGCCGCAAGAGCAGAGAAAACCCTAAGGGCGATCGCGCCGCGCCCTCGCAATTTGCCCCCTCAGCGGCGGATCAGGGCTTGCCCTCGGCCAGCGCCTTGGCCTGCTCGGCGCTGGACTGCATGCCGAAGCGTCTTCCGTCAGCGGTGATGCCGGCAGTGACATAGCCGCCCTCGCCATCCTTCTTCGGCGCGATGACGATCGTCAGCTTGTCGCCTACCTTGACCATGTCCTTGCGCCAGCCGCCCCGGTACATGTTGTTGAGGCTGTGGCCCTCGTACCGGATCAGTCGGGTTCCCTTGGCGTCGGTGACTTCAAGGGTCAGTCTCATATGCGGATTGATCAGTTCGAACTGCTTGACCACGCCTGTGACCTGCACCGTCTTGGTGAAGTCGAACATCGCCGCGGAGTGGTGGGCGAAGGCGACCGGAGCTGAGACCAGCGCCAGCGAGGATAGGGCGAGTGCGAGAGCGATATTCTTCATTGTTTCATCCCTGATCGCGGGCAAGGCCCGGACGGCGCTGCAGCGCCTAGTAATATTTGCTCTTGGGGGCGTTGGGGTTCCGGAGTTCCTCCAGATGCTCGAGCCATCCCTGCTCGGGGCAGTCATAGGGCAGGAGGTGTCCGTTCGGAACTTCGGACCATTTCTTCTGCCCCTTCACCGGCGCCGTGTAGAACGGATCGGTCATGGTCCAGTCGCTGACCAGGACCCTGCCGCCCGCTGAATCCTTTTCCAGATGATATCTCTCGGTGATGCGTGCCTGGTCGCTGTGGGCATAGCGCTGGTCGACCTGTTCCTTCAGGTCCGTCACCTCGACGACAAGAGTGTCCCCTTCCCAGCGCGCCGATGAAACGCCGTTGCGGTCCGGCAGGCGGTCCGCCTCGGGGATGATCCGGTTACCCAGATAGATCCGCCGCATTTCGGCATGGGCTTCGTAGACGATGTTGATCTGATCGCGCCCCTGCAGGATTTCCATGGGATAGCCGCCTGAGCCCTCCATGGAGCCTGGCAAGCCGGTGCCGACGCAGTGCGCGCCCGGCGCATCGCCGGTGGTTCCAACCATTGTGCGGTACTCGGCGATCTTGGCCTTCGCGGCGTCGGTGAACGGCAGGCCGCTGATGTCGCCGCGCGGTGGCCGCGCGGCTCCGCCCGCAGGCGTTGCAGCTGGGGCCGCTCCGCCCGGCGCGGCAGCAGGTGGACGAGCGGCGCGAGGTGGCGCACTGGGGTCGCGATAGGAAGTCCAGACGCCGGTGAAGTCAGGATGGTTCGTTGCCGCCGTGGTCGGCGCCTGCGCGCTCGCCAGCCCGAGGCCCGCGCAGACAGCTATCGCCGACAACAGACCGAGGCCGATCAAAGAAGCTTGTTTCCGCATTCGGCAACCTCCCCTAGTCGCGGCCCTTGTCTCGGGCTCTGTGTTGCGGCGCTTATCGCGTTTGCGTGAACTCGAAGCGCGCCGCCTGCGGTCAACGAAATACGCGAAACACTCAACGACCGGCAGCGCCGCTCGCCGATCCGCGAGACATTGACCCTTCAGCCGCAGTATTGAATATAATACATAACTGTCAAGCGCAGCTCTTATCGGCGCTCGCTGGCATTAGGGGCTCCGGGATGAACGTACACGACTTCTCGACCTGGTTGTCCGCGACGCCGCCGAGTCTGATCATACAGAACAATTTCTGGGTCATACCGACCGTCCAGAGCATCCACATTCTGGCGATCTGCGTGGTGATCTCCTCGGCGCTGATGATCAATTTGCGGCTCGTCGGGATCGTCGGGCGCGCCGATCCGGTCGCCAGTTTCGCCCGCCGCTATCTGCCGTGGACGTGGACGGCTCTGGTTATCCTGTTGCTGACCGGAGTGACGCTGATTGTGGGCGAGCCGGATCGCACGGTGGGCAACAGCATCTTCTGGTCGAAGATGGCGCTGGTCTCCGCCGGCGTGGTCCTCAGTCTGGCGTTCATTTTTCCCATTCGGAAAAATCCGGTCTTCTGGGAAAGCGCGGGCAATGGAGTCCAGGCAAAGCTGCTTGGCGCTGTTTCCCTGGCGGTGTGGATCGCCGTGATCTTCTGCGGACGCTGGATCGCCTACAGCGGTTGATTGTCTGGAACAGAAATAGGAGCTGGGCGGCTGACAAGCCCGGGATCAGTTGTTGGCTTGCGGGGCGAGGAAACTAGGCAATGGATTTCACCAGCCTGCTTGAAGCGCTGAAGGAGACACCCTTCGCAACGGCGCTGCGCGAAGCCGACACGCTGTTTCCGTGGACGGAGAGCATCCATGTTCTCTCGATCACCATCGTGGTGGGCGTCATCTCGATTGTCGATCTGCGGCTGATGGGCGTCATCGCCCACAAGAAGGAGATCCGCAGCTTGTTGAGTCAGGTGCTGCCCCTGACCTGGGGCGCCTTCGTAGTCGCTGCGATCACCGGCTCTCTGATGTTTTCCACCAACCCGACCGGCTACGTCGACAACTGGCCTTTCCGCATCAAGATCGGCCTGCTGGTCCTGGCCGCCGCGAACGTGGCCGTCTTCCACCTCATCACCTCTCGCAAGCTTCACCTGTGGGACGCGGGACAGCCAACGCCTCCGGCAGCCAGGCTGGCCGGCGCGACCTCGCTCGGCTTGTGGATCGCCATCGTCTTCTTCGGCCGCTTTATCGGTTTCACGCTTGTCTGACGGCCCAGCACAAGGTCGGCCGAAGAGCGCAAGGGACATACGCGCATGAAAATTGCCATCATCGGCGCCACCGGTTTCGTCGGCTCGAAAATACGCGATGAGGCGCTCGCCCGCGGTCATCTGATCACGGCTGTCGTTCGCAAGCCCGAAGCCCTGCCTGCCCATCCGCGCCTTGTCGCGCGGCCGGTCGACATTCTGGACACGGTGGCCCTGGCGCAGGTCCTGGCCGGCCACGACGCCGTCGTCTCGGCCTACAGCCCTGGCCGCGGATCGCCGATCGAGACGGTCTACGAGACTTTCGTGGCCGCTCATCGCTCGATCATCGATGCGGCAAAGCTCTCGGAGGTGGCGCGCTATCTCGCCGTCGGCGGCGCCGCCAGTCTGAAGACGCCGGAAGGCGTCGAGTTCATGGATTCACCGGCCGCCGCCGGCTTCGCTGCTTTCATGCCCGCCCTGCGCGGCACGCGCGAGCAATACTACATGCTGAAGGCGGCGCCGCCCGAACTCGACTGGGTGTTCCTCGCCCCGTCGGTGATGCTCGCGCCCGGCGAGCGCACGGGAAAGTACCGCGCCGGCAAGGATCACATCCTCTACCACGAGCCCGGCAAGAGCGCGATCTCGCTCGAAGACTACGCCGTCGCGATGATCGATGAGATCGAGCGGCCAGCCCACCATCGCGAGCGCTTCACAGCCGGCTACTGACGCCAATTCATGGACTCAAGGGAGATCAGACATGCTCAACCGCAAAACTCTCGGCAGAAACCTCGCGATGGCCGTGGCTCTCGCCGCTTCGCTTCCGCTGACAGCGCACGCACAGCCGACCCTCCAGATGCTGCAGGACCGGGCGATGATCGAAGATGTCATGTCGCGCTACGAGTTCGCTCTCGATTCCGGCGACGCCGAGGCCTATGGGGCGCTGTTCACCGAGGACGGCGTGCTGGCTAGCGGCCGCAGCGAGGAGAAGGGCCGCGCCGCGATCGTCAAGTCGGTCGCGGATCTCTCTGTCCGCTTCAGGGCGACAGCACCGCCCGCAGGAACCCCGCCGCGCAAGGTGATCCATTCCTACTCCAATCTCGTCCTCGAGGTGCAAGGCGACAAGGCGATCGCCAAATCCAACTGGGTCGAGGTGTGGAATATCAAGGCCGGCGTTCCCGAGGTCGGCGGCGCCGGCCAGTACAACGACACGCTCGTTCGCAAGGACGGCAAATGGTATTTCAGCCGGCGCGAAATCGTAGGGACCATGTCGCCGCCGCGCGCAGCTCCGGCGGCCACGACCGCGCCAAAGCCTGCGGCGGGCAACTGAACTCGATCCGTCATCAAGATTTTAGGGGTGCCATGCGTCTTCGAATTGAAATCTGCGCCGCGCTGTCTTTGAGTTTGACGCTCTCGGCAGCTGAGGCCCAGACGCCTGCTCCCACCGCTGGGGCGCAGGCCGCGACCTGCACGCGCAGCCGCTACGCTGGCGATGCGTTCAATCCGGCGCCAGCCTTCCCCGGCCAGACCAAGGCGCCAGCGGCAGCGGCGAGCAAATTCAACATCGAAGTGGTGACGACCGGTCTCAATCATCCCTGGTCGCTCGCCTTCCTGCCGGACGGACGCTTGCTGGTGACGGAAAAGCCTGGCGGGATGCGGATCATCGGCAAAGACGGGAAGGCTGGCGCCCCTCTGAAAGGCGCGCCGCTGGTGAAAAGAGCCTCGCTCAGCGGCATGCATGACGTGCTGCTCGATCCCGACTTCGCAATCAACCGGATCATCTACTTCAACTACGTGACGCTCGCTCCCGGCCAGACCGAGGAAGGCCGCGACGCGCCCAGCATCGGCCGCACTGTCAGAGCCCGCCTTTCGGCGAACGGCGACGCTCTCGAAGAGCTCAAAGTGATCCACGAAGGCGAGGGCGCCGCGCGCCGGCTGGTGCTGGCGGCGGACGGTACGCTGCTCATCACCTCGGGCGTCGCCGACGGCCCTCGTCCCCAGTCGCTCACCAGCGACGCCGGCAAGGTGTTGCGCATCAACCGCGACGGGACGATCCCGAAAGACAACCCGAAATTCGCCGACAAGGCGGCGCTGCCGGAACTCTACACGCTCGGTCACCGCGATCCCGAAGGCGTCGCCTTCAATCCCGCGACCGGAGAGCTGTGGACGATCGAACACGGACCGCGCGGTGGCGACGAACTCAACATCGTCAAGCCCGGCGCCAACTACGGCTACGCCGACATCAGCTATGGCCGCCTGTATTCGGGCGAACCGATCAATGGCGGGTTGACCGCCAAGGAAGGCACGCAGCAGCCGGTCTATTTCTGGGCGCCCTCCATCGCGCCCTCGGGCCTTGCCTTCTACACCGGCGATCTCTTTCCGGAATGGAAAGGCGACATCTTCCTCGGCGCCATGGCGGCCAAGCATCTCGTGCGCCTGGACATGAAGGACGGGAAAGTGGTCGGCGAGGAGCAGATGCTGATGGACCGCTGCGTCCGCTTCCGCGACGTGCGCCAGGGCCCGGACCAGGCGCTCTGGATCCTCACCGATCAGGACAATGGCGAGCTGCTAAGGCTGACGCCGAAGCGGTAGCCGTCAGGCCGTCATGTCCCAAACCTGCGTATCGCGCAGGATGTCGAGCGCCGGGCCGGCCGGATTGTCCGCGACGCGTGGCGGAAGATCGAACTGCATTGTTGGCCGGCGCTGCGCGCCATAGCGCGGCCAGTCGGGCAGGGCCTTGGTGTTGGGATCACCCGAGCGCGCGAAAGCGAGCCATGCCTCGCTCATCTGGTCAGCTATCAACTGGGCTTCGGGCCCTGTGCCGGTAAGATTGGGCGAGACGGCGACATTGTCGAAGATGAAGGGGATGTCGAGCGTGTGCGGCGTGCGCCACGCGCCGTTATAGACCGGCGTCGCCCAGGTCAGCTTGTAGACATAGGCGGGCGCCGCGTTGAGCGCCGCCTTGCGCTCGGCGATGTGGATCGAGTTGCGCTCCATCATGATCTTGGTCGTGATGTCATAGAAGATGTCGGCAGGCTTGGCCTCCGGCATCAGTTTCTTGTAGTCGGCGATGACCTTCGCGCCATCTGCCTTGACCATGTAGGTCTGGATCGCGCCAGGTAGCGCCTCCCACGTCAGGTTGAACCATCGATCGCCGTTGAACACGAACACCGTTTCGGTGCGGCATGTGCCGATCAGCAGAGGCACGTCTTTGGAAACGGTCGTTGCGGCCGGCTCGAACGGATGGGCGGGAAGGCCGCGGCCGTCGACCACCGGAGAGAGCGAAGGCGAGAGAGGCCCCAGCTTGGCATAGACGCCGAGGAGATCCTGCATCGGTGCGGCGTGAAGGCCCGCCACGTCCGTGACGTTCAGCATCTCCATGACTTTCCGCGCAGTTGCGGTAGCGCGCTCCTGCGGCACGCCCTTGAGGAAGGGGCCGCTCTGGACAGCGGCGCGATGGAAGAGCCCTTTGGCGCCCGGCATGCCCATCAGGCACGAGGTCTTCGCCCCGCCGCCGGATTCCCCGAAGATCATCACCTTCTTCGGATCGCCGCCGAACTCCTCGATGTTGTCGCGCACCCAGCGCAACGCGTGGATGAGGTCATGCTGCCCGACGCAGCCGCTGTCCGCATAAGCCTCGCCCCCGATCTCGGCGAGACCGAGATAGCCGAAGATGTTGAGGCGGTGATTGACCGTCACCACCACCACGTCGCCCCGCTGGGCAAGGCGCGTTCCATCATAGCCGAGGGCTGCACCCGAACCATAGGAAAAGCCGCCGCCATGGATCCACACCATCACCGGTCGCTTGCGGTTGCGCAGGCCAGGCGTCCAGACGTTGAGGAAAAGGCAGTCCTCGCCCATCGGCTCGCCGGGAACCGCCCAGGTGTTGAGAAGCGCCGCGCTGGCGCCGCCGGAAGCGCGGTTCTGCGGCGTCATGGCGCCGAACGACTTGGCGTCGAGCATGCCCGCCCAGGGAACCGGCGGCTTGGGCGGCTGGAAGCGAGTGGTCGCCGTGTCTGCGCCGTAGCGGATGCCTTTGAAGATCTTGATCGGACCCTGCTGCACCCCACGCACCTTGCCTGCGGTCGTCTCAGCGATCGGATCACCGCCAGCTTGCTGGGCAGCCGGCGCCGAGGTGCAGGCGACTGCGGCGGTGGCGAGCAGGCCCTGACCCAGCGTGCGGCGGGATATGCGGCTCATGATCTCTCTCCCCGAATCTCTATTCGTAGAATTTCTTCGTGTCCGGCCAGCCCGACGCCATCCGGTAAGGCACAGTCAGCAGCACAACCTCGATCTGCTTGATCCTGCCGTCCTCGATCTTGAAGACCTCCGAGCACATGTAGCTCGACGGCGAAAACCGGCGGCGGACGAGCGGCGTGGTCTCACCGTCCTTGTAGCGAATGGTCGCCGGCTCGGCCGTTCCGGTGTGGTCGAAGAACATCACCACGTGAACGAGCCCGTGCTCCTCGTCGACCAATGGAAAGCGCGGGTCGCGCACTCGCGAAAGCTGCGCCGAGACTCCAGTATCGAGCTGGTCGCCGCAGGATAGCTTGCCCATCTTGTCGCCGGCCGGGTTGAGGGCGGTGATCGTGCCGTTCTCGATGCGTTGGCAGTCGGCCGCAAAAAGCTCGGGATGCGGCTTCGCCTCGATCAGGGCCTTGAGGTAGTTGTCGATGATCCTGACCATCTCCTCGCGTGAGCGCCGTTTTTCGACAGGCACCACGTCCGAGAAGGTCGGCTTGTCCTTGAGGTCGTCCGGCTTGTGCAGCACGCCCATGTCGCGGCGCGCGACGATGGTTTCAACCTCGGTAATCTTGCGGTTCTTCACCTTGAGGCGCAGCGACAGGATGCCTGACTGTCCGCCTTCGTCGATCGTGCCGAAGAATCCGGCCTGGCCCGCTTTCACGTCGTTGAAATAGAGCTTGTAGGCCCCGAGCTTGCTAATCGTCGCCCAGAGGCCGTCGCCCGGCGCGAGCACCTGTCCGTTCTCGGTGAACTTCACCTTCGAATCGAACGGCACCTGCTTGGGGTCATGCGCCGCCATCGCAGCGAGATAGGCGTCGGTGATTCCACTGAGGCAGGCGCGGTCACAGATCTTTCCCGCTTGCGCTGCCGCCGGCGAAGCCAGCGCGAACACGAGACCCGCGAACAGCGCCTTCGAGTATCTGTGCATGCAAACTCCCCCTCTGTCGCGCCGCTAGGCGAGCCCCAGCACGCGCGCCGCATTGTCCTTCATGATCGCAGGCATCACATCGTCGCGGAATCCCGCTTCCTTCGCCGCCTCGATCCATTTCTCCGGCTTGATCAGCGGGAAGTCGGAGCCGAACAGCATTTTTTGTTTAAGCTGCGTGTTGGCGTACTGGATCACCTGCTTCGGAAAATACTTCGGCGACCAGCCCGACAGGTCGATGAACACATTCTCCTTGTGCAGCGCCATCGACAGGCTTTCGTCCGTCCACGGCCAGCTCGGGTGCGCGAGGATGATCTTCATGTCGGGAAAATCGACGGCGACATCGTCGACCAGGATCGGCTGGCCGTATTTGAGGCGCACGCCGCCGCCGCCTTTCATTCCGGTCCCCATGCCCGAATGGCCGGTGTGGAAGATCGCGGGCAGTTTGTGCTCGGCGATCACCTCGTAGAGCGGCCACGCCATCCGGTCGCTGGGATGATAGTCCTGCATCGGCGGGTGAAACTTGAAGCCCTTGACCCCATGATCCTTGATCAGCCGCCGCGCTTCGATGGCGCCGAGCTTGCCCTTGTGAGGATCGATCGAGGCGAAGGGAATCATGATGTCGGTGTTGGCGCGCGCCGCCTCGGCGATCTCCTCGTTGGCGACGCGCTTGGCGCCGGTACCCGCCTCCATGTCCACCGTGAACATGACGAAGGCGATGTTCTGCGCGCGGAAATGCGCGATCGTGTCGACGATCGTCGGCCGCTTGCGGTCAGCCTTGAAATAGGCGCTGGCCGCGTCGAAGAACTTGCCCATGACGGGATCTTCGGAGTCGTGGCACGACACCTCGGCGTGAACGTGGACGTCAATGGCGCGAATTTTGGCGAGATCGATCATGGGTCACGTCAACCGGATTGCTGCGTTCCGCACACGCTATCGAAAAACGGCAAGTCCGCCATGCCTCGCCTCAGCGCTCGGGGATACTTGCGCTTATTAGTTATGCCATGCAAGCATTGCGATCGAGACCTCTGCTTTGGGGGTGCTGAGAGCCGCTAGAGCTCGGACGAGGGAGGTTGGGGTGAGGACGGGATTGGTCTGCATCTTTGCCATCCTCTGCATGGCGCTCGCCGCATGCACCGGCCAGACCAGCGAAACCGATGCCCGCCGCATGGCTGCGCTTCAGCAGCGCCTGGACACGCTCGAGACCGAGGCAACGCGCGCGGAAGACTTCCGAGCCATCAAGAAGCTGCAGCGCGTCTACGGCTATTACCTGGAGAAGGGATTGGGCGAGGATCTCGCCGATCTCTTCAGTTCGGCTGCCGAGGCTGAGTATGCGGCCGGCATTTATGTAGGCGACGAAAACATCCGCGCCTGGTTCAAGCAGCTCGGTGCCGGCAATCAATCGCCGGGGCGGCTTGGCGATCACATGAACCTACAACCGGTCGTCGATCTCGCGCCCTACCGGCAGACCGCGAAAGGCCGCTGGCGCGTGCTGCTGATGGCCGGGTCCTATGGCCAGAGCGCAAGCTGGGGCGAGGGCCTCTACGAGATCGGCTACATCAAGGAAAACGGCGTCTGGAAGATCGACCGTCTGCATTGGTACCAGAACTTCGTCGCGCCTTATGAAGGCGGCTGGGTGAAGAAGCGGGAGGCGCCCGTGCGCGGGCGCTCCGCCCGTCCGGGCGCCGTCGTTCCCGCCAAGCCGCGCAGCGATCCCAATCAGAAGTCCTGGCCCGAAGCCTATGTCCCGCCCTTCCACTATCCCGACCGCAATGTGAAAGCAGGGGGCGAGGCGGCGCCGGCCCAAGCAACCGTCGCGCCCAACCTCGAAGCGCTCGCCGAGAACATCGCCAAGGTCGAACACCGCATCCAGCGCGTGGCCGACGAGCAGGCGGTCGAGAATCTCCAGGCCGCCTTCGGTTATTACTTCGACAAGAAGCTCTGGGACGAGACCATCGCGCTCTTTGCCGAGGACGGGTCGTTCGAGACAGGGCCGAGCGGCGTCTATTCCGGCAAGCCCAGCATCCGCCGCTATCTCGACGCGACGGGCGCCAACGGCCTGCAGGCTGGCGAACTTTTCCACCACATCGAGCTTGAGCCGGTTGTAACCGTCGCCGACGACGGCCGCAGCGCCAACATGCGCGTCCACATGATCGGCGAGATCGGCAAGTTCCAGACAAGCGCGATGTGGCGCGGCGGAATCTACGAGAATTCCTTCGTCAAGGAAAATGGCGTCTGGAAGATCAAGTCGATCCACCTCTACGACACCTTCGCCGCGCCCTATGAATCCGGCTGGGGCAAGGTTGCGCTGCCATCAGTCGATTTCACCAACGGCAAAGCGCCGCCGCCGGACAAGCCGCCGAGCGTCGCCTACAAACCCTATCCCGAATACTTCGTGCCGCCCTTCCACTTTCCCAATCCGGCCACCGGCAGACCCGCGCGCCTGGCGCAAGCGGAGGCCAAGCCATGAGGACGAAGCCTCTCGCTTCCATCACGGCGTTTGCGGCCATCGCCTCCCTCTCGGCTGCTCTCATCGCCTTCGCGAAGGACGACATGCCATCGCTGGATCAGCTCGAAGCGCGAATCGCTGCAGCCGAAACGCAGGTCGCTCGCGCCCACGACTATGAGGAGCTCGAGAATCTCAAGAGCGCCTACGGCTATTATCTCGACAAATCGCTGTGGGCCGAAGTCGCCGGGCTCTTTGCCGACGATGGCACACTCGAGATCGGCGGCCGCGGCGTCTTCGTCGGCCGCGAGAAGGTGCATCAATCGCTCAGCACCTATGGGCCGCAGGGCCTCGCAGCCGGCCGCCTCTTCAACCACATCATCGTCCAGCCCGTGATCACGGTCGCGCCCGACGGCCTCACCGCGAAAATGCGTTCACGCGCAATGGTGCAGACCGGCGTCTACGGCGGCGCCGGCACCTGGGGCGAAGGCATCTACGAGGACGAGT
>Ga0210377_10001689_pt1 | contig 19886 bp, 12 predicted proteins | sample PLM4_65_b1redo_FD_155480 | JGI IMG/M metagenome (GOLD analysis project Ga0210377, IMG submission 155480) | Groundwater sediment microbial communities from an aquifer in East River, Colorado, USA - PLM4_65_b1 redo | ecosystem: Environmental > Terrestrial > Soil > Riparian zone | place: USA: East...
CTCAGAGCACGTCCTGAAGCACGGGGATGAAATCACCATCGGCAGGCAGAAGCTGCTGTTCCGTCTTGAACGGTGATCTGCAGGGGCTAGGGATTGGGGGCTGGGGAACGGATCCGACCCTCGATCCCTAACCCCCAGCCCCTGACCCCTAACCCCCAATCCCCATGCGCTTGGACGTCCTGCTCCTACCGCGTGAGCTTCCGGTCCGCCCTCGCCCCGAACTGTACGCCGTCGTCGTAGACGTCCTCCGGGCGACGACCAGCATTGTCGTCGCCTTCCAGCATGGCTGCCGATCCATCCTCCCGGTGGCGAGCCCCGAGGAGGCGCACAGGGCCCGCGCGGCCATCCCCGAAGCCATCCTGGCCGGGGAGCAGGGCGGGCAGCGCATTCCGGGCTTCGATCTCGGGAATTCACCGAGCGAATTCAGCCGGGGAGCAGTGAACGGTCGGGACGTGATCCTGACGACGTCCAACGGGACCAAGGCGCTGCGCGCCACGGGAACAGGACGCACGGTGGCCATCGGGGCGTTCCGCAACCGGGCGGCAGTCGGGGACTGGCTCGTCGCGCGGGGAGCGGACAGCCTGATCGTCTGCTCCGGTTACGAGGGGGCGTTCTCGCTGGAGGATGCGGTGTGCGCGGGCGCCATCGTGGAACAAGCCTCCACCCTGGCTCCTGGTCTTTCCTTGGGTGACGGGGCCCGGGCGTGTCAGGTCCTGTGGGAGCGATTCGGGGCGGACCTCCTCCCCCTGCTCCGGGGGACGGCCTGGGGCCAGCGCGTCCTCGCGATGGGCTTCGGGCCGGACATGGAGGTGTGCGCTCGGGTGGATGTCACGAGTGTGGTGCCCCGGATGGAGGCTGGCCGCATCACCCTCAACAGTCCGGCTGTGCCTTGAGTCGAAGGACGTTGAATACGGCCTCGGGGCGGTGGAAGCCCTTGAGGGCGACCTCGCCCACAGGCTTGGCCTCGACCAGTTCCTCCACCGCGGCGAAGACCCGTTGGCTGATAAGGATCTGGCCAGCCCGGGCCTCGTCGCACAGGCGGGAGGCCAGATTCGTCACCGTGCCAATCGCCCCGTAGTCGAACCGCCCCTCGAACCCGATCTTCCCCAGGGTGGCGTAGCCCTGGGCGATCCCCACCCCGAAGTCCAACTGGTGTCCGCGCTTCCGCCACATCGCCGCCAGCTCGCCCGCCCGCTCCCGCATGGCCACGGCCATGCGGACGGCGCGCGCCGCCGGGTCCGGGCAGAGGACGGGATCGTTGAAGAAGACCATCAGGCCATCGCCGGCGAAGCGCTCCAGGGTCCCCTCGAACTGAAAGATCAGGGTCCCCATGGCGGCGTGGTACTCCCGGAGGACGCCCATCACCTCCTCGGGCTCCGCGGTCTCGGCGAAGGCCGTGAACCCCCGGAGATCGCAGAAGACCACGGTGATCTCCCGCCGGTGGCTCTCCAGCAGCCTCTCGTCCCCCGAGGAAACGATGAGGTCAGCGAGCTGGGGGGAGAGAAAGCGCTTCAGCCGCCCCACCCGCTCCAGCTCGGCGAGTTGTTCCCGAACCCGCTGCTCCAGGGTCTGGTTCCACACGACGAGCTGGGCGGCCTGAGACTGGACGGTGTCGTACAGCTCCTTGATCCGGAGGAGCGAGCGGACACGCGCCAGGAGCTCCGGCTGATTGATGGGCTTGGTGAGGAAGTCGTCAGCCCCGGCCTCGAGGCCCTTCACCCGCTCCTGGGCGGGATCGAGAGCCGTCACCATGACGACGGGGAGGATCCCTGTGGCGGGGTTCTCGCGGATCTTGCGGCAGACCTCGTAGCCACTCATCTCCGGCATCACAACGTCCAGGAGCACGAGGTCCGGTCGCTCGGCTTCCACCTGCGCGAGGGCCTCGGGCCCGGAGGCCGCGGTCACCACGGCGTAGCCCTTGCCGGTCAGGAGGTAATCCAGGAGCTTGACGTTCTTCGGGGTGTCGTCCACCACCAGGATTTTGGCAGGGATATTCATGCATTTCCCACTGCACCTACGTGGCGGTCCAGCACCTGCCGCACCACCGCCAGGAACTCCTTCACGCTGATGGGCTTGGTCTGGTAGCCGTCGAACCCCGCCGCCATGATCCGCTGCCGGTCTTGGGTCATCGCCGAGGCGGTGACGGCTATGACTGGGATCGCCTCCGTTCTCGGATCGCTGCGGAGGTGGCCCAGCGCCTCGATCCCGTTCATCGCCGGGAGCTGGAGGTCCATCAGGATGAGGCCTGGGCCGGCCTCCTGCGCGAGGCGAATTCCCTCCTCGGCCGTCTCCGCCTCCACAGTCTGGTAACCCTTGACCCGGAGCACGTCTCGCATCAGCTTCCGGTTCTTCTCGTTGTCTTCTACGATGAGGATCAGCTCGCCGGCCATGGCCTCACCGGCAGGGTGAAGGTGAAGGTGGAGCCCTGGCCCACCTGGCTCTTCACCCAAATCTTGCCCCCGTGTAGCTCGACGAATTTCTTGGCGAGCGCCAGCCCGAGCCCTGTCCCCTCGCGCTTACCGGCGGAGTGTGGGCCGACCTGACGAAACTCCTCGAAGATCGCCCCCTGATCCTCCGGGGCGATCCCGATGCCGGTGTCGCTCACCGAGATTTCTACGGCGCCATCGGCCGGCACGGCCGTGATCCCGATCCGCCCGCCCTCCGGCGTGAATTTCACCGCATTGGACAGGAGGTTGAGGAGGATCTGCCGGATCTTCCGCTCGTCCCCGACAGAGTCGCCCAGCCGCTCATCCACCGCCATCTCGAGCGCGATCCCGTTACGGATGGCGCGCTCCCGGACCAACGTGACGGCATTCTCTAGGGCCAGCGAGAGATCGAACAGGGTCAGCACCAGTTCCATCCGGCCGGCCTCGATCTTCGAGAGGTCCAAAATGTCATTGATGAGAGAGAGGAGATGGCGCCCGGACGAGAGGACGTCCTCGACGTACTCGGCCTGCTTCTCGTTCAGCTCGCCGAACATTCGTTCCAGCAGGACCTCGGAAAAGCCAATGATCGCGTTCAAGGGGGTGCGAAGTTCGTGGGACATGTTGGCGAGGAACTCCGACTTGTGATGGCTGGCGATCTCGAGCTGGTGGCTCTTGTCCTGGATCTCCTGGAACAGCCGGGCGTGTTCGATGGCGATGGTGGTCTGATTGGCGAAGGTGGTGAGGAGCCGGACTTGCTCCTCGCCGAAGGCGCCGGGGGTCTTCCGGACGAGGTTGACCGCCCCGATGATCCGGCCGTCGCGGAGCATGGGCACCGAAAGGACAGCCCGGTAGCCCTCCTGGGCGAGGATCTCCCGGAAGGGGTACCCCGGCTCCACCATGATATCCGGGATCTGGACGGGCTGCCCCATGGCCGCGCTCCGGCCCGTGGCCCCCTTGCCCAGGGTGACTTGGGCGGCCTCGACCGATCGGACGTACTCCTCCCTGGCGTTCCAACTGGCGCTGATGCGGAACTCCCCGACCGCCTCGTGGTACTCGTGGATAAATCCCGCGTCCGCCTCGCATAGCTTCGTGGCTTGCTCCGCGATCGTGGAGAGCACCTGCCCCAGGTCCAATGACGAGCTGACCGCCTGGGTGGTCTGCCCGAGCGCCGTCAGCTCCTCCACCGACCGAGCCAGCTCCCTGGTCCGGGCCTGGAGCTCGGTGAACAGCCGGACGTTTTCGATGGCGATGACCGCTTGGTCGGCGAAGGTCTCGAGGAGTTGAATCTGCTTGTCCGAGAAGGGACGGACCTCCGTCCGGCGGATCAGAATGGCGCCGGTCGGAGTGCCCTCCCGCAGTAATGGCGTGGCGAGTAGGGTCCGCTCGCCGGTCAGTTGCATGTGGGGCCTAGCTTCCGGGAACTCCGTTTCAAGCTCCGCCGCGAGGTCATGGACGTGGATGGTTTGCCTGTCCACCACAGCCCGGCCGGTTACTAAGCCGCGACTGATAGCCAAATGCGTTATTCCTCGCACTGGCCCATGGAAGGCGACCAGCCGTAGGAGGTCGCCTTCGACCCGATAGATCTGGGCGTCGTTTGCGCCACAGACGCGCGCCGCATTCTCGGCGACGGCGTCCAGCACCGGCTGAATATCGGTGGGCGAGCTGCTGATCACGCGCAGGATCTCGCTGGTGGCGGTCTGCTGCGCCAGTGCCTCCGCGAGGTCGCGGTTCCGTGCTTCGAGCTCCTGGAACAGCCGGACGTTTTCGATGGCGATGACGGCCTGGTCGGCAAAGGTTTTCAGGAGCGCGATTTGCTTCTCAGTAAAGGGCCGTTGCTCCCGGCGCGAGACGGAGATGGAGCCCACGGGGAGTCCCTCTCGCAGCATCGGCACCGATAGGAGGGTCCGATACCCCTGCCGCCGGGCGATTTCCCGCGAGGCCTCTGGCACCGACTCGGCCTCGCAGTCCTCGAGGTGCAGCAGCTTCCGGTCCCGGATCGTCAATGCGGTGACCAGCGCGCCGTCCGGCCGTCTCGGGTAGTAGCTCAGCAGGAACTCGAACACTTCTGGAGCCAGGTTGTGGTGGGCCGCCACGTGGATCAATTCCCCGTCGTATCGGAAGGCGACGCAGAACAACCCGTCACATAGAGCGACAGCGCTGCGCACGATTGCATCAAACACGGGCTGGATGTCGGTGGGGGAGCTCGAGATCACCCGCAGGATCTCGCTGGTGGCCGTCTGCTGCTCGAGCGCCTCGCTCACCTGCGCGTGGGCTTGTGTGACCGCGCGGTTCTTCTCCTGCAACTCTGTAAAGAGGCGGACGTTCTCGATCGCGATGACCGCCTGGTCGGCGAAGGTCTCGAGAAGCCGGATTTGCTTCTCGGAGAAGGGGCGGACCTCCATCCGGCGAATGAGGATGGAGCCTATGGGAACACCCTCTCGCAGTAATGGCGTTGCCAGCGTGGTCCGGTGTCCGTGCTCTCTCTGGAAGACCCTGCCTTCCGGAAACTCCTCTTCCGACACGGCCGCGAGGTCGTGAACATGGACTGTTTGCCGGTCAACCACGGCTCGGCCGGTTACGGAGCCCCGTCCAATGATTCCACGCGACACAGGGATGCGCCCGTACGATGCCACCGGCTGAAGGGTCTCGCCAATGATGCGGTGGACCGTGGCATCCGTGGCGCCGCACACGCGAGCGGCATTCTCTGCGACGGCATCCAGCACCGGCTGAATATCGGTGGGCGAGCTGCTGATCACGCGCAGGATCTCGCTCGTGGCGGTCTGCTGCTCCAGGGCCTCGGTGAGCTCCCGGTTCCGCGTTTCGAGCTCCTGGAAGAGGCGGACGTTTTCGATGGCGATGACAGCTTGGTCGGCAAAGGTCGTGACCAGCTCGACTTGCTTGTCGGTGAAGGGCTGGACTTCATTCCTGCACAGTGCGAAGGCTCCGACCAGGACGGCCTCCCTGAGCATGGGAATAACCAGGAGAGTCCGGTAGCCGCCCCGCTTCTGAGCCTCGGCCAATTCATAGTCGGGCTCCGCCAGGACATCAGGAATATGAACCGTGCGGCGCTCGATGGCGGCCCTCCCCACGGCAGACCCTCGCCCGGGCCGAACCTTGACTCGCTGCCAGTAATCTATGAACTCCGGCGGCGCGCCAAAGAAAGCTCCCACATGAAAGACCTCGCCGTCGAACCTGTAGATGATTCCCCAACTGGCAGCGCACAGCCGCGTCGCGTTCTCAACAAGCGTTTCAAGCACAGGCTGGAGATCAAACGTCGAGCGGCTGATCACCTTCAGGACTTCACTGGTGGCAGTCTGCTGCTCCAGGGCCTCGGTGAGGTCGTGGTTCCGGGCCTGAAGCTCGGTGAACAGGCGGACGTTCTCGATGGCAATGACCGCCTGGGCCGCGAAGGTCTTGATCAACTCGATGTGCTTTTCTGGAAAGAGGCCCGGCTCAGCACGGGGTATCGCGATAGCTCCAATCGGACTACCCTCGCGTAGCATCGGCACTGCGAGGCTACTGCGAAACTTCACGATTTGCGCAAGAGCGCCGTGCACGTACTCGGGGTCGGCGTACACATCTGGAATTTGGACGACCGCGCGATTCAGAATCGAGCGGGCTGATGCGCTGCCTGTGCTCGGGCGCATCGGGTAGCCCCGTCGGAAGGCCTCAACTCCGTCGGGTGTCAGATTATGGTGAGCCACAAAGTGGATCAGTTCTCCATCGAACCGAAAGACAACGCCAAATTCGCCATTGCACAATTCCACCGCGCGTCTTGCGATCATGTCGAACACCGGCTGGGCATCAGTCGGCGAACCACTGATGACGCGCAGGATCTCGCTGCTGGCCGTCTGCTGCTCCAGGGCCTCGGTGAGCTCCCGCGTGCGGTCCTCGACTTTCTGCTCCAGATCCGCGTATGACTCCTGAAGCTGGGCAGCCATGCTGTTGAACTGATTGGCGAGGGCCTCAAGTTCGTCACCCGTTCGTACCTCGATCCGCTCATCCAGTGCTCCCGCACCGATGCGGGCCGCCCCGGCCTGGAGCACCTGGATCGGGGTGACCATGCGGCGAGAGAACACGACGCTGGCCAAGACCGACAGCCCCAGGCCGGCAAGGAAGAGGATGACACTGCGGATAATGGAGGCTTGGAGCGGCGCGAACGCCTCGCCGACGGACTGCTCGACGAACACCAGCCACCCCAGCGGCGCGATGGTGGCATAGGTTGTGAGCACGCGCTCGCCCCGGAGGCCCTGGACAATGGTGGCGACGTCCTCATCCGCCGCTGGTTCCGCACGGGTGGTGCGTGCCGAGCGCACCTGGAGGAGGTTCGACAGGTCGCGCTTCTGGAGGACCATGCTGATATCCGGGTGGGCGACCAAGAGGCCATTTCGATCCACGGCGTAGGCGTATCCCGTCTTGCCGATCTTGATCTGGGACACCACGTCCCAAATAGATTTCAGATTGACGTCGGCCACGGTGACTTGAATGAGGGTTTCCCCCTCAGGCACGGCGATGGTCATGTACGGCTCGGACTCGTTTCGGAAATAGACGGGGCTGAAGTATGTCTTCCCCGATTTCGCCTCGATAAACGTGGCGTCCCTGGAGAGGTCTTCCTGGCTGTCGATCGCGTCCAGGGCGAGCCGGGATACCCGAACTTCCTCGCGGCCTGCCCCGTTGATGTGGCGGATCTCGGCGATGGCCGGAACGTTCCGAAGCAATCGTAGGTAATCAATCTCGCGCTGCTCCCTCGCGCGAACGGGATCGTCGAACGCATCTTGGATCGTCCCGCGCACCTGCCGCTCGACCTCCTTAAGGAAGTCCTCGATCCGTCCGGCTGCGGCCACCGCCTTCTCACGTTCGATGCGAGCGAGCGCCGTCTTCACCTCCCGGTAGGAGAAGTAGAGATGGACCAGGCTGCTGGCGGCCAGCACCCCCCCGACCAGGACGAAGAAAACGACGATGTACTTCCGGAACAGTCGGCCTCGCGGCCCTGGATCGCTCATCGTTGCAGCCTGTCGGCGCGGAGCAACACCGTCCGCGGCACCGTCAATCCGAGGAGGTTTGCGGTCTTCAGATTCACCGCGAGGTCAATCTTGTCGGCCCCTTCCACAGGCAGGTCCTGGGGGTGCGCCCCTCGCAGGATCTTCGCCACCAGCCGTGCCGCCTGAACGCCCTGCGCATAATAGTCAGGCCCATAGGAGACGAGACCGCCGTGGCCGACCCAGAGCGCTGCCGGAAAGACCGTCGGGATGCGGGCCGCCAGCGATGCTTCCAGAATCACGGCCGGTATGTCCATCGTCGCGATGTCCGGGGGCAGCAGCGCCTCGCCTGGTCGAAGTTCCTTGAGGGCCCGCTCAAGCTCCTCTGAAGTGCGCACGGGGCGCTCCACCACCTGAAGCTTTAGCCGTGGTCCTGCTTCCTGGGCCTTCCGGGCCGCCGCGACGGAGGATGGATCGCCAGCGTAGTAAATGGTCCAGACCCGCCGGACGGTTGGCACGAGCCTCTTCAAAGTCTCGAGGCGTTTCGGCACCAGTTCGGTAGTCAGGCTCGACACGCCGGTGACGTTCCCACCCGGATGGGCGAGTTGCCTCACGATTCCGGCGGCCACCGGATCACCCACAAGGGTGAAGACGATAGGAACCTTCTGGGTGGCATCCCTGGCTGCCTGGGTGGCAGCCTCGTTGCTGGTAAAGAGCAGATCGACCTGGGCCTTTACGAAGGCAGCCGCGGCGGCATTCGTGGCCGATGGATCCCCCTTCGTGAAATGGATGTCGAACGTGACGTCCCGGCCTTCTTCAAGTCCCAGTTCTTTGAGCCCGACCTTGAGTCCTTCGACGGTGGGGTGGTTCGCCGCCCACGCCTCGTTGAGGACGCCGACGCGGTAGGGACGGCGCGCCTCCCCGGCGTCGGCCTCCCCGGAGACAAATACACAGATCGCCGCGAGTGCGCCCAACGTGCAAATCCAGACCGGGCCGGTCGATCTCACCGCTGACTCCATGGAGGCGTCGGGAAGCGGGGCTTGCCCGGGGCCAGCTCATCCGGCCACACGATCACCTTCTTACCGTCCTGCCACTGGAACATGAGCGTCTTATGCGCGATCTGGAGACCGTCCTTATAGCGACGTCACTTCATCCTACTTGGTCGTCCCGGCCTCTTTCATCAGGACGCCCATCAACTCATCCTGCTCCGCCAGAAACTTGCCGAAATCTGCCGACCCCTTGTAGAGGATACCGAAGGGGCCCTTATGCATGAAATTCACGAACTCCTTGCTCTTCACGATCTTGGCGAGGGCCTTCTCGTACACGGCCACGATGTCCGGTGACGTGCCCTTGGGCAACGCGATGCCGCGCCACGTACCGATGCTCCAGTTGAGGCCCAGCTCCTTCAAGATGGGGACGTTCGGGAAGGCCGGATCTCGTTTCTCGGCCATGGTCGCCAGGGCGCGCACTTTCCCGGAGTCGATCAGGGGGCGGCCCTCGACGAGGCTGGCCGTGACGACCTGCACACGGCCCGCCACCAACTCCTGCAAGGCGGTGGCTGCGCCCGTGCTCGGGACGTATGGCATGGCATCCACCGGGATCCCGGCCGTCTTGAGCATGCCCGCCCGGGCCAGGTCATAGATCCCGCCCGTGGGGCCTCCAGAGGCCCAGACTTTGCCCGGACTCGATTTCACGTAATCCAGGAGGTTTTTTAGCGTTCTCCACTCCGAATTGGCGGCAACTTGTACACCGGCAGGATCGATGTTGAGCAAGGCGACCGGCGTGAAGTCCTTGTAGGTGGGGATCTGTCTGAGAGGGGTCAACTCCGTCCAGTGCATCATAGCCAGCTCGACCGTCACGATCGTGATGGTATGGCCGTCCGGAGCCGCCGTCGCGCCAGCGGTATGGCCTAGCATCCCGCCGCCCCCCGTGCGATTGACGACGGTGACCGGCTGGCCGAGGTCCTTCTCGAGGAGCACCGCCACCATCCGGGCGATCCGATCTGTGCCGCCGCCCGCTGCCCAGGGAACGATGAATTGGACGGGCCGGCTGGGCACCTTCGCCTGGGCTGAGGCAGGCGATGGCCGGGTGGCAACCAGGGCAAGTGCCAAGACAGCAACCACGGCTCCGATACTGATCCAGTGTCGCATCAGTCTTCCTCTTTGGAAGTCACCCCTTCGGCGACCTTCTCACCGGATAGTTATTAACCCGCCAGCCCGCCCTTCAGGATTCATCCCGATCCTCGTGCTGGGCTTTTGGGAAAGTAACGAGCCTGCTCGTCGTTGGCTGTGTCCCGCGATTCCGGGTGCAGGTGAGGGTCAGGTTCGTTGGGCAGCGATGCCCGCCCACCTACCAGCCAAATGGAACTGTTGCGCCTCCGACTGAAAGCAATGAAAAGGCGGGGAGCACCACCGAGGATTGGATGCGCACACACAAACGCCCCCGCCGGCCATCTCCATGACCAACGAGGGCGCTGAAAGGCTGTCCTTGAACTCGATCCAGGGGAATTCTGCCCCTCTCCTTGCAGGCCGGACGTTCAAACTGAAAGGTCTGAGAGGAATGTAGCCGAATAGGGAAGGCTGTCAAGCAAAAGTACCGCATCACTCTCAGTTTACCCCAATCCGAAATAACCAACCGCCAGGGCGCCAAGAACGCCAAGGCCGACATAGCTCATTGGGGGGAAACGAACGAAACTCTTGACCGCCCCAGGAGTGCGGTTTCAGGTTCTTCGCTTGAAGAATCGGAACATCGTATCCTTGTCCGCCTCAGGCGGATTGGCGTCATGGCGGTTCAAATTGTTTCTCGGATCAGGGTGGATTGCTCGAACCGGACCTTGACGTCGGTTCCGCATCTTGCCATAATTAAAGCCAAAAGGCCAATTTGGTCAAGGAGGCCCTGCCCATGGCAAGAGAGGTTTCGATAGGACAGGTGAAGGCACGGCTCTCGAGTCTGGTCAACTCGGTCGCCTTCGGGGGAGAACGGATCGTCATCCAGTCGCGGGGACGGCCAAAGGCGGCGCTGGTGAGCGTTGAAGATCTTCGTCGCGTTGAAGGCACCCGCTCCGTCCGACCTTCCAAGGCTCAGCGAACCCTGGCTCTTGTCCAGGCCGACCGGGTGAGAAGGGCGCTTAAGGGACTGAAGCTTACGGACTCGCTGGAAGAACTCCGTCGGTTAAGAGAGGGCCGCCTCCGTGGCCTCTCCTAAGCCTCTGCCTCGGAGGATTGATTAAACAGGCGTCGTGGTTGACGCCAGTGTTCTCTTAAAGCTCCTCCTGCCAGAAAAGGAGAGCGACATGGTCCGCCGCCTGTGGGGCCAGTGGCTTGAGCAGGATACAGAGATCGTCGCTCCGTTTCTCCTGGCGTACGAGGTCATCTCGGTGCTCCGAAACAAGGTATTTCGTGGCGAACTTCCCCCGGAGGCGGGGGAGGCAGCGTTTGTCGCGTTCCGGACACAGGAGATCTCCTTGCTGCATCCGGAGGGCATAGAAGAAAAGGCGTGGGGGCTTGCCAGGCGATGGAACCTCCCGACAGGCTACGACGCTGCCTACTTGGCATTGGCCGAACTCTTGGACTATGAGTTCTGGACGGCGGACCGCCGCTTTGCCGCATCTCTCCGCAAGAATGTGTCGAGGCTGCGTCTCATTTCGGGCTGACCGAATGAGGGAGGATCCGGAGGGAGGGCCCGCATGGGTCGTGACTGCATGACTCCATGCGGGAAAGAATGGCGCGGAAGTCGCAGGAGACCCCAAAGGTTACCAGCCTGCGAGCAAACTGCGCGTGGCAAGGAGTGCCTCCCGGGCCACTTCCTCGGGATTCCTCGCCCAGGCCGCTGGGTTCGGGGCCTCATTGCTCAGATAGCCGCTATATCGTTTCTTCGCCAGTCGCTGGAGAATCTCCCGGAAGGGGACGCTGCCGTTGCCCGACGAAAGCCGGTCCAGGGTTTCCCCGGCTGCAAGCCGGTCTTGGGCACGTCGCTGTATTGGAAATAGGCGATCTTCTCTGGAGCGAGATCCTCGAGGGCAGGCGGGTCCCCGCCGCTCCGCCCGAAATGATAGGTGTCCAGCAACAGCCCGCAGTGCGGGTGGCCGGCGCGCGTCAGCACATCCCGGACGCGCTCCAGGTTGTTGAACTGCTCGGCAACCGAGTTGAACTCCAGGGCGAGGCGCACCCCGTGCTGTGCGGCGATGTCGGCGACTTCGCGGATGCTTGCCACGGCCTGCTGGACGTCGCCCCGGCCGGGGTCCACGGGGCTCATCACCGTCGTGCAACCGAGCTGAGCTGCCCACCGGCAGGATTCGGTGAAGGCCTGGAGGAGGCGTTTCCGCTCCGCCCCCTCGGCGAACATCCAGCCAAGCTCAACGCCGACGCAGGCGACCGACAGCCCGCTGCCTCTTACGAGGTCGAGGACCTCGGCGGCAGAGCCGCCCGCCGCGGCTGCGCGGGCGAAGTCAACCCGGCGTAACTCGATACCATCCCAGCCGGTGCGCCGCGCGATGCGCAGCACGTCAGCCAGGGGCGTGGTGTCCAGTGTCCACGTGTGGAGTGCCAAGCCTTTCGAGGTCACGTTCGCCTCCCTCATCGGCGAGCGGCCGTCATCCGATCGCCTTCATCTCTGCCCCGGCCTCGTCCAGCCAGAAGCGCATGTCCATCTCGCGGTACATCGTCGTCGCGGTCGCCAGGTGCTCCTGAGCTTCCTGGCGCTTGCCCGTGCGTCCGTGGAGCTTGCCGATGCCGAGGTGGCAGTGGGCGATGAGGGGGCGCATGCCGAGTTCGGTGGCCAGGGCCAGGGCCTGACGGTAGTGGCCTTCCGCTGTCTCGACGTCAGGGGGGTCGGGGTGGGAGGCGATCTCGCCGAGAAGCCGGAGGGCCCACGCCTCGTGTCCTCGCTCTTTGTGGTTCCGGGAGAGCTCCAGGGCGCGTCGGGCGAACCGGGTGGCATCATCTATGCGGCCGGCGAGCAGATAGGCCTCGCTAAGATAGGCGACCCGGATCGATTGATGGGCTACCAATCGCATGGAGGCGTCCCGCTCCGCCGCCTGCTCGAGAAGGGACAGGGCCTCGGCGGCGCGCCCGGCCAGGGCATACGCATGGCCCAGGGCCGAAGCGATCCAGGGGAACAAGAACAGAATTTGCCGGGCCTGGCACACGCCCAGGCCACGTTCGAGCAGGGGGATGGCCTTGGGGGAATCCCCTTTCTGCAGATAGAGGGACCCACGCTCAAGATACGCTCGGATAATGCTGAACGCGTGATCGACCGTCTCGGCAATCTGGACCGCCTCCTCTCCGGGGGCGGTCGCCTCGGCGAACTCTCCCAGCTCGGCAAAACAGTTGACCGACCAGCTACGCGAGAACACGGAGGGGAGGCCAGACATCCCAAAGCGCTCGCGGACAAGCTCGCCCTGGAGGAACGCCACGTTCCGGCCGAGGCACTTCAGCGCTCGACGATAGTCCCCCAGGGAATTGTAGGCCAGGCCCAGATGGAAATTCACATCGATCTGAAGGGGGAAATCGCCAAGGGCCTCGGCGATCTCCAGCGCGCGCTGGCCGGATTCGATGGCACGGTCAGGCTGGCACGCCAGCCAGAAGTAGTGGGTCATAGAGGCGGAGACCCGTCCCAGCCGGCGTTGGTCGCCGAGCGACTGGGCGAGCGTCTCGGCTTCGTGGAGATACTCGAAGCCTCGGCCGATTTCCCCGAGTGGGAAGAGCACTTGTCGAAAGTCAACGCGGAGATCGATGGCCTGCTCGAGCGTGTCCTGGCCCTCCGGGAGATGTGACAGGGCGCCCAACGCCTGCTCGAAGCAGGTCATGGCCTCCCGCAGGGCCGAGCGCCCGGCCGCCTTGGCCGCACCCTGCCGCAGATAACCCACCGCCTTCGCCCACACCTCCCCCCGGAAGGCGTGGTGGGCCAGCCGCTCGACGTGCTCGGTCAGGCGGTCGGGGTGGAGCGCCTCGATCGTGTCCACGATCCGGGCGTGGAGAGTCCGCCGGCGCTCTTGGAGTAAGCTCCCGTAGGTCACTTCATGCGTGAGGGCGTGCTTGAAGGTGTACTCCAGATCCGGGAAGAGGCTCGTCTCGTAGAGGAACTCGGCCGCCTGGAGGTGGGTGAGCCCCCGGCGCAGGCTGTCCTCGGGCCCGTCCGCGATAGCCTGGAGGAGCGCGAGCGGCACGTCCTTCCCGATGACGGAGGCCGCCTGAAGCAGGCGCTTGTCCTCGGGCGCCAGCCGGTCGATGCGCGCCGCGAGGATCGCTTGCGCCGTCGCCGGGATCTGCCACGCGTCCGGTGCCTTCGCCATCCGATAGGCCCCTCGCTCCCCGACGAGCACCGCGGTCTCCACGAGGGTCCGCACGCTCTCCTCCAGGAAGAAGGGGTTCCCCTCGGTCCGCTCGATCAACACCCGCGTGAGCGGCGCGAGGGTCTGGTCCTGGCCCAGCAGGGCGTTGAGCAACTCTTCGGCGCTCTCCGGCGGCAACGGGTCGAGCCGGAGCTGGGTGTAGTAGGTCTTGCGGCCCCAGGCGTGCTCGTACTCGGGCCGGAAGTTGACGAGGAGCAGGACGCGGGCCGTGGGGAGGCTCTCGATGAGGCTGTCGAGGAGGGCCTGGGTCTCGGAGTCGATCCAGTGGAGATCCTCGAAGAGCACGAGCAGCGGCTGGACTTGACTCTCCCGGAGCAGCAGCCGTTTGACCGCCTCCAGGGTCCGCTGCCGGCGTTGCGGAGGGTCGAGGGCGTCCCACGCGGCATCGCCGACGGGGACATCCAGCAGCGCCAGCAGCGGCGTCAGGAGTGGCTCCAGCGCGCGGTCCAGCATCAGGAGCTTGCCGGCCACCCGTTCGCGGATCGCCCGCGGGTCATCGCGCTCCTGGATCCCGCAATACGCTTTCAGCAGCTCGATGACGGGCAGGTACGGCGTGGCCTTCCCATAGGAGACCGAGCCGCTCTCGAGCACCAGCCAGCCGTGGGTGCGGTGCGACCGCGTGAACTCCCAGACGAGCCGCGATTTCCCCACGCCGGCCTCGCCCACGACGGCAACGGTCTGCCCGTGGCCCGCCGCGGTGCGCTCGAGCGCCTGCGCCACCTGCTCCAGCTCGCGCTCACGCCCGACAAAGCGGGTCAGGCCGCGGGCGGCGCTGGCCTGGAGCCGGGACCGTGCCGGCACGATCCCGGTCAGCTCGTAGACCGGCGTCGGCGTCTCCAGCCCCTTCACGGGGACTGCCCCGAGCGGTCTGACCTGGACGTAGCCTTCGGCCAGGGCCAGGGTGTCGCCGGTGACCAGCGCGGACCCGGGCTTCGCCATCTGCTCTATCCGGGCGGCGAGATGGGTCGTCTGCCCGACGGCGGTGTAGTCCATGTGCAGGTCACTGCCGATTGCCCGCACGACCACTTCGCCCGAGTTGAGCCCCACGCGAATCTGCACCGGTGTGCCGCCCCCGCGCTGGAGCTCGTCCGCGTAGAGGGTGACCCGCCGCTGCATGCGCAGCGCGGCATAGCAGGCGCGGACCGCGTGGTCCTCGTGGGCCAAGGGGGCGCCGAAGAGGGCCATGATCCCGTCACCCATCACCTGGTTGACGGTGCCCTCGTAGTGATGGACGGCCTCCATCATCCGTTCGAGGACGGGATCGAGGAGCTGGCGGGCTTCTTCGGGGTCGCGGTCGGCGAGCAGCTCCATGGAGCCTTTCAGGTCGGCGAAGAGCACCGTCACCTGCTTGCGCTCGCCTTCCAGGGCACCTTTCGATGTGAGGATCTTCTCCGCGAGGTGCTTGGGGGTGTATGCCTGGGGGGAGACGAATTTTGGGGTAACTGCGGCCTGAGCTAGCGACGCCCCGCACTCCCCACAGAACTTGTTTGCAGGGGGATTCTCCGCTCCGCAGGCAGGGCAGCGAGAGGCCAGGCGGCCTCCACACTCCCCGCAGAATTTCATTCCGGCGGCGTTCTCGTGCCCACATTGAGAGCACCGCATCAACCCAACGCCCCCATTTCCGCCTCCGCCTTCTCCAGCCAGAAGCGCATGTCCATCTCGCGGAACATCGCCGTCGCCGTCGTCAGATGATCCTGCGCCTGGGCCCGGTTGCCCGTGCGCCGGAACAGGGTGCCGAGGCCCAGGTGGCTTTGGGCCACGAGCGGGTGCATGCCGAGTTCGTCGGCCAGAGCGAGGGCTTGACGGTAGTAGTCTTCGGCCTCCCCGACGTTGGGAGGATCGCGATGGGACGGGATGTCGCCGAGCAGCTTGAGAGCGTGCGCTTCGTAGCCCCGTTCACCACGGTCGCGGGCCAGCGTGAGGGCTCGCTCTGCGGCCGCGAGTGCCTCCTCCTGCTGATCGGCAAGCAGGCACGCCTCACCCAGGCACACCACGAGGAGCGAATGGTAGGCACCGATCCCCAAAGACTCCAGGGCTGTCACCGCGTGGCGCAGCAACGAGAGGCCCTCCGCGACACGCCCCAGGCGCGCGTACGCAGAGCCCAAGAATCCCGTCACCCGCGGTGACAGGACGGTGACGCTCGACTCCTGGGACTGCGCAAGACCGCGTTCGAGCAGTCGGACTGCGTGGCTGAGTTCCCCCTTGAGGCCGTGGAGATATGCGAGTCCCCAGCACGCCAGCACCAGGCTGAACGGGTGATTGGCCGCCTCGGCGATTCGGATCGCGTCCTGTCCGTGAGTGATCCCTTCAGCGAACTCGCCCCGCTCGGCGAGGGCCATCGCCAAATAGATCCGGGACGACACGTTGGGGAACTCGGTCAGGCGAAAGCGCTGACGACTCAATTCGCCGGCGAGCGACTGGATGACGTTTCGGCATAGATCCTCGGTGCGCCGGTAGTCGCTTGAGGTGAAGCACGCCACGCCGAGGTAGTAGTTCGCCGGGACCTTGAGCGAGAGATCCCCAAGCGTCTCGGCAATCGCCTGGGCGCGCTCGCCGAACGTGCGCGCCTCCGTCGAGTGGCCCGTGACCCATATATAGTCAGACATGTAGACCGAGACCCAGCCAAGCCGCTGCTGATCCGCGAGTGTACGAGCCAGCGCTTCGGCGTCGCGCAGATACTCGAGGCCCCTCTGGAGTTCTCCCAGCGGGAGGAGCGACGTTCCCAAGTCGAACCGCAGATCGATCGCCTGTTCGCGCGTCTCAGGAGTTTCCGGGAGGTGAGGCAGGACTGCCAGCGCCTGTTCAAAGCACTCGACCGCCTCCCGGTTGGCCGAGCGCGCGATCGCCTTAGCGCCTGCATCGCGGAGGTAGGTCACCGCCTTCTCCCACACCTCGCCGCGGAGGGCGTGCTGGGCCAGCCGTTCGACGTGCTCCGTGAGCCGGTCGGCGTAGAGCCGCTGGAGCGCCTCCACGACACGGGCGTGGAGCGCCCGGCGCCGCTCCTGCAGGAGAGAGTTGTACGCCACCTGGTGGGTGAGGCCGTGCTTGAAGGTGTACTCGAGGTCGGGGAACAGGCGAGCCTCGTACAGGAACTCGGCGGCCTGGAGATGCGCGAGTCTCCGGTGCAGAGCCTCCTCGGGTTCCTCGGCGATCGCGTGGAGGAGGGGGAAGGGCACCTCCGCGCCGATCACCGCTGCGGCCTGGAGGAGGCGCTTATCTTCGGGGGGGAGCCGGTCGATCCGGGCCGCCAGGATGGCCTGGACGGTGGCCGGCACCTGGATAGCGGCGAGGACCTTGGCCAGGCGATACGCGCCCCGCTCGCCCCCCAGGACCTGCGTCTCGACGAGAGTTCGGACGCTCTCCTCCAGGAAGAAGGGGTTCCCCTGGGTCTGCGTGATCAGCAGGTGCTTGAGCGGCGCGAGGCCGGGGTCGTCCCCCAGGAGGGTCCGGAGGAGTTCCTCGGCGCTCTCAAGGGGGAGGGGATCGATCCTGAGCTGGGCGTAATACGTTTTCCCGCCCCAGCCGTGCTGGTACTCGGGCCGGTAGTTGAGGAGGACCAGGAGGCGGGCCGTCGGCAGGCTCTCGATAAGGCTGTCGAGGAGCCCCTGGGTTTCCGAGTCGATCCAATGGAGGTCCTCCAGGGCCAGGCAAACAGGCTGGACTTGGCTCTCCCGGAGCAGCAGCCGTTTGAGCGCTTCCAGGGTCCGTTGCCGGCGCTGCGGCGGGTCCAGCGCCTGCCACTGGGGGTCCTCGACCGGCACGTCTAGGAGCGAGAGCACCGCCGGCAGGGAGGGCTCGAGCCCCCGGTCCAGGGAGAGCAGCTTACCTGTGACCTTCTCGCGGACCTTGCGTGGCTCATCGTGCGGCTCGACCTGGAAGTACGCCTTGAGGAGGTCGATGACCGGCAGGTAGGGAGTGGCTTTCCCGTAGGAGGCCGAGCTGCTTTCAAGAAGAAGCCATCCGTGAGTCCGATGGGAATGGATGAACTCCCAGAAGAGGCGGGACTTGCCGACGCCGGGCTCGCCGACGAGGGCCACGACCTGGCCATGGCCGGCACGCGCTTTCTCCAGGGCCTGGCGGAGGGCCTCGATCTCCGCCTCGCGCCCGACAAAACGGGTGAGCCCCCGCGCGGCGGCCGCTTCCATGCGCGAGCGAACCGTGCCGGCCCCGGTCACCTCGTAGACCTCCAGCGGAGACGGCAGCCCCTTGACGGGCATGGGGCCGAGCGGCTTGACCTGCGCGTAGCCCTCGGCCAGGGTCAAGGTGTCGGCGGAGATCAGGATGGACCCCGCCACGGCCATCTGCTCGAGGCGGGCGGCCAGGTGGGTCGTCTGGCCCACGGCGGTGTAGTCCATCCGGAGGTCGCCCCCGATGGACCTGACCACCACCTCGCCCGAGTTCAGGCCCACGCGGATCTGGATCGGGATTCCCTCGGTTCGGCGGACGCCTTCGGCGTACCGATTCACGGTTTCCTGCATTCGGAGGGCGGCATAGCAGGCTCGGACGGCGTGGTCCTCATGGGCCAGGGGGGCGCCGAACAGCGCCATGATCCCATCGCCCATCACCTGGTTGACCGTGCCCTCGTAGCGGTGGACGGCCTCCATCATGCGGTCGAGGACGGGATCGAGAATCTTGCGCGCTTCCTCAGGGTCGCGGTCAGCCAGCAGTTCCATGGAGCCCTTGAGGTCGGCGAAGAGCACCGTCACCTGCTTTCGCTCCCCTTCGAGGGCGCTCTTGGAGGTGAGAATCTTCTCGGCGAGGTGTTTGGGGGTGTAGGTTTCTGGGGAGTGAAATCTGGTTGGAGGGGGTTTTTCCAGGCGAAGGGAGTGCCCGCAGCCGCCGCAGAACTCGTCGCCCGGGTCGTTCGAGAATCCGCACGAGGTGCAGGCGGCGGCGAGTGGCGCGCCGCACTTCGAGCAGAAGCGGCGGCCCTCGCGGTTCTCAGCCTCGCACCGGGCACACCGCATTCCGACACCTCCCCGGAGTGGGCCGATAGGGGGATGGGCTATTGGCTCCCTGAGCCGCAGGGTTAGGCGCCGTTAAGGAGTGTGCGTGTCGCCTGCAGGGCCTCCTGCGCGACCTCCTCGGGATTGCGCGCCCACGCCGCCGGATTTGGCGCCTCGTAGGTCAGGTAGCCACGGTAGCCCTTCTCGGAGAGCCGCCCGACGATCTCCCGGAAGGGAACGCTGCCCTGGCCCGGGGGCAATCGGTCCAGCGTCTTCCCGGGCTGAAGACCATTCCGCGGGACGTCACTGTACTGGAAGTAACCGATCTCTTCGGGAGCTATCTTCTCCAGGTGGCGCACATCACCGCCACTCCGCTGGAAGTGGTAGGTATCCAGCAGTAGCGCACAGTGCGGGTGGCCGGCACGCGCCAGGACATCCCGCAGGCGCTCCAGGGTGTTGAACTGCTCGGCCTGGGAGTTGAACTCCAGGGCGAGGCGCACCCCGTGCTTCGCGGCGATGTCGCCGACTTCGCGGATGCTTGCGACGGCTCGTTCGACATCACCCCGGCCGGGATCCACAGGGCTCATCACCGTGGCGCACTTGAGCGCGGCGGCCCACCCGCAGGATTCCGCGCAGGCCCGGAGCAGCCGTTGCCGCTCCGCCCCCTCGGCGAACATCCAGCCAAGCTCAACCCCCACGCAGGCGACCGGGAGGCCGTTGGCCCGTACGAGGTCGAGAACCTCCGCAGCCGACTGACCCTTCTCCGCTGCTCGGGCGAAGTCAGCCCGCCGCAATTCGATGGCGTCCCAGCCGGTATGCCGGGCGATGCGCAACACCTCAGTGAGTGGCGTCGTGTCGAGTGTCCAGCTATGAAGTGCCAGCCCTTTCATGGCCATGTTGCCTCCCCCCTCCCGGCGGCCGCTCATCAGCGCAACTTCGCTGACTTCGCCTCCGCCTTCTTCAACCAGAACCACATGTCCATCTCGCGGAACATCCCGGCCGCGGCGTTGAGCTGTTCTTGTCCCTGCGGCCTTTCTATGCCTGTTGGTATAGCGTGCTAAGGCGAAAATGGCAATGGAGCACTGGGCGGCTGGCGCAGGCCGAGGGCGATGGTCAGGGCCATAGCCAGGGGGGAATGAGTCGCCGTTGTCTCGAGGTCGGGGGATCGGAGCGGGGGGCGGTC
>Ga0210377_10001690_pt1 | contig 19881 bp, 17 predicted proteins | sample PLM4_65_b1redo_FD_155480 | JGI IMG/M metagenome (GOLD analysis project Ga0210377, IMG submission 155480) | Groundwater sediment microbial communities from an aquifer in East River, Colorado, USA - PLM4_65_b1 redo | ecosystem: Environmental > Terrestrial > Soil > Riparian zone | place: USA: East...
AATTGCCCGAACTCGCTCAACGTTTCGAGCACCATCTGACTTCCAATTGCTTCAATTCTTCATTCTTGGAACACTATGGGTACTTTCTCGTTTGTCCGTTTTTGAATTGATTTGTCAATTAGAGAGCGAGATCGTCGCCGTCTGGCAGGAACGCTGCGCGGGGCGCGACACCCGGCGCGGTGATGAAGAACAGGCCCCGGCTCACGAGATTGTGTTTGTGCTCGGCGGGGCTTTTCTGCGCCACGATAGCGGCGGAGAGGTCTTCGCCGACCGGCATGTCGCGCTCAAACCGTTCGACCCGCGAGGCCGAGGCGCAGGCAAAAGAAACTCCCCTGCGTCGTGGCGATGCAGGGGAGTATTGTGGGTTGCAATAGGCGTCTGGCTTACGGCGCGGCTGGCTCGACCGGCGCAGGCGTGACCGGCGCGCCGATCCCCGGAATGGGTATCAATGGGAATGTTTCCCCGTTAGGCAGCAGCAGGACGGACGGCAGTTGGCCGTTCCAAGCCTGCGCGTACAGGTATTGAATATAGGTCGGCGACGCGCTCAACTGCTCCTGAATGATGCGGATCGCTTCGGCCTGCGCCTGCGCCTGAAGAATGGCTACCTGCTTGTCGCCCTCAGCCTTGGCGACGGCAGCGAGGGCTTCATTCTTGGATCGTTCAGCGAGGAACGAGGCTTCAATGGCCGCCTGCTGGGCGATAGCCTTGCGGTTGATCGCGTCCTGCTGATCTTGGCTCAGGTAAATCTCGCCAAGCAGGAACTTGTCCATCAGAATGAAGGACTCCGCCAGCGCCGGGCCAAGCAGTTCGGTCACTGCCCCGCCAAACTCCTGGCGCTTGGCCCCATACAATTCATCATAGGCATAATGCGAACAGGCATTGGTGACCGAATTGCGGACTTCGCGCCGCACCACCACGCTGCTGATGTCGTTGTTGGGGTCGCCGATCAGCGGCACGCCCGGTTTGAGCAGGTACAGATCGGCGGCGCGTTCCGGGTCTACCCGCCACAGCGTCGAGCTATCGACATTGACCGGGATGCCGTTCTTGTCCTGGCACGACACGCTATCATCGCCAAGAACTTGCCCCTCATTGGCGGAGCGCAGCATCGACAGCGTTTGCTGGGCAATGGGATATTCTTGCACGTTCTGGAAAATCGGGTTGATCAGGCGGTAGCTGCCGGTCGTCAGCGGCGTGATGTCCGGCCTGCCGCTGATCGTGCCCTTGCTGTAGTCGACCAGCAGCCCGACGTTGCCGGGGTCGATTCGGCGCAGCGACACCGACGCCAGCGCGATGGCGATGACCACCACCACGACCACCACCACGACCACCAGCGCCGTGCTTCCGGTCACTGGCCTTCCCGTTGCATTGCGATTCATGGATTGGCTTCCTTGTCTTCTGCTTGTGTTGGCTCGTCTGATGACCTATCTTCGTGGTTTTTGGCCGTGCTGTCAACTACCCACCCGTCCACCACGTTCTCGTCCTGATCGTTCAAAGATCGGTTGACCGTGCGGCTCGCCCGCGTGAGAGCCCTGAGAAACCACTCGCTCAAACGGGCCGCTGCCGCCGTCCATGCGGGCGCAGTGATGATGACCAGCGCCGCCGCTCCTGCGCCGACCAGACACACAAACAACGGTTCCAATAATAACATAAAATAACCTGTTTGCCCTGAACGCCTCGATTATATCCCTTCCCTATGCGCAATGCACACCCTAAAGTTTAGGGGGCGCATCCGCGTATAGAGACGCGTTCAGGATTCTCTGGTCAGTATCGGCAGGAATTCGATCCACGGGCCGACGGCTTCCTTGTAATGCCGCGACAGCGTTTCGACGATCTGGCCCAGATGGTTCATGTCGTGCGCGACCCACGTTGACAAAAGCTGGCTGAGTGTCACCTTGCCCAGCGCCGGATGCTGGCCCCGCGTTTGCAGTTTCTCCGCCGTCAGGTTCATCGCCCTTAGCGCGTCGAGGTTGGCCGCCCGCGCCGCCCGGAACTTGTCCAGCAATTTCGGCAGGGCGATACCCTCGTACTTCTCAAACATCTCCTTACGGTCAAACGGGTCAAACGGGCGCGTGTCGCCATAGTCAAGGATGATGCGGGCGCGGGCGATCCAATCGTTTTCCTCGCCGTGCAGCAGGTGGCCGACCACCGCCCACGCGCTCCACGACTCGCCGCCGTTGTTAGCCAGCGTCCATGCGTCGGGCGCATCGCGCAGCAGCGCGTCCAGCGTGGCGGGAGTCCGGCTGAGAATTTCGATGCTCTGGTTGAGGTTGAAGTCCATGATAGGCCCCGGTTAGTTCCAAGTTCTGAGTTCCAAGTTCCAATCGCCAACTGTGTTAATAATCATAATTGCGGATAGCCCGTGAGCGCCAGCCGCGCCAGCGCGCCCGCTTCGAGCAGGGCAGCGCCAATCATGATAGCGATTGACCAGAAAGCCGTCATGCCCCACCGCGAAGGCTCGCGCCAGCCGCCGCGCAAGGCCGCCCAACCGTGCCAGACAGCCAACGGCAGCATGAGGAGAGTCGGCAGAAGCGTTGGGATGATCAGCGCATAAGCGATCAGCGGGGCATGCGCCAGAGCCATCGCCAGCGCGTAGAGCGTCGCGGCGCGTTTTCGGCCCAGCCAAACGACCAGTGTGCGCTTGCCGCTGGCCGCGTCCGCTTCCACATCCGGCGCGGCGACGGCCAGCAGCATGGCGAACTGCATCGGTATAAGCGGCAGGATCAGCGCGATAACCACCGGCTCGATAGCGGCGGCCTGAACGTAATAGCCCAGCGTCGCGGTCAGGCCGGGGATGACCAGCGCGCCGACCCCTTCGCCAAGCCCGCGCCCGACCAGCCGGACCGGCGGCGCGCTGTAAAACCAGCCTGCCAGCAGCCCGGCGATCATCATGGGCAGGGCCAGCGGCCCGGGGCGGGCGGCCAGCGTCATAGCGAGCATTCCAACGCTGGCGATCCCCGCGCAGGCAGCGGCGGCGATCAGGGCCACACGCGGCGCGAGCAAGCCTTCGGGCAACACGCGGCTGCCGCCCGACCATGCGGTAGGCGACGTGTTGAGCGCGTCACCATCCCGATCAAAATATTCGTTGGCGTAGTGGGTCATCCACTGGGTGAAGGTAATCACGACTTGAAGCAGGATCGCGCCCATCGGGTCGAAGCGATGCGTGACCAGCAGGGCCATCGACAGGCCGAGCAGGTGAAACGCCACCCCGCCGATCAGGAACAGCGGGCGGCCCATACGCAGAAAAGCGAAGGCTGATGACACAGGTTGAGGCCGGGTTGCCACAGGCGCGGTCATGGCGCGCTGGAGCCTAAATCACCGTCTTGCGCTTCGCCCGGTGAAACTCGACCAATTCGCGCACTTTGCCCACCAGTTCGTCCGGGTCAAGATTGCCCTTCTGGATTACCTGCTGCGCCGTGCCTTCGAGGGCGCGCTGCTCCTCCATCGTCAGTTCTTTGGCGGTCATCACGATCACCGGGACTGAGCGCAGGCGCGGGTCGCGCCGCATTTCGGTCAGGAACTCGAACCCGTCCATTTCAGGCATCATCAGGTCAAGCAGGATCAGCGTCGGCGTTTTCCTGCGGGCCACGTCCAGCGCGATCCTGCCGTTGGCAGCTTCTGCCACTTTCCAGCCTTCCTTGTCCAGAATCCGGCGGGCCATCTCGCGGGTGGCGGGGTCGTCCTCCACAATCAGGAGCGGGCCGTCCGGGTTGGCGATCTTGTATTTCCCCAGCACCAACAACAGCTTTTCGCGGTCAACCGGCTTGATCAGGTAGTCTGACGCGCCCAGCGCCATCCCCATCCCCGTTTCTTCCACGATGCTCAACATGATCACCGGAATCTGAGCCAGCCGGGAATCGCCTTTGAGGGCGGACAACACCGCCCAGCCGTCCATGCCGGGCATCATCACATCGAGCGTGATCACGTCCGGGATCAACGTCTCGGCCAGCCGCAGGCCGTCGCCGCCCGAAGCCGCCGTTTCGACCCGGAAACCTTCTTTAGACAGAATGCGCGACAGCACTTCGCGCACCGAGGGGTCGTCATCGATCACCAGCGCCATGGTTCCGCCCAGCGGGCCAACGCCGGTGGCGGCGGACGCCGGGGTTTTATACGAGACGACATTGGCGGGCAGCCGGACGGTGAAGGTCGAGCCAGCCCCGGGGGCGCTTTCCACCGTGATATCGCCGCCCATCAACTGGCAGAAACGGCGGCTGATGGTCAGGCCCAGCCCGGTGCCGCCGTACTTGCGCGTGGTCGAGGGATCGGCCTGCGTGAATTCAGCGAACACTTTGCCCGCCTGTTCAGGGGCCATGCCGATTCCGCTGTCACTGACTTTGAAAGTGAGCCAATCCACGCCGCCCATCGGCGCGCGCGACGCCGACAGGACAATCGTCCCTTTTTCGGTGAACTTGGCGGCGTTATTAAGCAAGTTGAAAAGCGTCTGGCGCACTTTGGTCAGGTCGGACTGCATCTGTCCGAGATCGCCCTGCAGGTCAAGGCGCAGCGCGTTGCTGTTCTTTTCCACCAGCGGCTGGATCGTGCTGGACACGTCGTTGAGCATGGCGTCCACGTCAAAGGTGTCCAGATGCACCTCCATCTTGCCCGCCTCAATCTTGGACAGATCGAGCACGTTGTTGATCAGGTCAAGCAGGTGTCGCCCGGCGGTGATAATCTTTTGAAGATCGGGCGTGTATTCGGCGCGGTTGGCGGCCTGAGCCTCTTCCAGCAGCAGTTCGCTGTAGCCGATGATCGCGTTGAGGGGAGTGCGAAGCTCATGGCTCATATTGGCGAGGAACAGGCTTTTGGCAGAACTGCTTTCTTCCGCAATCGCGCGATTCTTGTCTGAATCCTGGATGGTGGCATAGCCCAGACGCACCACCAGCAGCACAAACCCCGCGCCAAACAAAAAGACCACGCCGGTCAGAAACAGCAGGATGCTGGTTTGGCCCGCTAGAGCCAATATCCCTGCTGCCAGATAGCCGATCAGAAAGAAGATCATCAAGAAAAATAAAATCCGCCAGCTTGCGGCATAGGCTTTGCCAGACACAATCGCCAGAATGCTGCGCGTGCCGATAATGGCAAACAGCATCACAACCGCGCCCGCCAGAATTAAGCCGCCGGTCACAAGGTCGCCAGTCTGCATCAGTGGACTTCCTTTGCCTGCTCGAAATAAGCGACAGGTCCGCCCTGTCGGCGCTCTGAGTATGCGCGAAAAAACCCGGATACACAAGTCAGCCGCGTAGCGATTTCCGCGCCATTGACGGGGAGCGCCCGTTACTTTTTGGCGGCGAGCGCGACACATATGATATTGACCGGGTATTTATTGCACTTTTTAGGAGACGACAGTCATGAAGAAAATCGATTTGACGAAGCGGGCTGGCTTGCTGGCGGCTATGACACTGGCGCTGATTATTGCGTCAGGCTGCGGCCAGTTCGCGGCCAGCGAAGCTGGCGAATCAGGTGATGACTTGATGGGCACGAGCGCCGCCGAATCCACCGATGAAGCCACGCTCGAAGCCTCCGAGACGCCAGAGGCCGAAGCTACTGCCGAAGCCGAAGACGACCTCACCGACACCGATGACGACGGCGTGGCCGATGGCGAAGACGCCGACGACGATGGCGACGGCGAGAATGACGATGTTGATCAGGACGACGATGGCGACGGCGTGGAAGACGAAGCGGAAACCGACGACGACAGCGACGGCGTTGATGACGACGAAGACACCGACGATGATGGCGACGGCGTTGATGACGACGAAGACACCGACGACGATGGCGACGGCGTTGAGGATGAGGACGAAGGCGACGATGACGATAGCGTGACCGAGACGCCCGAAGCCACTGAGACGCCCGAAGTCGAGGAAACCGAGACGCCCGAAGTCGAGGAGACCGAAACCGCTGACGACGACAGCGAAGACGATAGTGACGACGATAGCGACGACGATAGCGACGACAGCGGCGGAGACGACTAGCCACGCAGATTTTGCCAAGAGTCATTGAACGTTAGCGCAACGGCCAGTCATGCCAAACCGGAGGCTGGCCGTTGTTGTGACAACGTTCACGAGCGAGCAGGAAACGGGGTATACTCAGGCTGCGAATTGAGCGCTCTTGCTTTGAAGGAAGCCCCCCGTGCATGACGATCATCGCTTGCTCGCCCGCGCCCGCCAGCTTGACCCGGAAGCGTTAGCCGAGATACACGACACGTATTACCCGATCATTTTTCGACATATTTCGTTCCGGGTGAGCGACACGCAGGCCGCCGAAGACCTGACCAGCGAAGTGTTCATCCGGCTGCTGGCCGCCCTGCGAGATCGCCACGCGCCGCAAGACAGCCTGTCCGGCTGGCTGTACCGGGTAGCGGCGCACGTCGTGGCGGATTACCATCGGCGCGGGTATCGGGCCACACAGGTGGAGCTAGATGAAACGATGCCATCGCACGACTCAGGCCCTTTAGAGATGGTCGAGAGCCAGATGGTGAATGAGCGCCTTCGAGACGCGATCAAAGACCTGACCGACGACCAGCAAATGGCCCTCGACCTGCGTTTTGGGCAAGGGCGGTCGATCCGGCAAACGGCGGCGGCGATGGGCAAGACCGAAGGGTCAGTCAAACAATTGCAGGCCCGCGCGCTGGCGATGCTGGCGAAACGGCTGTCCGAGGGAGACAGCGTGCTATGAGTGAGCGTATGGACGAACGATTGCAGGCGGCGCTGGCGGCGCTCGAAAGCGGCGAGTCGCTGGATCAGGCGCTGGCCCGCTACCCCGAGGCGGCTGACGATTTGCGGCCCTTGCTGCAAACCGCCGCGAGGCTTCGCGCGCTGCCCGGCTCTCCCCGACCTGGCGCGCAGGCCACGTCACGGCAGGCGTTTTTGGCGCAGGCGCGCTCAATGGCTGCCGCGCCGCAGCCGGTCTCGCCGGTATTCAGGCGTTTGGCTTTCGCAATTGGCGCGCTGATCATCGTGCTGGGTGTCGGCGCTGTTCCGGTGGCGGCTTCCGCCTCGGCGCTGCCCGGCGAGCCGTTGTACGGGGTCAAGCGCGCCGTGGAGTTCGCGCAACTGGCGCTAGCGCTGGATCGGGCCAGCCGCGATATGTTGGAACAGCGTTTTCAACAAGAGCGCTTCAACGAGATTAAGGCCTTGATGAGCCGCCCGGGCGGCTCCGGCGGCGCGCTGGTTGACATCACAGGCGCGCTGGAGTCGGTCGCGGGGAATCGCTGGCTGGTGGATGGGATGCTGGTGCGGATCGATGATTCAACCCGGCTGGATGGCGCGCTGGTTGACGGAGCGCAGGCTCGCGTTCAGGGCCGCCTGGAAGATGGCGTCCTGATCGCCAGCGAGATAACCACGTTGGGCGGCGCGGCTGCCACCGCAACCGGAACGCCAACGCCGACGCCCGGCCCGACCGACACCATGACGGTCACTATCCCGCCGCCACCCGCGACCCCAACGCCCGCGCCAACCGAAACGGCGGAAAGCGTTGAATCGGAAACGGATGAACCCGAGCAGACGGAAACCCAGAAGCCGGAAGACACGGAAACGGATGAGCCAGATTCGACCGAGATTGATGAGACTGACGAACCGAGTGCGACAGACGATGGCGACGGGGAGGATGATGGCGGCGACGATTAGGCCCGGCGGTTACTGGCTGAGAGTCAGTGTGGCCTCATAGTCCACCGGCTTGATCGGCTCTTTGGAGTTGGGGTACGGGTCAACCGCTGACAGCGTGAGCGTGTAACCTTTGACTTCCACCGACGCGGGTTGGCCTCCCCTCAGTGTCAGGGAGAAGTCGCCCATGGCCTCGCCTTTGACGATCACGCGCAGCGCTGTGGTGACCTGTCCCTCCCACACGCAGGCCACATCGCTGGGGCAGCGCGAGTCCTCCGAGACGCTGACAAAACTCACCACTACTTCATCCGTGTTGAGCGTCGCCTTTTGCCCCGACTTCAACGGGAACGCCACGCCGGGCGCGATCTGAACGACATCCTGCTCGACAGGCTTGGGCGGCTGGTCAATGCGATTCCAGCAGGCGGCGCTGAAAATCAGGGCCAGCGCGCCCGACAGCGCTAACACAAACCAACGCTGGATCTTCATCGAGCCTTCTTTCCGGCGGCCTCATCGGACTCTTTTTCCACAAATTTCTGGATGTCAGCCATGGTTTCGCCGCGCAGCCTGCCGATCAGGCTGGACAGCCGTTCAACGTCGTCCAGCGATTTCGCCAGCGACCAGTCATACCCGCGCGACTGGCTGATATAGCTCAGGAAGGCGACTTCGATCTGGGCCAGATCGCCCAGCGCCCGCGAGATAGTGGCCTGCGGGCCGCGAATGAAAATGGTCACGATGCTGCCGATCCCCAGCCCGCCCAGCACGCCGCCGCCCGCCAGCGCCTGCTCCCACTTGACGCCGGGCATGAAGCCAAGCACATACGCGATTTCAACCAGAAAGGTCACGACCACGATCCCGATGCCGACGACAAACGTGGTCTGCGACTGGTTGAGCGTGACACGGTAGGCTGTTTCGGCCTGTCGCACCAGTTCGGTGAAGATGCGCTGCATCTGGTTTTCGGGCTGCTGATCCCAGGCCGCCAGCATGTCGTTGAACATCTGCTCATCATAGTCGGCGGAGTCTTTGGCCCCCGCGCGCGCGTTGGTCTTGCGCTCGGCGTGGACCGATTGGGGGTCGCGCCGCCATTTCGACAACGCTTGCGGGTTGGTGATGGTCTCGCCGAGTTTGGCGTACAGCGCTTTGAACTCGGACGGGTCAGGGCGATTTTGCGGCATAGGGTGGTCTCCTACAGTTTGGAATACCGTCAGTATAGCCATTATTCCGCCAAATCAACAAACGGATAGCGGGCTACATTTGCGCTGGCAGTCTTCTTTTCGCATAATCGACGCAATGAGATATTTGCCTACCCGCCCTTTGCGAACTTGTGAGTGCCAACTCTATGTCTGATCTCTTCCTTAGCTACAGCCGTGATGACCGCGTGTTCATGCACACCCTTCGCAATAATCTGGCACGGTTGGGCTTCAACGTCTGGATCGATGAAGAAGGACTCGCCGTCGGCACGCCCGATTGGGAGCGCGCCATCGAAGACGCCGTGCAAAGTGTCGGCGCGCTAGTCGTGATCCTTTCGCCAAGCGCCAAAAATTCAGAATGGGTCAACAATGAATTAGAGATGGCTCAATTGTATACCAAGCCGATCTTCCCGGTGCTGGCCTTTGGTGACAAGAAGACCTCCGTCCCGATAAAGATCATCCGAAAACAATACGCTGACATGACAGGCCGCGCCGATTACGAAGCAGGCTTTCGCAATCTGGTCAAAGCACTCGCAAAGCATTTTGGCCTGATAGTGGGCGAGTTCAGCATCGACTTCACGGGCGAGCCGCGCGTTCAGGTGCAGGTGTATCACAACGAAGGCCAAATTGTGGTGGTGGGGCGGGATGTGTCCGGCGAGTTGAACGTTGCTGGAAACGATGTGAACACTGCCGCACCGCCTACACCACCGGGAGTGGGGAGCAAGCCGCCAGTCTCTGCCGCCCCACCAGCGGGAGCAACCCGTGAGTCACCTCCAAAAGATACCGTCAAACCAATGTTTGCTGGACACTTAGAAACCCGACTAATACGTAGCGACCCGATCCTCGACCTCCTCCCAACGCCGTTTGCGTGGTGTGATATTCCGGCGGGGCGCGTGACACTCGAAAATGATGTCGGAACGTTCGGTGTCGCCCCCTTCAAGCTGGCGAAATACCCGATCAGCTATGCTCAGTTTCAGGTGTTTACTGATGCAAAAGATGGCTTCTACAACCCAGCATGGCGCGACGGGCTGGCGGTGAAGGCGGATCACTGGCAGCAGCCGGGCGAGCAACAATGGAGAATTGACAATCACCCATGCGAAAACGTAAGTTGGTATCACGCCGTCGCCTTCTGTCGCTGGCTAACAAACCGGGTGGGTTACGAAGTTCGACTGTCCACCGAATGGGAATGGCAGTGGGCGGCGCAAGGGCCGGATGGTCGGGAATATCCTTGGGGGAATGCTTTTGACCCGGCGCGATGCAATTTCAAGAGCAAGGGCACAACCCCGGTAGACAAGTATCCGCAGGGGGCAAGCCCATTCGAGGCACTGGATATGACCGGCAATGTCTGGGAGTGGTGTCTAAACACCTCTGATCCTGCCGGAAATACCTCAATCTCAGGAAACGAAAATCGTGCGCTGCGGGGAGGCTCGTGGCGCAACTCCGATTCCAACATTTTGCGCGCCACGGCTCGGGATTGGGGCTTACCTACGAACATGTATGGCAATCGCGGTTTCCGTTGCGCCCTCTCTTTATGATTCTATTTTCCAATTTCTAGACTGCTGTTTTCTGCACAATTGCGTTTTCCGTTGTGGGCTAGGGTATTGCCACCCAGCCCGCAACGGGGTGACTTCCCCCCCCAGCCTCATTGCGCTCGGATTTTCCTCCCACATCAACCATCGCTAGGGTTCAACGGGGAAGGTCGCCGCAGGCCGGAGAGAGATCGGGAAATTGATTTAGTCGCGTATCACCGACCTTACGGAACCCGCGTCGGAGTCTCGGTGGGCAAATCGGTCGGGGCGGGCGTCAACGTGACCGACCCGGCAGCGGGAAGCTCGTTGCGCAGGAAGCAGTTGATCCCATCCACAATCCCGCGCGCCGCGTCGCCAGCCCGCGTGGTCAGGGCTTCTCGATCCAGATACAGAAAGCCCACCTCGATAATCGCGCCGGGGGTCGTGGGATCGACCTCCCGGAAGTTGTGATAGTCAGTCATGTCAAACGTCACGCTCTGATGCAGGTTCAGGCCCGTCGCGGCGCTGTAGCGGTTGCTCAGGCAGGCCACCAGCCGTTGATCGGCTTCAGGCTGTTGGCTGGCGGCGAAGCTGGCGACTTTGAACCCGCTCGCTTCGTCGTTGACAAACTCGCACGAATCGGCGTGGATCGAAACCACTGCCAGCGCCCGATAGCCCGCCAGTCGCGGGTCGAATTCATCTAGCACGTCCACAAAGTAGCCCTGCGCTTGAAGCGTCGCCGCCGCCTGCAAGGCGATGCTCTCGTTGACGCTCTGCTCGGTCAACCCATCCGGGCAGACCGCGCCGGGGTCGGGCAGCCCGCTTGACGGGTTGATCCCCCGGTGGCCGCTGACAATGCCAATCGTGATCGCCGGGTCGGTGGTCGGGCGGACGCCGGGCTGCGGCGCGCTCTGGGTCGCCAGCGCCAGCGCCAACTGCCCCTGCGATTCCACCGGCAGGAACGAGCCGGGCGTCCACCACGTCAGCAGCGTCGCTGCCAGCGTGGCGATGCCAGCCATAGCCCCCGCGGAGCGCAGCATGATCCATCCGTTCAAGCGCAATGGCGCGGGCGGGGCAGATTCCTTGCCGTCGTTTGCCACATACGAACGCGCTTGAATCAGGGTTCGGCGTTTGCGCCCCGGCTTGAGGATGGTCGGTTTGTCGGCGGGCGGGGCCGCCTGCCGCGCGACCTTCGCCTCCAATTCGTCAAAGGACAGGATCGGCGCGTTAGCGGTGGCGTCGCCAAACGCTTCGTCTTCGCCGGCCAGCTTGGGCGTCTGCTCCGGCTCATCCGAGACATCGCGGATCAGTTCGTCCCATGACAGCCGGGCGGGGTCTTTGTCCGGCTTGTCCAACGGCGGCGATTCCCGGCGCGGCTCACGCGTCGCGGCGTCTTGATCTGTTGGCTCGTCCCACCGATACGGCGCGTCCGGCGCGGGCAGCGAAGGATCGGGCGGCGGCGGGGCAGGTCTGGGATGTTCTGGATAGGGAGTGTTGGGCGCGAGACCGTCCGGCTCAGGGGCGGGACGGCGGGGCGGATTGGCCCCAAAGGGCTTGTCGCCAAAGATGTTTTTGCGCGGCGGCTTCTGATCGCTCATGGCGGGGAATGATAGCGCAGAGAGACAGTAATCAGCAATGAGCAATGAGCAACGAGCAATGAGTTGAAAGCTGACTGCTGATTGCTGGTTGCTGTGATGCGCTAACGCGCTGGAAATGTGCTGTATAATGGATCGAGAGTCATACACGCTAAATGAAATTTGGTATTTTTGCTGGAGCGAGCATTGTTGGATCGCTTGGAGGGCGCTGGCAGAAATCTATGCGCTGAATCGTCGCCAGCGCGTAAGCCCATCTTGCCTGGATAGCCTAATCTTCTGAGGTGGCCTCATGGACAATCCACGACTCAACTGGGGCAGCTTTTTGCAGGCGCCGAACAAAGTCAAACATGCGTTAAGCGATAGCCTGCGTTGGCGATTTGCCGCTGCCACGTCAGAAAACCCGTTGAACTACCGCTTAGAGTTCAGCTTCGGTCTTGGCGGCAGCCCGCCGGCTCAGGGAGCAGGCTACGGGCTGGGCGAGCCGCCGGGCAAGAAACCTCCCAAGGCTTATTCCAACGACCTGTTATGGTTGATCGGCTGTCTGGCTGCCGCGCTGGTCGCTTTGATTTGCGTGGCGGTCGGCGTGGCGGGCGTGGCGCTTTACAGCATGACGACCAGCCGGACGGCAGCCAGACCAGACAGCGAGACGGTCAGGTTGAAGATTGTGTCGAGCCTGCCCATGACCGGCGCATCGTTGGTCCAGACACAGACTATTGTCAACGCCATGCAACTTCGTCTGGAACAGGCCGATAGCCAGGCCTGCGACGGCATGGTCAAGTTGACCTACGAGCCATGGGACGACGCTTCAGCTTCTCTAGGCAAGTGGGATCCCGAGGTGGAGACCGAGAATGCGCGCAAGGCTGCGGACGATTCCTCTGTGATCGTCTATCTTGGCACGTTTAATTCCGGCGCGGCCAGGTTATCCATACCTATCCTCAACCAGGCTGGCCCGCTGGTGATGATCTCTCCGGCCAATACTTACCCCGGCTTGACCAGGCCGGGCCGGGGCGAAGCGGGCGAGCCGGACAAATACTATCCATCCGACCTGCGCAACTACACTCGCCTGACCTCCCCTGACGATATACAGGGCGAGGTCGCCGCGCGCTTTATCAGAAACGAGCTCAACGCCAACACCGTTTTTGTGATTGACGATGGCGAGCAGTACGGAACAATGCTGGCCGACGCGTTTGAAGACACCGCCGCCGGGTTGGGGCTGCGTGTGGTTGGGCGTGAGCATTTCGACCCAAGGGACAGCGACTATATTGATCTGATGGCCCAAATCGCCGAGAGCGACAATGGCAGCCCGCCCGACGCTATCTACGCCAGCATGATTGTCGACAACAATGCGGCGCAGCTGCTGAAGGACAAGGTAAAAATCATGGGCGACCAGACCCAGGTCAAGGTTGTCGGCCCCGATGGCATCCAGACATCGGCTTTCACTGAGGCTGCGGGCGCGGACATTGCTGAAGGAGTCTATGCCAGCGTGGGCGGCCTGACTTTCGACAAGCTGCCTGCCGCCGCCCAGCAGTTCAGGCAAGACTATGACCAGCGGTACGGCGGCTCCCTGAATGAGACGTACGCCGTGTATGGTTACGAGGCGATGAGCGTCGCGCTCAAGGCGATTGAGGATGTGTGCGCTTCGGGCGGCGACCCTGCGGATCGCCGGGCCGTGCGCGACGCGGTATTTGCCATCCGGGATTTTGACGGCGTGCTGGGAACGTGGTCGTTTGACAAAAATGGCGACACGACTCTGACTGACATGACGTTCTATGTGATTCGAGACGGCGAGTACGTCTATTATGGCCACTTCAAATAATGGCTTATCGTAGGGATGTTTTTGCGCGGCGGCTTCTGATTGCTCATGGCGGGGAATGATAGCGCAGCCGGGCGGCAAATGGCAATCGCCGATGCCGGGGGCTAACACTCCGCCAACCCCTGAAAATCATGTATAATCCGCCATAATCGATTGCCGGGTTCGTAAAGAGGTCTCCTATGTCTGACCTTGACGCGCTAATCAAAGCGGTGGACGCGCTTCCGCCGGAGGATTTTCACAAGCTGCTGGAACACATGAAAGAGCGCAAACTGATCAAGGTCTGGGTAGTTTCTCCGGAAAATCTTGCCAGGCTTGCCGAGATCGTAAAACCGATCCAAGAAGATGCCGCGCAGTATTCTGAGGAAGAAAACAACGCGGTGATTGATCAAGCGATTGCTGAAGTCAGGCGTGAGCGCAACGCTAGACGGGAGTCGAGAAATACCGACTTCTAACGCTCTCCGGCAGCAGCCCGCCGATGGTCGCTGTCTCAGCGGCGTCTAAGGGGCGAAAGAGCAGCAGGGCCGCGCCGTAGACAAATACTCCTGCTGCAAGCCCCAACCACACATTCACCGTACCCAGCGTGAACGTCGCCGCCGCGCAGACAAGCCCCGCCGCCCATACTCGCCCCAAGGTCGCCAGCCAATTGATGCGCCCCAGTTCGCTCAGGATCACGACGTAGAATATCCCCCACAGCGCAAACTCCGATAGGATGGTGATCACCGAGGCCGCGATGTAGCTGTACTGCGGAATAAAAATCAAATTAGCCGTGATATTGAACCCCGCCGCGATGACAAAGGCGATGGTTAGCGTGCGCTGTCGATTCAGAGCGATGATCACATATTGCGTCACGCTGTTCAGCCAGCCGATAGTCATCGCCCAGATAAAGATTTGCAGGGCAATCGCGCCGTGCGGCAGGTACTCTTGCCCGGCGAGGATGTTGACCAGCACGGGGGCCAGCAGCGTGGTGAAGATCGCCATTGGCACGGAGATCATCGTCATCAGCTTCAAGGCGAGGATGTACGCCCGTTTCAGGGCCGGGCGATCATCACTGGCCTGCTTGCTCAGGCGCGGGAACAATGCCAGCGTGAACAGGGACGGGATCAGCCCAACCGTGTCCACCCACGTATACACAATCCGATACCAGCCGACGACAATCGGCCCCTTGAGCGCTTCCAGCAGCGTCACGTCGATGCGGAAGAACAACGTCGCCAGCAGGTGGTTGAGCATCAGCGGAAACGAGGCGGACAAAGCATTTGAAATTTGAAATTTGAAATTTGAAATTGAAACGGCGGCCTCGCCCTCTGCCGGAGTCTGGCGCACAGACAGGGGGGTCACGTTAAACAGGCGTTTGGACAGCGAAGCGAGGATGATCAGCGTCACCGCGTTGACGATCACGCTCACGGTCGCCAGCCCGACAATCCCAAAGCCCAACAGCAGCGCCGCCACGCCCAGCCCGGTGGTCAGAAACGCGCTGACCGTCTGGATCGCGGCGGGGTACTCGGCTTTCTCGAAGGCGTAGAACAGGGCCGTCAGCCCCGTCGAGATGGTCGAGAAGAACAGCCCGGCATACAACAGCCCCAGCGTCCACAGCGTTGCCGAGTCGAGGGCGGGGGCGATGAAGGTCTGGCGCAGCGCGATGAAGCCGATCATCAGGGGGATGCCGATCACGGCCAGCGCCAGCCGCAGTAGCGTGGTGTTGGCCAGATGCCGCCCGGCTTCGCTTGGCTCACGCTGGCGGGCGACTTCGCGGGTCAGGTAGGTGTTCAGGCCAAAGTTGGCGAAAATCTCGAACCAGCCCCAGATGACCACCGCGTAGGTGTACTTGCCCGCCCCTTCCGGGCCGAGAATGCGCAGGCTGAAGAAGGTCAGGACAAACAGAATGCCCTTGTTGAACAGGTTCAGGACAATCGGCGTGAGCGCGTTTTTGGCGACGCGGCGGGCGGCGTGGCCCTCCCCTTCTTCGCGGTACAGGCGCGGCCATGCCCACACGCCCAGCAGGAACACAATCACGAGGCCGGACAGCAGCGAGATCAGCCCGCCGAATTTGACGCTGTCCGGGCTGTACTTCATCCGCACCGTCCAGCGGCCCGGCAGAAGGAATACCATTTGGAAATTACCGTCAACAAGGTGGACGGGAACTTCTTTTTCAGCGCTATCCGGTGCGCCGATGGGTCTCACCCATGCCCGCCAACCTGGAAAGTACGATTCTGTGAGGACAACGTAATTATTGGGAATACTTCCATTGCCTGCCACATCTATTGCCACGTCAATCCAAACTTCTCCCGGCTTACGCGACGTGATGGTTGCCGGATACATCTCTCCGGGCCACATATCAGATAAACTGTCCATGAGAGTCTTGTCTGTATCGGGAACTAGGAAATAGTGCCGAACGTCATGCTGTGCTACCGCATCTGAAAACGAAGGGTAATTGCTATCAGACGGTGAATCAGAGTATCCCACTGGGCCATAGTATGCAGTTAATGAAAATGCCCTCGGCACGACTTCCGAGTTCTCATAAATCCTCACCGCCGGATCCTGATACACCTGCTGCCAGCGTGGATTGCTGATCTCGCTTTCGCTGATCGCATATCGAACGCCCAGCAAATCGAGCAGAGGCGAGTTTAGCGCGTCGGCATGCGCCTCGTACAGCGGCGACACGCGATTGTAGGGCAAATCGCCTTGCGGCATGATGACCTTCATGTATTCGACATACTGGGCCGGGATCAGGCTGTCGTAGCCGCTGGCGTCTTCAAGGCCGTGCAGCCACAGCATATTGGCGTTGAGCGTCTTGGTCGAGCCGGGAGTTTGATAGGCCATCACGCGGAAGGGCTGCAAGGGGTTCTCGGCCTGTCGATCTTTGAGCCACTGGATCGACGGGGGGACAACCTCTAACAGCTTCGGGTCGCTGGCGGGATGCAATCCCCATGACGCGATGAACAGATCAGCGATGACGACCAGCGCGGCTACTCCCTGCCAGATCGGGATGCGTAGGGGCGAGATATATCTCGCCCCCGCCCGTCGAGCAGCCAAGATAACAACTCCGGCGAGGATCAGCATCAGCCCCATCAGCGCGATATTGACCGCCTCATACGAAAAAAACGCGCGGGCATCCGGGAAGGCATTAGGCGCGAGGGCGAAGCCGCTAAACACGCGCTCAATTACGCTCGCGAACGAATCATGGAACACGCGCAGAATTGCCAGCGCGAGAAGGATCACCGCGCCCACGCCGATAACGATTCGTCCGAGCCACAGGGTTGGCTTGCGTAGGGGCGAGATATATCTCGCCCCTACACCACCCGACTCGTTCGGCGTGAGATAGTCGATCCCAAACGCGGCAAGGACGGCGATACACAGCGTCAGCGGCCACACCCACCGAAACGGCGAATGCGACTGGTTGAAGAACGGCAATCCGTAGTACAGCAGATCGTAAGTCGGTAAACCGAAGGCGAATGTCAGCGAGAGCAGCCCCAGCACGATGAACGCCAGCGGCGATTCGCCCTCGCGCTTGACTGCCAGGCGGGGAATCCGGCTCAGAGCGTATTGAAGCGTAGCGATCAGCGCCAGCGCCAGCGGCAGGATGCCGACATACGCCGCGCCCTCGACGTAGTTCTTGATCCCCCATTCCGTTGTCGAAATCGCGCCGCCCTGAGAATTCGCCACGACCGGATTCCACTGCCCGGTGAACAGGTCGAAAATCTGATGGTGCGCCGGATTGCCGTAGAAATTCGGCATCAGGAAGGCGAGGAGTTGGCGGATCGGGTAGGCCCATCCCCTGATCTGTTCCAGCGTCGCGCCGCCCTCGCGGAACGAGCGCGAGGCCAGTTCATAAGCCGGGATGATCTGGACAGCGCCCAGCGCCAGCCCCAGCGCGACCATCGTCGCCAGCCAAACAACATTTGAAATTTGAAATTTGAAATTTGAAATCTTCCCGGCAGACAGTCGCGTGAGATCAACCAGTCTCCACAGGGCATAAAAGCCCATCACCAGCAGGGTGAAATACAGCGCCTCGACATGCCCCGCCAGCGCGACCATCGCCAGCCCAATCGCGCCGATGATGACCGAAGGGATCGGATTCTTGTCGCGCCGGGTGATAAGGTGAATCATCGCCAGTTCCAGCGGCAGCCACGCCGCCGCCGCGAGGATCATCGGGAAGACCACGCTCGCCATAAAGAAGCCGGATAGCTGATAAGTAAGCCCCGCGATCAGCGCCCCGCCTCGGCTGAGGCCCAGCGTCCGAATCAGGACGGCCATGCACAAGCCCGCGATCCACAGTTGGACGACGGTGAACCAGCCGTAAGCCATCCACAGCGGGAGGATCAGGTAGATGAATGAAAACGGGTACAGCGTCAGCGATTGGCCCGCCGCCAGAAACGGCGTCCCGGCAAGGATGTTGGGCTGCCACAGCGGAAGTTGGCCTTGAGCGGCCTGCTCGGCGACAAACTGCCGCCATGCGTAGTTTTCGAGGATCAAGTCAGAATACAGCGCGTTGTGGGGCGGCGGCGCGCCGACTTCTGCCGCCATCGCGCGATACGGCTCCCACTGGTACAGGTTCTCGGCGGGGACAAGCGTCCGCCCGCCGAGCGTCTGCGGGAAGAAGAAGATCAGCGGGACGACGAATAGGAGCAGGGCGATCAGCAAGTCGGGGGTGAAGCGGCGCAGAGTTTTCATGCCGCGAAGTCTACCCGCCCTCGCAGAGCAGGGCAAACGCCGACTCAGGCGTGTTGAAAAACCCCACCCTGAGAGCATGTGTGATCGACAGAGTTGGGTTGCCCTCCCCTTGCAAGGGGAGGGATAACTGAGCGAAGCGAGGTTGGGGTGGGGTAACGCTCGAGAAGCCAACCTTTTCAAAGCGCTCTCAGGCGTGTTGCCATCAGATTACCTGCTATAATGCCTCATGGAATTATCTCTATTCACTTCACCAAGCGAGCGAATTGATGCGCTACCGGACATTTGGACGGACAGGCTGGCAAGCAGCCGAGATGGGCTACGGCATGTGGGGTATGGGGGGATGGACAGGCTCGGATGACGCCGAGTCGATGGCCGCCTTGGAGCGGTCGGTCGAGTTGGGTTGCAATTTCTTCGACACCGCGTGGGCTTATGGCGACGGGCACAGCGAGCGCCTGCTCGGCGAGTTGATCCGCCGCCACCCGGAGCAGAAGCTCTACGCCGCCACCAAAATCCCGCCCAAGAATCGCAAATGGCCTTCCAAGCCAGACTACCCGCTCGAAGATGTGTTCCCGCCCGAATACATTTTGGAGTACGCCGAAAAGAGCCGCGACAACATCGGCGTGGATACCCTTGACCTGATCCAGTTCCACGTGTGGGAGGATGGCTGGGGGGAGGATTCGCGCTGGCAAAAAGCCATCGAAGACCTCAAACAGCGCAAGGTTATCGCCGCCGTTGGCATCAGCATCAATCGCTGGGAAACCGAGAATTCGCTGCGGACGATCTGCACGGGGCTGATCGACGCGGTGCAGGTGATCTACAACATCTTCGATCAGAACCCCGAAGATAAGTTGTTCCCGGTCTGCCGCGAGCTTAACATCGGGGTGATCGCCCGTGTGCCGTTCGACGAAGGCGCTCTCACCGGGACGCTGACCAAGGACTCAACGTGGCCGGAAGGCGACTGGCGCAACATCTACTTTGTGCCCGAAAACCTGAGCGCGTCGGTGGAACGCGCTGAGGCCCTGCGCCCGCTGATCCCGGCGGGGATGACTATGTCGGAGATGGCGCTGCGTTTCATCCTCGCCAATCCGGATGTCAGCACGGTCATTCCGGGGATGCGCAAACTGAACCACGTTGACTCAAATATCGCTGCCAGCGACGGGCACGCGCTGTCCGCCGACCTGATCGACAGGCTACGCGCCCACCGTTGGGATCGCAAGCCAACGCGCTGGTCGCAGTGAAGCTCGCACGAACAGCCGGACGCGGTTAGCGCGGTGTCCCGATGATCTCCCAACCCTTGTCCTTCGCCAGCTTCGTGAGTTCCCGGTCGGGATATACCGCCACCGGATGCCCGACCATGTTCAACATGTCCTTGTCGCTGATCGAATCGGCGTAGGCGTAGCTGGCCGCCCAATCGATCTCCTGCTGGCGGGCCACAAAGAAGATCCGCGCGCCCGTGACCTTGTGCTCGTCCTTGATCAGCGGCGGGATAATCACGCCCGCGCAGTAGCCATC
>Ga0210377_10001691_pt1 | contig 19877 bp, 21 predicted proteins | sample PLM4_65_b1redo_FD_155480 | JGI IMG/M metagenome (GOLD analysis project Ga0210377, IMG submission 155480) | Groundwater sediment microbial communities from an aquifer in East River, Colorado, USA - PLM4_65_b1 redo | ecosystem: Environmental > Terrestrial > Soil > Riparian zone | place: USA: East...
GTTCGCCACTAGGATACTCTCGTATTGCTACAAAAGCACCTCGTTCGACTTGCATGTATTAGGCACGCCGCCAGCGTTCATCCTGAGCCAGGATCAAACTCTCCTCAAAAATTTTTTCCACTCTTGCGAGTGTAAGTTTAAGGATTTTTTACTGGATCGACAGAGTTGTTGCTTCCTATCACTGTTCAGTTGTTAAAGTTCGGGGAACAAAGCGGACGGATTTTACTCGTCTCACCTTGACCTGTCAAGGGTTTTTACAGACAAAAACACCGATGTCTTTTGTCTTTCGACATCGGCTCGTCAGACTGCAAAACCCACAGGCTTGTGTCTCTGACTAGAGACTGCTTACTCAGTTTTCAATGATCTGTCAGGGGGACGAGATCGTGTGTAACTACTGGCGAGTGATGATTATATGCATTTCATTGGCTTTGTCAATAGGTTATCAGACAATTAAACCTTAAAAAATCGGGTGGATTTAAATTGAGATACATGCGACTCGATCAATGCAACTGCCCGAGCTATTCCATCCTCGCTTCTTATTTTCTGACCGACAACTTGCGCACGCTGACGAGGGGACTCATCTTCCGCTTCAGCGATTGCGCATGATAAATTTTCAACTGAAAGATTCTTAACAAGAATAGGTCTGGGTCCTGCCCCTATTGCGTGGACTTGATTCCCCCAGAATGGTTGATCAGCCGTAAATGGGACAACTATGTTGGGTATACCCGCTCGCAAGCCAGCAGAGGTCGTTCCCGCTCCACCATGATGAATGATCATCCTACAATATGGCAGCAACCAATCATGCGGAACAGATTCAAGATAAATCAAATCTTTAGATGATGGTCGATGCACCTTGCCCCATCCCGAAAGGATAATCCCCCGCTGATTGGTTTGTTTTAAAGCACTACAAACAATACGATCTATTTTTTCCGTATCACGATTAACCATACTCCCAAATGAAATACAAATTGGGGGTTCACCTGAATTCAAAAAATCCTTCAATTCTACAGAAAGCTCATACGCATTCTTCAAATCAAAAAAGAAATATCCTGTCACGTAGACGTTTGATTTCCAATCGCTTGAGGGTGGGAGAATGCTTGGACTCCAGGCGCACAGGATCGGGGTCGGAGGGCGAAGCGGATCGTCGTCAAAGGGAAAGTAAAGCTTTCGTTTGGGGAGTCTCGCACGGCGGCGGACTTGTTCAAATCCAAACACAGAGCTCCACCAGGCTATCCTTTGTGAGAGGATATGGGTCAAGTGATTCACTGCACGCAGTTTGAGATCAGGCAAAGTGACGTTGGGATAATCGCCCGTTGGTGTAAACATGGGAAATGTTTGCACATGAATGTCGGGAATATTCATTTCACGCGCCAGTGTATGTGCGCCAACAGCATGGGCAAAGGTATGAATGATGAGATCCGCATCTTGACAGGCTTCTTCAACCTGGCGTAACATATCTACTCCGATCTCAATCGCATGATGCATAAAATCACGTATCATTTTGATGGAATTAAATCCTGCATTATTCATCTGGCGGCTCAAATCTTCAGGCTCTCCAGCCAAAGGTATAAAGTGAATCCCATGGCTCTCGACTAGTTCTTTGAACCTGGATGGCACCGCCAACTTGACAGAGTGCCCCCTTGCCATCAACCCAACCGATAACGGAAGGAAAGGTTGAACATCGCCACGCGAGCCATAGGTAAGTATAGTTATATTCATGAAAGCGATTTTACCCTGCCAGACATGCTATACTGCCAAATGAGAAGGAGTACTGATGACCAAAATCGGAATTTTACATCCAGGCGAAATGGGAGTTTCAGTGGCTGCATCCGCCATAAACAGCGGACATGATGTTTATTGGGCATCGCGGGGGCGCAGCGACAAGACAGGTTTGCGGGCGGAGAAATATCGTCTCGTTGAGGTTGAATCATTGCCACAGTTGTGTCAAAGGGTTGAAATTATTATGAGTGTTTGCCCTCCCTATGCAGCCGAAGATGTTGCAGCGTCAGTAATCGAACAGGGTTTCCAAGGCTTTTATCTGGATGCAAATGCAATCTCTCCACAACGAGCCGCCAAGATTGGACAAATGATGGGCGCCAACGGCATCCACTTCATAGACGGAGGCATCATCGGAGGGCCGGCTTGGAACCCAGAAGAAACTTGGCTTTATCTATCAGGTGATGAGTCCCAAGTTATCGCAGATTGCTTTTCGAGTGGACCACTCGCCACAAAGATCATCAGCAGCGAAATCGGAAAAGCCTCTGCGTTGAAGATGTGCTATGCCGCCTATTCCAAAGGGACCACCGCCCTGCTCGCCGCGATCCTTGCGACGGCTGAATCGCTGGGTGTGCGTGATGAACTCTACCAACAATGGGATATGGATGAACCAGGTTTTGCCGAACAGGTGAATCGCAGAGTGACGCGCGTCACTGCCAAGGCATGGAGATTTGAAGGCGAGATGCACGAGATCGCATCCACATTCCAGGATGCGGGTTTGCCGGGTGGCTTCCACGAATCAGCGGCGGAGATTTATCGGCGAATGGCAGCAGCCCAAGGGGAGTCCGAGGCGTTAAGTCTGATGGAGATAGTAGATGCTTTGCAGAAACAAAATCCGGTGTAATATCCAATTCCGTGGTTTATAATTTTCGAGCCGGATATTTTCCTTCGTGAATTGACATAAACATGACCCGTCAAAGCTTCTTCGCTTCGAAAACAAATCAAGTCAATCTCTTGGCAACCCTCAGTATCCTTCTGGTGCTGTTTGCTTATTTGTGGTTAGGCAGCTTTGGTTTATTCAATCATCTGCCAACCATCACAGCATATTACGACAAGCTTGCGACCGCTTTCAGCCATGGAAGTTTATCGCTGGAGGAGCAACCGGTCCCTGCTCTATTAGCACTTGAGAACCCATATTCGCCAGGAGCGCGGGTTGGAATCGATGTGCCCACCGATTATTCTCTTTATAACGGGAAATATTACCTTTATTTTGGACCCATCCCTGCGATACTTCTGACCATATCCAAATTCCTGGGCTTTGGCACAAAAGGTGACCAATATCCTGCATTCGCCTTTATTTGTGGAATTTTTGTCACTCAGGCATTATTACTTGTTTTGATTTGGAAGCGTTACTTCTCAAGTCTTCCAACATGGCTGCTATCATTGGGAATACTATTTGTCGGTTTGATTTCCCCTTTTCCATGGATATTGACTCGGGCAAGGTTCTACGAAGCGGCAAGCGCGGGTGGACAGTTCTTTTTCCTGCTGGGGCTTTACCTGCTTCTGATCTCACGGGCGGATGAAAACATTCCAAAATGGAAACTCCTTTTAGCGGGTGCATCATGGGCTCTGGCAATGGGATCGCGGCCTACTCAAATCGTTCCTATGGGCATTACGGTCGTGATATTTCTTTTTATGGAATACAGGAACTATTTGCAGCACAGACAGTTTTCACGTTTCCTTTATCCATTCCTTGTAGCGCTTATACCGTTCGCCATCGGTATGAGTATCCTTGGTTGGTATAACTGGGCGCGGTTCGACTCTATTTTGGAGACTGGTTTCTATTATGAACTGGCTGGACCTGACATTCAGAAGTATTATCGTGAACTTTTCTCCCCCATATACGTATTACCAAACCTATATAATTATGTTTTCAACAGACCTGTTCTTATCGATACGTTCCCACTTTTAAGTTCAGTGGAGGGGATAGGACAATCTTTATTTCCATCCATACAATTGCCTGCAATTTATCGAGTAGGCAAGATGACGGGTATCCTTTATAGCACGCCGTTCATTCTTTTTGCAGGTGCTCTTTTACTTCCTGTCAAAACGGCGGGGGCGAGCGATCAGAACGGGAAGGAGTATGATTTCAGATGGACAACAGTTTTATTAACCGGCATTTTCCTGGCAGAGTTTATACCTTTTCTTTCGTACTTTTGGCTGGATGCCAGATTTATCGCAGATTTTATGCCCTCCCTTGCCCTGCTAAGCATGATGGGATTTTGGCACGGATATGAAAACATCCGGAATAAAAAAGCATGGCGAGTTGTTTATTTAGCGCTAGGCATCAGTCTGCTCATCGTTTCAATTATGGCGGGAGTCGCTTTAGGGCTTAATGCTCATTGGGAAGTATTCAAGGAATTCAACCCAGTCTTATGGAAAGCCCTATACAGGAATTTTTATCCTGAATTTTGGAAACAGCTCTACGCCATACTATCCCCCTAAATTCAATACACTACATCTCTTGTCTTCCAGATAATGCTCTCAGCAGTGTGTTTTGATCGGCATATTCGAGGTCACCGCCCATGGGAAGTCCACGGGCGAGACGGGTGACGCGCACTCCCAACGGCTCCAGTTGTTGACGCAGGTATAGCGCCGTCGCATCGCCTTCCATGCTGGGGTTGGTGGCAAGGATGATTTCCTTCACTCCCCCTCGCGCGACACGTGCGACCAACTCTTTGATCTTCAGATCATCGGGACCGATGCCTTCAATGGGAGATAGCACTCCCTGCAAGACATGATACTTGCCTTGAAAGCCACCGGTTCGCTCCAGCGCCAGAACATCCAACGCTTCTTCCACAACACAGATCACGCCAATATCCCGTTTCGAAGATTCACAGATCTCACAGCGTTCGCGTCCTGCTTCGGTGATGTTGAAACATTCCTGACAGAATGCCGTGTTCGCTTTGAGATTGGCTAACGCGATCGCCAAGTCATCTGAGACATCGTCGGTGGCGCGCAGAAGATAGAACGCCAGCCGTGAAGCAGACTTGGGTCCGATGCCAGGCAGACGCTCGAGGGAATTGATCAGGGATTGGATGGATTCAGGTAAAAGCATAAGAGTCAAAGGTCAAAGGTCAAAGGTCAAACGTCGCGGGACGTTCGACTTTCGACATTTGACTAGAATGGCAAACCACCCGCCAGCGGACCCATTAACTTCTCCTGAAGTGCGCGCGATTGGTCGAGTGCCATGTTCACCGCGGACAAGACCAGATCTTGCAACATTTCAGCATCTATGTCCTTTAGCAGCTCAGGGTTAATCTCAACGGACTGGCACTTCTGGTCACCGGTCATCACGACCTTGATCGCGCCGCCGCCCGCCGTTGCCGTGACCGTTTCCACGGCGAGTTTTGCTTGTGCTTCTTCCATTTGCTTTTGCATGCGCTGCAGTTGCTGCATCATGCCAGCCTGCCCGCCCATCGCGGGTCCTTTGTTGAATCCTTTTGCCATAAGATACTCCTCTAAAAATTATGTCTTACAAAAATTAATCCCACCAGGCTTCCAAAATCACATGAGACTGATCATCCACTTCAGAAGTCCCGAGCATGTCACCTGCACTTTCGCCGCCGATCCATTGGATTTCATCAGCGCCGAATTGTTCTTTCATTACTTCTTCCAACTTAAAGTGCCAGCCATCTTCAGGATAAATATAAAGTGTATCTGCATGCCAATGACCATCATCCATATCGCGCAGAGAGATAAAGTTGAGCGGCAATAATACGGCGCGCCACATCTTATGATTCTCTTTCAACCACTCCGCAATTTTTCTGCCGTTGAAGAAGTTGAAGTTTGTTTTCGAAATAATATCAAGTTATATCTGCTGCGCCTCGCTGATTTGCTTCTGCTTGACAGGCTCCTGAGGCACAGGACTGATGACAAACTTCATCTTTACGTCCCGTCGCTTCTTTCCTCTTTCATCCTTCTTATTTGTTGACATTGTCAAACCTCAATTGCTAATCACATATAACACGGTCTCGATACGAGCTTCGCTCTACTCGACCACCAGCCCTATTCCGGCATATCCACGATCTCGCCGCCGTGTTGGATGGCGGTGGCGACCATGCCGTCCTGCGCCACATTCGCCGGGATCTTGCCTTTGGCGTTCGTCACCATGCATCGGACGGTCACGTCCACGCCGAATTGATCCTTCACCAATTTGCGGACCACTTCGAGTTGATCGGGCTTGTCGATCTTTGAGACCAGCACCTCACTCGCCAGACCAAGGATGAGCGTACTGCCCTGCACATCGATCATCTTGACCGAGTTCAGCAACGCTGAGAGATTCGCCTGTGCTTTTGGAAGCGAGGCGGACATGGGCTTCCAAGCCTTGATGACATCTCCGGCGCTAAGGACATTTGTCTCCACCGGATGCAGCGCTTCAGCCTCAAGCTTGGGCTTGGCCCCCCCTCCCGTCCCCCCCATTGGGGAAGATGCAGGGGGGTCGGAAACAGCCTGAGGCTTGGGTCGAACCGGCGCGGCAATCTGCGGGGATTCTGTTGGCGCATCCAACACTTCCGCTAACGCAAGTTCCAGACTCAAAGAGGGCTGCCAGCCGCCGCGCATATCCGTGGCAGCGTTGTTGAAGGCTTTCGTCATACGCAGGACGTCGCTCGTGGTAAAGGATTTCGCGTGCGCCTGCATTTGCTTCTTGACATCCGCCGTGGCTTCGACTTGATTGGTGTTGCCCATTTGAATGAGCATTAGCCCACGCAGATATTCGACGAGCTGACGCGCCAGCGAACGCGGATCGGCTCCGGCATCGAGCGCCTTATGGATGGATTCAAGCCCGTGCGCCGGATCATGCTCCATAACCGACGAGATGATCGCCAGCACCGATTGATTCGTGGCAGTGCCCAGCACTGTTTGTGCCAGGGCGAGCGTGATCTTATCACCCGTCGACGAAAGCTGGTCGAGCAGCGATTGTGCATCGCGCATCCCACCCGCAGACTGGCGCGCGATCTGGATGAGTGCATCCTCATCCGCCTGGATATTCTCGGCTTTGATAATTTTCTTGAGGTTGTTGACGATCTCATCCACCGGTACACGCCGGAACTCGTGACGCTGACAGCGCGAAAGCACCGTAGCGGGGATCTTGTGAATTTCAGTGGTAGCTAAAACAAAGATGGCATGTGGAGGCGGCTCTTCGAGCGTTTTGAGCAGCGCATTGAACGCCGCCGTCGAAAGCATGTGGACTTCGTCGATGATGTAGATCTTGTACTTGCCCTGCGATGGCGAAAAATTGATCTTGTCGCGCAAGTCACGAACATCATCCACACTCGTGTTGGATGCCGCATCGATCTCGATCAGATCCATGAAACGATTATCACTGACCGCTTTACAGTTCTCGCACTCGTTACAAGGTCGCTTTGCAGGATCAGGATTGGTGCAATTGACCGCCTTCGCCAACAGACGCGCCAGCGTGGTCTTACCCGTTCCGCGCGAACCCGCGAAGAGATAGGCATGCGCGACACGGTCCGCCGCGATGGCATGCTTGAGCGTCGTCACGACATGATCCTGTCCCACGACGGCATCCCAGTGTTGAGGTCGGTATTTTCGGTAGAGTGCTTGGGTCATTTTTTATATATAACTCGGTGGTTGAACGCAGGCAGTCGAAACCAGCAAATTGAAGAATACTATTTACAGCTTATATATGTCATGGGTGGTCTCGATACGCCCGCAAAATCATGCGGGGCTACTCGACCACGGTAGCATTTAAGGCACTTTATACACCGCACGGACATTTCCACTTGGGTCCAGCAACTGCGCTTCTTCGCCCGATTGCCAGACCGGATCAGTTTCGCCCCAGTATAGGTCAATGACGGTGTTCGTCCCGGCAATGGTATGGATCTGCACCGCGCCACTGCTGTTGAGCGTCAGGTTCGGGAAGGTAAACAGGTTCCCATCAGAGTCTTTCAATTGCCAATTTGCAAGCCCGAGCGGTTCTGCGCCTGCATTGCGCACCACCACCCACTCGGCATTCAACGTCCCGGCGCCGATCACACTGACAATTTCCACGGGAATGTCGATGTTCGGGTTGAACGTGGCGGCCGGAGCAGCCCCCGGCAAATTCACCGGCGATGCAGGCTGGACAGCCGACTGGCTCACCGAGCGATAATTCCGGTCGTACCAGAACAGGATCGCACCTGTTACACAGGCTGAGATAAAGACGTTGAGAAGCAGGTAAAAGACGAGTCTGCGGCGATCCATCGTGTTCGAATCATAGCACAGAATTTCGACAATTGAAATTAAAATCCCGCGCTCTTTTCGAATGCGGGATAAAATCGTTGGACACGGATCTCTTCCGTACTTAACGGATTTTTTCCGTCATCCCCGTGTTATCCGTGTCCGAAAAAATTACTTCAGCTTCGTCACCACGAAGTCATCAAAGGTCACATCGGCAGAGGAGGCTTCCTCCCCACTCCACGCCAGCAGACCAACAGCGCCAGCGGTATAGGTTGTATCGGAAACAGAAGCGATCTGTTGCCCATCCACATATAGAGTCAGGGTCCCGTTGCCGCAATCAGCACCGAGGCGATAGGAAGGCGAGTCTTTGGCAATCAGGTCCGAAGCTGCCCACTGGTCATTGTTGGTAAGAAAGACATCGGTCTGCGCAAGAGCCGCTTTGACAATGGCGTATTCACCAGCCGGGGTTATTGCAAAATAATAAAAAGAATCATTGATGGTTTGTTGGTCGCATAAAACGCCAAAGGCTGTGGTGGCGGGCGTGTCGTTATTCTTCACTGTCACTTCCACATGAATATTCTCATAACTCTCGGCGTTGGGAGTACTCCAGACAAAGTAATTTGTAGTAAAGAGCTTCATCCGCAAACCGCCATCGGAATATTCGATCGAACTGCTCGAATCCGTGCGTGTACCCCAACCTTCACCGCTGGAGAAATCATCCTCCAGCAACGAGCCACTACCCGGCAGAGCAGATAGCACACTGCAACCCAACGAAGCTGTTACCAATGCCATGATCACAAACAAAATCTTATATTGATTCCTCATGTCCGATTCTCCTTTGTTGAATGTAAGTGGAGATTTTATCCATGGCAAATAAAAACACAATCGGACTTACGGGTGATTTATTGGACGACGCGACTCATTGTCAGCGCCACCCAGTCTCCCATCTGCCTGCGCTCGTTCATTCGTAGACCTTTCGCCTGTCCCGCTTCGATGACGTTTTGCTTCTGCTCTTGCAGGATCCCGCTCAAGATGATCGCGCCGTTCTCTTCGATGAGGTCCGCCAGACCCGCATCAAACAAGCGGACGATCACCGGTGCCAGGATGTTCGCCACCACCAGCGGCGCTTTGCTGAATTCAAACGTTCCATCGCGAATCTCCTGCACGGAACCGACACCGAGGAGCAACTCATCCCCCACTCCATTTGTATCCGCGTTCTCGCGTGAGTTCTTGACAGATTCAGCGTCGATGTCGACACCCAAAACCTTCGCCGCGCCAAGTTTCAATGCGGCAATCGAGAGAATGCCGGAGCCGCACCCCACATCAATGACGTTTGACCATTGACCTTTGACGAAGGCAAGCTCCATCAATTCCAAGCACAATTGCGTCGTCGGGTGTGTCCCCGTGCCAAATGCCATGCCGGGATCGATCTTGATGGCGATGCGATCGGGTGCAGGGGATTCCATCCAGGCGGGCAGGATGAGGAGGCGCTGTCCGATCAGGATCGGCTTGTAGTATTGCTTCCAGGCTTCCATCCAGTTTTGATCCGCGATCTGTTTGTAAACGGGAGTCGGCAACGGGCGGATCATCCCCAGATAGTAGAGCGACTCTTCGAGCTTTTGCCGCGTCTCTTCGACCTGGTCGTTCATCTCCAAATAGGCACGGACGGTGATCGGTCCGGTCGGCGTTCCGGCATCTTCGGCGTCGTTATATTTGACACCCTGCTCGGTCATGACGCCGTTGGGCGCAAAGCGTGCAAACACATCGGCGACCGATTCAGCCAGTTCGCCATCGACAGTCATTGAAACTTCAAGCCAGTTCATCATCATTCACCACTTCAAAAATATATTTGATCAAACCGATATCCAGCGGGCGGACATCGGGCAGATCGTCTTTCGAAAAATAGCCACACTCTGACACTTCATCGGTCGGCTGGAACTCGCCTTCCGTGATGCGGCAGAGATAATACATGCCCACGTGGGCAGGCGCCCATGTTTTGGCGAACAAGAGTTTTCTGACATCCACCTTCATTCCGGTTTCTTCGAACATCTCGCGCGCCACAGCCGCATCCGGCTGTTCGCCGTAATCCAGACCGCCACCTGGAATACCCCAGGGATGGAAGCGCTGGTATGTCAACTTGACCAGCAGGATCTGCTTGTGTTCGTTGAAGATCACCGCCGCCGAATAGACCTGAAACAAAGGGCGGATGATACGAGCCGCAACGATCTGAAGCCAGCCGGGAAACACCCGCCAGATTTTCAATAAGATGATTTTGATCATGAGTAAAGATCAGGGTTCAAATCGATAGAATTTGATCTGGGCTTTTTCGATGGTCACCAACCCAGCTTTGATGTGCGGCTCGATCAACTCAAGGAATTTCTCAAGCTTATCCTGTGTGTCCACGATCTCGATGACAATAGGCAGGTCTTCTGAAAGCGTATCGAACCGGAAGGTATGAATTTTCCTTGTGTTCGCGCCAAACCCCATCATGCCACGTAGCACGGTCGCGCCAGCCAATCCTTTTTCCCGCGCCTGTTTGACGATCCATTCATAGAGCGGCTTGCCTTGATATTTATCCGCTTCACCGATCAAGATGCGGAGTAGTGTTCCTTCTTGCGGAAGTTGCATGGTTGCCTCCAGGCAAATGGTTTCGATACGTGGCGTCAACGAACGGCGTCACTACTCAACCACCGTTACCAACAATTATTTCCAGATCCAATAAGCGACGGTTCTTCCGAGCCAGACGAGTGCAAGCCCCACTATAACATTCGCTCCGATATTTGCCAACGCGTTGAACGTCTCGCCATCGCGCAACAGGTTGATCGTATCGTTGCCAAAGGAGGAAAAGGTGGTGAAGCCGCCCAGGATGCCGATAAAAACGAACGCGCGCGCTTCAGGTGTAAATGCACCGCGCGCTTCGGCAAGCTGGGAAAGAAAGCCGATCACGAAACAACCGATCAGGTTGACGGTGAGCGTGCCGTAGGGAAAGTCAATGCTTTTGCTGATGGATTGAGTCCATGTGCCAAGTAGATAGCGCGAAACGGAGCCGAGTGCGCCGCCCAGGGCGACATACATAACGGAGAGAAGTGAAGGCATGGAGTATTTTCTTAAACGGGATCAATTACCGGTTTGATAAAGAAGCGTGCTCTTTATCGGAATGAGAATGGCTGTTGAGATTGCAATAGAGTGAATCGGGGCAACAATCCACACATTCGAGCTGGAGCGTGGCATGGGCAATGTTGTAGTGGTGATAAACCACCTCATTGATCTGTCGTTGGATATCAGCGCCCGCGCTGATCGAAAGATCATCGGTGAGAATGTGGGCAGACATGGTGCGCAGATTTTGTGTGAGGCTCCAGACATGCAGGTCGTGAACGCCAAGCACACCCCTAACTTGCAACACATCGCGAACCAACTTCGTCGCATCGACATCACGCGGAGTGGCTTCGAGCAGGATATCCACCGCATCTCGCAGGATGCTCCAGGCGTTGTAGAGGATCAGAAAACCGATCAGCACACTGACGAGCGGATCGAGCCAGTTGGCATCGGTGAAATAGATGATAACGCCCGCGATGACTGCGCCAACCGTGGACAAGACATCGCCCATCAAGTGCAGGAAGGCGGAACGGAGATTGAGATCGCTCTCGCTTCCCTTGCGAACGAGCAGGGCTGTCACCAGATTAATGACGACCGCCAACAACCCGACGCCGATCAGAATGCCCGACTCGACTTCGGGCGGGTTGATAAAGCGGTGATAGGCTTCATAAAAAATTCCAATGGAGATAATGACCAGCGTGGTCGAGTTCAGAAGCGCCACGAGAATACCGGCGCGGTGATAACCGTAGGTCTTGCGCGAATTGGCAGGTTGTGACGTGAGCCGGATGGCATACCAGCTCAAGCCGAGCGCGATCACGTCCGTGAGGTTGTGCGCGGCGTCGGTAAGCAGCGCGAGACTGTTGCCAATGATCCCCGCCACGGCTTCGATAACCACGAACCCCAAAGTCAGGAAGAGCGAAAGCCCCAGCCGGGATGTGGTTTGCCTGGCGACATCGCCAAGATGAGTATGAGTATGTGAGTGTGTTTGCATTATCTAAAATCTTACACCGCGAAGAGCGCTACGTCCGCCAAGAAAAACCAAATTCGGTTTCCATTGTGTACCGTAGTGACCTTTGTGGTTAAAAAATCCTTTCATCCATGCTCCACGTGTTCAAGTCCCATACGGTAGAGTTTCGCCACATGGTCGTCGTCGAGCGCGTAATAGACCTGCCGCCCATTCTTGCGGGCGCGCACCAGTTTCATCTGTCGCAGCCCACGCAGTTGATGCGATACTGCCGACTCGGTCATGGCAAGGTGCATGGCGATATCGCCCACGTTCATCTCCCCTTCGAGCAAAACAGAGATGATACGCAAGCGGGTCGGGTCGCTGAGGGCGCTAAATAAGTCAGCCAGGTGTGTGGAAGTTGGTTCTTTGAGAAGCATAATAAATATATGAATAATTGCTCAAGTATTCATGATTATAAAATAAAAAAGGAGAACCGTCAAATAATGATTCTCCTCTAACATTCATTACCCGAGATACTCAAACTTCGGAATCATCTTCATCATCAGATGATAAATTATCCAAAATTAGTTCTTTATAACTCAAGGGATAAACAGATAAATTTTTAGTAACAGCCTCCACGATTAAAAAATACAAAACAAGCAAGTTAACAGGAACTCCAATAAAAATACTTATACATAAATAATAACCTCCGTGCATTAAAAGCGCGAGAACTGACAAGAAAAGCACTAAAAAAGGAAAAAGAAAGAGTCCCCACAGAAAACCTAACGAAAGGACATTCAATCTTCGTCTGGTTTCTAAATCTGGCACAATATATCCTTTCCCCCTCCTCCGCCAGGGGAAAAAGACTGTTTGACCATGCTTGTCGATGACAAAGGCAGTGTTTGAATCAGTGCCCAAAATCTATCCCCCCAACGCCTCATTCAACCAATCGAGAAATCCCTTTTCCTGCGGCTTGACCGTGGTGCCCAGCGACTCCGCCAGCTTCTCGAACAACTCGCGCTGTTCCTTGGTCAGCTTGGTCGGGATGGCGACATTGACGATCACCAACTGGTTGCCGCGTTCTTTCCGCCGCAGATACGGCACACCTTTGCCTCGCATGGTAAAGACCTTGCCCGGCTGGGTCCCTGATGGGATCTTCAACTTCTCTTCGCCATCCAGGGTCGGGACATCGATCTCCGCGCCAAGTACAGCCTGTGCGACATTGATGTCAAGATTCAGGAGGATGTCATTTTCGCGGCGTTTGAAGAACTGATGCGGACGGACGTCCAGCACCAGGAACAAACTTCCGTTTGGACCACCCAGCGTACCGGGTCCGCCCTCCCCTGCCAGGCGGATTTGCGTGCCACTATCCACACCTGCGGGGATCTGCACTTTCTTCTTGACGGTCTTGCGTTCCAACCCGCCGCCGTGACAGGTCTTGCATGGCGAAGCGATGGTCTCACCGCGACCGCCGCAGGTCGGGCATGGCGCGGTCTGCACCATCTGACCCAGGAAGGTCTGGCGCACCTGGCGCACTTCGCCCTGTCCATTACAAGTGGAACAGCGCAGCGGAGTCGTACCGGGTTCAGCGCCATTGCCGTTACAACGCGAACAGGTCTCCTCGCGCTGGAACTCGATCTCTTTTTCCACGCCAAAGACTGCTTCCTCGAACGTCAACGTGATGTTCATCTGCAGGTCGCGTCCACGGCGCGGTGAGCGGCGTGAACTGCGCCCGCTGGAGAATCCAAACTGACCAAAGAGTTCTTCGAAGATGTCGCCGAAATCCGACGTGTAATCGTGGAATCCGCCGCCCATATTGCCAAGACCTTCCTTGCCAAAACGGTCATAGCGGGCGCGCTTGTCCTTGTCCGACAGCACACCATACGCTTCGTTGATCTCTTTGAACTTCTCCTCAGTACCTTCCTCTTTGCTCACATCGGGATGATATTGACGCGCGAGTTTACGGAACGCAGCTTTGATCTCATCGTCGCTGGCGTTCCGTCCAATGCCAAGGATTTCGTAATAATCGCGGTTAGACATAAGTCAAAAGTTGAAAGTCAAAGGTCAAGGTCCCGACTTTCGACCTTTGACCTTTGACTTGTCCTACTCCTTAACTTCACCTTCCACCACATCGGGACCAGCATCATTGGATGATGGACCCGGCTCCGCCCCACCCGCGGCTGGATTCTGCTGATAGACGCTGGCTCCAATCTTTTGAATGGACTGACCGAGCGCTTCCGTTGCAGACTTGATGGCGGCGATATCTTCACTTTCCGCAGCTTTCTTCACCTCGGCAGATTTTGCCTCGACCTCAGACCTGATCTCTGCCGGGACTTTATCGCCCAGGTCTCTCAGAGCCTTCTCACCGGCGTAAACAGTATTATCCGCATTATTGCGCGCTTCGATCAATTCCTTGCGTTTACGGTCTTCCTCAGCGTGTGCAGCGGCATCCTTGCGCATCTTGTCCACTTCCGCGTCGGAAAGACCGGAGGAAGCCGTGATGGTGATGTGCTGGGAACGTCCCGTTGCCTTGTCCTGCGCGCTGACCTTCAGAATGCCGTTCGCATCCACGTCGAAGGTCACTTCGATCTGTGGGACACCGCGCGGTGAAGGCGGAATGCCGTCCAGGATGAATTTACCCAGCGACTTATTATCCGCTGCCATCGGGCGCTCGCCCTGCAAAACGTGGATCTCCACCTGTGTCTGACTGTCGCTGGCAGTGGAGAAGACTTGACTCTTGCGAGTCGGGATGGTCGTGTTGCGTTCGATCTGCGGCGTGGCAACTCCGCCCAACGTCTCGATGGAGAGCGTGAGAGGTGTCACGTCGAGTAGCAGAATGTCCTTCACTTCGCCGCCCAGCACACCCGCCTGGATCGCCGCACCGATGGCAACCACTTCATCGGGGTTGACTCCCTTATGAGGTTCCTTGCCAAAGAAGGCGCGCACACGGTCCTGTACGGCAGGCATACGCGTCATACCACCGACCATCACCACTTCATTGATGTCGCCGGCAGTCAAGCCAGCGTCAGATAAAGCCTGTTTAAGGGGCGCGATCGATCGGTCGACAAGATCCGCTGTCAGTTGTTCGAGCTTGGCGCGGGTCATGGTCATCACCAGATGCTTGGGACCAGTGGCATCCGCCGTCAGATACGGCAGGTTGATCTCGGTCTGCATGGTGGTCGAAAGTTCGATCTTGGCTTTTTCAGAAGCTTCCTTCAAACGCTGCAACGCCTGACGGTCGTTGTGCAGATCGATGCCATTATCTTTCCTGAATTGCTCGATCAAATAATCCATAATGCGCAGGTCGAAATCATCACCACCGAGGAAGGTATCGCCGCTCGTGGCACGCACCTGGAACACGCCATCGCCCACATCGAGAATGGAAATATCGAACGTACCGCCGCCAAGGTCATACACAGCGATAATTTCATTTTTCTTTTTATCCAGACCATATGCCAGTGAGGAAGCGGTCGGTTCATTGATGATGCGCAGGACTTCGAGCCCGGCGATCTTGCCCGCGTCCTTGGTGGCATTGCGCTGCGCATCGTTGAAATACGCCGGGACCGTGATGACTGCCTGAGTGATCGGCTCGCCGAGATATGCTTCTGCATCGCGCTTGATCTTCGCCAGGATCATGGCGGAGACTTCCGGAGCGCTGTATTCCTTTTCATCGAGCGTCACGCGCACATCGCCGTTCGCTGCGGCGCTGACCGCATACGGCACGCGCTTCTTGGTGCGCTCCACTTCGGCGTCGTCCGCTTTACGACCCATGAAGCGCTTCACCGAAAAGATGGTATTCTGCGGATTGGTGATCGCCTGGTTGCGCGCCACGCGTCCGACCAGACGCTCATGATTTTTATTTACCGCCACCACAGACGGAACCAACCGCTCGCCCTCTGCGGATGGGATCACCACCGGTTCGCCACCCTGCATCACCGCCGCGACGGAGTTTGTCGTACCCAGATCAATGCCAATGATTTTTGCCATGAAATAATTTCTCCTTTGAATTCGTCATTGCGAGGAGGGCGTCAGCCTGCCGAAGCAATCTCCGACAATGTTAGAGATTGCTTCGGGCGGAGGACCACCGCCCTCGCAACACTTGCACCTGCACCGGGCGCAGGTGCCGGGGAGTGCAGGTGTGACGGAAGTATAGATTATTGCGCCACCCTCACCAGGGCAGGTCGTATCACTCGTTCACCGAGCATATATCCATTTTGGACGATCGCGATCACATGTCCACTTGCCACTTGATCGTTCGGTTCGTGCGAAATCGCCTCATGGAAGTTCGGGTTGAATTCCAGCCCCTCGGCTTCGATGCGCTTCACACCTTCCACATCCAGCATATTCTGCAATTTGCGTGCGATCAGCTCGATGCCGTTCGCCCAGGCATTGCCTTCGGGGCGATTTTGCAGCGCACGTTCCAGGTCATCGAGCGCGGGCAACACTTTCTTGATGATGTCACCTTTCATCGAGGCATACATCAGCTCGTTATCGCGGTCGAGTCGCTTTTTGTAATTCTGGAATTCCGCCTGGGACCTCAGCCAGCTATCCTTGTATTCGGACACCCTGGCTTGTGCTTCTTCGAGTTGTTTTTTCAACGCTTCCACCTCCGCTGTGAGTTGTTCGCCATTTTCAGGCGTTGCCACAGCCTCGGCTTGAGTCTCGTTGACTTCTTCCTCGTGTTTGTGGTCTTTAGAATGTTTCTTCTCAGTCATACCTTTACTCTCTTTTTTCGTCATTGCGAGCCGGTTGTTGGCGAAGCAATCTCAGATACGATTGAGAAGATTGCTTCGTCGCTCCGCTCCTCGCAATGACGTGGATAAACTTTATTCACCAACAATGGTGTCATTCACAAGGTCGCTCAATAAACCCGCCACAAATCGCACGGTGGGAATGGTGCGCGCATACGACATGCGCATGGGACCCAGCACACCCAATGTCCCTGTGGCGATGCCGGGGACGCCATAGCGTGCCAGCACGATCGAGCACTGGCGCAGTTCCTCCCACTCGCCCTCGCCACCGATCAGCACCTGCAACGCGCCCACATTGCTATTCGTGGTGGTGCGCGCGAGCAGATCCTGCAATGTGGAACGTTCTTCAAATAATTTCAAGGCACGGCGGACTTCATCTGATTCGGCGAATTCAGGTTCGGAGAGTACATTGGTCAAACCGTCGGTGTAGATCTCGCCGGAGCCGCGATCCTCGGCGCGGCGGATATCCTGCACAATGAGGGTCAGGATGTCCTGATCGAGTGCATCGGAACGGGTCGGAAGCGCCGCCATGGCATCCACAGCGAGACCAGCCAAAAGGGCGTTGAGACGCGAGGCGGTCTGGCTGAGTCGCTCCTGCGAGACGGGTTCCGCCAGCGTCAGGATCTGCTGGCTGACCTCCCCTCCCGCCATGACGAGCACCATCAAGACCTGTCGTCCCTGTGTGGAGATCAATTCCACGTGTTTGTATTTTGCCTTTTGCGCGTGTGGCGCCGTGATCATCGAAACGCCCTGCGATTGATGCGCCAGAATGGATACCGCCAGGGTCATCCACTGCTCCACCTCAGGTCGGGATTGGTGAAACTGGTGCGAGATCGTGCGTTGCACCGCCTCAGGCAACACCGCCTGGTTCATCATCTGGCTGACGAAATAACGATAGCCTTCCTCCGTTGGCACACGCCCCGCGGAGGTGTGCGGCTGGCGCAGATAACCCATCTCCGTCAATGCACCCATCTCGTTGCGGATGGTGGCAGATGACAGGTCGATATGGTAATGCTCCATGAGCCGCTTCGAGCCAACCGGCTGGGCGGACTCAATGTAGTCACGGATGATCAATAACAGAAGGGTCTTCTGGCGTTCGGTAAGTTCGTGCATGGTTTTCACATAGTTAGCACTCTCGCGTTGAGAGTGCTACCCATTCGGGAATAATAATAACATGTGCAAAAGAGGGAAGTCAATAAGAGGAGTGTAAGAAAATGCCCATCACTCTTGCAAGCGATGGGCATTGGGCTTCAAGCTCTATTTTGCAGCCGGTTTCCAGACCGGGTCAAAGTCATTGCGCGGGTCGTTGGTCAAGCGGGTACGATCCCCGCCCGTAACGGTCATGAAGTAGATGTCACGGTTGCCAAGATCATTCTGACCTTCGAAGACCATCCACAAGCCATCAGGCGAGAACTGAACATTTTCAATCGGTGTTGGAAGATCGAGTTTGGTCGGGTCCTTCTTCTCACGATCTTCATAGCGGATGGTCATCAACCACGGCTGGGAGGGACCCAAATTGCGCTGGTTGAAGAGGATGGTTTCGCCATCGGGCATCCAGACGGGAGCGAAGTCCCATAATTGCTGTCCGCTGCGGATGATCTGAACATTGCCCTGCCCCGTATCAGACATGGACCAAACCTGATAGGCGCCGACGCGCTTTACCGTGTAGACGATCTGATCGCTGAACGGCGACCAGGACGGCTGCGAATTTTCGACGTCACCGGTTGAGTTTGTGAGCCGCGTGACGGCGCCTGTCTCAATGGTGAGTACATAAATTTCCTTACGACCATCTCGCAGGGAGGCAAAAGCGATGCGCTTCCCATCCGGTGACCAAGCGGGATCAAAGTCCGCGCCGGGGATGGTGGTCAGAGCCCGTTGACCTGTGCCATCAGCATTGATCAGATACAGGCTCGCGTCCTTGTAGGCGTTGTCATAAAAATCACCGCGCGCACGACAGGGAGAGATAAAGACAATTTGTGTGCCATCTGGCGACCATGAGGGTTGGCAGGAACCATTCTCCATGTTCGTAATGGCGGTCAGCCCGGTGCCATCCACATTGATGACATAGATATGCGGAACACCGGAACGAGACGACGCAAAAGCGATCTGACCGCCGCCACCCAACGGTGTTGGACCCGTATTCGGTGCGACATCAGGTGTGGCTGTAAATTCAAGGATCGGCTGTTTTGTGGCAGTCGGCGGCACGGGCGTGGATGTGCTCGTGGCAGACGGTAATACCACTTCCAGGGTGGCAGGCAAAGTATCCGTTGGAGACAAAGCGGTTTGCGTCGGCGATGGAAGCGGTAGCGGCGTCGGTGAATTGCTCGTCGGAAGGATAAATGGAAGTGGAATATTATTGATCGGCTCAAAAATATCCATCAACGCCGGTGGAACAAGACTTGGCAGGAAGCGCACAAATGCCACAGTGCCCAGGGCAAGGATCAACAATATCCAGAATAATGTTGCAAGAAGTTTGCGTCCCCTGCGTTTCTTTTTAGGCGGCTTGAAGACCGGCGCTTCCTGAGAGGAAGAATTCTTCCCGTTCGATGGCTTGTATTCGTTAAGTGGCTTGGATTCTCGTTCTATGGCGTTTTGTTTCGGCTCGTCAGGTTCAGGCGAAGGCTGGATGACGTAGTCGCCGGGCAGGCGCTGCGTCTTCGACTTGGAGCCGAGCAGGGCGCGCTTGAATTCATCCGCATTTTGGAAGCGGTCGGCGGGGTCGATGCCCATCGCTTTTTCGATGGCGGCTGCCAGACGGCGCGAGACTTTCGCATTGCGTTTGCGCAGCGGTGTGAGCTGGGTATTGTCCATGGCGCGCGCGAGACCATCCTCGGGGATGATGCCGCTCAACGCCGCATAGACCGTTGCACCCAGTGAATAAATATCGGTGCGCGGATCGGTACGCGCCGTGCCGTATTGTTCGGGAGGGGAATAGCCCGGTGTCATGGCACGCGCACCGGTGGTCGTAGCCTGGCTGCCGTGCAGCACCTTGGCGAGACCAAAATCCACCAGAAAGATGTGACCATCGGGTGTGATCTTCACGTTGCCGGGTTTGATGTCGCGATGCAGAATGGGAGGCTTGCGTGTGTGCAGGTATGTGAGCGCGTCACAGATCGCCGCGCCGA
>Ga0210377_10001692_pt1 | contig 19867 bp, 15 predicted proteins | sample PLM4_65_b1redo_FD_155480 | JGI IMG/M metagenome (GOLD analysis project Ga0210377, IMG submission 155480) | Groundwater sediment microbial communities from an aquifer in East River, Colorado, USA - PLM4_65_b1 redo | ecosystem: Environmental > Terrestrial > Soil > Riparian zone | place: USA: East...
GTTGTAGGGGCCGGCGAAGGGCGAGGCGTTCTTGCCGCCGACCGACGTGATCATGACGATCCGGCCTGGCGCGGCGACGCGGGCGCCCGGCCGGGCGCCAAGCAGCGGGGCGAAGGCCTGGGTGACGATCAGCTGGCCGGTGAGGTTCACGTCGATCTGCTTGCGGAACTCGCCGATATCGAGATGGAGCAGCGGCCCGGCCACGGCGATGCCGGCATTGTTGACCAGGCCCGCCAGCGTCTCGCTTCCCAGCTTCGCTGCAACACTCTTTGCGCCTTCGGCGACTGCGGCCTCGTCGGTGACGTCGAAGAGGAGGGGGGTGAAGGCGGCCCCGAATTCCTTCGATAGCCGGTCGGCGTCGGCCTGTTTGCGCACGCTGCCGAAGACGTGGAAGCCCTTGGCGGCCAGCACTTTTGTGCAGCCCCAGCCGATCCCGGTGGAGGCGCCCGTTACGACAACGCTTTTCATGTCCCGCTCCGAATGGTTTTCGAGACCTTATACGATATCGGGTCCGCCATGGTTGTCCCGCCCGGTAGCGCCCCCGGCAATTGCCGCCCAAGCTTGACTTTCGGGGCTGTCCCGCCCAGAAAGCCGCCCGTCTGTGGACAACCCAGCCACCGTGAGCGGTCCCGAAGAGGATCGGTGCGGCGGCATGGGGCCTTTTGCGTTTGGGGCAGTCGACGGACCTGACTTCACGACAACGCCGCATTGTGCGGCCAGTCCGCCGGATGAACCGGTTGGCCCGTAACGACTAACCCCTTTGGAGCCTTGATGCCTTCTGTCGACACGATGAAACCTTCCACCGATGACTTCGCCGCTCTCTTCGAGGAGAGCTTCGCCGGAACTGCAATGATCGAGGGGCGCGTCGTTCCCGCCACCGTCACGGCAGTTGGAGGCGACTTCATCACCGTCGATGTCGGACTGAAGACCGAAGGCCGGATCCCCGCCAAAGAATTTGCCGCCGACGACGTTCCACCGGCTGTCGGCTCGATCGTGGAAGTCTACCTGGAGCGCATCGAGAATGCGCTCGGAGACGCCGTCCTCTCGCGCGACAAGGCGAAGCGTGAAGAAGCCTGGACCCGCCTCGAGCGCCTCGCCGAGAAGAAAGAGACCGTCAAAGGCCAGATTGTCGGCCGCGTGAAGGGCGGCTTCACCGTCGACCTCGGCGGCGTCAACGCGTTCCTTCCAGGCAGCCAGGTCGACATCCGCCCGATCCGCGATGTCGGCCCGCTGATGGGCCATGCCCAACCGTTCGCCATCCTGAAGATGGACCGTCCGCGCGGCAACATCGTCGTCTCGCGCCGCGCCGTGCTTGAAGAGAGCCGCGCCGAACAGCGCGCCGAGATCGTCGGCAACATGGCCGAGGGCGAGCGTCGCCGCGGCGTCGTCAAGAACATCACGGACTATGGCGCGTTTGTGGACCTCGGCGGCATCGACGGCCTGCTGCACGTCACCGACATGAGCTGGAAGCGCGTCTCGCATCCCTCGCAGGTGGTGGAAGTCGGCCAGGAAGTCGAAGTCCAGATCATCAAGATCAACCCGGAAACGCAGCGTATTTCGCTAGGCATGAAGCAGCTGATGACCGATCCGTGGGATGGCGTCAGCGCCAAATACCCGGTCGGCGCCAAGCTCAAGGGCCGTGTCACCAACATCACCGACTACGGCGCGTTCGTCGAACTGGAAGACGGCGTCGAAGGCCTGATCCACGTCTCGGAAATGAGCTGGACCAAGAAGAACGTTCACCCCGGCAAGATCATCTCGTCGTCCCAGGAAGTCGACGTGATGGTGCTGGATGTCGACGCCGAGAAGCGCCGCATCTCGCTCGGCCTCAAGCAGGTCATGAACAATCCGTGGGAAGCCTTCATCGCCGAGCATCCGGTCGGCACGAACATCGAAGGCGAGGTTCGCGGCATCACCGAGTTTGGGTTGTTCGTCGGCCTCGGCCCGGATCTCGACGGCATGGTCCACATCAACGACATCGACTGGAACACGCCGGGCGAAGAAGCCATCAAGAAATACAACAAGGGCGACACGGTCAAAGCGCGCGTGCTCGACGTCGACATCGAGAAGGAGCGCATTTCGCTCGGCATCAAGCAGCTCAGCCAGGACCCGACCGAAGCGGTCGATCTGCGCAAGAACTCCGTCGTCACCACGACCGTCACCGAGATCACCTCGGGCGGCATCGAGGTGTCGATTGCCGACGGCGCGATGAAAGCGTTTATCCGCAAGGGCGACTTGTCTCGTGATCGCTCCGAACAGAGGCCGGAGCGTTTTGCAGTCGGCGACAAGGTCGATGCGCTGGTGACGGCGTTCGACAAGTCGGGCCGCAAGGTCTCGCTGTCGATCAAGGCGCTTGAAGTCCGCGAGGAGAAAGAGGCGGTGGAGCAGTATGGTTCGGCCGACTCGGGCGCCTCGCTGGGCGACATCCTGGGCGCGGCCCTGGCCGAAGGCGGCAAGAAGAAGGAATAGGCGCTCCTTCTCCTCGATGTGAATTGAGCGGACGCCCTCGCGAAAGCGGGGGCGTCTTGCTCTCAGTTTCCCTCGGCCCAGTAAATCCGTCAGAAGCCGAATCTGTTGGGCATGCGATTGTGCACCTACCCAAGCTGAACCTCCGATGTTAAGGATGGAGCGGTTTGGGGGGTAAACATGTCCGACATCGAGAAGCCGTCTGCGCGTCCCAATCCGCCCGCGTGGCTTTGGGCGGTTCTGACCGTGCTTCTTCCAATTCTTGTCACTGCGTCCGTTCAGTTGACCGGTATCTTTCAGAAGGATCGCGAACTCGACATCAAGGTGCTTGAGCTGGCGGTGGGAGTCCTGAAAGTGGATCCCGAATCCGGTCAAACGAGCGACGGCGCGACGCGCAAGTGGGCGATCGGAGTGGTTGGGAAAATCACTGGCGTGCAATTCTCGGAAGAGGCTAAGAAGGAGCTGATCGCCAAACCACTTGTCGTTGAGGATCCGCCGGCCACCGTGACGCCCACGGTCACCGAGGAAGAACGTGGCTGGGTCGCGGTCGGATTTCTTGAATCACCTACCGATCGGAATTTTACTCTGTCCAATGGAAAACCAATAACCACGCTGGCGGAGGGCATGATCGTAAAAGCTGTTCGCGCCATTAACGTTCGTCCAAGGGCCGCAAGCTGGGGCCGCGTTTCCACGGTTCTGGAGACGGGCCAATGCTTCAGGATTGCCAAGACTCGCGAACTCGACGCGGCCGGCCGAGCCCAGACCTGGGCCAGCGGTGATCTCAGCGACTGCGAATAAACAGCTCTAGCTGCTCTTGCGCTGCTCGCCGCGATTTCGTGTGGCGTCGGACATTCATGAGAGCTGGCGAGCGGGCCCGAGCACCGCCTGTGCCATCTGGCAGGTCGCGGGTGCATGGAAGGGTTGAATGGCGGCTACCGTTCCATAGCTTTGCCGAAACGATCGCGCCTCCGCCTTAACCGGCGGGGGCGCTTTCGTAACGGATCGCCCGATCTGGGCGGTTCCGGCACAGACCGCCATGCAATGAGCGTTGTTTTATCGCGAAAAACTCTTGTCTTTCGTGTCGCTTAGCGCAATTTTCCGGAGATGCTCCGTTCCGAACTCATCGCGCGCCTGGCCGAGGAGAACCCCACGCTGAAGGTGCGTGAGGTCGAGAAGATCGTCGACGTGATCTTCGACGAGATCGCCCTCGCGCTGGAGCAGGGGAATCGCGTTGAGCTGCGTGGTTTCGGGGCGTTTTCGGTGCGCAAGCGCGAGGCCCGCACCGGCCGCAACCCACGCACTGGCAATTCCGTCTCGGTCGAGTCCAAGCACGTGCCGTTCTTCAAGGCCGGCAAGGAACTGCGCTCGCGGCTAAACAACGGGCACGATCCCGAGGACCGGCAAGGTTGAGGCTCAGCGCCTTACGTTTGGGGGAATAGCCGGTTTTCTTGAATCTGCTGGACGCCTCGCCCCACTGTGGCGATCATGCAACACGCGCGCAGCTGGGCGCAGGGCCAGACAGGGGATCGAGCTTGTTCAAGGAATTTCGCGAATTCGCGATGCGTGGAAATGTGGTCGACCTCGCGGTCGGCCTCATCATCGGCGCAGCATTCGGGGCCATCGTCACATCGCTGGTCAACGACATCATCATGCCGATCATCGGCTTCGCCACCGGCGGCATGGATTTCTCGAAGTTTGCCTATGAGCTGAAAGCGGCGACCGTGGTCGAGGGCAAGGACGTGCCGGCAGTCGCCATAAGCTACGGCAAGTTCATCAACCTCATTCTGACCTTCATCATAGTTGCGTTTTCGATGTTCCTGCTGATCAAGGGGATGAATCAACTCAAGCGCAAGGAAGAGGCTGCGCCTGCACCTCCGCCCCATCCCTCTCCACAAGAAAAGCTCCTCGCCGAGATTAGAGACTTGCTTGCGAAGCGTGCCTGAGATATTCCCACAACCTGAGTAGAGTTCAGTAGCGTACGGAAGGGGCGGCCTGAGCGCCGCCCTTTCTGCTTTTTCGGGCCCTGAAAAACGCTGCAAAACCAGGGCCTAACGGCCGGGCCCAACTCCGATGGTCAGCGTCAAGATCTGCGGCCTCACAAACGAATCAGACCTCGCGACGGCGATTCAGGCCGGGGCCGACCGGGTCGGATTCGTGATTGTGCCAACCAGCCCCCGCTTCGTCGCCAAGCGCCTGCTCACCCGGCTGGCCGCCAGCACCTACAACATGCAGTACGCCGAACGCTGGGTGGATGTCTGGCTGGTCGCCAGCTGGAGCCTCAGCGAGAGGCCGTTTGTCGATGACCTCGACGAGTTGGTCGGTGGCATGCCCGAGGCGGCGGCCGTCCAACTGCACGGCAAAGAGACCCCTGAGGACGTGGCCGACTTCAAACGGCTGGTTCCCCAGGTGAGCGTGGTCAAGGCGATCGGCGTCGCCACCAGGGAAGACCTCGACAGGGCCCACGCGTACGAGGCGGCCGACATGATCCTGCTCGACGCCAAGCCGCCGCCAGGCGCCGACCGCGAGGGCGGGTTCGGCAAGCCGTTCGACTGGTCGATCCTCGAAGGCTTCGATCCCGGCAAGCCCTGGGTGCTGTCGGGCGGTCTGACGCCGGAAAACGTCGCCGAGGCGATCCGCATTTCGGGCGCAAAGGCGGTGGACGTCTCCTCTGGCGTGGAAGCCAGCCCCGGCGTAAAGGACCCCGCGAAGGTCCGGGCCTTCATCGAGGCTGCGAAAGCGGCCGGTTGATCCGGACGCAGCTGGAATAACTGATGGACCGCCGCAACGACTGGTCAGCCTTGCCCGACGCTAACGGACGCTTCGGCGAATTCGGCGGACGCTATGTCGCCGAGACGCTGATGCCGCTGGTGCTCGAGCTCGAGCAGGAATATGCGCGCGCCAAGGCTGATCCGAAATTCCAGGAAGAGTTCGACTGGCTGCTGAAGCACTATGTCGGCCGGCCAAGCCCGATGTATTTCGCCGAGCGGCTGACCAAGCATTTTGGCGGGGCGAAGATCTACTTCAAGCGCGACGAGCTCAACCACACCGGCGCACACAAGATCAACAACTGCATCGGCCAGGTTCTGCTGGCGCGCCGCATGAAGAAGACGCGCATCATCGCCGAGACCGGCGCCGGGCAGCACGGCGTCGCCACCGCCACCATCTGCGCCCGCTTCGGCCTGCCGTGCGTGGTGTTCATGGGCGAGACGGATGTCGAGCGCCAGAAGCCCAACGTGTTCCGCATGAAACTGCTCGGCGCTGAGATCGTGCCGGTATCATCGGGCACGGGCACGCTGAAGGATGCGATGAACGAGGCGCTGCGGGATTGGGTGACCAATGTCGCGACGACGTTCTACGTCATCGGCACGGCGGCGGGGCCGCATCCCTATCCGATGCTGGTGCGCGATTTCCAGTCGATCATCGGCCGTGAAGCGAAAGCGCAGATCCTCGAGGCGGAAGGCCGGCTGCCGGATGCGCTGGTCGCCTGCATCGGCGGCGGGTCGAACGCGATTGGGCTGTTCCATCCATTCCTGGAAGATGAAAGTGTCAGGATGATCGGCGTCGAGGCCGGCGGCCATGGCGTCGAGACCGGCATGCATGCGGCTTCGCTTACAGGCGGTCAGCCCGGCATCCTGCACGGCAACCGCACTTACCTGTTGCAGGACAAGGACGGCCAGATCATCGACGCGCACTCGATCTCGGCGGGCCTCGATTATCCCGGCATCGGTCCCGAGCACGCCTTCCTGCACGAGGTCGGCAGGGCCGAGTACCGCACTTGCACCGACAAGGAAGCGCTCGACGCGTTCCAGCTCTGCTCGAAACTCGAAGGCATCATCCCGGCGCTGGAGCCGGCGCATGCGCTCGCCCGCGTCGGCGACGTCGCGAAAGAGCTCGGCAAGGACGGCCTCATCGTCATGAACATGTGCGGGCGAGGGGACAAGGATATCTTCTCTGTGGCCGCGCATCTGGGGATGAAAATCTAGCGATACGCTTGACTTCCTCGTACAGTCGGTCGGCCGAACGTTGCCGAACCGGCAATCCTCAAGTATTTCTGGCAATGTGATTGGGGGAGGAAAATGCCGGAAACAACTTGGAAGAATCCGACGACGATAATCGCGTTGGGAAGCTTGGCGCTTTCGGTCGTTACCCTTGTCTTTGGACAAATGGAAAAAGGGAAAGTCTCAGAGCTACAAGAACAACAGCTCGCGCTGGAAAAATGGAAAGCCGAAGCTGATATCGAACTTCGCCGGGCGGCCGACGAAAGGGTCCGCTACAGCGAGACGCTTACGGAAGCTCAGCGCCAAGAGTTCCAAACAGAGCTCGCACAGGTCAAGAAAGATATCGCTGTGTGGGACGGTGCTGTTTTGCAGTCGAACACCGAATTGAGTTTGATGAAGGCCAGACTGCAGAACTACGAGTTCGGAAACCAGCCTGAAATGGCCGAAGCCATGCGCAAGAACATTGAGTTGCAAGAAGGGCTGATTGCTAGGAAGCAGGGCGAGCTGACCAAGTCAGAAAACCGGCGCGCAGAACTCGAAGCACTGTTGAATTGACTTGCTCTGACGGTATCACAAATCGGGCTGGAGGGCTGAAGACCCGTCATGACTACCCACACCGGCTCGTGCCACTGCGGTGCCGTTCAGTTCGAGGCCGATGTCGATCTCTCGGCGCCGGTGACGTCATGCAACTGCTCGCACTGCTCGCGGAAGGGGTTTTTGCTGAGTTTCATTCCGGCCGCGAGCTTCATTTTGAAAACGCCGGACGCGCCGCTCACCGAGTACCGGTTCAACAAGGAGCACATCGCTCACCTGTTCTGCCCGAAATGCGGCGTCGAGGCGTTCGCGCGCGGCAAGCATCCAGCGACGGGGCAGGACGTGGTGGCGGTAAACGTGCGCTGTCTGCCGGGCGTCGATCTCGACGCGCTGAAAGTCGACAAGGTCAACGGGGCGAGCCTTTAACTCGTCTCCGGGCGAGGCGGCCGCGCTTTAGGCCTCTCGCGCAGGTCCGGAACGGTCATATCGGTCCGCGTCAGACCTTGAGCTGGTATTGGGATGTCTCGCCCGGATAGATCGAGCCGTCATCGGGGCCGACCTCCGTCGCGATCAGCCGGTTGATCTTCGCGTTCAGCGAGAGAATGAGCGAGCGGTGGCGCTGCGACTCCCTGGCGAGGTTGTTCACTTCGTCCGGGTCGGTTTGAGTGTCGTAGAGTTCCAGGTCGTTATGCGCCAGCAGCGTTTTCCAGTCAGTCGGGATGTGATGCTCGTTCACTGCGAAATATCGCGCGAATTTGTGGCGGCCATCGAACACGCCACGCAGAAGCGTGCGCCGCGGAGGGTCCGCCGCTGGACGTGAGGAAAAAGTGGCGGTCGTATAGGTGAAAAGTACGCCCCGCTTGTCGCGCTGGGTGCCTGCTGAAGCATCCGCAAGAGCTGGTGAAAGGTCGACGCCGGGTAGTTGCGGAAAACGTTCGGCGAGCGCCTTGGCGTCGACCTTGGCCATTGTCAGGAGGGTAGGCGAAAGATCGACGCTTCCCGCCAGCGCCGCGGTGTCACCCGACGCCGGCACGCCCGGCCCTCGCACGATTAGCGGCACCCGCACGGTCTCTTTGTACATGTCGCCGCCCTTGCCGCTGAGCCTGTGCGCTCCGGCCCGTTCGCCGTGGTCGGAGGTCAGGAACACGACCGTGTTCCGCGACATCCCCAACTGGTCCAGGGCATCGAGCACCTGTCCTATGTAGCGGTCGACGTCCCGGATGCAGTTGAAATAGTAGCTCCGGTAGGTGCGCCAGGCCGCCTCGTCCCGGAGCGCGGCGGCACCGCCGGGTCCCGCCAAACGTTGAGCCGACGGCTTGGTCGACAGATCGTCCTTGTAGTAGCTAGCCGGCAGCGGCGTGTTCCATTCCTTGTCGTAGGGCGGGACCCGCGGTGGCGGCACACGAAGGCCGATCAACCCGCCGCTCGTGGCTTCGTCATCCTCGCCATAGAACATGATGTCGTGAGGGTTCACGAAGTTGACCGCCAGATACCACGGCTTGCCGCCCGTCGCGCCTTTCGAGAACCGGTGCAGGAGGTTGATGCTCTCCGCGGCGATGAAACCGTCATGGCTGAAGCCGGCCCACATCATGCCGGTGTGCTCGCCGTCGAAGCCGTAGTCGGAGAAACCGTAGGGCTCCAGCGCATCCGTCGTGTCGGGATAGGTCCGGCCCGACTTCGCGCGGGCGCGCTGGTCGACCATGCTAAGGTGCCACTTGCCCTTGTAGGCCGTGTAGTAGCCCTGCTCGCGCAGCATCTTTCCGATGGTCGGAAAGTCCGGGGGCAGCTCAACAGCAGACGCGGATTCGGGATCGACCTGCGCGTATTCGCCCGGGGGGTTGGTGTAGACACCGGTCCTCTGTACGTACTGGCCGGTGTAGATCATTGAGCGCGACGGGCCGCACGGCGCCTGATGGACGTGATAGTTGGTGAAATTCCGCCCCTGCTGGATCAGGCGCCGAATGTTGGGAAGCGGAAGGTCATTCGGTACGTCGGCCAACGAGCACAGCTGGTCGACGGTGATGAACAGGATGTTGGGCTGATCGCCGCCCGGCGTCTGCGCGAACAGAGGCTGCACGCCCGTCAGCGCGGCCGCGCCCAGGCCAGCCCCGCCAAGCTTCAACAGGTCTTTTCGCGATATCTTGAGATCGGACATGCCGTTTCGCCTCTCAGCGTCTTGTGTGTGGCGGGTGAGGTCAGGGTCGGTTCATCGCCGAGGTTCTTTCGGGCGGTGCGGTTACGCGCGGTCATAACGATTATGTGCCATAACTGAATGCCGGCAAAGCTCTGCGCTCGCCGCTCGCCTCCTGCGCGAATTCGCGCATGCGGCAATGCGGGACTTCCGATCCGGACCGGTTTGGGGTAGGTGACCCGCTCCGATCCAGCCGCTTATTCGCGGCGCAGGGCCATCCTCGTTCATGACCGCCGACCGGATCTCAGCGACCTTTGCTGCCTGCGCAAAAGACGGGCGCGCGGCTTTCGTCGGTTACCTAATGGCGGCCGACCCAGACATTGAAACTTCCCTCAATAATCTCAAGGCTCTGGCAACTTCGGGAGCCGATATCATCGAGCTGGGCGCGCCTTTTACTGATCCGATGGCCGATGGGCCAGCGATCCAGAAGGCTGCCCAAAGAGCGCTCAAGGCTGGCGGAAGTCTTACCGTTACGTTAGAAATCGCCCGTCGTTTCCGTTCTGTTAACAATTCGACGCCCCTTATCGTGATGGGTTATGCAAACCCGATCCATCGAATGGGGTTCGCCGCCTTCGCGCGGGAAGCAGCTGCTGCTGGAGTGGATGGCGTGATTACCGTCGATCTGCCGCCCGAGGAGGACGCGCCGCTACGCGTCGAGCTTGCCGCACATGGTCTGGCGACCATCCGTCTGGCGACGCCTACGACCTCTGAAAAGCGCATGGTGCGTATCGCCGATGGGGCTTCGGGGTTCGTCTATTACGTCTCGGTCACCGGAGTGACCGGGGCAGGGGTCGGAGCTGAGTCGGACATTTCCGCGGGCGTCAACCAGGCGCGCCGCATCTCGAAATTGCCCGTGGCCGTTGGGTTCGGTGTTCGCACACCCGATCAGGCAGCCCGGTTTGCGCGTATTGCTGATGCTGTGGTGGTGGGTTCCGCACTGGTCGAAGAAGTCCGGGCGGCTGTGGAAGAGGGTGATCCGGCCAGTTCTGTCAAGCGAATTGGTGTGGTTGCCGAGTCACTGTCAAACGCCATATCATCGGCCCGTACCGAACGGAGCGTTCATTGAACTGGCTTACCAATCTACCTCCCGGCCTGAAGTCCATCTTCGCCCGGAAGGAGGAGCCCGAAGGCGACAGCCTGTGGGTAAAATGCCCGAAGACGGGCGAGCTCGTTTACCGTGAGGATCTTGAGGCTGCGTTCTGGGTGACGCCGTCGGGCGCACACATGCGCATCACGCCCGAGCAGCGCTTTAAGTACATGTTCGATGGCGGCCTGTGGACCGAGATCGCGATGCCGCCGGTCATCAAGGATCCGCTGAAGTTCAAGGACGACAAGCGCTACACCGACCGCCTGAAATCCGCGAAGGCCAAGACCGGCCGCGAAGATTGCATGGTCGCGGCCTATGGCGAGATCAACGGCCGCAAGGCGGTGATCCTCGTCCAGGACTTCGCCTTCATGGGCGGATCCCTCGGCATGGCTGCCGGCGAGGCCTTCATCAAGGCGGCCGAGACCGCTGTCGCAAAGAAAGCGGCTCTTGTCGTGGTCACCGCCTCGGGCGGCGCCCGCATGCAGGAAAGCTCGTTCGCGCTGATGCAGATGCCGCGCACCGTGCTGGCGGTCCAGGACGTGAAGCGCGCCAAGCTTCCCTACATCGTCGTGCTGTCGGATCCGACCTCGGGCGGCGTGCTCGCCTCCTACGCCATGCTGGGCGATGTGATCCTCGCCGAACCGGGCGCGTTGCTGGCCTTCACCGGCCCGCGCGTGATCGAGGCGACCATCCGCGAAAAACTGCCGGAAGGCTTCCAGCGTTCGGAATTCCTGCGCGAGCGGGGCATGGTCGACATCGTCTGCCACCGCCGCGACATCACCTCGACGGTGGGGTCGACGCTGGGCATGCTGATGCCGGCGATGCGCGGCCGCCGCGCCAAAGCGCAGGCCGAGGAACTCGCCGCGGCGAAGTAAGCGACATTCAGGACAGATCGAGCCATGGCGCCGGACGCAAAGGTCAAAGCGTCCGGGCTCAAGCGCTTGCTGCTGGTTCCGTTCCGGGCGCGCGACCACATCATCGAAAAAATGGGACCTGGCTGGGCGATCGCTGCCGATGCCATCATCATCGGCGGTGCGCTGGGATTGTTCTTGGCGCTGGTGCTCGATGTTTCGGGCGAAGCAAGGCTCGGCATTTTTGCAGGAGCCATCGCTGTAGCGACGACTTCGGCCATCGCGATCGGCGCCTTGCGGAAGCCCCGTCCGAAACAGCGGGACGATATTCAACCTTGAGCTGAACGCCCCTCACCAGTCGCCACAGCTTGCGCTAGAGAGGCGCCGGATCGGCGGCTTTGGGAGATTTGAGGCGTGAGCGATATTGTGGAGGCAGCACTCTCCCGCTTCCGCAATCCATCCGGTCGCGTCTCGCCAGCCTGGGGTACTGCGCATATCAGGAAAGCCTTGGTGGAGCTGGGCGACCCGCAGGATCGCATCCCATCCGCCATCCACATCACCGGCACCAACGGCAAAGGATCGACCGGGGCTTTCATCCGGGCCATGGCGGAAGCGGCGGGCCTCAAGGTCCATGTCTTCACCTCGCCGCATCTCATCCAGGTCAACGAGCGTATCCGCGTAGCGGGAAGGTTGGTCGCGGATGGCGAACTCGCCGACGTGCTCGACGACATTGCGCGGCGGACCGAGGGGCTCACCTATTTCGAGGCCCTGACGGCGGCCGCCTACTGCCTGTTCGCACAGAACTACGCTGATTTCTCGATCATCGAGGTCGGCGCAGGCGGAGCGACCGACGCCACCAACGTGATGACCCATCCAGCCGCCTGCGTCGTAACGCCGATCAGCCGCGATCATGAAAGCCTGTTCGGCGTCTCCGGCGTCGCCGCCATTGCGCGGCTGAAGGCGGGAATATTCCGCGAAGGTGTTCCAGCTATCTTCGCCGAGCAGCCGGCGATCGCACTCGGCGTGTTGCGGGAAGAGGCAAGGACGGCGGCCGCTCCGGTGACTTACGCAGGCCAGGATTGGAACGGACGCTGGGATGGCGAGGCGTTCATCTACGAAGGCGTCAAGATCAAGGTCCGCACGCCATGGCTTGGATTGCCTGGCCGCCACCAGGCGCAGAACGCGGCGGCGGCTTGCGCGGCCGTGGAAGCGATTGGCGATCCGCGCATCGGCGTGGAGGCGATGGCGGCGGGCTTGCGCGAGGCGACATGGCCGGCGCGGCTGCAGCGGCTGAGATCTGGACCGCTGACAGGCGGCAACGGCGCCGCCGTCTGGGTCGATGCGGCGCACAATCCCGGAGGCGCGGCAGCCCTGGCCGAGGCGATCAATTCGACTCGGCCTGAAGAGGGAGACAAGATTGCTCTCGTATTGGCGATCCAGGCGGTGAAGGACATCGAAGCCGTGCTGGCCGAGCTTGTCCCGGCAGTCGATGAAATCATCACCTGTCCCTTGCCGGACAGCGGCGGACAGGAGGGCGGGCCAGGCGCTGATCCGCACAGCGTCGCAACCCTCGCCGCGGCGCTAGGCGCCAAGGCCTCGACAGCGGCGAATTTCATCGAAGGCGCCGAGCTTGCGCGCCGCCGCGGCGCGGACCGGATCTTCATCGCCGGTTCGGTCTATCTCTGCGGCGCCGCGCTGAAGGCCAATGGCGAACACGTCGAGTAGACGCCGTCTGCTCACGAAAGCGTGCCGCTGATCCCGCACAATCGACACGGCAGGGCGCCCATCGCATAGTCCGCCCGCACAACAAGGGTTCCGACGTGGACATGAAGCGATTCCTGGCCGGGCTTGCCGCCGCTATCGTACTTGCCGCGCCGGCGATCGCGCAGACCGCGGCGGAGAAGCCGCTCTGGCCGCAGCTCGCCAGCGACATCGCGCCCGATCCTGCGGTGAAGTTCGCCGTCCTGCCCAACGGCTTGCGCTACGCACTGATGAAGAACCAGCTGCCTGCCGGCGCGGTCTCCATCCGCTTCTCGATAGAGGTCGGATCTCTGGAGGAAGCTGAGAACGAGAAGGGCCTCGCCCACTTTATCGAGCACATGGCGTTCAACGGCTCCACGCATGTGCCCGAAGGCGACATGGTCAAGATCCTCGAGCGGCTGGGTCTTGCCTTTGGCGCCGACACCAACGCCTCCACCGGACAGAAATTCACCACCTACCAGCTCGACCTGCCCAACGCGTCCGACGCGTTGGTCGACGAGAGCCTGTTCCTGTTGCGCGAAGTGGCGGGTGAGCTGACCTTCGATCCTGCAGCGATCGATCGCGAACGCGGCGTGGTGCTGGCCGAGTGGCGGCGCGGCGACAATTTCGCAAAGCGTCGCAGCGACCAGCAGCTCCAGTTCCTGATCCCCGGCGCCTATGCCACGAGCCGCATGCCGATCGGCGAGGCGAACATCATCGAGACGGCGCCGCGCGAGCGGCTGGTCAGCCTCTACGAGCGCTTCTACCGGCCTGAGCGCGCGACGATGGTGATCGTCGGCGACTTCGATGTCGGAGCCATGGAAAGGAAGATCGCAGCGAAGCTCGGTGACTGGAAGGGGCGTGGCGAGCCGGGCAAGGATCCGGACCTTTCCTATGCAGTGAAGGACCGGCCTTCGGCCGCGTCGGTGTTCGTGCACAAGGACGGCGGAGATTCGATCAGCGTCTATTCGCTCATGCCCTTCCACGACCTGCCGGATACCGCCGCCAACCGTCGTGAAAACAATCTGCTTTCTTTTGCAACCGGCGCTGTCGGCCGGAGGTTGGCGCCGATGGCGAATTCGGAGGACCCGCCCTTCCGTAGCGCAGGGCTGTCCTCATCCGATATTCTTGAAGCGGCCGACTATGCGAGCGGCTCGGTGACGGTGACACCCGGCAATTGGCAGCCGGGCCTCCGGGCGCTGGAGCAGGAATGGCGGCGCGCGCTGCTCTATGGCTTCACCAAGGAGGAGATCGACCAGCAGATCGCGGCGATGCGCACAACCCAGGTCAATGCCGCACAGCGCGAGAAAACGCGAACGACGGGGGCGCTGATCGGCGGATTGCTGTCCTCGATCCAGAACGACAACGTGTTCGCAACGCCATCCTCCGGCGTTCAGCGTTTCGAAGGCTGGGCGGACGAAGTGACGCCCGAGATGGTTCTCGAAGTCTTCCGCAGGTGGATGACCGTGGACAAGCCGCTTTTCTTCATGGCGAGCAGCGTGGAGATTCCCGGCGTCGAAAAAGAAATCGTCACCGCGTGGGACGAAAGCGCGAAAATTGAAGTGAAGCCGCCAACCGCCAGATCGGCGGTGAAGTTTGCGTACACGGACTTTGGCAAACCTGGGAAGGTAGTGAAGGACCAGCGCCGTGCCGACATCGACACGCGCATCCTCACCTTCGCCAACAATGTGCGGCTCAACATCAAGAAGACCTCGTTCCAGAAGAACTCGGTGCAGATATCGCTGCGGGTCGGCGAGGGGACGCTGGACTTTCCCGAGACCCCCTACGGCCTTTCATCGATCATGAGCGCATACACCGGCGGAGGGCTGGAGAAGCACTCGGCCGACGATCTGCGCAACATCCTGTCCGGCCACCAGGTGTCGACGCGATTCAGCGGAAGCGGAACGTCGTTCGGCGGCACCTATTCGACGACGCCCGCGGATCTCGAACTGCAAATGCAAGTCGCCGCCGCCTTCCTTACCTATCCCGGCTATCGCTCCGAGGCCGAACGGCGCTGGCGCCAGTCGATCACACTGTCCTGGCCGAGGCTGGATGCAAACGCCGGCACGGTGTGGTCGGCCAAAGGCATGCGGCTGCTTGCTTCGGGCGACAAGCGGTTCGGGACGGATCCCGACGATGGCGAGGTCTTGCGCTCCTTCACCGAGCTGAAGGCCTACCTCGATCCGATCCTGGCGGACGGCGCCATCGAGATCGCCATCGTCGGCGACGTCGATGAGAAACAAGCGATCGATGCGGTGGCGAAGACGTTCGGCGCCCTTCCGATACGCGCAGCTGCGCCAACCAAATTCAAGTCGGACAAACCGGTCGTATTCAAAAAGGACAAGACGCCCATCGTCCTCACCCACAACGGGGAGCCTGACCAGGCGATCGCCAATGTCTATTGGCCGGTGAGCATCGACCCGGATGCCGATCCTCAAGCCGCGCGGGTGATGAGCGTGCTATCCTCAGTGATGCGGCTGAAGGTCACCGCCGAGATTCGCGAGGCGCTCGGCGCAACCTACTCGCCCTCGGCTGGCGCCTCGCTGTCCTCGCTCTATCCGGGCTTCGGTTATGTTTCGGCGGGCGCCGAAGTGAAGCCGCAGGATGTCGACGCGGTGCTGAAGGCGTTGGAGAAGATCGCGGCCTCGATGCAAGCAGGCGAGATCAGCGACGATGAGTTCAGCCGCGCCATCACGCCTTCGCTGGAAGCGCTGCCGCAGAACGCTACCTCGAACGGCTACTGGCTGTCGTTGATCAGTCAGGCTCAGAGCCGGCCCGAGGTCATGGAACGCAACAAGCTGGCGGCGATCGAAAAGAGTGTCCGCGCCGTGACCAAGGCGGATGTGATCGCCGCCGCGAGCCGATGGCTCACCGATGCCGCGGCGCAGGAAGTGCGCGTGGTTCCGGGGGAGAAGGACTAGAGCCTCAGCTTGGGTCTCCGTTTATCGAAATCGGACGGTCTGGCAGCTAAAATGTCCCTGATGCGCGAACAGCTCGGCGAGGCTATGCTTCCCGCGACAAGCCTGAAGCGTTGAAATGACAAAGCCTGACATCGCCGGGGCGAGTGAATTCGAGAGCTTGGAGTGGCTTGAGGACGGCAAACACCCGTTGGACTGGAATGGCCCGGCCGGTCGAAGTTTCACCAGGTTTTGCGACGAAGATCTCGAGCGGTCGATCATCGATCACTTACAGTGCGTCGCCCGCCGCCACCCAGCCCGGATCGCGATTACGGACTCAGACACGTCCCTCACTTTTGCCGAGTTGTGGGACGGCCTCTTGGGATTGGCGGAAACCATCGCCGCCAGAACCAGGCCGGGGGATTTGATCGGCATCTTGCTGCCGACGTCACCGATGTTTCCCCTCGCCATGCTTGCCTGCCTGGCGGCGGGACGTCCCTTTGTCGCCCTCGACCCCCACTATCCGGACGACTGGTTGGGCCGTGTGTTGGCGGATGCGCGGCCCGCTTTGATCATCGGACGGGAAGATGTCCTTGAGGACGTCGAGACAGGCGTACCAACGACGCGCGTCATCCATCTTGCCCGTTTGCCTTCACCCGCGCAGGAGGGTTGGCGACCTGCTGAACTGGGTTTGGACCAACCTGCCTGTGTTCTATTCACCTCCGGAAGCTCGGGTCGGCCGAAGGGCATCGTCAACAGCCAACGAAACCTTTTGCAGCGCGTGGCCCAGTCGATAAACGCCGCGCACATCAACGCTGACGATAGATTTCTGACCCTCGCCTCGCTTTGCACGATAGTCGGCGTGCGAGACGTCATGACCGCGCTGCTCGCGGGCGCCAGCATTCGCCTTCTCGACCCGCAACGCGCCGGCGCGCGCGAGATCCTGAGTATCATCCGCGCGGAGGCCATCACGATCCTGTTCGCGTTTCCGGCTCTGTTGAGGCTGGTGGTGGCGTCCGGCGCGGAGCACCCGGGCGAAGCTCTTCGGCTGGTTCGAATCGGCGGCGACACCACGCTGTGGAGCGATATCGACCTGTTGCGCGCCTGGCTGGCGCCGGCGGCGTTGATCCAGTTGATCTATGCCGCCACCGAAGCGCCGATGATGCAGTGGTTCGTGGATGATGCGCGCCGGAACAATGATGCTCGAATTCCCATCGGCTATCCGCTCCCCGGCAACCGGTTGGCGCTGATCGACGAACAGGGGCGCGCCACACCGCCGGGCGAGATCGGAGAGCTCGTTGTTGCAAGCCCATACGTGACGTTAGGACGGTGGGTCGATGGACATTGCGAGGCCGATGGCGTCGAAAGCGGCGGCGCGCCGTCTTGGCGGCTTTTCCGGACGGGTGATCTGGTGCGCCAAAGACCCGATGGATTCCTCGAGCGGATCGGCCGCAAGGACAGGCAGGTCAAGATCCGGGGCGCGCGCGTCGAACTCGACGGCGTGGAAGCCGCTCTTCGCCAGCACTCCTTCGTGCGCGACGTCGGCGTCCTGGCGCGAACGAGCGGCGCCGATGGACAAGCGACCCTCGTCGCCTATGTGAGCGCGCGCGAGGACGCGCCCACGACGCTGCTCGACGAGCTTAGGGACGTGATGCGCTCGGCCCCAGCGCCTATGCGGCCAGGACGCCTCTATCTCGTGGGCAAGATTCCCCGATTGCCCAGTTCCAAACTGGACGTGTGCGCGCTTATGGCTCTCGATTCGGCCAACGTCCGACACGAACACGCCGATGTCGGAGCTGCGACTGTGGCAGTTCCGGTGGACGGTGATCGCGTCGCGCAGACGGTGGCGCAGGTCTGGCAAAAAGTACTGCAGGCGCCGGTCGGCGTCCCGGAGGACGACTTCTTCGAAGCCGGCGGCGATTCCCTGAAGGCGATCACACTGGTGCTGGAGCTCGAACAGGCCCTGGGCGTGGAGCTTTCACCGACACTGATCAATGAGTCGCCGACATTCGCCGGACTTTGCGAGGCCCTGAGAGAGCATCGGACGAGCCGCTACGTCCCGCTCGTTCTGCTCAAAGTGGGCGAGGGCCTGCCGCCAGTCTTCTTCATCCATGGCGTTGGCGGGAACGTGGTGGAACTGTTCCCTACGGCCCGGAAAATGACCTATCCGGGCCCCGTCATCGGCATCCAGGCGCGTGGCCTCGCAGGCGAGGGGCCGCCGCACTCAAGCGTGGCGGCGATGGCGGCGGAGTATCTGGGAGAGATCAAAGCGCGCCAGCCCAACGGTCCTTACTATCTGTGCGGCTATTCCTTCGGAGGGCTTGTGGCCTTCGAAATCGCGCAGCGGCTTCGCGAAGCGGGAGATGAAGTCGGCCTGGTCGGCTTGTTCGATACGATGATGAGCCCGATACGATGGCCGTTGCGGGCCTGGCTCGCTATTGTCCGCCGCCGCATCGTTCGATTTGCCGGGCGCGTGCGAAGGGCAAAGCCGATCGGCGCCTCGCCACAGCCGCCGTCGAACAGCCGCTCACTGCCCAGCTTCCTGCAATCCGCCTCCGCTGGCTCTCTCAAGGTAGCGGCGAGCGCCCTCCTCGCATCGGCGAAGTATCGTCCGGGGTATTATCCGGGGGAGCTGACGCTGTTCAGCCCGGCGGGGCGGGAGCCTGGCCTTCCCTCGCTCGAGGCCATCTGGCGCAAACACGCTCGCGCCCTGTCAGTTGTCGAGACGGCGGGCGAGCACTCGACCATGCTGTCCGCGCCCAACGCCACATCCACCGCTGCATCCTTGACGCGTTGTCTTCCCGTGCGCGCTGTCGAGAAAGCCGCCGATTGACGATTAGCGCATTTTGCACTAATAACTGTTTTCGGCGCGGGCCGGAGTTGATGGGTTATCGCTGAAACTGATCCCATCGGCGCTCACATGCCCGCGCTGCAGATCACGACGCTCCGTTGCCGGCTGGTCCGGCGGGGCGGGCCGATTGGATCGGGTTATCTTTAGGCCTTGGACGCGGGTTCGAGTCCCGCCCGGAGTTCGCTCCGGTAGCTCAGCGGCAGAGCAGGGTCGCGGAAGGCCGCAAGGCTGGATGCATTTCCCGTCCTGCACCACGCCCGCTCTTCCAGACCGGCTGGCCGGCGCGCTACAAGAGAGACGGCGCGGGCCGATTGGTTCGGGTTATCGCAAGGTGAGAGAACGCGGGTGCAAGTCCCGCCGCCGTGCAAGCGGCGTGGCCGAGTAGTCAGGCGCTCGCCGGAGCTTCGGCTCCTTTCCCGGCCTGCAACACGCCCGCGCCGCCCATCCTTCAGCGTCATGTCTTGCGCACTAGTGCATAATGCACTAACTGTCTTTCGTCGGCGTGCCGATACGGAATTCAGGAGCGCGGCGATGCCGTGGAAATACATTCGCCATCTGCTGACGCCCGGAGGGCAGCGCGATCCACTGCCGGGGATGGTCGCGAATTCCGCCGGCGGGGCAGCCTACCCGGTCGATGACTGGATGCGGCTGGAGCGTTTCCTGATCCTCGGATCGGAAGGCGGGTCCTACTATGCCGGAGAACGCAAGCTGACGATCGACAACGCCAAAGCCGTAGTGCGCTGCCTGATGGCGGACGGGCCGGCGGCAGTGGGCGCCATTGTCGCTATCTCGGATGCAGGACGCGCACCGAAAAACGATCCCGCGATCTTTGCGCTCGCCTTAGCCGCGGCCAGCGAGAACGAGGCGGCGCGCACGGCGGCGCTCGCGGCGCTGCCCAAGGTCGCGCGCACCGGGACTCATCTGTTTCAGTTCGCAGAAGCGGTGAACGGTCTGCGCGGGTGGGGGCGCGGGCTGCGCCGCGCCGTCGCCAACTGGTACATCGCGCGCGATGTCGATGCGCTGGCCTATCAGGCCGTGAAGTACAAGCAGCGCGAAGGCTGGTCGCACCGCGACCTGCTGCGCCTCGCCCATCCGGAAGCCGGGGAGGGGGATGCGGCGCGCCGCGCCCTGTTCGACTGGATGTGCGGGCGCAACGCCGATGCGGCCGCGCTGCCGGCGATCGTGCAGGCGCACGATGCGGCTCAGCATGCCTCATCCGCGACGGAGATCGCCGCGCTGATCCGCGACCATT
>Ga0210377_10001693_pt1 | contig 19861 bp, 21 predicted proteins | sample PLM4_65_b1redo_FD_155480 | JGI IMG/M metagenome (GOLD analysis project Ga0210377, IMG submission 155480) | Groundwater sediment microbial communities from an aquifer in East River, Colorado, USA - PLM4_65_b1 redo | ecosystem: Environmental > Terrestrial > Soil > Riparian zone | place: USA: East...
AACAATTTCATAAGATTTGTCAAGCATTTTTGTCGGGAAAAACCAACAATAAGGAGGGAGTTGCCAAATACCTGCATATAGCATATAGATGCAAACCTATAAACATCAATAAGTTATGCGGCTTGTTGTAGCGCCTCGATACAGTAAAAAAATAACAAAGGCGGTGATTGCTCGCCGCCTTTTGTTACCTCTTTCTTCTACCTGTTCGCAAAAAGAGGCAGCCACTCAGGGCTGCCCCGCCTATTTTTATTCATCTCTCCTCAATTGCATGCACTTACACTTTTGCTTTCTCGCCAGCTTGATCGTTCGTCGCTGTCGGCACAGACACTACATATCCCAAAACAGTGCCAATCAGGCCTCCGACCACGAGGCTTACCGTTGCCGCGCAGGCAATCCCGACCACGATGCCCATGACCACCGCTGCCCTTACGAAAAGCGTGGGATCAACCGCACCACCCATGATCTTCTGGAGCAGGATCAGTGTCCCGAAGCTCCCGAAGTAGAATCCCGGCATGATCCCGAACACCAGGAAAACCAAACCACCTGCAGCTGCACCAATCTTCATCCCTGTTTTTACTGTCTCGTTCTTCATGGCATATCTCCTTTTAGCCTAAGCTATTTTATTTATTAGATCTCTAGCGACTATCTATGTGCGGCTTTTGCTTCACCGTTATTTTCCTTGGAATGCGTGCCCGGTTCAAGTACCTTGCCCACGAGCCAACCAACGGTCGATGTGGCTGTTACTATCACGATACCGGTCACTAGAACTCCGATAAGCATGGATGCAAGCACGATGACCCTGGCTAAGAGTCCCGGCTGGAGCGGAAGCCCGAAAAGCCATCCTGCGATATTAATACCCATGGCGCCTCCTAACAGGCTGCCGGGCATAAGTCCGAAGATTGCGAAGAGCACCAGTCCGGCGCCTGCCCCTATGTATGCTGCCTTTCTTGATATTGTGGTCTTCATGGTCATGTCCTCCTTTTTTTCGCTCAATCTTAACAATTTAGATTGCATCAACCGTGCCAGACACCAACTTGTTGATTTAATTAATAATCATTACCTTGATCTTTTGCAAAATTGAGAAAATCCGCGAGTAATTTATAGGTTTGCGAAAAAAGATCGACAAAGAATATTTTTCTTGAAACATACACACATATATGGTATTTTATGGGTCGCCTTTTAAAAAGGCATATCTCAATACACACGCACCAGGACCTGAGGCAGGGTGTCCCGATTTAAAATCGGGATCTGTCCGGGAATGATCGGTGCGGAGGTAAAAACCTGAAGGAGGAACGCTATGTCCACGATCACAATGAAAGAGTTGTTGGAAGCAGGGGTACACTTCGGCCACCAGGCAAAACGATGGAACCCCAAGATGAAGAAGTACATCTTCGGAGAGCGTAACGGGATTTATATCATAGATCTGCAGAAGACGCTTAAACTGTTCAAGGAGGCCTACGAGTTTGTCCGCACAGCCTCTTCCGAGGGGAAAGATATCCTGTTCGTCGGCACCAAAAAGCAGGCTCAGGATGCTATTACTGAAGAGGCAAAGCGGTGCGGAATGTACTATATCTCGAGCCGCTGGCTCGGTGGCATGCTCACCAATTTCGCCACCATCAAGAAAAGCATCGACCGTCTCAAAAAAATCGAGAAGATGAAAGAAGACGGCACCTATGACAAGCTCACAAAGAAGGAAGTAGCCGGACTCGAGAAAGAACGCACCAAGCTCGAAAAGATCCTCTGCGGCATCAAAACCATGTCCCAGCCACCGTCCATGATGTTCATCATCGACCCCCGCAAGGAGACGATTGCCGTCCAGGAGGCGAATAAGCTTGGCATCACGGTAGTCGCCGTGGTCGACACGAACTGCGACCCCGACAATATCGACTATGTTATTCCGGGTAACGACGATGCGATCCGCGCCATCCGATTGATGGCATCAAAAATCGCCGATGCCGTCATTGAGGGCAGACAGGCAATCGCCAAGGAAGCCGGCGAGGCCGTGGAAGCAGAGAAGGCCGCAGGTGAAATACCTGCCGCTGTAGCATCAGTGGAGCCCGCACTCGAGGATGTGGACGCAACTGCAGAAGAAGCATAATAACAGTGAGCCCGTCCAAAACGATGCACATTTGATGTACGCGGATGATCCAGCAAGGCAACTGAGAGGTCAACCGGACGTAATCAGTCTGTGAGCACCGACCTTTTGCTCTCCGCATCTCATCGCTGTTTTCGATTTTTGATGAAAGGAGTTTTTTAAATGGCAACAATATCTGCGAGTGCAGTGAAAGATTTAAGGGAAAAAACCGGCGTCGGTATGATGGAAGCAAAAAAGGCGCTTGAGGAAACCGGCGGTGATTTTGAAAAGGCAGTTGATCTCCTGAGGAAAAAAGGGCTGTCCGCAGCAGCGAAGAAAGCCGCGCGGGTTGCAGCCGAGGGGATGATCGCTTCCACCATCCAGGTGGGCGGAAAGACCGGCGCGATGGTCGAGGTGAACAGCGAAACCGACTTTGTGGCAAAGAACGATGACTTCCAGCGCTTCGCGAAGGAGCTCGCCGAGCTCGTGGCCGCCAAGAAGCCGGCAGACGTAGCAGCGCTGTCACAGCTTTCGATTGGCAATGATCCTGTTGAGGCCAGGCGAAACGCACTCATCCAGAAGATCGGTGAGAACATAGCGATTCGCCGGTTCGTGTGCTATGAGACTTCCGGTCAAATCGCCATTTATCTTCACGGCAACCGCATCGGCGTCATGGTGGACTACACCGGTGGCGACGAGCAGCTTGGCAAGGACATGGCTATGCACATCGCAGCGGCAAACCCGCAGTTCCTGAATAGGGAAACCGTGCCAACCGATGTACTCGACCGCGAACGCGCGGTGTACGAGGCCCAAGCCAAGGACTCGGGTAAACCCGCAGCCATTATCGGCAAGATGGTAGAGGGAAAACTCGAAAAGTTTTATTCCGAGGCCTGCCTCATGGACCAGGTATATATCAAGGACCCCGACGGGAAGCTCAGGATCCGGGATTGCCTGAAGAAGGCCGGTGGAAATGTTGTGCTCAATCGTTTTGTCCGCTACCAGCTCGGCGAAGGGATCGAGAAGAAGAAAGAAACTTTTGCCGAGGAAGTAGCGGCCCAGCTCAAATAATATGGCGCAACCACGCTACAAACGCATCCTGCTCAAGCTGTCGGGCGAGGCCCTCATGGGTGATCAGGGGTACGGCATCGACCATGCCGTACTCGATACGATCACCTCAGAGGTGAAAGAGATCTGCAGCCTCGGTGTCGAAGTCGCTATCGTCATCGGCGGCGGAAATATATTCCGCGGATTGTCGGGAGCTGCCAAGGGCATGGAGCGCGCGAGCGCAGATTACATGGGTATGCTCGCCACGGTGCTGAACGCCTTAGCGCTCCAGAATGTTCTGGAGAACAAGGGTGTGGTCACCCGGGTACAGTCGGCGATCGAGATGCGAGAACTCGCCGAGACCTACATACGCCGTCGCGCCGTGCGTCATTTGGAAAAAAACCGCGTGGTCATCTTCGCCGCGGGCACCGGCAATCCCTACTTCACGACAGACACTGCAGCAGCGCTCCGGGCAATGGAGATTGGGGCCGAAGTCATTATGAAGGCGACCAAGGTGGACGGCGTATACAGCGCCGACCCCATGAAGGACAAGACCGCCACCAAGTTCAACAGCCTGACGTATATCGAAGTTCTCCAGAAGGACCTGCGTGTCATGGATGCCACGGCCATATCCCTCTGCATGGACAACGGCCTTCCCATCATCGTCTTCAACCTCAACGTCCCCGGCAATATCAAGAAGATCGTATTAGGCGAAACAGTCGGGACGCTCGTGACCGGGAGGAACAATGCTTAGCGAGCAGAAGAAAAAAGCAGAAGAGAAGATGAGCAAGGCCCTCGATGTCCTCAGAAAGGAGTTTACCACACTTCGCACCGGCAGGGCATCGCTCGGCATCCTTGACGGGATCGTGGTGGATTTCTACGGCACGCCCACGGCGCTCAACCAGGTGTCGAACTTGGCAATGCCTGACCCCCGGATGATCACCATCCAGCCCTGGGAACCAAAGATGCTCGGCGAGATAGAGAAGGCCATCCTGAAATCGGACGTCGGGATTACACCCTCGAACGACGGCAAGATCATCCGCCTCAGCATTCCGCCCCTGACCGAAGAGCGAAGGCAGCAGATCGTGAAACATGCGAAAAAGCTGGCCGAGGATGCGCGTGTCGCTGTCCGGAATATCCGCAGGGATGTGAACGACGATATCAAGAAGAAGAGCAAGGACAAGGTGGTTCACGTTTCTGAGGATGAAGTCAAGAAACTGCAGGACGAGATACAGAAGACAACTGACAGCTATATCAAAAAGATCGACGATCTGCTCGCTCACAAGGAAAAAGAAATCATGACCGTGTAGACACAGTTCCGGTTTCAAACGAAATACACCCCGTTGCCCTGCGAACATAGGAATAAATACAGAAAACGATCAGGTAAGACGAAATCAACACAAGCTGTAACGCGCAGGGTTTTCAGCACCCCCTTGACAAAGTAAAAAATTGAAGTCTCTGTCGAGTTCATCGCTAACGGCTGTCACCTGGCCCATCCCGTTATCATTTCTTGTCCAGAACAATACGCACTTTCTTTAACAGCGAAGTAGGTGTGAATGGTTTTGTGATAAGCTCTATTCCGGCCTCAAGTACACCTTTATTATGAATAATATTGGCCGTATAGCCGCTCATGAACAGGGCCTTGATTTCCGGTCTTTGTTTTCTGATCTCATCATATGCCTCTTTCCCGTTTTTCCTCGGCATGATCACATCAAAGATTAACAGGTCAATCGCATTTGAGTATGTCCGGAATTTCTCCATGGCATCCTCTCCATTCTCCGCTGTTATCACGTGATAACCCTGTTCCTCGAGGAGTTTAATTGTATATTCCCTCAAGGGAGACTCATCCTCAGCAACGAGTATGGTTTCAGTGCCTCTCGTAATGGGGGCGAGAACACTGGCAGGTTTAGCCTCCACAGCCTCGGCTTCACCTTCCACAACCGGAAGATATATCTTAAAGGTTGTGCTCCTCCCCTTTTCACTGTAAACATTGATCGAGCCCTCGTGTTGCCTGATTATGCCGTAAACCATTGCAAGTCTGAGTCCAGTGCCTTTTCCGATCTCCTTCGTAGTAAAAAAGGGCTCAAATATTTTGGCCGTTGTCTCTTCGTCCATGCCGACCCCTCACGAACATGTACTTGCCCGCTTTTACAAAGTCATGGGTCTTGATATATTCCTCGTCGAACACCACAATCTCAGTCTCGATCATCAAGGTCCCGCCATCAGGCATGACGTCCCGCGCGTTTGAGCTGAGATTCATGAACACCTGCTCGATCTGTCCGACATCCACCAGGACAACAGCCTCCTGAGGTGACAGAAAAGTCTTCAGTTCGACATCCTCTCCAATAGATCCTCTGCAAGAGCTTTTCTGTTCGCATTATGATTTCGTTTAATCGTGCTCTTTTTATGTCGATCAACTGTTTTCTACTGAAGGCAAGGAGGCTTTTGGTACGGTGGGACGCTCTATCCGCAGCGGAAAATATTTGGTTCAGTAACCGACCTGAGTGGCATCTTCCCCTCATTTCGGCTTCAGGAGGGAACCGAAACCGATTATCGCGGTCAGGATATTGTTAAAGTCGTGCGCTATTCCGCCCGCGAGCTGACCGACAGACTCCATCTTCTGCGCCTGATACAGCTGCGCTTCGAGCAACCTCTTTTCTGTGACATCTCTTAATATGGCATCGGTCATTCGCCCTCGCGGATTGAACCAGTGAAAGGCCTCTCTGCATGCTCATCCCATGCTCTGAAAAATGCACTTTTCCCTCAGCTTTACCTTGACAAAAGCACGGAAATCGACATATTATTATGCGTTTCCCATGGAGCTTCGATCCCGCTGTACGAATGCGGAAGGAGGAACTCGTGAAGGTAGAGCAGATATCCATATTCCTCGAGAACAAATCGGGCCGCCTTGCCGAGGTAACCGATATCCTTGCCAGGAACGGGATCAACTTGAGGGCCCTCTCACTGGCCGATACTGCTGATTTCGGGATCTTCCGGCTTATCGTCAACGACACGGAAAAGGCGGTCACGCTCCTGAAGGACAAGGGATTCACCATAGCCAAGAATGAGGTTGTTGCCGTGGAAGTGCCTGACCGGCCAGGTGGGCTCGCCGGAATACTTGCCACGCTCCAGGGCAAGAGCATCAATGTTGAATACATGTACGCCTTTGTACAGAAGAGTGAAGGCAAAGCTGTCCTGATATTCCGGTTCGATGATATCGAGAAAGCCATCGATGTGCTGCAGAAGACGAACGTCAAGATCTTAAGTGGAGAAACAGTACAGAGAATGTAGGATCATCCCCTGTCAACGCAGGGATATTATTCTGAGGAGGAAAAAAATCATGAAACTGTTGAAATTCGCAGCAATTGCAGCATGCATCGTCGCACTGTCGATCACGACGGCATCGGCGGCTAGTACGATCAAAGTAGGCGCGATCCTGTCCGTAACCGGACCGGCATCGTTCCTTGGCGCACCCGAGGCAAAGACCCTCGAGATGATGGTCGAGGATATCAATGCCAAAGGCGGGATCAACGGCACCAAGGTGGAGCTGGTGATCAAGGACTCTGGCGGCAGTCCGGAGAAGGCGGTCTCCTTTGCCAAACAGCTGATCGAGGAGGAGAAGGTCTTTGCCATCATAGGACCTTCGACCTCAGGCGAGACCATGGCGATCAAGAACATCGCCGAGGAGAGCAAGACCATTCTGCTCTCCTGCGCGGCGGCCGAGGCAATCGTCAACCCCGTCGCGATGTACGTGTTCAAGACGCCCCAGAAGGACAGTGACGCGGTAATCAAGATCTTCCAGGATATGCAGAAGAACAAGATCTCCAGGATCGGCGTCCTTTCCAGCAACACCGGCTTCGGAAACGCGGGAAAGGGGCAGATCGAGAAGCTCGCTCCGTCGTTCGGCATCATGATCCTCGCCAACGAGGTGTACGACAAGGCCGCCAGCGACCTTACGGCCGAGGTGACCAAGGTCAAGGCCGCCAACGTCCAGGCGATCATCAACTGGTCGATCGAACCGGCGCAGGCGATCGTGATCAAGAACGCGCGCCAGATCGGCCTCACGGTGCCCATCTACCAGAGCCACGGGTTCGGGAACATCAAGTACGTCCAGGCCGCCGGTGCGGCGGCGGAAGGGGTACGGTTCCCTGCCGGCCGGCTCCTGGTCACCGACGTGCTCCCGAAGAACCACCCCCAGAAGGCGGTCCTCGTCAAGTACACGAAGGATTACGAATCCAAGTACAAGGATGAGGCGAGCACCTTCGGCGGTCACGCCTACGACGCCTTCCTCATCCTCGAGAAAGGGATCGAGAAGGCCAACAGCACTGACAAGGAGGCAGTCCGGACCGCCATCGAGAAACTTGAAGGCGTCGTCGGGACTGGCGGAACATTCTACTTCTCCCCGTCGGACCACAATGGACTTAACGTCGACGCATTCGAGATGCTGACCGTGAAGAACGGGAAGTTCGCGGTGCTGAAAAAATAAAGTGCGCACAATGTCAGGCAGGGAGTGTCCGGCAAAACCGGGCACTCCTTGTTGTTTCAGAACATCAGCTTTTGGTCGTCCCGGACAGGACGTACCGGGGAGACTTGCGCAGTATTCTGTATAGATCAATGGGGGAAACTCATCATGGGGATCAGTAAATTTATTGTGGTAATTGTTGGTGCTCTTTCGTTGTTTGCTGCTCCGGCATTCGCCGAAGACGCGATCAAGGTTGGGGCCATTCTTGCCGTTACCGGCCCTGCATCAAACCTCGGCGCACCCGAGGCGCGTACCCTCGAGATGCTCGTGGAGGACATCAACGCAAAGGGCGGGATCATTGGCAAGAAGGTCGAGCTCATTGTCAAGGACACAGGCGGCAGCCCCGAAAAAGCCGTCTCCTTTGCAAAGCAGCTGATCGAGGAAGATAAGGTGTTCGCCATCATCGGTCCGTCCACCAGCGGCGAGACCATGGCGATCAAGAGTCTTGCTGAAGACGGAAAGACGATCCTTCTTTCCTGCGCTGCGGCCGAGGTCATCGTAAATCCTCTTGGAAAATATGTTTTCAAGGTGGCGCCAAAAGATAGCTACGCCGCAATGAAGATCTTCCAGCAGATGAAGAAGATGCAGATCTCGAAGATCGGCGTCCTTTCCAGCAATACGGGGTTCGGTAAAGCAGGCAAGGAGCAACTCGAGAAGCTCGCACCCGAGAACGGCATCCAGATCCTGATCAGCGAGGTATACGACAAGTCTGCAACGGACCTCACCGCCGAGGTCACCAAGCTCAAGGCAAAAGGCGTCCAGGCGATCGTGAACTGGTCCATTGAACCGGCGCAGTCCATCGTGATTAAGAATGCTCGCCAGATCGGACTGCGGGTACCGATCTTCCAGAGCCACGGTTTCGCCAATATCCAGTATGCGCAGGCCGCGGGTATTGCCGCCGAGGGTGTGATCTTCCCGGCCAGCAGGATCATCGTTGCGGATTTGCTCCCTGATAAGCACCCGCAAAAGCCTGTTGTCCTGGCCTACAAGAAGGCCTATGAGACAAAATATACCGAGGATGTAAGCACGTTCGGCGGTCATGCCTATGATGCGATGATGATCCTCGCCCGAGCCATTCGCGAAGGCGGATATGACCGGGAAAAAGTACGGAACTCCATCGAGCGCATCAGGGGATTTATCGGTACAGCAGGCACCTTCGCCTTTTCACCTACGGACCATAACGGCCTCGATATTGAATCCTTTGCCATGCTGACGGTGAAAGACGGTAAATTCGCGATGCTGGAAAAATAGAATCCCACCATGGAGACATGGAGTTTGAAATCCGAGGGAAAATGGACGACCGTTCGCTTAGTGCATTAAGATGATGGACACGCGCGCCTTAGCTATTGTGTCTCTCTTCCCTCGTCTCTCGTCCGTCAAGCCCGCTTATTTCCTTCATTTCTCTGTGGTACTAGTTGTCTTTTCTGTTTTAAGCTGTTAAGGAGCATTGTTTGATCGAGCTTTTTTTTCAATACCTCGTTGCCGGCCTGACCTATGGCACTATTTACGCCATTGTCGGCATCGGGTTCAACATCATCTACAATACCACCGGGATCATCAACTTTGCCCAGGGCGAGTTCGTCATGCTCGGCGGTATGATCGCCGTGACCCTGCACGGTTTCCTGCCGCTTCCGTTCGCGGTCCTGGGCGCCGTGCTGACCACGATGATCATCGGCGGACTGATCGAAATAACCTTTATCCGGTGGCTCGTGAAGCCGTCGGTCCTCAGGATGATCATCATCACCATCGGCCTCTCCATCCTGATACGGGAAGCAGCGCTGTTCACCTGGGGCGAGGGGGTCCGCTCCCTGCCTTACTTCACGGGGAACGAGATCTCCGCCCTCTCCATCGGAAGTGTCCGCATTTCTCCCCAGGTCGTCTGGAGCATCGGTGTCTGTTCGATCATCGTCCTTCTCCTGAACCTTTTTTTCAAGCACACGATGCTTGGCAGGGAAATGCGCGCCTGTGCCGCGAACCGCGACGCAGCGGCGCTCTGCGGCATCCCTACCAGGAATATGATCACCCTTTCCTTTGTCCTTTCCGCCGGCATCGGCGCGCTGGCCGGGTGCGTGGTCTCGCCGATCACGTATACGCAGTATAACATCGGCGCCGGTCTTGCCATCAAGGGCTTTACCGTTGCGATCCTCGGAGGCCTCGGCAACAGCATGGCCGCCGTTGCAGCTGGCTTCATCCTCGGTATTCTCGAGTCCTTCAGCATCTGGGTCCTGCCGACAGCCTACAAGGACACGATCTCCATATCCATCCTGCTCGCCATGCTGTTCATCAGGCCGAGCGGGCTGTTTGGAAATAAAGAAGCCATGCGGCTGAAGGATTTTTGATGAAGACCCGGCGATTTATCCCTATCCTGACCCTTGTTGCTGTGGTCATCCTTGTCCAACTTGTGACACAGGTGGTTGCAAAGGAGTTCTATCTCACGCAGCTCACGATGACGGCATACTATTCGCTCATTGTGATCGGTCTCTGTCTCCTGATGGGATTCGCGGGACAGATCTCGCTCGGCCACGCGGGTTTCTTCGCTATCGGCGGGTATACGTCGGCCGTTCTCACTACGCTGGATCTGTCAACCTTCAAGGACGCCGTATTCGTCGCACTGCTCACGAAGCTTCGGATCCTGACCGACCGGCAGGACCTCTACGGCCACGCGCTTGTAAGCGTCCATCCCTGGGCTGCGTGCATCGTTGCCGCGCTGCTTGCGCTCGTTATTTCCTGGGCCATCGGCATCCCGGTGCTGAAGCTCAAGGGGCATTACCTCGCCATGGCCACCCTCGGCTTCGGGATCATCATCTATAGCATCGTGCTCGGTACCCAGCGCTTCGGCGCCGCGGACGGCATCTCAGGCGTGCCTCCTTTTCCGTTGCTGCCCGGCATCAGTGTGAGCGGGGGCTCGTCGCTCAGGGTCCTGAACTATTATTTTGCCTGGCTGCTCGTGACCGCGGCAATGATACTGCTCGTGAACCTTATCCACTCCCGGGTCGGCCGCGCACTCCGCGCGATCCATGGAGCCGAGGACGCGTCGAACGCCATGGGCGTTGACACAGCCCGGTACAAGCTCTCCACCTTCATGCTGAGCGCCGTGCTCGCCGCGATCGCCGGGGTCTTCCTCACTCATTTTAACGGCGGCATCGGCCCATCCGAGGCGTCGATCATTAAATCCGTGCGCTATGTGGCTATTGTGGCCGTCGGCGGCATGGGAAGTCTCTGGGGCACGCTCATTATGAGCGTCGTATTGAACTTTTTCTCGCTTCGCGGCTATTTCGGGACCTTTGACGACGCCGTGTTCGGCAGTATCCTGATCCTCATTATGCTCTTCGCACCTGATGGGATCATAGGATCGGATCTGAGGAAACTGATCGGAAAATTAAATCCAAAATCACAAATGGCAAATAACAAATAAATCTCAATATCCAGTGATGAATGACCGACACGTTTGGATTTTGTTGATGTGGAGCCCATTTGAGATTGGTTATTTGGTTCTTGATGCTTGGTACTACTCATGTCTCTCCTTGAAATAAAAAATATCAGCAAGCGCTTTGGCGGACTCCAGGCCGTGAAAGACGTAAGCTTTTCCGTGCGAAAGGGCAGCATCAAGGCGGTCATCGGGCCGAACGGCGCAGGAAAAACGACTCTGTTCAACCTTGTGTCCGGCTTTTTGTACCCGGATGTCGGCGCTATTATTTATCAGGGGGTGCCGATCAACGGGAAAGATCCCTATGAGATCGCCGGTTACGGACTGTCGCGCACGTTCCAACACATCAAGCTCTTCGCCCACATGACCGCGCTCGAGAACGTCATGGTCGGCTGCCACGTCAGAAGCAGGGCGGGATTTCTCGCCGGCATGCTGAACCTCCCCTGGGCCCGGCGCGAAGAACAGGAGATCCGCGACAAGGCGCATGCAATGATGGACCTTCTCGGGATCGCACATTTGTCCGGGGCTGAGGCCCTGAGCCTCTCGTACGGCCAGCAGCGCGCCGTGGAACTCGCCCGCGCGCTGGCGAGCAGTCCGACCATGCTGTTGCTCGACGAACCCGCTGCCGGCCTCAATATGCGTGAGACGGCGGACGTGGCAAAACTGATCGCCAGGGTACGCGACCTCGGCATCACCGTTCTGATCGTTGAACACGACATGTCCCTGGTCATGGACATCTCCGACGAGATCGTCGTGCTCAGCTACGGAGAAAAGATCGCCGATGACGTGCCGCGTGCGGTTCAGACCAATCCCGAGGTCGTCAGGGTCTATCTGGGAGAGGATGATGCTTAAAATCCGCAACCTCGATGCCGGATACGGCGGGCTGACCGTGCTGCGGCGGCTTTCGCTCCATGTGAAAGCCGGCGAGATCGTCACGATCATCGGCGCGAACGGCGCGGGCAAGACCACGCTGCTCAAGACCATTACGGGTCTGCTCAGAGCCCAGGCGGGAGAGATCGTATTTAATGGCGAGGACATTGGACGCGCGCCGACGGAGCGGATCGTTTTCAGCGGATGCTCGCTCGTACCCGAAGGCAGGCAGGTGTTCCCCGCCATGCCGGTCAAGGAGAACCTGTTGCTCGGCGCGTACGTCCAGTTCAAACGCGGCAACAAGTCTGAGGTGGAGCACGATCTTGAGCGCGTATATAATCTCTTCCCGGTGCTGAAGCAGCGCGAACACCAGCTTGCAGGCACGCTGTCCGGCGGAGAGCAGCAGATGCTTGCGATTGGCAGGGCGCTCATGGCGCGGCCGAAGCTCATCATGCTTGACGAACCTTCCATGGGACTGGCGCCGCTCATGGTGAAAGAGATCTTCAACATTATTGTGAAGCTGCAAGAAGAGGGAAATACCGTGCTGCTGGTGGAGCAGAATGCGCGAGGCGCCCTCAAGATAGCAAACCGCGGCTATGTGCTCGAAACAGGCAGGATCATCGTCGAGGGTGAGGCCGAAGCGCTGCTTGCGAACAGGGATGTACAGCGGGCGTATCTTGGCCGCGATATCAATGAATGAGCAGCGAGGGACGACGGACGAGAGACGAGAGAGGCTGAAGCTCTTTTTCGTCCGTCATCGTTCGTTTTTTATCAAACACCGGAGGTCGTTATGTCAACGTACTGGCAGCCTGAAAGTGAGTCGATGGACCGTAAGGAGCTGGAGCAGTTGCAGCTTGAACGGCTCGAGTCCACCCTGAACCGGGTGTACATGAACGTCCCCTTTTACCGGAAAAAGTTCGATGAGGTCAAGTTTAACCCCGATGACCTGCGCTCGCTCGATGGCCTGAGCAGGCTGCCCTTCACGACCAAGAACGACCTCCGGGAAAACTATCCGTATGGACTTTTTGCCGTGCCGCTCCGGGAGGTCGTCCGGATCCACGCCTCGTCGGGGACGACCGGCATGTCAACCGTCGTGGGCTACTCGAAAAACGACATCAAGACCTGGTCGAACCTGGTGGCGAGGGTCCTGGCGGCAGGCGGCATCACCAAGGACGATGTCATTCAGATTGCATTCAACTACGGCCTGTTCACCGGCGCCTTCGGCCTTCACTACGGCGCCGAACGGCTCGGTGCGTCCGTCATCCCCATTTCGAGCGGCAATACGCGGCGCCAGATCAAGCTCATGCAGGACTTCAAGACCACCGCGCTCGTGAGCACACCCAGCTATGCCATGCTGATCGCGGACACGATGATGGAGATGGGCATCAACCGCAATTCTCTCTCCCTCAAGTACGGCCTCTTCGGCGCGGAACCCTGGTCCGACTCCATGCGCAAAGAAATCGAAGACAAGCTCAAGATCGTGGCAACGGACAACTACGGTCTCTCCGAAGTAATGGGGCCTGGTGTTGCCGGCGAGTGCCTGGAACGAAACGGTCTGCACATCGCCGAAGACCACTTCCTCGTTGAATGGATCAATCCCGACACGCTCGAGCCGGTCAAACCAGGAGAGGTCGGAGAAATGGTCATCACCACGCTGACCAAGGAAGCCTTCCCGGTCATCCGGTATCGGACCCGTGATCTGACCCGACTTGTTCCCGAACCCTGTCCCTGCGGCAGGACCATGAGGAAGATGACAAGGGTCTATGGCAGGACCGACGACATGCTGATCATTCGCGGTGTGAACGTGTTTCCGCAGCAAATCGAGAATGTGCTGTTCGAGATCGAAGGTGTTGCCCCGCACTATCAGATCATCATCGATCGCAAGGGCGCGCTTGATGATACGACGGTCAACGTCGAGGTATCGGAGTCGATGTTCTTTGACGAGATGAAAAAGCAAAGTCAGCTCAAGGAAACCATCAAGAAGCGTCTTGCCTCGGAGCTCGGCATCTCCGTCGAGGTGAAGCTTGTGGAGAAAAAAACACTGGAGCGGTTTGAAGGAAAAGCGAAGCGGGTCATAGACAACCGCAAAATCTAAAGGAGAAATCGCATAGGGCATAGAGCAGAGCGCATAGCGTTAATCCTTTGCGCCATGCACCATGCGCTATGCACCATGCGCATTATGAACTACATTGACTTTCACACCCATGTCTTCCCCGACAAGATCGCCAAGGCCACTATTGACGCGCTTGCCGGAGAGGCCGGCAGCTACCGCCCCCGGACCGACGGGACCCTGCAGGGCCTGCTCGACTCCATGAAACGGGCGAACATCTCCGCGAGCCTGGCGGCAAACATCGCGACGAAACCAACACAGCTTTATCCGATCCTTGAGTTCTGCAAGCAGATCAAGAGCGACAGCATCCATCCGCTGGTCTCGTTCCATCCCACGAACGATCCGGATGATGTTGAGGATATGCTGGGCGAAGCCCAGCGGGCTGGCATCCGCGGGGTCAAGCTTCACCCCATGTACCAGCGCTTCTTCCTCGACAGTAAACATATGTACGGATTTTACGAGCTCCTTGCAAGTTTCGGCTTCTATATTATGTTCCACACCGGATACGATATCGCCTTCCCCGAAAATACCCAGGCGGATGTTGAGCGAGTCAAAAAAGTGGCTGATTGGTTCAAAGACCTTACCATCGTCTGCACGCATGTCGGGGGATGGAAGCAGTGGGACCGGATTCATTGTCTCAGCGACTGCAGGAATGTTTATACCGAAACATCGATGACCCTGAGCGAAGTCAGCGACGAGGAGTTCGTCAAGCTTATCGGACACTTTGACGAGGACCGGGTCCTCTTCGGGAGCGACAGTCCCTGGACGGACCAGAAAGAAATGCTCGAGCGAACGCTGCAGTTGAAGATATCGGACCGTTTGAAGGAAAAGATGCTGTATAAGAATGCCTCGGTCCTCCTTGGCTTGAACAAGGGATAAAAAGTCGCGGTGTTCCGCATGCAATTGTTGCATCGCGTTAATGTCGACAATATTAATCTGTTTGGGCTCACGCGTTGTACAAGAAAATATATGTCGAGTGATGCCGTGTTTTTTTTGAAGCAAACTGGTATGGCGTGCGTTTCCTGGACCTTTCCCCTGATGCGGAAAAGAGCCTGGAGGCATTTATAGATACCCATGCCGCCAAATCGCCTCCTCGTCCTGGCGAACGATAAAAAGGGCGCTCGGCGAATACCGCACCCGTATCAACCTGGTCATGATATGCGATTATCAACTCGTTATTCAGAACGCCGTTGAGATCCTGCGCAAAACAGGGACAGGAACTGAGATTCGCGGAGATGGAGCGAGGATATCAGGAACACCTGCCCGTGAGCTTACTTTCCTTGTGCCCTGCCAGCCGCAAAAGCCTTCTGATTTATCTCAAGCACTTTTTTAGGCACCGTGTTCTTGATCGCTTCGAGGATAACCGACTCCTTGAGCGGCAGGAACGAGAGCGCTGCGCCGAGCAGGACGAGATTGAGCGTGCGCTTGTCCCCGGCTTCGACTGCGAGCTGCGTCCCATCGAAGGGCCTGACGGTCTTGACGCGATCCTTGATGACCGTATTGATATCGGCCGGATATTTTTCCGCTGCAATGGAAACACCGATCGTCCCGATGGACCGGGTATTGTAAACAACGACGCCTTCATCCTTGAGGAAATGGAGGTATCGCGCAGTTTCGAGGGGCTCGAACCCGATCAGCAGGTCTGCTTCTCCCTCGCTCACGATCGGCGAGAAGACCGTGTCCCCGAACCGAACCTGTGACAGCACGCTGCCTCCGCGCTGGGCCATGCCGTGCACCTCGCTCTGCTTCACATCGAGACCCGCGAGGAGCGCCGCCTCGGCGATGACCTTGCTCGTCAGAAGCACGCCCTGTCCGCCCACACCGCTGATCAGAATATTAAAAACGTTCACGATAACCTCTCAGGACTCTTTGCCACGGATTAACACGGATAGAAACGGATGAAATATGGAAAATTTAAATCTGATTTGTGGCTTTAGTTCTACTTAAATCTTTTATCCGTGGCCATCAGTGTCCATCCGTGGCTAAGAATATAATTGGTTTTTTCTCCTTACGCCTTGCTCCTCACGGTCTTACGTCATCTTCATCGACCCTGTGGTACAGAGCTGGGCGCAGATGCCGCAGCCGTTGCAAAGAAGCGGATCGATCTCCACGAAACCCGTCTTGCCTTCGGGCGTGAAGGACAAGGCGATACACCCAGCCTTGAGACACATCTTGCACCCGGTGCAGGTCTTCCGCTCCACCGCATAGGCCTTCTTCGTGACGCGATAGCGCAGCACGCAGGGCTGGTTCGAAATGAGAACCGACGGCCCTTTATCCGCAAGTTCTTCCTTCATGATCTTCTCGAGGTCCTTGATGTTATACGCATCGATCTCGCGCACCCGCTTTGCGCCGATAGTCCGGCAGAGCTTCGCGATGTCGAGACGGGGCGCTTCAGTCCCCTTTGCGGTGCGGCCCGTGCCCGCATGTTCCTGTCCGCCGGTCATGCCGGTCGTGTCGTTGTTCATAATGATCACGATGGCGTCTCCGCCGTTGTATACCATGTTGATCAGGCCCGTGATGCCGGAATGGAGAAACGTGGAGTCGCCGATCACGGCAACGGGCTTCTGCTGCACGCCTTTAAGCGCCAGGCCCCGCGCAAGGCCGTGAGCAGTTGATATGCTTGCGCCCATGCAGATGCAGGTGTGCAGGGACGAGAACGGAGGCAGCGCACCGAGCGTATAGCAGCCGATATCGCCGGATACGAAGAGTTTCAGCTTTGCGATGACCGTGTAGAGGCCGCGGTGAGAACAGCCGGGGCAGAACGTCGGCGGCCTCATAATCAGGCCGGCCAGAGGGGCCTTGCATGCGAGCGGCTTTCCCGTGACCGCATCACTGACCAGACGGGACGACAACTCGCCACAGACAGGAAATGCGGCCTTGCCGAAATGCACGGTGATGCCCATGGCCTTCACCTGCTCCTCGATGAATCCGTCGAGTTCCTCCACGATTGCAAGCTTATTGACCGTTGCAGCGAAGTCGCGGATCTTTTTTTCCGGTAGCGGATAGGTCACACCGAGCTTCAGGACCGGCGCGTCGGGGAAGGCCTCGCGCACGTACTGAAACGCGACACCGTTCGCGATAAAGCCGACCTCCCCGCTGCCGCTGATCACCTGATTCATGGCAGAGCTCTCGGCCCACTCTTTGAGCTTGCCGAGCCGCTCCTCAACGATCAGGTGGCGCTTTTTTGCGTTGGCAGGAAGCATTACGTACTTCGGCACATCCCGCGCCAGGTCGCGGTCCTTCACCACAGCAGGCTCTGCGATCTCGACAACGCTCTTGCAGTGGGAGATGCGGGTGGTTGTCCTGAGGATCACCGGCGTATCGAAGGCCTCGGAAAGTTCGAATGCTGCCTTGATAAACTGTTTTGCTTCCGCAGAGTCCGAAGGCTCCAGGCAGGGTATCTTGCCCATTCGTGCGTAGTGGCGGGTGTCCTGTTCGTTCTGGGAGCTGAACATACCGGGGTCGTCCGCAGCCATGAGCACGAGTCCGGCATTGATGCCAGTATATGCGATGGTCATGAGCGGGTCCGCGGCAACGTTTACACCTACGTGCTTCATGCACGCGAGGGAGCGCACGCCGGACAGGGCGCCTCCGATAGCGACCTCGAGCGCCACCTTCTCATTCACGGACCACTCGGCATGGATACCGTCGGCCTGCGAAAGAGTCTCCAGCACCTCGGTGCTCGGTGTGCCGGGATAGGCCGCAGCGAGCTTGCCTCCCGCTTCGATGAACCCCCGTGCGATTGCTTCGTTGCCGGAAAGAATTGCTTTTTTCACAACTACACCTCAAAAATTGCCTCTCGCAAAGACGCAAAGGTCGCGAAGAAGGTAAAAATCTTAATGCTTTTACAACCTCGGATTTATTCCGCTTCTCTTGGCGAGCTTTGCGCCTTCGCGAGAAAAAAGTCTTTCGTCTTTATTTCGGTCGGTTATCGATCACGCGTTTAGCCTTGCCTTCGCTCCGCTGGATCGCACTGGGAGGTACCAGTGTCACCTCGGTATTCACGCCGATGATGTCCTTGACGTTCTTCTGGATGTCGCGCTTGATCTTGAGCAGGTCCTCTTCTTCCTGCGCAAAGGACTTGAGATCGGTCGAAAGGACTTTGGCCGCCAGTTTCTCCATGCACCCGGCGGTCACCTCAACGCGTACGTTCATCACGTCCATCCTGCCCTTCCGGTCCACCTCAATGACATAGTGCGGGGCAATATCCTTGGTACGGAGCAGCACGGATTCCACCTGGGACGGGAACACATTAACGCCACGAATGATCAGCATATCATCGGCACGCCCTCTGACACGCCGCATGCGGACCAGCGTCCTGCCGCAGATGCACTTCTCGGGATTGAGGCTCGTGATGTCGCCGGTACGGTACCGGATGAGCGGCATGGCCTCGCGGGACATGCTCGTGATAACGAGTTCGCCCTCGCTGCCGTAGGGCTGCTGCTCACCCGTCTCGGGGTTGATGATCTCGGGGTAGAAATGGTCCTCGTTCATATGGAGGCCGCTCTGGGCCTCAATGCACTCCGAGGAGACGCCGGGTCCGATGATCTCGGAAAGGCCGTAGATGTCGATGGCCTTGATCCGCAGCCGCTCCTCGATCTCCTTCCGCATCTCCTCGGTCCAGGGCTCGGCGCCGAACAGGCCGACGCGCAGCTTGATCGTGTCGAGATTGATCTTCATCTCGCAGGCCACGTCGTAGACGTAAAGGGCGAAGGACGGCGTACAGGTGAGCGCCGTGCTGCCGAAGTCCTGGAGCAGCATGATCTGCTTCTGCGTGTTGCCGCCGGAGATCGGGATGACCGCGGCGCCGACGCGTTCCGCGCCGTAGTGGGCACCGAGACCGCCTGTAAAGAGGCCGTATCCATAGGCGTTCTGAACAACGTCCTTGCTCGTCACGCCGGCGCAGGTAAAGGTCCGCGCCATCACGTCCGCCCAGAGACTGATGTCGTTACGGTTGTAGGCAACGACCGTGGGTTTGCCGGTCGTGCCTGATGAGGCATGAATGCGCACGATAGTATCAAGCGGTTCGGCAAAGAGGCCGTAGGGATAATTGTCGCGAAGGTCGACTTTCTTCGTGAACGGAAGTTTAACAACGTCCTGGATGTCCCGGATATCGGAGGGTTTGATGCCCTTTTCATCAAACTTCTTTTTATAGAAAGACACGCGGGCATAGACCCGCTCGCAGACCTTTTGAAGTCGTTGGCTCTGCAGCTTCGCAAGTTCCGGTCGTGACAAGGATTCTTCGGCATTCCAGGGCATGGCAGGCTCCTTGAGACTGAGATTTTCAGGATGGAAAAGCGGAGATTCTTTTGTGAAACGAGGGCTATTATAACCAGATTGCAGGATTTTGTAAACATAATTTCAGATTATCTCTTGAGCTGGAAAGCACTATTTTGCTATAATGGCACATTAATGTCCCAACGTTGAATTAGCGAAGCACTGTAACGTATAGAAAATTATGCACTTTAATTCCAAAATGCAATTTATCGATTTGAAATTCTCTTCTCCGATAGGCCATACTTCCGCAGTAATGCGGGAGGAGATGACCTATGAATATCGGGAGAACCGTTTTTACTCAACTGCTGGATTTTATACCCAGCTACGAATTTCGCCAATGCGTAGAACGCTACAACGGCAACTACAAAGTAAAGACGTTTTCCTGCAGAGACCAGTTCCTTTGCATGGCATTCGCCCAACTGACTTACCGAGAAAGCCTCAGGGACATCGAGGCCTGTTTGCGTGTGGCGAAGACCAAACTTTATCACATGGGCATCCGGGGCAAAGTCTCCAGAAACACACTGGCTCACGCCAACG